>Ga0180430_10000261_pt1 | contig 59943 bp, 51 predicted proteins | sample SS_ome_9_FD_132999 | JGI IMG/M metagenome (GOLD analysis project Ga0180430, IMG submission 132999) | Hypersaline lake sediment archaeal communities from the Salton Sea, California, USA - SS_1_S_2 metaG | ecosystem: Environmental > Aquatic > Non-marine Saline and Alkaline > Hypersaline >...
CGGTACAGCTCCATCATCTTCTGCTGCTGCAGCTGCTTGTCGTCCTTGAAGCGCTCCTGCACGCGCTTCATCTTCGGCTGGATCCGCTGCATCTTGGCCATCGAGTGGTACTGCTTGCGCATCAGCGGGAACAGGACGATCCGCGTCAAGAGCGTGAACAGGATGATCGCCCAACCGTAGTTCCCGGTGGCGCGGTAGAGCATGCTCAGGAACTGGATGACCGGAATCATCAAGCGTGCGCCGATGCCGGGCTCGTCGAGCGGCGCCAGACCGGCCGCCTCCATCAAGAGGAAGCGCCGACGTCCGCCGTAGAGCGAGTAGTCGAACCGCGTTGTCCCCTGCGGGACGGTCATCGACACGCCGAACCGGCGGCTCCCCGACGGGGTTCCCTCGACGAACGGCGCGGCCGAGGTCCCCTCTCCGGGAGAGAGGAAGAAGACGATCGTCTTGTTCATCAAGCCGATTCCGTCGAACGAGAAGTACGATCCCGCAGCCAGCAGGTCGGTCCCGGGTTCCCCGTCGAACAGGTAGTGGAGCGTCGGATCGCCGTCTCGCGGGAGCTGGTTCCCTAGGAGCATCGACACATCGAACGCTTCCGCCGATCGATTCTCGACGACGAGTTCGACGTCGACCGCGTAGACGGCGTCGTCGTGGAACGTATAGCGCTTGGTCACGGTGGCGTCGCCGAACGCGCCGACGAACGCGACTTCGACGGCGCCCGACTCGAGACGCCGCGGCTCCTCGAGCGCGTAGACGCCTTCGGAGGCGCCGTCGCCCAGCAACGCGAACGGGAACTCGGCGTCTGCGACGTACTGACGCGCCAGTGTGTCGGGATTCGTCTTCGTCCCCGGCACGAGCTCCTCGACGTTCGCCCCGTACGGCGCGAACGAGAGGTAGAGGCTCGTCATCACGCCGCCGTCTTCGGACAGGGCGTAATCCGCAAGAGACGTGGAGACCAGGATCTCACGAATTCCGTCTCGTTCGACGATGGTGTAGGCAATCTCTCGCTCGGCCGCGACGCCGGCCACGGCGACGAGAACGAGGAGTCCCAACAGGCACAACGCGATCCGGCGTGTTCCCACAATGACCTCCTGATTCGCAAAAGGGTATCGCGCGGCTGAGAGGCGCGCAAATCCGTTGAACAGGGCATTCTGATGCGATACACTCCGCCGCCGATGTTCACGGGGATCGTGCAGGGACTCGGAACGGTGCGGGGGTTGAGTCGAAGCGAGATCGAGATCGCCGTACCCGAGGGATGGGGCGACGGGCTCCGTCCCGGAGCGAGCGTCGCAGTCAGCGGCGTCTGCCTGACGATCGCGACGCGGTCGGACGATGCGTTCCGCGCGGATCTGTCCGCCGAGACGCTTTCCCGTACGACCTTCGGCACGTTCCGTACCGGGGTTCGCGTCAACCTCGAGCGCGCGGTGACGCCGGCCGACGCCCTCGACGGGCACCTCGTTCTCGGCCACGTCGACGCGGTCGGGACGATCAAGGGCCTTCACCGCGAGGGCGACGGATGGGTGATGATCGTCGGCTATCCGCCGACGCATCGGGGCCTCGTCGCCGAGAAGGGATCGATCGCCGTCGACGGGATCAGCCTGACCCCGTACGGGCTCGACGGGGCGACGTTCCGTTGCGCGGTGATCCCCGAGACGTACGCACGGACGAACGTGCAGGATCGCCGGACCGGGGACCGAGTCAACCTCGAGTTCGACGTGCTGGCGAAGTACGTGGAGAGGATGGTGCGCGGTGTTCACGACGATTGAGGATGCAATCCGGCGGTACCGAGAGGGAGAGATCCTGATCCTCATCGACGACGAGAATCGGGAGAACGAGGGCGACCTGGTGATCGCCGCCGAGCACGCGACCGCGAAGTCGATCAACTTCATGATCACCCACGGGCGCGGCCTCGTCTGCGCGCCGATCACCGAGGCGCGGGCGCGGGCCCTCGGCCTGGCGCCGATGTGCCCCGAGAACACGGCTCTCCACGGGACCCACTTCACCGTCTCCGTCGACGCGCGCGACGGGATCACCACCGGCATCTCGGCGTACGACCGAGCCAAGACGATCCGCCTTCTCGTCAACGAGGAGACGACACCGGACGAGCTGGCACGTCCGGGCCACATCTTCCCGCTCATCGCCCGCGACGGCGGGGTTCTGCGCCGGGCGGGACACACCGAGGCGACCGTCGATCTGGCCCGTCTCGCCGGGCTGAATCCAGCCGCCGTCCTGTGCGAGATTCTGAACGAGGACGGAACGATGGCCCGCGTCCCCCAGCTCGAGGCGATCGCCGAGCGACACGCCCTCGCCCTGGTCAACATCGTCGACCTGATCGAATACCGGAAGCGGACCGAGCATCTCGTCGAGCGGATCGCCGAAGCGGAGATGCCAACGGCGTTCGGCACATTCCGGATCCTGAGCTACACGAGTCCGATCGAGGACGAAGAGCACGTCGCCCTCGTCAAGGGTGAGGTCAAGGGAGAGCAGGATGTGCTCGTCCGCGTTCACTCCGAGTGTCTGACCGGCGACGTGTTCGGCTCTCGCCGTTGCGACTGCGGGTCGCAGCTTCATCGTTCGCTTGAGATGATCGAAGCCGAGGGGCGTGGCGTCGTCATCTACATGCGCCAGGAAGGTCGAGGGATCGGACTCAAGAACAAGCTCTGCGCGTACCAGCTCCAGGACGAGGGACTCGATACCGTCGAGGCGAACGAGCGGCTCGGATTCGAGCCCGACCTGCGCGACTACGGGATCGGCGCTCAGATCCTGTGCGATCTCGGCCTGACGTCGATCCGCCTGCTGACCAACAACCCGAAAAAGGTCGTCGGCCTGTCCGGCTACGGACTCGAGATCGTCGAGCAAGTGCCGATCGAGATCGAGCCGAACGAGTTCAACCGGCACTACCTGAAGACGAAGAAAGAGAAGCTCGGCCACCAGCTGAAGAGCGTCTAGCCGGCCGCCGCGCCCGATCGGGCGTCCAGGCACCGGAGTGCGCGTTCTCCGAGCTTGGCGACTCGATCGGTGGCCCGATCGCGTCCCCAACCGATACAATCGCACCGAGCCGAAGAACACGTTCGACGCTCTCAGGAGGAACGCCATGGGCAAGGTCTTCGAAGGGAAACTCGACGGAGCCGGCCTCAAGGTCGGAGTCGTCGTCAGCCGATTCAACAACCTGATCACCGAGCGGCTCCTCGAGGGAGCCCTCGACCGACTCCGCCGCTCCAACGTCGCCGACGACGCAGTCGACGTCTGCCGCGTCCCCGGCGCGTTCGAAGTCTCACGCGCGGCGAAGGCGATGGCCGAGACCGGTCGCTACGACGGGATCGTCGCCCTGTCGGCCGTCATCCGCGGCGCAACGCCGCACTTCGAGTACGTCGCAAGCGAAGTGAGCAAGGGACTCGCCCGCGTCAACCTCGACGCGCCCGTCCCGGTCGCGTTCGGCGTGATCACCGCCGACACGGTCGACCAGGCGATCGAGCGCGCCGGCACGAAGGCGGGAAACAAGGGCGCCCAAGCCGCCGAGAGCCTGATCGAGACGGTCAACGTCCTCCGCGCCCTCGCATGAGCTACGAGCTCGTCCGCGGGACGCGCGACCTTCTTCCCGACGAGGTGCGCCGCTGGCGCCAGATCGAAGAGGCCTTCCGTGCGGTCGCCGGCCGGTACAACTATCGCGAAATCCGGTTTCCCGTCCTCGAGCACACCGAGCTGTTCACTCGCGGGATCGGCGAGGCGACCGAAGTCGTCGGGAAGCAGATGTTCACCTTCCCCGATCAGAAGGGCAGGAGCCTGAGCCTCCGTCCGGAGGGGACCGCGTCGGCCGTCCGCGCGTACCTGACCGCCGGCCTCCACATCAACGACCCGTTCCAGAAGTGGTTTTATCTCGGCCCGATGTTCCGCTACGAGAAGCCGCAGAAGGGACGCTACCGCCAGTTCGGCCAGTACGGGGTCGAGGTGTTCGGCTCGCTCGAGCCGTCGGTCGACGCCGAGGTGATCGGACTCGCCTGGACGTTGATGACCGAACTCGGCCTTCGCGGCCTACGGCTGAAACTGAACTCGATCGGCTGCGCCGCAGACCGGGCGCAGTACCACGAGGTCCTCCGCGCCCACTTCGCCCCGTCGATCGGCTCGATGTGCACCGACTGCCGGCGGCGGCTCGACGAAAACCCGCTTCGGATCCTCGACTGCAAGGAGCCCGTCTGCCAGGCGTTCATCGCCGAGGCGCCGGGGAGCGCCGACCACCTGTGCGCCGACTGCTCCGCGCACTTCGCCGCCGTCCGTGCGCACCTCGATCGGCTCGAGCTCGCCTACGAGATCGACCCGCGCCTCGTCCGCGGCCTCGACTACTACACGCGCACCGTCTTCGAGCTCGTCTCCGCCGAGCTCGGCGCGCAGGACGCGCTCCTCGGCGGCGGTCGCTACGACGGACTCGTCGAGACCCTCGGGGGGCCTCCGACCCCCGGAATCGGGTTCGCCGGCGGGACCGATCGACTCGCCCTCGTCCTCGAATCGAAGCCGATGGACGAGGCCCAGATCGACCTCTTCCTCGCCGCCCTCGGCGACGACGGCCGCGCGCTGGCGCTGCAGCTCGCCGACGCCCTCCGCCGGCGGGGCGTCCGCGTCGATCTCGATCACCGGGGTCGGAAGCTGGGAAAGCAGCTCGCCGAAGCGAATCGACTCAACGCGCGAACGCTTCTCGTCGTCGGCGACGACGAAGTCGCCGCCCGCCGCGGACGGTTGAAGACGATGGCGACCGGCGACGAACGCGAGGTCGATCTCGACGCCGCCGCGCTGGCCGACGCCCTGGAAGGAGCGTGAAATGGAGCTGAAGCTGATCCCGATCGAGAACCCGGACGCGCTGAACCTGATCCTCGGCCAATCGCACTTCATCAAGACCGTCGAGGACCTCCACGAAGCCCTCGTCACCGCGATCCCGGGCCTCCCGTTTGGCCTCGCCTTCTGCGAGGCGTCCGGGCCGTGCCTGATCCGTCACTCCGGGACGAATGAAGAACTCGAGCAGCTTGCCGTCCGCAACGCCGAAGCGATCGGCGCCGGCCACTCGTTCATCGTCTTCCTCAAGGACGCCTTCCCGATCAACGTGATGCACGCCGTCAAGCGCGTCCCCGAGATCTGCCACGTCTTCTGCGCCACCGCCAACCCGGTCCAGGTCGTCGTGGGTAAAACCGAGCAGGGACGCGGAATCCTCGGCGTCATCGACGGTTCCTCGCCACACGGCGTCGAGACCGACGACGACATCGCCTGCCGGAAGGAGTTCCTCCGCACGATCGGGTACAAGGGGTAGTGGAGGCGGCGATTCTTGAAAGGTTAGAGAAGAACACGAAGCCCAAGAATCGCCGCCTCCAGCGAGCGAGCCCCGACGTCGGTCACCTGAGTTGACCCAGCGACAAGCATCGCAAGCGATGTCAGGTTTCTCAAGTTGTCCAACCCGGCGTCAGTGACCTGGGTTCTTGCTAGATTGAGCCAGTGGAGTGATCTCATCCCCTTCAGGTGTGCAAGCCCGGCGTCCGTCACCCGTGTACCCGCCAAGTCAAGCTCCCCGAGCGACGTCATCCTCGCCACATCCGCCAGCCCCACGTCGGTCACCTGCGTCTCCCCAAGGTGTAGCGACGTCAGGGCTGTCAAGTCCTCCAAGTACTGGAACCCCGAGCCCGTCACGACGGTTTCATCCAACCAGAGCTCGTTCAAAGACGTCAGGCTTTCCAAGTGTTCCAGCCCCGCGTCGGTCACGTGCGTTTGCCCAAGGTAGAGCGACGTCAGCGACCTCATCTTCTTCAGATGATCCAGTCCCACATCTGTCACTTGCGTTCCCCACAGAACGAGCGCTGTCAGCGCCGTCATCTCCTTCAGGTGTTCCAGCCCCGCGTCCGTCACTCGGGTCCCATCCAGATCAAGCGTCTCCAGCGACGTCATGCCGCTCAGCTGCTCCATCCCCGCGTCCGTCACCTCGGTGTCTGACAGGCCAAGAGACGTCAGCGACGTCAACCCCTTCAGGTGCTCCATCCCCGCATCCGTCACCTCGGTGTTCGCTAGGCTGAGGGACGTCAGCGACGTCAACCCTTTCAGATGTTCCATCCCCGCGTCCGTCACCTGGGTATTCGCCAGGCCAAGGAACGTCAGAGATGTCAACCCCTTCAGGTGCTCCATCCCCGCGTCCGCCACCTGTGTGCCCGATAGGTAGAGTGACGTCAGGGACGTCAACCCCTTCAGATGCTCCATCCCCGCATTCGTCACCTGGGTGCCCACGAGGCCAAGCGACGTCAGCGACGTCAGCCCCCGCAGATGCTCCAACCCTGCGTCGGTTACCTGCGTTTGCCACAGATTCACCGATGTCAGCAGCAACATCGACTGCAGATGTGCTAGTCCTGCGTCGGTTACCTGGGTTCCACCCAGGTTGAGTTCCGTCAGCGATGTCATCAGCGCAAGATACGGGAGGTCCTCGTCGCCAATGCTGCGGCGGAAGAGATCCAACCGTTGGACGACGTTCTGATGCGCCTCGGTGATCGGTTCGTCCTCATCCAAGGACAGCTCGCGACGAATCGCGTTCTCGATCGCCTTGCCCCCCTCCGTCTCCAGCCGGGGAGATCCATGTTGCTCGGCGGCCAAGTATCCGTCGATCTCCCTCCGCTCACGGTGCGCGGTCAACCACTTCCGGCCGATGTCGGTCTCCAAGAGGGCGCGCAACGCGGCCGACTCACCGATCGGCTCGAGAAGCTTCCGCTCCTCCTCCTCAAGCGACGTTCTTCCCGCCGCACCCTTCTCCTCGATCTCTCGCTTCCAGCTTCGCAGATCATCGGCCGATTCCGCGCTGACCAGTCGCTCGCAGAATCGATCCGCACGGACCAAGATCCGATAGCGGTCAACTCCAATCTTGTCACGCAACACGCGGGAGACGGCACAGAGCCCGAGCCAATCGGCATCGACGTCTTCCAGACCCTTACGAGCCGCCCACAGGATCCGATCGGCAATCAGGCTGTTGACGAGTCGGACGACAGCACGCGGGTTCGCGTCCGTTCCAACCTGCAGAAGTCCTCGGAGCTGTTCGAGCGGCTTCCTGACGTCCGCCTGGTCCTTCAGCTCATCGCGCTCCAGGAGCTTCTCGAGGAATCCCGCGAATCGCCCTGCGTGCGGCGGGATCCACAGCGGCAGCTGGATCATCTTCCCGAGGTAGTCCCGCGCGCAGTCGTCCGGCTTGTCCATCTTCAGCTTCTCGTACTCCCGTGCCAGATAGTGAACGATCGGATCGCGGTCGAGCGCGAGGACAAACAGGAATCCCGGCTGACCGAGGACGAGGCGCACGCTCTGAAGGAGCCGGAGCGCGCGTTCCGGCGTGCAGCGATCGAGGTCGTCGATGAAGACCACGATCGGCGGTCTGCGCGATTCGTCTTCCCGATCGAGACCGATCGTGCTTGCCTGTCGCAGCAAAGTGAACGCCCGCTGGTAGACGCTCGAGCCGAGCGTCGCGGAGACATCCGCTGATGACGACCGATCCCACTCGGCCAGGATCTCCTTCCCGCTGAGATCGAGGATCGGGGTTTTCACGGTCAGCCCCGCTGCCACCGCCCGGAGCGCGGAGCCGATCTCGCGCAACGTGATCCATCGAGCTGCCTTCCCGTACTTCTCATCGTCTGGGATCGCTCGATCGACCGCCTCAGCAATCGCCAACGCAAGTGGGACGAGCGGGTACAGTTCGTGATCGTACTGCCAGGCGTTGAACCAGACTGTGATCGCAGCCGCCTCATGGCCCTCGCCGGCCTGGGTGATCAGGCTCCGAGCCTGACGCAAGACACTCGTCTTCCCTTCGCCCCACTTGCCGAACACGCCGATCGTGAATGGCCCACGGGTTCCGAGGGCTCCGCGCGCAATCACCTCGGCATAGGGGCGCATCCCGAGGCCGTCTGCGTCGTGATCGGGCGTCGGCTCGTCGCTCAACAGGACAAGCTCGGGGAGTTCAACGTCTTCCGTCATGTCGAAGGACATGCTACGGATTCGTGGATCCCAAGTGCAAGTGGATCCGTTTGAGACGCGGTCCCACCCGCGGCTACGGGGTCTGCACAGCGACGAGCGCGCGGGCCTCCTCCTCTGCGCGAGCGAGGTCGCTGGCGAGCGGGTCGGCGTCGAGGTCTTCGTCGTCCCCGCCTGCTTCGGCGTGGCGTGCGAGGGCGCGGAGGACGCGGGCGATGATCGCGGCAAGGTCGGCCATTGCGTCCGGTCCCATCCCCCGCTGGGTCGCCCACGTCGTCCCGAGGCGGATCCCGTGGGGATCAGCGCCGTTCCGATCGCCGGGGATCGCGTTCTGATTGCAGACGATGCCGACGCGATCGAGCGCCCGGGCGACGGCCCGGCCGGCGAGGCCGAGCGGCCGCAGATTGACGAGCAAGAGGTGCGTGTCGGTCCCGCCGTAAGCGAGCGTCAGACCCTGTCGGTCGAGCGCATCGGCGAGCTGGCGCGCGTTCTCCACCACCCGTCGCTGCAGGTCGCGGAACGCGTCCTGCCCTGCAAGCTCCATCGCCACCGCGATCGCCGCGATCTTGTTCACGTGCGGGCCGCCCTGGAGTCCCGGGAAGACGGCCCGATCGATGCGGTGGGCGATCTCTTCGTCGGTCGACAGGATCGCGGCGCCGCGCGGTCCGCAGAGCGTCTTGTGCGTCGTCAGGGTCACGACGTCGGCGATACCGACCGGATTCGGGTAGACCCCGCCGACGATCAGTCCCGCGGCGTGGGCGACGTCGGCCAGGAGGAACGCGCCGACCTCGTCGGCGATCTCACGGAACGCCTCCCAGTCGGGGCACCAGGGATAGGAGGTGAACCCGCCGACGAGGAGCCGCGGCCGATGCTCGCGCGCGAGGTATCGGATCTCGTCGTAGTCGATTCGTCGGGTCTCCGGATCCGTCCCGTACGGGACCTTGTGGTAGCGGCGCCCGGCGACGCTGTACGGAGAGCCGTGGGTCAGGTGTCCGCCCTCCGGAAGGGCCATCGCCAGCAGCACGTCGCCCGGCTCGAGGAGCGCCTCGTAGACCGCCAGGTTGGCGACCGACCCGGAGAGGGGCTGAACGTTGACGTGGATCGCCTCCGCCGGGGAGCGATCGGTCGCGAAGCGGGCGGCCGTCCGCCGCTCGGCGATCGACTCGGCCAGATCGGCGAGCTCCGCTCCCTGGTAGAACCGACGATTCCCGCGCTCGCGATGGGTGGCGAGGTGCGCATCGATCCGCGCGAGGTCGTCGAGCGACGACGCGCGCATCCGCGACGGCGCGTACCCCTCGGCGTAGAGGCTCGTGAACGGCGAGGCGAGCGCGTCGAGAACGGCCGGATGCGGCACGCTCTCCGACGGGATCATGACGAGCTTGTCGGCCTGACGCTGCGCCTCGCGGTCGACGAGGTCGGCGATCAGCGGGTCGACCGACCGGAGCGAGCGGCCGTTGCGGGTCGGGCCGGTCGTCGTCCCAGTCGTACCGGGGAGGCCCGTGCCGTCGCCCCGGCGCGTTGTCGTGAGCGTCGACGAAACAGCATCCCTCAGGTGGCTACGATCCCCGACTTCGTCCGCGATGACCGACCGTTCTCGCTCCATGTTCGTCCTCTCTTTCCGATCCCCAAGATCCTGTCCGTCGTCGAGCGAACGTCGCGCGAATGCAAGAAAAAACCGCAGGCTGGGCCTGCAGTCTTCACCGGGCGTCCTCGCGATCGACTCGCGACTACGGACGCCCGTACATCGTCGTGGAACCGCCAAGGGCGGCGCAGCGGATGAATCGGTGAGCCAGGCACACTCGGAGTTCCATGACCGAGCGAGTATAGGTGGATCGCGGATCGTGTCAAGACCAGGCGTCGGAATCGCCCGACCCAAGCGTCCGGACGCCCGCCACACTCCGGTCCACGGCGGGCGTCCGAAGCGGCCTGCGGCCGAGGCCATCTAGATCGCGTCGGTCCGTCCGGGCGCCTTGGCGAACAGGCGCGCGTCCTCGATCCGGTCGAGCCCGGCGACGTAGCGCGTCAGCCGCTCGATGCCGATCCCGAACCCCGCCGAGCGCGGGATCCCGGTCTCAGCGAACGAGAGGTAGGCCGAATATCGATCGGGATCGATCCCGTCGCGCCGAAGCCGATCGAGGATCCGCTCGCGCTCGAACTCGCGCTCGCCGCCGGAGAGCGCCTCGCCGTACCCCTCCGGGTAGACGAGGTCCATGTCGAGAAGCGTCTCCGGCCGGTTCGGGTCCTCGCGATCGTAGAACTCGCGCACGCGACGAGGGAAGTCGATCACCCACGCCGGCGCATCGAGGGTCGCTGACAGCGCGTCGTCGAACGGCTCCCCGTGCCGAGCGGCGGCCTCGTCGAACGTGACCCGTCGGAACGGCGCGGCCGGGATCTCGAGCCTCCGGCCGAGCTGCCCGAGCTCGCCCAAGCAGGTGTCGAAGACGGCCTCGAGGACACGGACGACGAGTCCCTCGCCGAGGGACATGATCTCGTCGCGGGTCGCGTCGCGCGCCTCGAGGTCGAGCTGGACGAACTCGGCCAAGTACCGACCGTGAACGACCCGCTCGGCCGGCTCCATCCGCACGTTCGGCGAGAAACAGAAGATCCTGGGCACGGTTCGGAGCGCGATCTGCTTGTGCAGGATCATGCTCTTCGTCAGGTGGAACGGCACCCCGTAGTAGTCGATCGCCCCGCCGTACGTCTCGTGGTGAAGCGGATCGGTCACCGGGGAAAGAAGTACGGGCAGGATCTCGACGAAGCCTTGCTCGCGCAGGAACACGCCGGCGGCGCGGACGATCTCGCTCTTGATCTTGAGAACGGCAACTCGTTCGGTGTCACAGGTGATTCGCATCGGTCCTCCTATCAGGAACACTCAACAGCGTGTGGTCTTGCGAGAACGGGAATGAATCTGCCGGAGCCCTGGGCCGCGCGGCGTCCGCCGCGCGGATCAGGCTCGCCTAGCGGTGCGCCCCATGCGGGGCGTCCTGATTCTGGAGGAAGAAGAGGGGAAGTTGATGATTGAGGACCGAGAACCTCGGCATGCGCGCGTTCACGCGTCTACGTGTCGTCATCCGGACCACCTCTTCTCGATCGAATGCGACAGCCTAGTCAGTTCTGCTAGAGGTTTCAAGCCCGTCTGTCCCCATCGCCCCACCCGACGCGCCGAGCGTCGTCACGGCATGCCGGAATGCGCCGACGAGGACCGGATGCGCCGCGGTCACCAGCCGAACCGGGAGGTCCGTCGGGAGGGGGGTCGCCCGCGCGAGCCGCGAGAACTCACGCTCGAAACGGTCGACGAGGAGTGGTCGGAGCCGAGTCGGCAGGCGCCCGGCGACGTAGATTCCGCCCGTTGCCCAGAACGCGAGCGCGCAGTCCGTCGCGACACCGGCAAGGATCTCGATGAAGCGGTCGATCGCCCGACGGCAGAGGCTCGATCCGCCCTCCGCAAGCGCCGCGTCGACGATTGCGGTGGTTCGCCGATCGGCGGGGAGGGCGACGATCTCGCGATCGCGCTCGGCCACGGCGGTCGGGTCGCTCCGCATCAGGTGGCGGTGGATCCGCGCGATCCCCGGCCCCGAGCAGAGGTCCTCGACGCGGACGCGGCCGATTTCCTCCTGCATGAACTGCCACAACGCGGTCTGATCGAGCGCGGTCGGCGCGAACGCGGCGTTTCCCCCTTCGCTCGGGAGGACGATCGGCTCCGGCCCGCTGCGAACGACGATCGACACCCCGAGGCCGGTCCCGGGAGAGAGGACGAGGCGTGTCCCGCGCGGCGCGCCCGTTCCGCGGACGAGGGGTACCGAGCTCGCGTCGCGGAGGGATGCCACCGCCCAGCCGCAGGCGACCGCGTCATTCACCAGGAACACGCGGTCGACCGCGTAGCGCGCCGCGAGATGCTGCGCGTCGAAGGTCCACGTCCGATTCGTGAGGCGCGCCGCGCCGCCGACGACCGGGCCGGCGACGGCGATGCACGCAATCCGGGGTGTGCACCCGCGAGCCGGGCCCGCGAAGCACGCGTCAAGCACGCCCTCGGCGTCCGCGAAGTCGTCGTTCCGGAACGTCGTGACCTCGAGCGTCCCCGGCTCCGGCGCACCGACCGGAACGCACGCGCAGTCGGTCTTCGTGCCTCCGACGTCGGCAACGAGGAGCGTCTTCTCGTTCGGTCTCATCTCCGTCGCATTCCGGCCGTTCGACACGGCCGCGCCTCGTCTACAGGACGGGCAGGTACCGATCGAGCTCGTAGGCGTGAACCTGCGAGCGGTAGGCATCCCACTCGATCCGCTTGTTCTCGATGAACTTGTCGAAGATGTGGTCGCCAAGAGCGCGTCGGACGACGTCCGATCCTTCCATGCACGCGATCGCCTCGTTCAGGCTCCCCGGAAGCACCTCGATCCCGGCGGCGGCGCGCTCCGCGTCGCTCATCGCGTACACGTCACGCTCGACCGGATCGGGAACCGGGTACTCCTTCTCGATCCCCTCGAGGCCGGCGTGGAGCATCGCGGCGAACGCGAGGTACGGATTGCACGCCGAGTCCGGCGCGCGAAACTCGATCCGCGTCGCGCTCTCGCGCCCGACCTGGTAGTGCGGAATCCGGATCATGTTGCTCCGGTTCCGGCACGCCCACGTGATGTAGACCGGGGCCTCGTAGCCGGGGACGAGTCGCTTGAACGAGTTCACCCACTGCGCGCAGAGCCCGATGATCTCTGTCGCGTGGCGCATGATCCCGGCGATGTATCGCCGCGCCGCCACCGACAGGTGGAGCGGATCGTCCCCGTCGAAAAACGCGTTGCTCCCGTCAGAGCGAACGAGCGACTGATGCGTGTGCATCCCCGATCCGTTCTGGGCGTGAAGCGGCTTCGGCATGAACGTCGCGTAGATCCCGCGGCGACGGGCGACCTCCTTGATCAGGTAGCGGCAGGTCAAGAGCGTGTCCGCCGTCTCCAGCGCCGGACGGTGCCGGAGATCGATTTCCTCCTGGCCGGGGGCGACCTCGTGGTGGGCCGCCTCGACGGCGATTCCCATCCCCTCCATCGCCTCGACCGTCTCCCGTCGGATCCCGGTCGCCTCGTCGGGCGGGGAGAGATCGAAGTAGCCGGCAGCGTCGAGTGCCTCGGCGGCATCGCTCGACCGGAAGTAGAAGTACTCGAGCTCGGTCCCGACGTTCATCGTCAGCCCGTGCGCGTCGGCCCGTTCGAGTGCGCGCCGGAGCGCGAACCGCGGGTCCCCCTCGTACGGCTCGCCGCCGGGGAGGACGATGTCGCAGATCAAGCGTCCGACATTCTCCCACGGGAGTACGGCGTAGGTCGCCGGGTCGGGGCGCAGGAGCATGTCGCTCTCGTCGATCCGGGCAAACCCGTGGACCGACGAGCCGTCGAATCCCATTCCATCGTCGAATACCTTCGCGAGCTCACCGGCGGGGATCTCGACCGACTTCAGGTTCCCGAGGAGGTCTGTGAACCACAGCTGGACGAACCGCACCTCGCTCTCCTTGACCGTTCGCAACACGTCGTCTCTTCCCTTGTTCGCCAATGCACACCTCCTCAAGAAATGGTTGGAATGAACGCAGTCTACGACGCCCCGGCGAGACCGGCAAGAGCCCCTTTGTCTCCCCGCCGCCTCCGCGGTAGAATCCGACCATCTCACGCAGCGGTCCGATCGATCGGCCCGCTCAGCGCAAGGGGGGTGATACGCATGACAATCCACGAAGTGTCAGCGGTCGCTCCCGTCCTTCACACGGCCTAGCCGGGACGGACGCTTCTCCAAGCGAGGAATTCTGGCAACGCGCTCGAGCGATCGGGTAGCGGCCGCTGACCTTCTCGACCCCGTGCCGAGGAGGACCCATGACTCATCCGCTGCCTGACGGATACACCCACCGCGCCGCGACGTCGGAGGACGCACGTCTCGTTGCCGAACTCTGGAACGATCGATCGGAAACGACGCACCACGAGCGTCCCGAGACGCCGGAGAGCATCCTGCGCCGGTGGGATCACCCCAAGTTCGACCTTGCGACCGACAGCCGGCTGGTCTTCGCCCCTGACGGCGCGCTGATCGGCTACGCCCACATCCGAGATGTCAAGGATCCGCCCGTCGACGTCTTCTCCGGATGCGGAGTTCACCCCGAGTACGACACCGCGCCCTGGCTCTGGGACGACCTCCTCACCTGGATCGAACGCGAAGCGCGTCGCGTGATCGACAGGGCGCCGACCGACGCCCGAATCGTGCTCCTCGCCGGCGCGCCGGACGAGGATCGCGTCAAGCAGCGCGAACTCGAACGTCGCGGTCTTCGGCACGAGCGAACGTTCCACCGGATGGTGTTCGACTTCGCCGACGCCTCCGTCGCAGCGCCGGACTGGCCTGAGGGAATCACGGTCAGAACGGTCGTTCCCGGCACCGACGACGAGGCCTTGGTCGCCGTCCATCGGGACGCGTTTGCCGAGCACTACGGCTACCTCGAGCAGCCGTTCGAGGTCGAACTCGCGGAGCTGCGGCACTTCCTGGCGGCGGACGACTTCGACGCCGATCTCTGGTTCCTCGCCGTCAGCGACGACGCCGACATCGGCGAAGCGGCCGTCGTCGGCTTCTGCTCCTGCTGCGCCGAGGCGCCGGGCGACGTCAAGCGGGGCCTGATCGACGTCCTCGGCGTTCGCCCCGCGTGGCGCCGGCGCGGCATCGGACGTGCACTTCTCCTTCACGCGTTCGGCGCGTTCTCGCGCCGGGGGATTCGGGGCGCTGTCCTCACCGTCGACACGGAGAACAGAACGGGCGCGCCCGCGCTCTACGAGCGGGTCGGCATGCGCTGCCACCGCGCACACCTCACCTACGCCAAGGAGCTCCGACCGGGGATCAACCTCGTCGCCGAGTAGCGCGGCTCCGAGATGCGCGTCCTCCGAGCTCGCGGGAGGAGGACGCGCGGGCGAAGGCTACAATCCCTCTCATGCAACTGACGATCGAGGGCATCGAGGAGATCCTGACACTCGTCCGCGCCGGGGGAGAGCGGACGCTCGATCTGCGCGGCGTACGCGATGCCGATCCGTTCGGCCTCCTCCTCCTCGATCTCCTGATCCGAGAGCAGGAGAACCAGGGAGACCGTTTGCGCATCCTGCGTCCGCTCGATCCGGCGACCCTCCGCTGGATGCAGGCGATGGGCCTGTTCAGACGCCCGGACTTCGGCGCGCCCGCCCCCAACGTCGAACAGGCCCTCCAACCGATCACGCCGATCGCCGACGAGAGTGCAATCATGGAACTGGTCGACCGATTCGACGCCCGCCTCGCCGCGCGCTACCGACTCGACCGATCCCCGCGCTACACGCTCGTCCGGATCATGATCGAGCTATTCCAGAACATCCCCCAGCACGCGAACGCGACCGGTCTCGTCGCCGACCCGCACGGGATCGCGGCGATGCAGGATTACCGCGACGGCATCGTTCTCGCGATCGCCGATCTCGGCGTCGGGATGCGGACGAGCCTCTCGCTGCGCGATCCGGATCTCGCGACGAGCGACGCCGCGGCGATCGACGCCGTCGTCCTCCGCGGCGCGAGCCGGTTCACCGACCCCGGCCGCGGCGAGGAGCTGATGCGGATCTTCCGGATGGTCCGCTCGTGGGACGGAACGGTCGCCGTGCGCAGCGGACGGGCGCTTCTCCGTCACGATCCGTCGGAGGGCGCCGAGGTCTACGACGTCGCGCCGTTCCCGGGCGTGCAGATCGCGCTGGTCATCCCACAGCGGATCTTCGGGGTCGAGGGGGTTGACGCGGAGGGCGAACCCGGGTTCAATGAACCCGATGAATAGAGAGACATTCTCCGTCGCCCAGTTCGGCCCCCGCCTCGGCACGCGCGCCGAGGGCGAAGCGGCGCGCGGCCTGCTCCTCGCCGCGCTCGACGCCCTCCCCCCCGACGGCCAGCTCGTCATCTCCCTTGCCGGGGTCGAGGTCCTCGCCAGTTCGTTCGCCGACGAGCTGATCGCCAAGAGCCATCAACTTCTGATCTCCGGGGCCTACGAAGCGAGGACGATGCTCGTCTCCGCCAACTCGGCCGAGGTCACCGAGGGACTCGACGACAAGTTGACCCAACGACACGCCGCGATGCTGTGCACGAACGCCGGCGGCTGGCGGGTCCTCGGCCAGCTCGCCGAACCGCACCGGGAGACGCTGGCCCTCGTCATCGATCGCGGCAGCGCGATTGCCAAGGAGCTCGCCGATGCGCTCGGGATCCCGCCCAACGCCTGCCATCAGCGCTTGAAGCGCCTCGTCGACCTGCGGCTGATCCTCCAGGAGCGGATCGGCGCCAGCGCACCGAAGACGCAGTATCGCTTCTGTTCCATTCTGTAGGTCGTTTCCGACCGGTTGACATCCGTTATTCACTGGATACAATGAACAAGGTGAATCCTGGATGATTCAATCGGTGAACGAGTCCGTCGATGCGCTGGTGATCTACCGCCGCGGGGCCCCGCACCCCCTCTTGCACGCCTTTCGCTGGAGGGACAGGCGCTACAACCTCAGCGAGACGTTCTTCGTTCACCGGGAGCGCGACGGCGAGACGACGCACCTCTGCTACTCCGTCGGCAGCGGCCGGGATCGGTTCGAGCTTCGGCTCAACACGAGCCTCGGACGGTGGATGCTCGAAGCGATCGACGCTTCGGAATGAGGAAACGGCGATGGGTCGGATCATCTTCCACCTCGACATGGACGCGTACTTCGCGTCGATCGAGCAGCAGGCGAATCCCAAGCTGCGCGGCCGACCGATCGGGGTGACCGGCCGGCCGACCGAGCGCTCGATCGTCGTCGCCTTCTCGCGCGAAGCGAAGCGGTTCGACGTCTGGACGGGAATGCCCGCCTGGGAAGCGCGTCGCGCCTGTCGCTCGCTCCTGTTTGTGCCCGGTCGTCCCGAGCGCTACGTCGCGACGACGAAGAAGTTCCTCGCAATTCTCAAGGCCTACACGCCGTCGATCGAGGTGTTCAGCACCGACGAAGTGTTCATGGACATGACCCGCGAGGTCGACCGGTACGGAGGCGCCGTCGTGCTGGCAGAGCGGATCAAGGCGCGATTCCGCGAACAGCTCGGCGACTGCATCACCTCGACGATCGGGATCGCGCCGAACAAGACGTTCGCCAAGCTGATCGCCAAGCGGCACAAACCGGACGGGATCGGATATCTCGCCCCGGACGATCTTCCCGATCTCCTCTGCACCACGCCGGTCGCCGAGGTCTGCGGGATCGGCCCACGAATCGAGAAGCGCCTCAGTCGGATGGGCGTTCGAACGCTCGCCGATCTCGGCGAGGTCCCGATCGCCCTCTTGAAACGCGAATTCGGTGTCTACGGGATCTTCTTGAAGGGGGTCGGAATCGGCATCGATCCGTCCCCCGTGATCCCCTACCTCGACGTCCCACCGCCGAAGTCGGTCGGCCACTCCCGCTCGCTCCCCCCGCGACTGCGGACGTTTTCCGCCGCGCTCCTCGTCCTGCGCGACCTCTGCGACAAGGTCGGCCGCCGGATGCGAAAGCTCGGCTACGTCGGCCGGACCGTGCACTGCGGATTCCGCCTCGGCACGACCGGGCCGTACCACGGCAAGCAGACGACGCTCACCACCCCCACCGACGACGACGAGCGGATCTATCGTGCCTGCCTCGACATCCTGCGCCAGATCCCAACCCGACCCGAAACCGTCAGCCACGTCGCCGTCTCGGTCGAGAACCTCACGCCCTTTCGCGAAGCACCGATCTCGCTCCTCGACACCGACCATCGCCGGGACGCGCTCAACCGAGCGATCGACCGGATCCGCGACCAGTACGGCGAACGCTCGATTCGGATCGGAACGTCCCTCTTGTACCAGGCGATTCCGCGCCACGTCAGCGGGTTCGTCCTCGACCAGATGAGCCACCGAGACGTCTACGGGAACCAGTACGCGGAGGGCGACGACGCCGGTTGATCCCTCCTCGAAGGACCGATACACTGCGAACATCCAACAACCGGCCCCTTCCGGGCCTACTCGGGAGGTCGCAACACCATGAGGATGCTAGCCACCTAAGGGCCTCGCGCCCCTCCGTTCGGCGGGTCGCCCGATTCGCCCGCCGTCGACCGCGGAACCCGACGTTCCGCGAAGCGGCTCCACGCGTGACCTTCGACATCGAAGGGGGCGCGGACGATTCGGAGAGCCGTCGTCACAGCCGGTTGCTTCACTGACATCTCGAAACGCAAGACCGAGGGAGTCCTCATGCCTATCCCTGCACTCGAAGCCGAGCGCGTGCGCAAGGCGTTCGTCCGCAAGGACCGAACGGGCAAGCGCCGCTTGCTTCGCAAGACCAAAAAGGAAGACGTCGTCGCCCTACGGGAAATCGATCTCACCGTCGCGCGCGGCGAGGTGTTCGGCGTCCTCGGCCCGAACGGATCGGGCAAGTCGACGCTGATCCGCCTCGTCTCGACGTTGCTGCTCCCCGACAGCGGGCGCCTGCGCGTCTTCGGCCACGACGTCGAGCACGACCCGCTCGCCGTCAAGCGGATGATCAACCGCGTCTCGGTCGACGCCGCCTTCTTCAAGAAGTTCTCGCCGATCGAGAACCTGATGTACGCCGCGCGGCTGTACGGACTGCCCGCATCGGAGGCCCGCCCGCGAATGCGCACGATCATGAAACGTCTCGGGCTCAAGGAGGAGACGTTCGACCACCCGATGGAGCACATGTCGCGCGGGATGCAGCAGAAGGTCGCCGTCGCCCGAGGGTTCCTGACCTCGCCGATCCTGCTCCTGCTCGACGAACCGACGACCGGTCTCGATCCGCACTCGAAGCGCGACGTGCAGGCGTTCGTCCGCGAAATCCGTGCAACCCACGACGCGACCGTCCTCCTGACAACGCACGACATGGACGAAGCCGACCGCCTCTGCGATCGGATCGCGATCATCGACGACGGCGCGATCGTCGCCCTCGACACGCCAGCCGGCCTGAAAGGGCTCGTCCCACCGCAGAACGGCAAGCCGACGACGATGGAAGACGTCTTCTTGACCCTCACCGGACGCACGTTCGAGGAGGCCGAGGCGAAGGAGGTGGACGCATGAGCGGCTTCGTGCGCGAGATGCGCGGCGCCTACGCGTTCGTCGAGCGAAACGTCAACCTGATCAAGCGCTACTGGGGCTGGGAGCTCGTCTGGCTGATCTACTCGCTGACCAACGCCCTCGCGATCACCTACATCGGCAACGGGATGAGCGCCATCTCCGGGCAGGAGATCGACACTCAGTACGTCGTCACGTATCTCCTCGTCGGCGCGCTGATCTGGCAGTACCTGTCGGTGATCTTCTACGCGATCAGCGAGATGATCGCGTGGGAGCGGTGGGAGGGCACGATCGAATACACGTTCATGGCGCCGGTCTCCCGGCCGACGCACCTGGTCGGGACGACGCTGTTCGCGATCGGCTACGGCGTCGTCCGAACGCTCGCCATCCTCGGGATCGTGGTCGCCTTCTTCCACCTCGATCTCGGGGGCGCGAACCTCGTCGGCACGGTCCTGATGCTCCTCGCCGGGAGCGTGTCGTTCGTCGGACTCGGGATTCTGGCCGCCGTGCTCCCGCTTCTCTACCCGGAGCGCGGCGCGCAGATGACGAATGCGGTCGCCGCGATCCTCCTTCTGATCTCGGGCGTCTACTACCCGGTCGAGACGCTCCCCGGCTGGCTCCAGCGGGTGGCGGCCGCCTCGCCGGCGACGTACGTGATCCGGGGAATGCGCGCGTGCCTTCTCGAAGGACGGTCGACGATCGACCTCCTCCCGACCGTCTTCACCCTGATCGGCGTCGGGTTCGCCGTGATCACGCTCGGACTCGTCATCTTCCGCTACGTCGAGCGGTATGCGAAGCGGTCGGGAAGATTGAAACGAAGCGGCTAACGCCGGGTTGAGACCGCAAGGCGATCTCAACCCTTACAGCAGAACGCTCCTCCAGGAGGAGCGTTCTGCATGTTGGGCGGTGGCGAGCGTTGACGCGGCGACCCATACGCACGAAGGCCGATGGGTCCCTGCCCTCGTGTTCCGTCGAGAGGATTGAAACGAGAATGAGAGAAGGCCCCGGAGATCCGGGGCCTTCCCCGATTCCTCTCTCAGGTCCGCGCGCTTACTACAGGTTCTTCTCGACCTCTTCGAGGAAGCGCGCCGCCTTCTCCTGCGCCATCTCGTTGTAGAGCGGGTAGAGCTCGCCGACCGGCTCTGCAAGGACCTCGTCGAGGATGCGCTTCGCGTCCGCCCACTCACCTCGCTCGATCAGGTAGAACTCGACGAAGAACAGCCGATTCTCGAAGTAGAGGTCGGCAGCCGGATCGAACGGTCCGAAGTCCGGACAGTCGTCGCATCCGGCACAGATCTCGGGCTCGTCGACGATCTTGCAGTAGTAGCCGACCGACCGGTTCCAGTTCTTGCGATAGGTGCCGGCCGGAAGCTTCGGAAGCCCCGCCCAGAACGCGGCCAGCGCTCGGTACGAACCGTAGGCAGTGAAGGTGTCGTCGAGCTCGAGGCAGCGAAGCGACATCGCCTCGGTCTTCTCCGGGACGCCGGCGAAGACGGCCTCGAGCGGGTTGAACTGGGCTGCGCGCAGCCACGTCGCCGACCCCCAGTAGAGTCCAAGCAGGTTCTCCGAGCTCGCTACTGCGGCAGTGAACCCGTCGCTCGCTTCGAGGCTTGCGAAGCCAGGATCGATCCGCAGCGACTTGAGACCCCAGTGCTTCCCCTTGAGGTACGTCGGTCGCTCGGCATCGTCCCCCTCGAGGAAGATATCGGCCATCGTGTAGTACGCCTGCGCGAGACGATTCACCACCATGATCTGGCCCGCGTCGATCTCGAACGCCATCACCGCGTCTTCGTTCGCCTCGTCGAGATCGTCGGTCACACCCAGCGCGGCGCGGAACGCCGCGATCATTCCTTCGAGCTGAACTCTCCCGTCATCCGAATACGGGATCTGAACCGTGCCGTTTTCGTCGAAGATCGACAGCGCCGTCTCCAGGTCCATCGCATCCTGGGCGAGGACCCCGACGCCCCCCAGCAGAACGAGGCAAACACCAAGTAGGACAGCCTTCCTCATCTTCTCCCTCCTGGATGAGAACTCGCTTGGTCCGACACGCTATCCGAATCCGCCGACCGGGATGGACGCGGGGCAACCCCGACGCCTCACCGTCTCTCGCCCGATCAGAGCTGCTCGCGGACCTCCTCGAGGAGCTCGGCGGCTAGAGCCTGACAGTAAGCGTTGTAGAGGACGTGGTCCTCGCTGACCTCGTCGGCGAGGATGCTTTCGAGAATGCGCTCGGCTTCGATCCACAGTCCCTTCTCCATCAGGTAGTACTCGGCGAAGATCAGTCGGTTCTCGAAGTACCCCCCGACGTTCGGAGCGACCGGACAGGATTCGCAGTCGACGCAGTAGGTCGGCTCGTCGATCACCGGGCAGATGTAGGAGAGCGCACGGGGTAGGTTCTGCCCGTAGGGAATCAGCGGAAGGGGCGGAAGCCCGCCCCAGAACGCGGCCAACGCGCGATACGCCCCGTACTCCATGTACGTCTCATCGACTTCGAGGACCCGTTCGATGAGGGCGACAAGCTTCGGCGGGTCGTTTCGCGCGATCGCGCCGAGCGGGTCGAGATCGTCCTTCCGTGCCCAGTTTCCGTACGTCCAGAAGAGCGCCGCCGGATCCGTTTCTCCCTCGACCGCGGCGATGAACCCGTGCCGAAGCTCCTCGGCGACGAACGCGGTCGACATTCGAAGGCTCTTGAGCCCCCAGAACTGCCCGCGCGTGAACGTGTCCTTCAGCGCACCTTTCTCCTCGAGGAAGACGTCGCCGAGCGTGTAGTAAGCCTGCGAAAGCCGGTTGACCCACGCCTTGCGCTCCAGCGAGACCTCGAGCTGAAGGTAGGCGTCCTCGCTCGTGTGATCGAAGATCGCGGTCACTCCGAGCGCCTCCTCGAGCACGTCGATCGCCGCCTCGAGAAGCGCCCGTCCTTCGGCGTCGTACGTGATTGCGACATCGAAACCCTCCGGAATGAGGGCGAGAGCGTCTTCAACGGTCGCCACCTCGGCGAGAGCCGAACACGCGAACAGGAGCGAAACGAGCAACGGAACGAACACCTTGCGCATCAGCATCCCCCCGAACGAGACGGAAATCTGGTGGGACACTATACCGAATCGCTTCCGGAGAGGGAAGCACGCGCCCGCCCCCGCCGGTCTGGCCATCCAGAGGGCCGATCGGGTTGGACGGTGTCGGGCGGTGTGATATCCTTCCCGCGAATCCGCTGACATGGAAGGAGGATCCCATGGCGAATCCAACCGTCGACAAAGACCTCTGTGTGGGGTGCGGGCTCTGTTCCCAGGTCTGCCCCGACGTCTTCGAGATGACGGCTGACGGAAAGGCTGACGTCATCGACGGCGCCGACACGAGCGCCGCCTGCGTCCAGGACGCCGTCGACCAGTGCCCCGTTACGGCGATCAGCGCCTAGGAGATGCGAACGCGGAGAGCGGTCCACGCGCTCTCCGCGTTTGATTTGCTCGCAACACCCTCCAGTCTCGGCCTCCGCCCGATCGCCCGGTGACGGGCCGATCGTTGTTCGATCTCCGACCGCGTGCTAGGATGTAGCTCGGTGGCGGCATTGAGCAAACGAAAGATCGGTCTGGCTCTGTCGAGTGGGGGTGCGCGGGGAGCGGCCCACGTCGGCGTTCTCAAGGTTCTCGAAGAACACGGAATCGAACCGGACGTCATCGCCGGATCGAGCATGGGGGCTGAAATCGGCGGCGCCTACGCCGCCGGCACGTCCGTCGTTGAGCTGGAATCGCACTGGCGATCGTCGTCGTTCGGTCGCGTCGTCCGCACCCTGTTTCCGACGATCCCGTGGTCTGGTTGGAGCTCGGGCCGCGAGATCAGCCGGTTCCTCCAGCGTCTCCTCGGCGACCGGCAGATCGAGGATCTGCCGATCCGCCTCGCCGCCATGGCCACCGACCTCGAAACCGGGAACGCTCACTCGATCACGCACGGATCGCTCGTCGATGCGATCCGCGCCAGCCTGTCCGTCCCCGGTCTGTTCACGCCGGTCTGGATCGACGAGCAGCTTCTGATCGACGGGGGCGTGTCGAATCCGCTCCCGGTCGACGTCGCCCGCGACCTCGGCGCCGACGTCGTCATCGCCGTCGACGTCCTCGTCGATCCGGCGGAGGTCAAGATGTCCGGAATCCCGGCCCTCTCCCTGCGCGAGCGAAGCCTCGGGATCGTCAAGGAGTGGGGCGACGGGACCGTGAACGGACGGCGCTTCCACCCGAGCGTCTTCTCGGTCCTGTTCCAGATGTCGACCGTCTTCCAGAAGCGGCTGGCCGACCTTCTTCTCCGGGCTCACCCGCCCGACGTTCTGATCCGACCCGACTTCGCGGCCGATCCGCCCTGCTACAGCCACGTGGGGTGCGCAATCGAGGCCGGCGAGGAGGCCGCCCGGCGCGCCCTCCCGGCGATCCAGCGCGCCCTCTCCGACGGGCTCGGCTGACCGGGCGCCGATGCCGCGACGGGGCCTTCTCTATCTGCGGATCGGCGTCGGCATCGCCGCCGTCTCGTTCGGAGCGATCCTCGTCCGATTCGCTGGTGCGGCGTCGCCCCTCGCGATCGCCGCGTGGCGGCTCGGTCTGGCCGCGATCGTCCTCGTTCCCCTCGCAGTCGCCCGCGGTCGACTGGGGCGGATCCCGAAGCGCGACCTCCTCTGGGCAATCGCGAGCGGCGTCGCGCTCGCGTTTCACTTCGTCCTCTGGATCGCGTCGCTCCGGCTGACGAGCGTCGCCAGCTCCGTCCTGTTCGTGACCACCCATCCGATCTTCGTCGGGATCGGCGCACACTTCGTTCTGAAAGAGCGGGTCGGCCGCGGCCTCGCTGTCGGCATCGCCCTCGCCGTCCTCGGCGGAGGTCTGATCGGATTCGGGGATCTGCGCCTCGGCGCGGTCGCCGTTCAGGGCGATCTGCTCGCACTCGGCGGAGGACTCACCGTCGCCGTCTACTTCCTGATCGGCCGTCACCTCCGGCGAACGGTCACTCTGCTCGATTACGTCGCCATCACCTACGGGACCGCGGCCGTCCTCGTCCTCGCGACCTGCCTCGCGATCGGGACTCCGCTCGCCGGATTCCCCCGGGCGACGTACGTCGCCCTCGCCCTCCTCGCCGTCGGGCCGCAGATGATCGGTCACACGACATTCAACTGGGCGCTCGCGCACCTGTCGGCGTCGAAGGTCTCGGTGATGATCCTCGCCGAGCCGGTCGGTTCGGCGCTCCTCGCGCTCCTCTTCTTCGGCGAAGCGCCGACCTGGTTCGGCGGGATCGGAGCGGTGATCATACTTGTCGGGATCTACGTCAGTCTGCAAACGAAGGAGGCCCCTGATGGATAGGACGACTGGGCGAACCAAGATCGATTGGGCCGCGGCGCACATGCCGCTGCACCGGACGCTGCTGGAAGAGCTCTCGAGCGATCGACCGTTTCGCGACAAGCGGATCGCGATGAGCATTCACCTCGAGGCGAAGACGGCCTGCCTGGCGATCCTCCTCCGCGACGCCGGAGCGGAGGTCTGGGTCACCGGCTCCAACCCGCTGTCGACCCAGGACGACGTCGCCCAGGCACTCGACGAGGAAGACGGGATCTTCGTTCGCGCTCGGCACGGGGTGTCGAGCGAGGAGTACGACGCCCATCTGCGCGAGGTCCTCGCCGCGGAGCCGGATATGATCCTCGACGACGGTGGCGACCTGGTCGAGATCCTCCACGAAGGACCCGAACGCACGATCCTCGGCGGATGCGAGGAGACGACGACCGGCGTCGCCCGCCTCCGCGCCCGTGCCCGCGCAAACACCCTGCGATTCCCGATGTTCGCCGTCAACGACGCCCGGATGAAGTACCTGTTCGACAACCGGTACGGGACCGGCCAGTCGACCTGGGACGGGATCCTCCGCTCGACGAACCTCCTCGTCGCCGGGAAGGAAGTACTCGTCGCCGGCTACGGCTGGTGCGGACGCGGGATCGCCCTTCGCGCCCGCGGGCTCGGCGCTCGCGTCACCGTCGCCGAGGTCGATCCGATCCGCGCGATCGAGGCGTGGATGGACGGATTCGCTGTCGCACCCGTCCAAGACGCGATCCAGTCGGCCGACTTCGTCGTCACCGCGACCGGATGTGCGGACGTCGTCACCGCGGACGCGCTTCGCGTCGCCAAGGATGGGGTCGTCCTCGCCAACGCGGGCCACTTCAACGTCGAGGTGAGCCTGACCGACCTCGAAGCGCTCGCTCGATCGACGCGCACCGTCCGAAGCGGCATCGTCGAATACACGCTCGCCGACGGACGCCGCCTCTACGTCCTCGGCGAAGGACGCCTCGTCAACCTCGCCCTCGGAGATGGCCACCCGGTCGAGATCATGGACATCTCATTCGCCGTCCAAGCACTGACGCTCGCCCATCTCGTGCGGAGCGCCCCGCTCCCGGCCGGCCTGCACCCCGTTCCACCGGCAATCGACGAGCGCGTCGCCGCGCTGAAGCTCCAGTCCCTCGGCGTGACCCTCGACACCCTCTCCGACGCGCAGCGGGTCTACCTCGGCCTGGCAGAGCCCCAAGCCTGACGGGCTTTCCCTCCCGCAGTACAATCAAACCCGCGGAGGGGTGAGACGATGACTGATCGATCGAGAGTGAGAAGGTTCCTGACGATCCTTCTTCCGACCCTCGGCCTGCTCCTCGCCGTCGGCGCCGGCGGCGCTCGCGAGGAGGCCGGCCCGACGCTGTTCGATCCCGTCTACGACATCTACCGGCACCTGCAGAGCTACTTCTACAAGCCGGACCGGATCGACCCCCAGGAGGCGCTCTACGGTGCGATGCGCGGGATCGTCGAGCACCTCGACGATCCGTACAGCGAGTTCCTCGATCCGGAGGAGCGAACCCGATTCGACGAGAGCCTCGAAGGCGAGTTCAGCGGCGTCGGCATCGAGATCACGCTCGTCGATGGGGTTCTCACCGTCATCACCCCGTTGGTCGGCACGCCGGCCGAGGCGGCCGGGATCCTCGCCGGAGACAAGATCCTCGGGATCGACGAGAAGACGACCGAGGGGATCAGCCTGTCCGAGGCGGCGTTCCACATCCGCGGCGAGATCGGGACGACCGTCGTCCTCACCGTTCGCCACGAGGACGGAACGATCGAGGAGATCCCGATCGTCCGCGACACGATCGTCATCGACCCGGTCGAAAGCGAGCTCGTCGCCGACGAAACCATCGGCTACATCCGCGTCTTGCGCTTCGAAAGCGACACGACGATGGAGCTCGATTGGGCGCTCGCGTCGTTCGACCTCGAGGAACTCGCCGGGCTGATCCTCGACCTGCGGAGCAACGCCGGCGGACTAATGGACCAGGCGATCGCCGTCGCCGGGCGGTTCGTCGACGAGGGAATCGTCCTCCGCACCGAGGGTCGACTCCAGGGGAAGCGCAACTTCTTCACCCGATCGAACTCGGTTCCGAACCTCCCGCTCGCGATCCTGATCAACCGTGGGACCGCAAGCGCCGCCGAGATCCTCGCCGGCGCGATCCGCGACCACGAAATGGGGATCCTGATCGGCGAGAAGTCGTTCGGCAAGGGCGTCTACCAGCAGGTGATCGGATTCGAGGACGGATCGGCCCTCAAGATCACGACCGGCGAGTACTTCACCCCGAACGGCACCGTCGTCGACGGGGTCGGACTGACGCCGGACATCGTCGTCGAAGAGGACCAAGACCCGATCGACGTCGCCGTGGAGTGGATTCGTGCGCACGAGGGTCTGTGGATGCCGATCGCGCTCGATCCGCCGACCGAGCGCGAGACCGTCCCCGCTCCATGAGGTTCTCCGTTCTCGGTGCGGGCGGATGGGGAACCGCCGTCGCCCGCCTGCTGGCGAACGCCGGACACAACACGCTCCTCTGGGCAAGGGACCCCGCCCAGGCCGCCGCGATCCGGCGCGACCACGAGAACGTCAAGTACCTGCCCGGCGTTCGTCTCCCCGCCGAGCGGCTCGAGATCGTGTCCGCACTCGCCGACGGTCTCGACGCGGACGCGGTCTTCCTCGCCGTCCCTTCGTTCGGTCTCGACGCCATCCTGGAGCGGATCGCGCCACTCGCCTCGTCTCCGACGCTCGTCAACCTCGCCAAGGGGCTCGATCGCGCGACGCAGCGAACGGCGAGCGAGCTGATCGGCGCGAGGCTCCCCAACGCGTCCGCGTTCACCCTCTCCGGTCCGAGTCACGCCGAGGAGGTCGGTCGCGACGTGCCGACGGCGGTCGTCCTCGCCGGGACAGACCTCGCGCTCGGCGAGCGACTGCAGCGGGCGATCGCCACGCCGCGCTTTCGCGTCTACCTGTCGGGCGACGTCCGCGGCGTCGAGCTGTGCGCGGCGGTGAAGAACGTCATCGCACTCGCCACCGGGATTTCCGACGGCCTCGGGTACGGCGACAACAGCCGCGGCGCACTGATCACGCGAGGGCTGGCGGAGATGGCCCGATTCGGCCGAACGCTCGGCGTCCGAGACGCGACGTTCTTCGGACTCGCCGGACTCGGCGATCTTGTCGCCACGTGCACGAGCGAGCACAGCCGGAATCGTTACGTCGGCGTCCGCCTCGGATCGGGCGAACCCCTCGATCGAATCCTCGATGAGATGACGATGGTCGCCGAGGGCGTCTTCGCCACCGAGATCGTGCGCGACATGGCGGCCGAACGCGGGATCGAGATGCCGATCACCGCGGCCGTCGCCCGCCTCCTCGCCGGCGATGTCGATCCGCTCACGCTCGTCGAGGAGATCATGACGCGGGCGCCGAAGCGCGAGGACGGCTGAGCCGCCGCGATGAGCCATCACCACGTCGTCGTGATCGGTGGGGGACCGATCGGCTCCGTCGCCGCGCGAAGCGCGGCCGAGGCGGGGGCTCGCGTCCTTCTCATCGAGCGCGGCGGGGCCGGGGATGCCGGCAGCCTGTGCACCGGGCTCGTCAGTCCGCGAACCCTTCCCGCCCTCGGCGTCTCCGAAGCGAGCGTGCTGCGACGAATCCGGGGCGTCGAGGCGCACGCGCCCGGTGGCCGACGCCTGACGATCCGCGCCGATGAGACCAAGGCTGTCGTGCTCGATCGAGCGCCCTTGGAGGCGGAACTCCGAGAGCGCGCGAGCGACGCCGGCGCCGAGATCCGACTGCGCTGCGAGGCGGTCGGCCTCCGCCGCGGAGCGGTCGACGTTCGATCGTCCGCCGGCCGGGAGACGATCTCCGCCGGGGTCGTCGTCGTCGCCGCCGGGCTGGACAGCGCGCTCTGCCGCGCCGCGTCGCTCCCCCGCCCGGCCCGCCTGTTCCACGCGGCCCAAGCGATCGTCGAGAGCGAGCCGGAGCGCGGGGACGAGGTCCGCGTCTTCGTCGGCCGCGAGGTCGCTCCGCTCTTCTTCGCGTGGGCGGTTCCCGCCGAGCCGGGGCGGACGAGGGTCGGCCTCGCCGCGCCGGCAGGGACGGACCCGGGCCCCTTCCTCGACCGACTCCTCGGTCGTCGTTTCGCGGACGCGGCAATCCGAGAGCGACGGTTCGGTCGCATCCCGATCGGCCCGCTCCCGCAGCCAATCGGCGACGGGTGCCTTCTCGTCGGCGACGCCGCCGGACAGGTGAAGCCCCTCTCCGGAGGCGGACTCTACACCGGCGCGATCTGCGCACGAATCGGGGGACGGGCCGCGGCGGCGGCGGCGCTCGACGACCGCGTCGATCGAGCGATGCTGGAGCGCTACGCCGTCGCCTGCGACCGCGCGGTCGGCGGAGAGCTCCGCTTCGGTCTCGCGGCACGTGACGTCCTCGAGTCCCTGTCGGACAGCGGAATCGACGAGGCGTTCGCCGCGCTCGACGATCCGGAGCTGCTCCGCTTCGTCGCCGCAATCGGCGACATCGACCGCCTCCATCGCCTTCCGAGAGGGCTCGCGTCGAGACGCAAGCTGTGGACCCGCCTCCTCCCCCTCCTCACGCTCCTTGACCGCCACCTCGCAACTCTGTAGTTCAGACGATCGTCTTGCCGCCTCTCCCGAGCCCCCCCTATAATCGCCGACACGATGGCGAAGAAACGAAGAGAGAGCAAGCGGAAGACGCCCCAGGAGGAGCCGAGACCGCGTCTCTCCTTCGAGCGGATCCTCGTCTACGCGATCGCGTTCACCCTGTTCATGATCCCCCTGTTCCTGTGGCCCGGCATCTCCGAGTACGGGTACGGGAAGACGATGGTCGCCGTCATCGCCGTATCGATTCTGACGATCCTGTGGGGACTGACCGCGTGGCAGAAGCGCGGCTGGACCCTCCGTGTCCCCTGGATCGCGTTCCCGTTCCTCGGCCTCGTGATCGCGTCGCTTCTCTCTCTCCTCGCCGCGATCAACGGTCGGGTCGTCGTCCAGTCCCTGATCCTCGTCGTCTTCTTCTTCCAGCTCGGCTTCCTGATCGCCAACGTCGTGAGGGAGAAGCGCGACGTCACGCTCCTCCTCGGGGCGGTCCTCGTCTCGGCGTTCCTCGCCTCCGGCTACGGTCTCCTTCAGTACCTCGGCACCCTGCCCGGCGCCCCGAACGCGACCGGTCTCCATCGCATCATCTCGACAATGGGAAACCGGAACTTCCTCGGCGGCTTCTTGAGCTATCTCCTCCTCCCCTCGTTCGTCCTTCTCCTTCGACCGAGGTCGAAGTGCATTCGCGCCGCCGCGCTCCTCTTGATCGCGTTCAACTTCGGGATGTTGATGCTCGTCAACCAGATGGCGCCGATGGTCGGGCTGGTCGCGGCCGTCGTGGTGCTCGTCGCCGGACTCGTCGTCTTCCGTCCGATCGAGCCGATCCGCAGGAATCGAGCGTGGTTGATCGCACTTCTCGCAATACTCGCGATCACGTTCTTGATCGAGGCCCCGTCGGGCCCGCTCAACTCGGTCGTCGGCCTCTCCCAAGGTGAAACAAGCTGGATCGGACGGGTCTGGGAACGGAACTCCGGACGAACGCGAGAGCTCGACTGGTGGGTCGGCTTCGAGATGCTCAAGGCGCACCCGTTGACCGGGGTCGGCCTCGGGAACTACAAGCTCTCCTTCCTCCCGTACAAAGCGGCGTTTCTGTCGACGCCGCGAGGCGAGGCGTACGCAGATCTTCGCGTGTCGCGTGCGGCACAGGCCCACGGGGACTACGTTCAAGTGGCCGCCGAACTCGGGGTGCTCGGCCTCCTCGCCCTGATCGGTGCCGTCGCCGCACTCGGGGTCTCCCTCTGGAAACGCCTGCGCCGCAATCTTGACGAGCCGGACCGTCTCGACCTCCTCCTGTACGCAGCGGGCCTCGTCGTCTTCCTCGTCCACGCGCTGGTCAGCTTCCCGGCTCACCTGCCAACATCGATGCTGATGATCGTCGTCCTTCTCGGTCTCATCTACGCGCCGGCGTACGGCGATTCGTGCGTGGTGACAGTTCGATTGAGCCGACGACTCGGGGCGATTGCGCTCGGCGCTGCGTCGGTCTTCGCCGTTGTCGTCTCTGCGTTCGCGATCTCCGATCTCTCGGCGAACATGCTGATGTACAGCGGGTCCCAGATCCTGCGCGTCGGCGAGGCGTCCGACGCGAAGCGGGTCCTCGAGCGGAGCCTCGCCCTCGACTTCGCGCCGCGCCAGACCTACTACTACCTCGCGTCGGCCCAGATGACCCTCGGCCAAGGCGAGGCGGCGCTCGAAAGCCTCGAAAAGTGCTTCACGCGCTTCGTCGACGAGAACACCTACCTCATCTACGCCGACTTGGCGACCAACCTCGGACATCTCGAGGAGGCGCGCCACGCGATCGACTTCCTCCTCTCGACCCGGCCGAAGTCGGAGATCGAGTGGAAGGCGCGCTACGTTCAGGCGACGATCGCGGTCAGGCTGCGGGACTACGGCGGCGCGGAACGCCTCCTCCAGACGCTCGCGTCCGACGCGCCGAGTTTCGAGCTCGCCTCGATCGCCCTCGGGAACCTCTACCACGCGCAGGGGCGGACCACGGAAGCGAGAGCAGCGTACGCGCGCGCCCTCGATCTGATCGACGGCAAGCTGGCCGAAGCGGAGGCGAGCCTCGCCGGGCGTACCCAGTTCACCGTTGACGAGTACGGCGCGCTGAGCCACGCCGTGAGCACGCTGCGAAGCGAGCGGTCGTTCGTCCTCGAGCAGCTCGCCAAGCTCCCGGCCGCCGAGTGAACTCCTTGAAGGCGCACACACGACGCTCGATACTGACTGCGTGATCCGCTGATGGCCATCGACTCAATCCGACGCGGCGTCGACTTCCTCCTCGGGCAGACGAACGCGCAGCAGCTGAAGCGATTCGAGCGGGAGCTCGCGACCGTCAATCGCCTCGCCGACGAGGTTGCCGCCCTCTCCGACGACGACCTCCGGACACGCGTCGACGCCTGTCGTACCCGCCTCGGCGCCGGCGAATCGAAGGGCGACGTCCGCGCCGAGGTCTATGCCCTCGTCCGCGAGGTCGCTGCGCGCACCGTCGACATGCGCCCGTTCGACGTTCAGATCGTCGGCGCGATCGCGCTCGACGAGCGCCGGATCGCCGAGATGCAGACCGGCGAGGGAAAGACGCTCGTCGCCACGCTCCCCGCCGTACTGAACGCGCTCATCGGGAAGGTCCACGTCGTCACCGTCAACGACTACCTCGCCCGACGCGACCGCGGCTGGATGGGACCGATTTACGAGTTCCTCGGGCTGACGGTCGGCCTCCTCCAGGAGGACACGCCCCCACAGGAGCGAAGGGCCGCGTACGCGTGCGACATTCTCTACGGCACCAACAACCAATTCGGGTTCGACTACCTGCGTGACAACATGGTCCTGCGCGCCAGCGGGAAAGTCCAAGGGCCGCTCGACTTCGCCATCGTCGACGAAATCGACAACATCCTGATCGACGAGGCGCGGACCCCGCTCATCATCTCCGGTTCGACCGAGCAGGCGTACGACCTGTACCGCAAGTTCGCCGCCCTCTCGCGCCGGTTTCGGCGTGACGAGGATTTCGAGATCGACGAGGAATCGCGCCGCCTGACGCTGACCGACGACGGCGTCCACAAGGCCGAGGCCGCCCTGGGCGTCGACAACCTGTTCACTCCCGAGCACCAAGAGACCCTTCACTACATCGAGAACGCACTCCGAGCCCTCCACCTGTTCCAGAGGGAACAGCACTACATCGTCAAGGACGACCGGGTGATGATCGTCGACGAGTTCACCGGGCGTCTGATGCCCGATCGCCGGTACTCCGACGGTCTTCACCAAGCGCTCGAAGCGAAGGAGAACCTGACGATCCAGCGCGAGTCGCAGACCCTGGCGACGATCACGCTTCAGCACTACTTCCAGCTCTACCGCGGCCTCTGCGGGATGACCGGCACCGCCAAGACCGAGGAGGACGAGTTCAAAGAGATCTACGCTCTCCCGGTTCTCGTCATTCCGACGAACAAGACCCTCGAGCGGGAGGCGATGCCCGATCTGATCTTTCGCGCCGGCAAGGCGAAGTTCGAGGCAATCGCCGACGAGGTCGAGACGCTCCACAACGCGGGACGCCCCGTTCTGATCGGGACGAACTCGATCGAGAAATCGGAGCGACTGTCTCGCCTCCTCACCGCCCGGAAGCTTGCCCATCAGGTCCTGAACGCGAAGCACCACGAGAAGGAAGCCGAGATCATCGCCGGCGCGGGCCAGCACGGGGCGATCACCGTCGCCACCAACATGGCCGGCCGCGGCACCGACATCAAGCTCGAGGAAGGCGTCGCCGAGCTCGGCGGCCTCCACGTCATCGGTTGCCAGCGACACGAGTCGCGCCGGATCGACAACCAGCTCCTCGGGCGAGCCGGACGCCAGGGGGATCCGGGCTCGTCGCAGTTCTACCTCTCCCTTGAAGACGACCTCCTCCGCATCTTCGGCGGGGACCGGATGGCCGGGCTGATGGAGCGCCTCGGCATGGAAGAGGGGGAAGCGATCGAGCACGACCTGCTGACGAGTTCGATCCGCCGCGCGCAGAAGCGGGTCGAGGGACGCAACTTCGAGATCCGCAAGCGCTTGCTCGAGTACGACCTCGTCCTCGCCAAGCAGCGCGAAGCGATCTACGCGCTGCGGGACCGGTTCCTTCTCCCCGAGGCGGGCGCCGACCAGGCGGTCGGCGACGCCCACGCCGACCTCGACGGCTACCTGCGAGACCTGTTCGAGGAGATCGCCGAGAACCTCGTCTCGGCGTATGCGCCGCCCGGCGAGACGCCTGACGCGTGGAACCTCGACGGGCTCGCCAAGGAGCTCTCCACATATGGTCCAATCACTGCCGAGTCCCTCGCGTCGCCGGACCGCGACGGCGTCGTCGCCACGGCGACCGAACACCTGAACGCGGCGCTGGTGTCGCAGAAGGCCCGCCTCGGAGAGCCGTTCCCGCTCGTCGCCCGCTACTTGATCCTGACCTCGCTCGACGAGGCGTGGCGGACGCACCTGTACACACTCGACGATCTGAAGGGGGGAATCGGCTGGACGGCCCTCGCCGGGACCGACCCGCTCGTCGCGTTCAAGCGGGAATCGTTCGTCCTATTCCAGGAGATGCTTGCGCGGACGGCCGAGAAGATCGTTCGCGTCCTGCTCAACCCGCGATTGACCCTGTCGACGGGACAACCGTCGCAGCGGACGCCCGCCGGCGTGAGCTACGTCCACCCCGACGCCGTCGGACCGGGTCCGGCCGGTCCGCGGCCCGCCGCGCCGCGCCCCCAACGTCCGGGGGCCAAACGGCCGGTCCGCGTCACCAAAGAGCCGGGTCGGAACGACCCGTGCCCGTGCGGGTCCGGGAAGAAATACAAGAAGTGCTGCGGGCGGGAGCGCTAGCCGACCCGTTCGAGAAGCAGCTCATCGTCAACGACGTGATGCTGCGCGAACAGGTCGACGAGTTCGGGGACGGTCGCCATCCGCTTCTCCTCGTCGCGCAACTCGTGAATGATCTCGCCCTTGTGCATCATCATCAGTCGATTGCCGACGTCGATCGCCTGTTCCATGTTGTGCGTAACCATCAACGTCGTCATCTGCAGCCGCTCGACGAACAGGCGCGTCAGTCGCGTCAGCATCGACGCGTTCCGTGGATCGAGCGCAGCGGTATGCTCGTCGAGCAGGAGGACTTCGGGCGGGACGAGTGTCACCATCAGGACGGTCAGCGCTTGACGCTCTCCGCCGGAGAGAAGAGACGCGCGGCAGTCGAGCCGGTCCTCCAGGCCGACGTCGAGCGCGGCGAGTCGATCGCGCAGCTTCCCTCGCAGGCGTCGCGAGAGCGCCGGCCGGAGGGAGCGGCGGCCCCGTTTCATCGCCAGCGCGAGGTTCTCGGCGACCGTCATCGACGGCGCGGTCCCCGCGAGCGGATCCTGGACGATCCGACCGACGCGGCGGGCTCGCCGATGGGCGGGAACGTGGGTGATGTCTTTCTCCCCGAGGAGGATGCTCCCGGTCGTCGGCGGGAACGTCCCCGCCACGAGATTGAGGAGCGTCGACTTCCCCGCCCCGTTCGAACCGATGACGGTCAGGAAGTCGCCGGTGTCGAGGGCAAGGTCGATCGACCGAACCGCCTCGACCCGATCGGCGGCCGACTGGAACGTCTTGGAGATCCCACGGAGCTCTAGCATGCGCTGACCTTTCTCATCCGCTGTTCGCGGATGCGGGGCACGACGAGCGCGAGAACGACCAGAATCGATGTGATCAGCTTCAGATCGCTCGCCTGGAAGCCGATGACGTATCCGTAGCGCAGCGCGAGGCTGATCGCCACACGGTAGATCAACGATCCGACGAGCACGCTCGCCGTCATCCACCCGACACGCCTCGACCGGATCAGCGTTCCGCCGATGATGACCGCCGCCAGCCCGGTGACGATCATGCCGATCCCCATCCCGACGTCGGCGAAGCCGCTGTACTGCGCGACCAACGCCCCGGACAGGGCAACCAGCCCGTTCGACAGGGCAAGACCGAGCACCTTCATTCGCTTCGTGTCCACGCCCTGCGCGGTGATCATCGCCTCGCTGTCCCCCGTTGCGCGCAGGGCGAAGCCAAGCTCGGTACGGAGGAAGGCGTCGAGGAAGAACTTGACCGCCAGCGTCAGGAGGGCGATGAACACGAGGATCGCGAGTCCACCGAGCGGCGTCCAGAGGGCGTCGACGATCCGTGTCGCGGTGTCGACGCGCAGCAGGGACAGATTCGGCCGCCCCATGATCCGCAGGTTGATCGACCAGAGCATGATCATCGTCAAGACACCCGCCAGGAGATTCGTGATCCCGAGACGTGTGTTCAGAAGGCCGGTCACGACGCCGGCCAGGCAGCCGGCGACGAACGCGACGAGAAGAACGGTGAACGGGTCGACTCCGCGGTTGACGAGGAGGAGCGAAGCGATGGCCGCTCCAGTGACGAAGCTTCCGTCGACCGTCAGGTCGGGGAAGTTCAGCACGCGATACGTCAGGAAGACCCCCAAAGCGGCAATCCCATATGCTAGTCCCTGCTCCAGCGCGTGAATCAGGAGTGAAGCCATCGCTTCGTCCTACCTTCCTTACCTTCCGTCAGTCAGCCGCCCGTTCGAAGACGACCCCGCCGTAGAGGATCGCGGCCGCGTCTTCGATCACGGAGAGCGGGAACTCAAACCCGATGCGCCCTGCGGCGTCGAGGTTCAACTGGACTTCGGCCTTCGGCTGGAACGTGACCGGAATCTCGTTCGGCAGCGTTCCGGAGAGGACCGACAGGACGATCTCCCCCGTCGTCAGGCCGTGCTCGTAGTAGTCGAATCCTGCCGTCAGTGTCGCGCTGGCGAGACTCGTTGGGTCGGCCATCAGGAACGGCACCTTCGCCTCTTCCGAGGCCGCGAGGACTGCGTCGATCGCCGAGACGACCGTGTTGTCCGTCGTCACGTAGTACGCGTCGACGCGTCCGATCAGCGACTGGGCGGCGAGCGGAACGTTTGCCGTCGAATCGGCTGTGGCTGTGACGACCTCCACACCGGCGTCCGGCGCGGCGGCGAGCGCCATCTCCGTCAGAATCGCCGAATTCGCCTCGCCCGGGTTGTAGACCAGACCGACCTTCTCGATCTCCGGCGACAGCGTCAGCAGGAGCTTGAGGTGCGCGGCGACCGGGATCATGTCCGATACGCCGGTGACGTTCTCGTTCCCGCTCGGATCAGTCGCGCTCGGCACGAGTTCGGCGCCGACAGGATCCGTGACGGCGGCGTAGATGATCGGCGTGTCCGTACCCCGGAAGACCTCGACCGCTGCCTGGGCCGTCGGCGTGGCGATTGCCACGACGAGATCGACGTCCCGCGCCAGGAAGTCCTGTGCAATCGACGCCGCCACGCTCATGTCACCCTGAGCACTCGCAATGATGTACTCGACGTCCTCGCCCTCGACGTACCCTGCCGCCGTGAGGGAGTCGATCACTCCCTGCTGTACGGCGTCGAGAGCCGGATGTTCCACGATCTTGGTGATTCCGATCTTCAGCGGCGCCGCGAATCCAACGCTGGCCATGACGCCGACGAGAAGAGCTACCACCGTGCAGATTGCCACTCGTTTCATTTCTGTACCTCTCTTGCGTATCCTCTCCAGTGGTCCGTTTCGGACCCGGCGGACGATCTCGCGATCGTCCGTCCCTCGCCCGTCCGCCGAGGGTGTTCGGCTCGCGGCGGACGGGTGCTTTCCGCCTCTTGTCTGGTCGCGCTGCTCTCGCTCACCTCCTGTTCGATCGCTCCTTGTCGTAGCCAAAAGAAAAAGGACCGCGGGAATTCCGCAGTCCGCTCCCGGCCTCTCCGCTGCGTCTAGGCGAGCCTAGCGCGCGACGGAGGAGCCGGGGGTAAACCAGTACCAATAGAATCCGAAGCGGGCAGCCGATCGCTCGTAGTCCGTGCCGCTTCGAACCGTGGTCATATCGCCGCCACTATAGGGCCAACCAGCCTGGCTGTCAAGATCTAGTGGATTCTCGATTGACAGGCCGACGGTGCCCGCCTATCATTAGCAGACACAGATACCAAGTGCTAACGCCGGACGGACCATGACAAGAGAGACCCTTCCCGAGAGACAGAGACTGATCCTGAAGGAGATCGTCGATCGATACATCCGCCTTCGCGAACCGGTTTCGTCGAGGATGATCCTCGAGGACTACGGACTGGCGGTCAGCTCGGCGACGGTCCGCAACGACATGAACGAACTCGAAGCGCGCGGGTACATCGCCAAGCCGTACTCGTCGTCGGGCCGGATCCCGACGAAGCGCGGATACCGCTTCTTCGTCGATTGGCTCCTCGATCTGTCGGAGTTGACCCGCGAGGAGCGTCACGAGATCGTTGAGGCCTATGCGGCGCGGTGTCTCGACATCGAAGAGACGATCCGGCGCACGACGTACGTCCTCGCCGATCTGACGGGATGCGCAGGATTCGTCGTCACACCCCGGTTGCGGGACGCGCAACTGGAGCGCGTCGTTCTCCTGAAGATGGACCCGCGTCTCGCGTTTCTCGCGATCGTCTCGGACATCGGGATCGTCGAACACGGTCTCGTTCCGCTGGAAGAGGACCTCACCGAGGCCGAACTCGACGCCATCGTGCGGGCGGTCAACTCCGACCTGCGCGGACAGACGCTCGACGCAGTCCGCAATCGGGCGTCGGAGGACGGTCCGGACGGTTGGTACGAGCGATCGGCGCGCCAAGCGTTCGTCGTCCTCGGCCGTCTTCTCGAGCGAACCATCCACCAGCGCGCCCACTTCGAGGGTCTTCTCAACCTGACGACCGACCTCGAACAGATGGTCCCCGACGAAGCGATGGCCCGATTCACCGCGCTCGGCCGCGCCGTTCAGGACGAAGCGGCGTTCGTGCGTGCGATTCGCGACGCGAGGGCAGGACACGAGGGGATTGTCGTCAACATCGGCGACTTCCCGCTCGACGGGCTCGATGAGTTCAGCGTGATCAGTCAGTCGTTCCGCCCGCACAGCGGAGTGCTCGGCGTCGTGGCGCCAATCTGGATGGACTACGGCCGGACGATGTCGGCGACGAGCTACGTCGCCGATCGGCTGCAGACGCTCCTCCTCACCTCGTGCGTCCGCGACGTCGAAAGGACCGGAGGATGAACGACAAGGAGAAGATGAAGACCGAAGACGCCCCCCACGAGACGGCGGCGAACGCCCGCTCCGACGCCGAAGGAAACGGCACTGACGCACTTGACGCAGAGGTCCTGGTCGACCGGCTCAAGCGCCTGCAGGCGGAGTTCGAGAACTACAAGAAGCGCGTCGCCCGCGAGATCGCCGAGCGCGAGGAGCGCGCAGGAGACGGGCTCCTACTCGACGTCCTTCCGCTGTTCGACGCACTCCAGCTGGCGTTCGAGAGCCACAGCCGGGACGCCGACGCCGACGCGTTCGTCTCGGGCGTAGAGAGGATCTTCGCGCAGTTCGAGGAGATTCTGAAGAGCAAGGGCGTAACCCGGATCGACGCGATCGGAACGCCGTTCGACCCAGCGGTGCACGAGGCGCTGCTGAGTCTTCCGAGTGACGAAGAGAGAAACGTAATCGTGGAGGAGTTCTCGCCCGGGTACACGAGGGGCGGACGGACCTTGCGTCCGAGCAAGGTCGGCGTCAGCCAGGGCCCGGCGAAGGAGGAGGAGGAATGAGAGAGAAGATCATCGGCATCGACCTGGGAACGACCAACTCCTGCGTCTCCATCCTCGAGGGCGGGAAGCCTCGGGTGATCAACAACACCGAAGGAGAGCGAGTCACGCCGTCGGTCGTCGCGTTCACCGACGACGGCGAGCGCCTCGTCGGCCGACTCGCCAAGCGTCAGGCAATCACCAACCCGGCCCACACGATCGCCTCGATCAAGCGCAAGATGGGGACCGACTTCCGCGTCGAGATCGCGACTGACGGGGAGACAAAGACGTACACGCCGGAGCAGATCTCGGCGATGATCCTTCAGAAGCTGAAGGAGGACGCCGAAGCGCACCTCGGAGGCAAGGTCGCCAAGGCCGTTATCACCGTTCCCGCCTACTTCAACGACTCCCAGCGCCAGGCGACCAAGGACGCCGGCACGATCGCCGGCCTCGAGGTGACTCGGATCATCAACGAGCCGACTGCGGCGTCGCTCGCGTACGGCCTCGACAAGGAGCAGGACCAGACGATCCTCGTCTACGACCTCGGTGGAGGGACGTTCGACGTGTCGGTCCTCGAGATCGGCGACGGGGTTTTCGACGTCCTGTCGACCGACGGCGACACGCAGCTCGGCGGAGACGACTTCGACCAGCGAGTCATCGACTGGCTCGCCGACGAGTTCCGCAAGGACACGGGGATCGACCTGTCGAAGGACGCGAGCGCGATGCAGCGGTTGAAGGACGCCGCCGAGGCGGCGAAGAAGGAGCTCTCCTCCCGGATGGAGACGACGATCAACCTTCCGTACCTGACCGCCGACGCATCCGGACCGAAGCACCTCGAGAAGAAGCTCTCGCGCGCCAAGTTCGAGGGGATGATCGACGATCTCCTCCAGCGGACCGCGCAGACCGTCGATGCGGCGCTCCGCGAAGCGAAGAAGACGTCCGACGACATCGACCAGGTCGTCCTCGTCGGCGGCTCGACCCGGATTCCCAAGGTGCAGGAGCTGATCTCCGCACGGATTCCGGGGAAGATCAACCGCGAGATCAACCCGGACGAGGTCGTCGCCGACGGCGCCGCGATCCAAGCCGGCGTTCTGGCGGGAGAGGTCGACGAGATCGTCCTCCTCGACGTCACGCCGCTGACCCTCTCCATCGAGACCCTCGGCAGCGTGGCGACACCGCTGATCGAGCGGAACACGACGATCCCCACCGAGAAGACGAAGACGTTCACCACCGCCGAGGACAGCCAGCCGGCGGTCGAGATCCACGTCGTCCAGGGCGAGCGAAAGATGGCCCCCGACAACAAGTCGCTCGGCAAGTTCCAGCTCACCGGGATTCCGCCCGCGCCGCGGGGCGTCCCGCAGATCGACGTCACGTTCAACATCGATGCCGACGGCATCCTGCACGTGACAGCGAAGGACAAGGCGACGGCGAAATCGGCGTCGATCACGATCCAGAACTCGTCGCGCCTCGACGACTCGGAAATCGAGCAGATGCGTCACGAGGCCGAGGAACACGCGGAAGAGGACAAGAAGAAGTCGGAACTCGCCGAGGTGCGCAACCAGGCGGACCAACTCGTCTACTCGGTCGAGAAGGCACTCTCCGACCTCGGCGAGAAGGTCGACGCGACGAAGCGCTCCGAGGTCGAGGACGCAGCCCGTCTCTTGCGCGAGAAGCTCGACGCGAACGCCGACGCCGCCGACCTGCGACGGGCGGTCGAGGAGCTCTCCAAGGCGTCTCAGGAGATCGCTCAGCAGGCGTACCAACAGGCGCAGGACGCGGGCGACGCGTCGGCCGGGCCGACGCCGGAGGGTGAGGCCGGGGCGGAGGAGACGCCGTCCGACGAGGACGACGGCGAGTACATCGACGCGGAGTACGACGAGAAGTAATCGGGACGACGGACCGAGGGAGACGGCGTGGCCAAGCGCGACTACTACGACGTTCTCGGGCTCGCCAAGGAGGCGAGCGAGGCCGAGATCAAGAAGGCGTATCGTCAGAAGGCGAAGGAGCTACACCCCGACCGAAATCCAAAGGATCGGAAGTCGGCCGAGGAGGAGTTCAAGCGCGTCGCCGAGGCGTACGAGGTTCTCTCCGACCCTCAGAAGCGCGCCCAGTACGACCGCTACGGCCACGCCGGACCGAGCCAGGGATTCACGTTCGGGGACACGGACTTCCACCGGGCTCGCGACGCATATCGCGAGTTCGGCTTCGGAGGATTCGACGACATCTTCGACCTCTTCTTCCGCCAGGGCGCGCCGCGCTCGGCGACGCACGCGCGCCGCGTGCGCAGTGGAGAGTCGATCGAGTACAAGCTGCGGGTCACCCTCGAGGACGCCGCCCACGGCACGAAGATGACCGTCACCGTCCCTCGTCTCGTTGCGTGCGAGACGTGTGCCGGGTCGGGGATGGAGCCGGGAACGTCGAAGCGAACGTGTTCCACCTGCAACGGGCGCGGCCAGATCGAGTATCGCCAGCAGAGCCTTCTCGGCAGCTTCGTGAACGTCCGCGTCTGCCCGGAATGCGCCGGGTCAGGCGAGGTCGTCGAGCAGCCGTGTCACCGATGCCACGGGAAGGGGCGGGTGCGAGAGAAGTCCAAGATCTCGATCACAGTCCCCGCCGGCGTCGACACCGGATCGCGCCTCCGCCTCCGCGGGCAGGGGAACGCGGGGGTCGAGGGGGCGCCGAGCGGCGACCTGTTCATCGTGATCGAGGTCATCCCGCATCCGACGTTCCGGCGGGAGGACCGCGACGTTCACTCTCGAGCGACCGTCTCATTCGGCCAGGCCGCACTCGGCGACAAGATCAAGATCGACACGCTCTGGGGCGAAGAGACGCTCACCCTCCCCGCCGGAACGCAGCCGGGCGCGACGTTCCGGCTCCGTGGAAAGGGGATCGCCAACATCCACCGCGGATCGGGGAAGGGCGACCACGTCGTCGAAGTGACCGTCGACGTACCGAAGAAGCTCTCCGGGAAGCAGCGCCGGGCACTCGAAGCGTTCACCGAATCCCTCGGCGCAGGCGCCTAGCAGACCCAGTTCAGTCAACGAACTCGCGCAGGATCGGGAGCATCCGCTCCATCGCCCGCATCCGGCGGAGCGGGCGCGCAGTGGGTCCGGCTTAGTCGACGAACTCGCGTAGGATTGGGAGCATCCGCTCCATCGCCCGCATCCGGCGGAGCGGGCGCGCAGTGGGTCCGGCTCAGTCAACGAACTCGCGCAGGATCGGGAGCATCCGCCCCATCGCCCGCATCCGGCGGAGCGGGTGCGCAGTGGGTCCGGCTCAGTCAACGAACTCGCGCAGGATCGGGAGCATCCGCTCCATCGCCCGCATCCGGCGGAGCGGGCGCGCAGTGGGTCCGGCTCAGTCGACGAACTCGCGTAGGATTGGGAGCATCCGCTCCATCGCCCGCATCCGGTGGCTGATCCGATTCTTCGCGTCGAGCGACAGCTCGGCGAGCGTTCGCTCGCTCCCCGCGGGGCGGAAGAGCGGATCGTATCCGAATCCCCGCTCGCCGATCGGTGCTCTCCCGATCGTCCCCGCGAGCACGCCCGTGGTCACGAACGCGTGCCCGTCCGGAAGGAGGAGGACGGCGACAGTGATGAATCGGGCCCGCCGATCGTCGACTCCGGCAAGCCGTCGGAGGAGGAGCTCGTTGTTCGCGCCGTGATCGGCCGGGATTCCGGCGAACCGGGCCGAGTGGACCCCGGGGGCGCCGTCGAGCGCGATCACCTCGAGCCCCGCGTCCTCAGCGAGGACCGGCAGCCCGGTCTCAGCCGAGACCCCACGCGCCTTGAGGAGCGCGTTGTCGAGGAACGTCGTCCCCGTCTCCTCGACCTCCGTGAACGGTCGATCATCGCGGGTGAGGAGCTCGAGGCGCTCGAGCGGGCGAAGGAGTCGTCTCAATTCAGCGATCTTCCCGGCGTTTCCGGTTCCGAGCAGGAGCTGTCTCATCCCTCGTCCGTTCCTCGAGCCAAGCATCGCCTGAGACACGGTCGGACGGGAGCCGTCCAAGAAGGGGGGGGCGACGCTAGACGATCGACAGGACGAAGCCGAGAATCATGAACACCGTCGCAAGCCCGACGGTGAGCGTCCGCTTCGGATCGCGGACCTCGTCCCGGCCGAAGACGGTGCTCGAACCGCCCGATCCGAACGCTCCGCCGAGGCCCGAATGCTCGCTCATCTGCAGAAGCACAATGCCGAGGAGCGCGAAACAGTCGAGGAAGAACAGGACTTCCAGAATCAGTCTCCACATCGTCCATCGATCCCTTCGTGCGTCTTTCGGTGGCGTCTTCCGACGCGTGGACCGTGATTCTAGCACGAACGGCGGAAGTCCTCAATGGCTCATGACTTCGCCCTTGCACGCTCTGGAGGCGTTCCGTATGCTCCTTCCAAACCGGTCTTGCGTGGGGGTAGCTTGGGCAAGTTCATCTTCGTCACCGGCGGTGTGTTGTCCGGCCTCGGGAAGGGCGTTGTCACCGCATCGGTCGGCCTTCTCCTCAAGTCGCAGGGGTATCGCGTCAGCCTTCAGAAGATCGATCCGTACGTCAACGTCGACGCGGGAACGATGAACCCGTACGAACACGGCGAGGTGTTCGTCACCGACGACGGGAAGGAGACCGACCTCGACATCGGCCGGTACGAACGCTTCCTCGACGAGCGCCTGTCGGCGGACAACTACTTCACCACCGGGCAGGTCTACTGGGACGTCATCCGCCAGGAACGCGTCGGCGCCTATCTCGGGAAGACCGTGCAGATCATTCCGCACGTTACTGACGAGATCAAACGTCTGATTCGGCGCCCGCTCGAACGACGTGAGGCCGAGATCGCCGTCGTCGAGGTCGGCGGGACGGTCGGCGACATCGAAGGATTGCCGTTCCTCGAGGCACTCCGCCAGATGAAGGACGAACTCCCACGGGGGGACACGTTCTTCATCCACGTCACCCTCCTCCCGCAACTGTCGACCTCCGACGAGATGAAGACGAAGCCGACCCAGCACAGCGTCAAGGAGCTGCGGGCGATCGGCATCCAGCCGGACGCGATCGTCGCCCGCGCCGAGCGCCCGCTTCCCGAGTCGGTCAAGGAGAAGATCGCCCTGTTCTGCGACGTGCCGCTCGAGCGGGTCGTTGAGAGCCCCGACCTTCACTCGATCTACCAGGCCCCCCTCGTCTTCCACGAACAGGGCCTGACCGCGTCGCTCGCCGACGGCCTCGATCTGACGTCGCGCGAGCCCGATCTCGATGCGTGGCGCGCGCGCGTCCGTCGCGTCGAATCGTCTCCCCGCACGGTCCGGATCGGAATCGTCGGCAAGTACGTCGAGCTCGCCGACTCCTACATCAGCATTCGCGAGGCGCTCGTGCACGCCGGAGCGAGCGAGGACGTCGGCGTCGAGATCGCGTGGATCGCCGCCGAGACGGTGGCGACCGAGGGCGTGGATCCGACGCTGGCCGAAATCGACGGCTTGCTGATCCCCGGCGGATTCGGCCACCGCGGGATCGAGGGGAAAGTCGAGGCGGTCGAGCACGTGCGGACGGAGCGGATCCCGTTCTTCGGCATCTGCCTCGGCCTCCAGTGCGCGGTCATCGAGTACGCGCGCGACGTGCTCGGGCTCGACGGAGCGAACAGCTCCGAATTCGATCCGGAGTCGCCGCACCCGGTGATCGCTCTCCTCGAGGAGCAGCAGAGCGTCGCCCAGAAGGGCGGGACGATGCGCCTCGGGTCCTACGAGACAACCCTCGCCGGCGGAAGCCTCGCCCGGGCCTGCTACGGCGTAGATCGGATCGAGGAACGACACCGTCATCGATACGAGTTCAACCCACACTACCGGGAGCGGTTCGAGGCGGGCGGAATGCGGGTCGCGGGGACGACGCCCGACGACCGCCTCGTCGAGATCGTCGAGCTGGAAGATCACCCGTGGTTCGTCTGCGTGCAGTTCCATCCGGAGTTCTCGTCCACGTTCCTCCGTGCTCACCCGCTGTTCGTCGGGTTCGTCCGCGCATGTCAAGAGCGAGCGCGATCCTCGTAGTCCTTCTCGTCGCCGGGCTCGCGGCGATCCTGTTCTGGCCGCAGCGCCACAGCGGCGGGGACGCCCCGTTCGCCGCCGTCGGAGTCACGGTGCGCACCTACACCGGATCGGGCGACCCCTCGTGGGAGGTCCGCGCCCGCGAGGGGATCGTCATCGGCGGGACCGGAACGCTCTCGGGCGTCGAGATCGTCTTTCTGTCCGACGATGAGATCACGATGACTGCAACCGCCGACCGTCTCACCCAAGCGGAGAGGACGAGCACGCTCGCCGGCGGCGTGACGGTCGAGCGAAGCGACGGCCTCCGCCTCGAGACTGACGAGCTCGTCCTACGGGAGGACGCGGAGACGCTCGACGCCGACGCGATCGCGCTGTCGGTGCGCGACCTTCGCGTCGAGGGCGGCGGGTTCGCGTACGATCTCGGAAGCGAACGCGCCACCCTGTCGCGGAACGTCGTCGCGACGCTCGACCGGGATTCTCCCGTGACCGTCCGAGGAGAGCGGGCCGAGGAGTCGGACGACGTCCTCGCCGTCGAGGGAGACGTCCGCGTCGAGACGTTTGGTGGGGAGTACCGATGCCATCGGATCGAGGCAACGGAGGAGGCGGTCCGTCTCCTCGGCGACGTCTCCGGGACATTCGCCGAAGGAGACCTCCGCGCCGACTCGGTGCAGATCGACGAAGACGGTCGGCTGATCGCGGCGGGACAGGTCCTCCTCCGCCTCGATCTCGGCCGGGAGGAGGCGTCCGATGGCGCTTGAGGGGCGCGGGCTGGTCAAGCGGTACGACGGACGAGCTGTCGTCGATCGGCTGACGCTCGAGGTCGAGCCCGGCCGGATCACCGGGCTCCTCGGGCCGAACGGCGCGGGGAAGACGACGACGTTCTACCTGTTGATCGGGTTCATCGGCGCCGACGGGGGGAGCGTCTTCCTCGACGAGAACGAGATCTCGTCGCTTCCGTTCTACGAGCGTGCGCGCCGGGGGATCGGATACCTTCCGCAGGAGCCATCCGTATTCAGCAAAGCGACCGTTCGCGAGAACCTCGACCTCGCCCTCGAGTGGGCGCGAAGCGTGACCGATCGCGCCGCGCGGCGTGAGGAACTCCTCGACGAGTTCAAGCTGACCGGCCTGCGCGATCAGCGCGCGGGAACCTTGTCGTCAGGTGAGCGTCGGCGCCTCGAGATCGCGCGCACGCTGGCGACGTCGCCCGGCTACGTCCTTCTCGACGAACCCTTCTCGGGGATCGACCCGATCTCGATCGCCGACCTGCAGACCGAGATCGAGTCCCTCCGAGATCGCGGGATCGGGATCATCGTCACCGATCACAACGTGCGAGACACCCTGTCGATCACCGACAGTGCCTACTTGATCGATCGAGGGGAACTGATCGCCTCGGGAACGTCGACCGAGATCCTGGCGAGCCCCCTCGCGCGCCGCGTGTACCTCGGTGAGGGATTCCGGGCGTAGTCCGTCGCGCGCCGCGTGTACCTCGGTGAGGGATTCAGAGCGTAGGCTCGCGCTCGTACAGCCGCCGGCGCCAGATCAGGATCCCGAAGCCGATCACGAAGACGAGGCTGATCGCGTGGGCGGCGCGGACCATCCCGATCCCGGGAATCGGGCCGAGCCAGAGGCTGTCGCCGCGAGTGATGCTGACGATCGACCGCCCGACTGCGTACAGAATGAAGTAGACGGCCGTCGAGAAACCATCCTTGTACCCTCGCTTCCGCGTCCCCCAGAGCGTCGCGAAGACGATCAGGTTCAAGATCATCTCGTAGATCATCGACGGATGCGTCGCCAACCCGGGATAGGCCATGCCGGCCGGCGAGTCAGCCGGAAATCGGATCCCCCACGGGAGTGTCGTCGGAAGCCCGTACGCGTCCCCGTTCATCAGGTTCCCGATCCGTCCGATCGCTTGACCGAGGATCAGGCTCGGTGCGAGCGCGTCGGCGAGCGCCAGGAACCGGACGCGTTTCCGACGGGCGAACAACCAGACAGCGAGCGCGCCAGCCAGCACGCCGCCGTGGATCGCGAGTCCGCCCTCCCAGATCTTGACGATGTCGATCGGATGCTGCGCGTAAACGTCCCAGCGAAAGGCGACGTAGTACAGGCGCGCACCGAGGATCGCCGCCGGGATCGTCCAGAGGAGAAGATCGAGCAGATCCTCCTTCGAGAGCGCCAGGCCCTTCCGCCGGACCTCGTTCGTCAACAGGATGAATCCGACGACGAAGGCGATCACGTACATCAGGCCGTAGTAGCGAATCGTGATCGGGCCGATCTCGACGAGTACCGGATGCACGCGTTTCCCCCCTCTTCCGCTATCATCGCGAGTATATGTCGCGCCTCGAAGGAAGGAAAGCGTCGCTGGCGGTCCTGTCCGGCGTTCTGACGGCGCTGGCGATGCCCGGATTCGGGGCCAGTCCTCTCGTCTTTGTCTCGCTCGTCCCTCTCTTCTTCGCCCTCGAAGGCCGGCGTCGCTTCCTGTACGGGCTCCTGTTCGGCGCCTCCTTCTTCGCGCTCGACCTGCGTTGGATCTTGACACTTCGTCGATTCAGCCCGCTCGTGATCCCGGGGTTTGCCCTTCTCGTCGGCTTTTCCGCCCTGTTCTGCGGGGCGTTCGCCCTCCTTCTCGTGCGCGGACGATCCCGTGCGATGCCGGGGATCCTCCTCCTCGGTGCGCCCGCCGCGTTCACGCTCGTCGAGTTCGCCCGCGCCCGAGGACCTTTGGGAAGCGGGTTCTCCGCTCTCTACCAGTCGCTCTACCGCGTCCCGGCCCTGATCCAGGTCGCCTCCGTCCTCGGGCCGTGGGCGATCACCGCGCTGATCCTGGTGGCGAACGTGGCGATCTACCTCTCCTTTCGGACGAGACGTGCCCGCTACGCGATCGCCGGGGTGGCCGCCGTCGCCCTCCTCGCCGCGTTCGCGCTCGCTCCGGTCGCTCCGGACGAGGGAAGCCCCGTTCACGTCGCCGCCGTCTCCTCGAACGTGCAGCAGGAGATCAAGCTCGATGCGCGGAACCTCACCGCTCTGGCCGACCGGTACGAGAGTCTCGGTCGGACCGCGATCGCTGAGGAGGTTGATCTCGTCGTCTTCCCCGAATCGATCCTCCCCGCGTACATCCTCAGCGACGAGGCACTCCTCCTCCGGTTGAGCGACCTCGCGACCACCGGCGGAACCCGTGTTCTGTTCGGTACAGGCGAGTACCGCGACCGCCGGATCTACAACACGGTCGCCCTCCTCTCGCCAGCAGGGGATCTTCGCGGCACGTACTCGATGGTGCGTCCGGTCCCGTTCGGCGAATACATCCCCGGCCGACGATTGTGGGAGGCGATCGGACTCGGGAGCCTGATCGACTCGTTCCTCCCGGTTGACCTGACTCCGGGAGATGCGTTCCGGCCGTTGGACGGAATCGGCACGCCGATCTGCTTCGAGTCAACGTTTCCCGGTCCAGCGAGGGCGTTCGTGCGCGAGAGGGCACGAATCCTCGCCGTCGTGACCAACGACGCATGGTTCGTCGGAAGTTCCGAACTCGCCGCGCACTTCGCCACCGCGGTCTTCCGCGCCGTCGAGACCCGCCGGTACGTGATCCAAGCCGCGAACGGAGGCGTGTCGGGGATCATCGACCCGCGCGGGCGCGTGCTCGCTGCGACGACGGACGAGGGCATCGTTCGCGGCACGGCGTTCGAGCGCACCGATCAGAGCCTGTATGCGCGGTGGGGGGATCTGCCGCTGCTGCTGTTGCTTGGAATCGGGTGGGGGATCTTCGTCGCCGTGCGCGTCCGCGCCGGAAACGAGCCGCGGGGGTGAGAGCCGCGCTCCCACCCCCGCCGATACCTTCGGAGGTCAATCCTGTCTGCTTGCGCCCGACCGGCTACTCCCGGGACGCCGGAGAGACGTTGTCGCCTGTCTCCGTCAACGCCGTCACCGCGCCGGTCGTGAAGTCCACCTTGTAGATCTGGTAATCGCCGCTCCCGTCTGGCTTCACGAACGCAATCCCGCTGTCGTCTTCGAGCCAGAACGGGCAGAACTCGTGGTCGTCCGTCGTGATCCCGGCGTTCGTCACGCCGTGGACGTTCGCGACGTAGTCCTCCAGGTTCTGCGCGGAGGCGAGCGCCACGTCGTAGACGTAGACGTCGATGAACCCACCGACCGTTCGCTCGCGCGCGAACGCGATCTTCGTTCCGTCCGGCGACCACGATGGGACCGAGATCCCGGCGCTGGGAGGGAGACTCAGGGTGAGGCCAAGGCCAGCAAGGGCCGGCGAGGCGTCGCCGTCCCGTCCGTCGGAGTCGTACAGCTCCGCGGCGGTACCGGCCGAGTCATCCCAGAGCCAGAGGGAGCTTCTCGCGCCGGTCGCGTCCTTGTTGGAGACGAAGACGATGTCGTCGTTCACCGGCGAGTAGGCCGGCGCGATCGCCCACGACGGTGTCTGCGCGGTGAGCTTCGTCTGTGACCCACCGGCGGCGGTCATCGTGTAGATCTCCCACGTCGTGTCTGACGGCGTCTGGGCGGCGTTTGACACGTAGGCGATCGCTCCCCCGTCGGCCGACCAGGTCGGCTGGATCTGACGCGATACCGTCTGCGTCGTTAGTTGCGACCGGCTCCCGCCGTCGACGGTCATCGTCCAGATGTTCCAGCTCGCTCCGTCTTCGGCGGCGTAGGCGATCCGATCGCGCGTCGTGCGAACGAGGCTCGGGAACAGCTCGTCGTCGAACGTCGTGACGAGCACGGCCCCCTCGTCCGAACCGTCTCCCTCCATCCGGTAGATGTCGTACTGCCCGCCCCGTTGGCTGGCGAACGTGATCATCACCGGGCCTACGGTCACAACACCATTGATCATGCCGATTCGACCGTCGTTGTCGGTGATCGTGAGAACGACCGTGAACGTACCGGCCTCTTCGTACGGGTGCGGAATCGCGGCCGACACGTCCGTCCCGGTCGCGTTGGCCGTACCGTCCCCGAAATCGAGCACGAAGCTGGCGATCGTCCCATCCGGGTCGTTCGACCCACTGATGTCGAACGTGACCGTCACCGGAACTTCGGCATCACCGGCAGCGTCAATCACCATCAGCGCGATCGGCGCCTGTCCGAAGAACCCTCTGCACGCCGCCAACCCCATCGCGAGGACCGCCAGCAGGCAGAGGGCCGCCAATCGCTTCCCGCGGTGCAGGGAGCGAGTGTGCTTGAACGCAGACATCTCGTTGACCTCCTTAGGAGCCATGTCATCTTCCCGTGTGTCCGAAGGCTGTGCCGTCCAGTCTATCGCTGATTTCGCGCATTCCTCCGGGACGATCGGCAACCGCCGGGAGGGGTTTCGTCCCGAGCCGAGGTGACCGATGTCGAACCCGAAACCCGCGTACAGAATCGGTGTATATTGGGAACCGAGGAGGCAGAAGGCGGCGTGTACCGGCACCAAGATGAGGTGAGACTATTGCGTGCGTCACTGGCAGGGGAAACGGCAGCGTGGGGCGAGATCGTCTCGCGGTACAAGGATGCCGTGTACGGTCTCTGTCTCGGATTCCTCCGCAACCGTGCCGATGCAGAGGACCTGACGCACGACGCCTTCATCCGCGCCTACAACAATCTCCGTCGGTATCACCTCGACAAGAAGTTCTCGACGTGGATGTTCACGATTGCAGCGAACCTCTGCCGAAATCGGCTCCGCTACCGAAGGAACCATCCGGTGGTCGAGCCGCCGACCCACCTCGCCGGGGGGACCGATCCGGCGACACTCATCGCCGCGGAGGATCGACAGAAGCGGGTTCAGATGGGGCTCAATCAGCTGCCGTACGGGTATCGAGCCCCCCTCGTCCTACGGTTCTTCAACGACCTCTCGTATCGAGAGATCGGTGAGATTCTCGCCATCCCCGAGGGAACGGTGAAGACACGGATCCACCGGGCGAAGGCGATGTTGAAAGGATTGATCGAGAAGGACGTGATGCAGCATGAGACCGGATGAGATCGACGGGGTTCTGCGAGACGCGTTGCAGCACGAGGTCGCCGAGGCGGCCCCACGTCTCGCCGAACTCGAGGAACGGATCGTCACCGAGCTGGGGGACCGACTTCCGAGACCCCGTTTCGTTGACTGGGTAAGGTCTCTCGCCGCATCGACGCGCCCTGGACGGGTTGGGCAGCTCGCCGTTCTCGGAGCGACGGCCGCCATCTTCTTGGTCGTCGGAATGTCAATCACACAGGACCGCTTGGACGGTCCGACGCTCACACCGACGTTCGCCCCGATGGCCGCGTCTCGCGCGAGCCAGGGGGTTCAGTTCTCCGTCTCCGTGCCCAGCGCGGAGCGCGTCGCCGTCGTCGGAGACTTCAATGCCTGGGAAGAGATGCCCCTATCCGACGAGGACGGGGACGGAACGTGGACCGCGTCGATCCCGCTCTCTCCGGGACGCTACGAGTACGCGTTCGTCATCGACGGGCGATGGTGGGGACAAGATCCTTCCGCCGACGAGTACGTCCGGACGTTCGGACAGTACAGCTCGGTCCGGTACGTCGGAGGAGGAGGTGATGGCGTGTGAATCGAAGAACGAAGCGCTTGCCGGCCGCGGGGATCGTGCTCGTCGCGCTTCTCGCCGCCGTCGTCGGCGCGATCGCGGAGGTCCCGCTCGACGAGTTCGATCGCGCCCTCCGCGCGATGCCACTCGAGACCCACGATCGGATCCTCGCAGCGATCGACGCCCACCTCTCGTCGCCCGGGTTTCCGGCCGATGAGCTCTACGCTCTGATCGAGCGACTCGCGACGACTGTCGGTCCGACGGCGGAGAAGGAAGCGATCCTGCTGATGCTGATGCGAGCGCTCGAGAGCGAGCTGTCACTCGACGGATTCCTCCCCGCGGGGCACGATCTCGCCGGCGCAATCGAGGAGGGACTGTCGATCGAAGGAATCGTCCTCGAAGCACTGAAGGGGATTGCTCAACGCTCGCCGACCGCGGTCATCGTCGCCGGCATCACACGACGACTAACGCTCCTGAGAGACGTGAGGGACCTTCTGTTCTCGCGCGAGATCTTCCGCACGTCGATCGGCTCGACTCAGGCCGCGCCGACGGCGCTCCCGGCGGCCCGGTTCGACGAGCTCGTCGTCCAGATCGCCGACGCCATCAGCGACTACCTCGAAGGCGGAGGGAGCCCGTTCGACGGGGCCGCACTCTACGAACTCGTTGCCGTTCGGCTTCGACGGCTGCCGGAAGCGGTCGTCCGGCCGGAAGACGTCGATCTCGTTCTCGATCGAATCGGCCCTCCCGACCTGACGAGCGTCGCTCTGAACGCGCTGTCGTAACTTGAGAGAGGCGGACCGCAAACCGCCAAGAAAGGAGGCGCGCATGAACGCGAAGATTTGGAAGACCGCAGCCATGGTCCTGCTGGCCACGTCGATGTTCGGCGTGATCGGATGGGGTCAAGGCGCGCCCGTCTACCCGCAAGGGCTGATCATCGATCCGCCACAGAGTGAGGACCTCCAGGTCTCGATCTGGACCGACCAGGCCGAGTACGAAGTCGGCGAGCTCGTTACGATCAGCTACGAGGTCAACAAGCCCGCCTACATCTACATCTGGGACATCACGCCGGAGGGCGTCGTCCAGGTCGTCTTCCCCAGCTCGGCGTACCCGGGCGGCACGGACAACTTCGTCCAGGCCGGAACGCACCAACTTCCGCAGAGCTTCCCCGTCGCGCCTCCGCTCGGCACCGAGTACCTGCAGATCCTGGCAACGACGCGCCCCGTCGACGTTGCCGCGTTCCCGATGAGCGATCCACGCCTGTTCCAGGAGCAGGTCGAAGTGCAGGTCCTCGGCCTCCTGCTCGAGGACGAGCGCACCTGGGGATTCACGAGCTTCGAGATCACCGATCAAGCGCCGTCAAACTACGGAACGGCCATCATCACGTCGACGCCGAGTGGGGCATCGATCACGCTCGATGGTGAGTTCATCGGCTACACGCCGAAGACGCACTTCCTCGCACAGGGACTCCATCGCATCTCGTTCAGCAAGCCCGGCTACGCAACGCGAAACGCCGTCATCATCATCTTCGGAACGGGAACGAGGACGATCAACGCCGAGTTGACACCGCTGTTCCCGGTCAACGATCCGCCGAACGCGACGTTCACCTACAGCCCGCCGAATCCGATCGCCGGAAGCTTCGTCCAGCTCAACGCGGCCGGCTCATTCGATTCGGACGGGTCGATCGTCTCCTACCAGTGGTCGTTCGGGGACGGCACCGCCGGGGCAGGCCCATTCGTCTCGCACCAGTACACGTCGGGTGGAACCTACCCGGTCACCCTGACCGTCACCGACAACGATGGCGAGACTGACTCGACGACCCGTCAGATCCAGATCGGGTCGATGAAGCTCCCGCCGGTCGCGGCGTTCACGTTCGATCCGCCGACCCCCGACGTCGGCGTCTGGGTGCAGTTCGACGCATCCTCCTCGTTCGATCCGGACGGGAGCATCACGAACTACCAGTGGAGCTACGGCGACGGCGGAACCGACACCGGCCCGATCCGCTGGCACCAGTTCCTGGCCGGCGGGACCTACACCGTCACCCTGACCGTCACCGACGACGACGGGGTCAGTAGCTCGGTGGCCCAGCCGATCCAGGTCGGTCCGACCGGCCTCCCGCCGGTCGCCTCGTTCGCGTTCAATCCGCCGAGCCCGCCCGTCGGTGCGTGGGTCCAGTTCGACGCGTCCGCCTCGTTCGATCCGGACGGAAGCATCGCCAGCTACCAGTGGAGCTACGGCGACGGCGGGTCCGACATCGGCTCCCCCCGCTGGCACCAGTTTGCGGTTGCTGGTACGTACGCGGTGACGCTCACCGTGACCGACAACGACGGCCTGACCAGCTCGACGACGGAGCAGATCCAGGTCGGATCGGTGCAGCAACCGCCGGTCGCCTCGTTCGGCTACTCGCCTCCCGCCCCACAAGTCGGGGAGGTCATCACGCTCGACGGGTCCGCGTCATTCGACCCGGACGGGAGCCTCGTCTCCTACGAGTGGGATCGCAACGGCGACGGGATCACCGACGCGATCGGTCCGTTCGCACAAGTCGTCTTCGCCGCACCGGGAGCAGTCCCGATCCGGCTGACTGTGACCGACAACAGCGGTCTGACCGCGTCGACGACACAGACGATCCTCGTCGGTCAGGGTGGCGGCCCCACGGGGGGCGCGCCTCCGATGGGCACGACGCCCGGAATCTTCGTCTGGGGAAGCGACAGCTGGCACGTCACGGTCAACGCCGGTGCCGGTTGGTCTGCGCCCCGCGGGTACCGTCTCGAGTTGAGGACCGACGGAACGTTCCAGAACGTCAACCAGCCGTCCGGAGGAGGCGTCTATCCGCTGGGACTCGTCACGACGCCGACCGGCGGAGGGAACACGGTCCTGTTCGAGGGAACACTCCAGAGCGGAGCGGTCGATCACACGTTCACGATCCCCGGCGCATCGAAACTCATCTTGTCCCTGGAGTTGGACATCGACGGCGACGGAGATCTCGAGGAGTCGTCGAGCTTCGTCTACTTGCGCCAGCAGATGGTCAACCCGCCGTCACCGGTCATCCCGGGCGACTGGGATCTGACGTTCGGTCTGCCGCGCGGAAGCACGTCGGAGTTCCTTCCGACACTCGACTTCAGGATCGGCCATACCCAAGGGGTGTTGACGATCTACACGCGATCGATCTCCGAACTGGAAAGCCCGTAAGCTCCATCGGGGGGCGGGCGGGGCGACCGCCCCGCCCGCCCCTCTTCTGTTTGCCGGGTGGAATCGCCGCTGGGTAAGATCGTTCCACCATGGAGATCCGCGCACTCGCCCTCGACTGGGCGCTCGATCATCCTCAGCTCCACCGAGATGAGTTCTTCGGTCGCTACTCCCTCAGCGGTTTCGACGTCGTCCTCGTCGATCCACTCCCGATCTCTCAACGATGGACAGCGGAGATTGCACCAGATCCCGACGGGGTTCGTCGGACGGACCCTCGCCGCGATCGGGGCTTCGGGCGGACCCTCGCCGCGTGGCTCAGACGACGCCGGATCGAGGCCGACGACCTCTTGACGCGCGGCGGCGGACTCCTCGTCTGCCGGCTGAGAACCCGCGGCGAGTCGCTCGAGATCGTCACCAGCGACTCTCCACCGGAGGGAATCGATCGCATCAGCTGGCTTCCGGCCGTCTCTCTCGTCGACCGTCATCATCAACTGACCTTCCCGACCAACGGACGCTTCCTTCCCCGCCGCGGCGAGGATGTCGTCTTCGAGGAGAGCGGTCATCCGTTCGAAGACTACCTGCGCGAGTTCTCCGGACGCATCGTCTACGATGCTGTCTACCAGGACCTGATGTCGACGCCGATCGAGCGCTTCGCGACGGTGCTGGCGCGCAACCGCGTCGGCGACGTGATCGCCCTTTCGGTGCCATTCGGCGAGGGGAGGCTGATCCTCGTGCCTCCCATCGAAGGTGTCTCTCCGTCGCGCGAAGCCCAGGTTCTCCTCGATGCGGCCCGCCGACTCGCCGTCCGTCCCGCGTTCTCCTCACCACCTGACTGGCTCCCCGGATACCCACTGCCCGGCGAAGACGCGCTGGTCGACGAACTCGCCTCACTCGTTGAACGGCGTGACGCGCTGTCGGCCAAGGTCGACGAAGTCCGAGCGAACTTGGAGGAACGGACGCGACCGAAACGGATCCTCCACGCGAAGGGACGCTTCTCGTTCCTGCCGGCGGTCGGCGACGCATTCGCCGCCCTCGGGTTCTCGGTCGACGCGTTCGATCCCGTGCTCTCTCTATCGAGCGACGAGGGAGACGCCCTCGTCGTCGCCGAGGCGACCGAAGAGGCGAAGATCGGCCTCCCGGCGTATCGACGGTTGCGCGACGCCGTAGATCAGACCGTGACCGACGGGGACCCGCACAGGAAGGGAATCCTCGTTGTCAGCGGATCGCGCGAACTCGACCCGAAGCGACGGTCGACCCAGTTCTCGGACGAAGTGCTGCGTGGCTGCCAAGGACAGGGGTTCTGCCTCGTCTCCTCGTATCAGCTATTCAAGCTCGTTCAGCGTGCGCTGGCAGACAAGGACCCATCGGCGCTCGCCGCTCTCCGCCGCTTCCTGCTCGAGTGCGACGGGGAACTCCGGGACGCCGCCGACTCGTGACGCCGCTCACCCTCGTCTCGCTCGCCCTCATTCCCGCCTGTGCAATCGCCTCATCGGCCGCGGCGAACTTGATGCGCGCCCGATCGGTCGGCCAGTCGATCCGCCCGGTCGGACCGGCGCATCACGCGACGAAGGCGGGCACGCCGACGATGGGCGGCGGCGTTCTCCTCGTTCTCTGGGCTTCCGCCGTCGGCATCCTGTCTGCCTGGTACCCACCGACGCGAGCGACCGCCTTCGTCCTCGTCGCCGGGGGAGCCTTCGCCGCGATCGGCGCCGCCGACGACCTGATCTCCGTGTCGAGGCGGCGGTCGATGGGGCTCTCGGCGATCGCCAAGATCGGGCTCTCGACCGTCGCCGCGATCGGCCTGTTCTTCGCGTTCGGCGACGCCATCACCGTTCCGATGCGCATCCCGTTCGTCACCGGGACAATCGCACTCCCGCCGGCGGCGACGTTTGCACTCGTCTGGCTCGTCTTTCTCTCGACGACGAACGGCGCCAACCTCACCGACGGACTCGACGGACTGGCAGCGGGCGTTGTCATCCTCGTCGTTGCCGGCATCCTCCTGCTCGCGCGATCGCAGGAGTGCGTCGTTCTCGGGATCCCGCTTGTCGCGGGGCTTGTTGGCTTCCTGTGGATCAACGCCCACCCGGCCGGCCTGTTCCTCGGCGACGTCGGATCGTTCTTCCTCGGCGGGGTGATCGCGGCTCTCTCTCTCTCGACCGGCGTGGCCCTGTTCTTGCCCATCGTCGCCGGCGTGTTCGTTCTCGAGGTCGGGTCGGTGATCGTGCAGGTTGCGATCTTCAAGATGACAGGACGCCGCCTGTTTCGGATGAGCCCCCTTCACCATCACTTCGAGCAAGCGCACGAACAGCGGCGCGAACATGTCCTTCCGGCGTTCTCGTGGCCCGAGGGGAAGGTGGTCGTGCGATTCTGGATCGTACAGGCGGGATTCGTCGGCCTCGCCCTCCTCGCCGATCGGCTCTGAGCAAGCCCAAGCCGAGGGTCGACGAGAGCGGAGACGCCACGTCGGATGTGGGGGAACCATCCTGATCGAGCGGCTGTGCCGGAGGTGGGACTTGAACCCACACGAGGGGTGAACCTCACAGGATCCTGAATCCTGCGCGTCTGCCAATTCCGCCACTCCGGCCGGTCGAGCGTCGTGGGAGTGTAGACACGGGCCCGCTGGCTGTCAAGACGCTTCGACGGGGGTTTCAGGCGCAGGCGAAGTCGCTGGAATCCCCGGCCACGCCTCGAAGGAAGACTCGATTCACCCCTTGGCGCAGAGTGTGATATCCGTTACAATGTCGGACGCATGACCGTGCAGCTTGGGTGATGAAGGGAACAGGCAGCGGGGGTACAGATTCCGACTTGCGGAGTCGACCGCCAGAGGGGGTTCAGGCATGGTGGATCTCAAGGACTTCCGTATCTTCTCCGATCTCAAAGACAAGGAACTCGCCAAGCTAGGCGAATCGGTGCGCCGGATCAACTGCGGACGCGGCGAGATCATCTTCCACGAAGGGGCACCGGCGTTCGGCTTCTACCTCGTCTTCGAGGGGATGATCAAGCTCGTCAAGAGGAGTATGCGCGCCAAGAGCCAGATTCTGAAAATCGTCGGACCTGGCGAGATCCTGGGTGAAACGACGCTGTTCGACAAGGGCAGCCACAACGCCTACGCGAAGACCCTCGACCCGGTGACGGTCGGCTTCATCGAACGCGGGGACTTCTTCTACTATCTCGAGCGGCATCCGAAGACGATCTTCCGCCTCTACGAGAAGCTGGCCGAGGAGCTGAAGGCGTTCCAGAACAAGCTCGCCGAACGCTCGTACTCGTCGAGCAAGGAGCGACTCGCTCGCCTGATCCTCCATCTCGGCAAGAGCGGCGTCGAACTCTCTCGCGCCGAGCTGGCAGAGATGGCCGGCGTCTCGTCGAAGACAGCGATCCGAACGCTGAGCGAACTCGAGAGCCGCGGGATCATTGCCATCGAGAGCCGCCGGATCAAGATCCTTCGCGAAGAGTACCTCCAGAAGATCGTCGAGCCGTTCTCGACGAACCTGAATCCGAGCCTCATCATCTGACGACCGAGAACAACGTCCCCGCTCGGGGTGATCGTTGTCCTTTATCGATGTCGTGATCGTTCTTACGTTCTCTGAGGGCATCTGTCTTCTCGCACCCCTCGTGGCGATAAGGATGGGCAACCATTGGCAGGCGGACTGAACCCGACCGAACGAACGATCATCGTCGGCGTCTCCTTCGTGGTGGCCGCCGTGGTCAGCGTTGTTCTCGATCAGAGCAACGTACCGATGCTCCCTGTCGTCGCAGTGACGTTCGCCGTTCCACTCCTCCTCGGAGCGACCGCGCTGAAGATCCGTAGTGCGCTTCTCCTCGCTGCCGGCATCGCCGCCTCGGCCGTCGCCCTCCTCGCGCTCTCCCACGCCTCGTCGTGGGAGGGACTCACCCTCCTGTTCGTCGGATATCTTGCCGTCGGTGGCGGGGTCGGCTTCGCCAACGAGCGGCGCGCGCACCGTCGGACGAAGTGGCGGAAGCCGACGTCACTCAAGGATCACTGCGACGAAGAGGTGTTCGATCCTGCGCTCAACATCCTCCACTTCATCGACCGGGACGGAAACGTCCTCCAACGAAACGAAGCCTCCCGCAACGCGCTCGGCTACCTGACCAAGCGCGCCGTGCAGCTCGGCGAGTACGTCCATCCCGACGATGTCGACGTGATGAAGACCGAGCTCCTCAGGCTGTTCGAACGAGGGGAGGTCCGCGGCGTCAAGCTCCGTTTCGTCTCGCAGGATCGACGGGCGCTCCCGGTCGAGCTGCGCGGAACCAAGATCTCCGAACGGCTCGCCATTCTCGAAGCGTCCGACAAGAGCAAGGAGGCGGAACTCGAGCGACGCCTGATGGAGACCGAAGCGCGATACCGGATCCTCATCGAGAAGGCGATCGACACGCTCGACTCGGGGATCATCATCACCGATCAGCGGGGCGAGGTCCTCTGGGCGAATGCCACCATCGGCCGGTTCTTCGGGATCGATCGGGATCGGTTGATCGGCATCGAAGCGCGCCGCGCGCGGTCGCGGTACGTCGGGGCGTTCGAGGACGCGCAGTCGGTGGCGCGCGTGATGGAGGAGGCGACCGAGCGGAAGGAGCGGATCGAATCGATGACGTGTCGCGTCCGGCCGACCCTCGGGCGAGACGAGCGGGTTCTCGAGTACCGGTCGATTCCGATCGAGGCCGAGGATCACCGAAGCGGGCGGATCGACCACTTCATCGACGTCACCGAGCTCAAGCGTCTCGAGGAGAACCTCAGAGAACAGACGCGCAACCTCGAGTTGAGCTACGAGAAGCTCGAGGAGTTCTCTCACGTCGTGTCGCACGACCTGAAGGAGCCGCTCCGAACCATCGAGACGTTCAGCGGATTCCTCCTCGAGGACTACACCGAGCGACTCGACGAGGAGGGCGTCGACTACCTGAACACCCTCCGACGAACGTCGTCGCGAATGCGGCTTCTGATCAACGATCTCCTGTCGCTCGCGCGAGTGCACGTCGACGCGTCATCGTTCGAGCGGATCAACACCCAGCGCCTCCTCGAGGAGATCCAAGAGGATCTCGACGCGCGCCTGCGCGGGGTGAACCTTCAGGTCGCCGACGATCTTCCTCCCGTGCGCGGGAGCCGCGTGCGCATCGGCGAACTCTTCTCGAATCTGATCGTCAATGCGATCAAGTACAATGACAAGGCGCTTCCGACCGTCCGCGTCGGCTGGACGGAGGACGGACGGAAGGACACGGCCACGTTCTTCGTCGAGGACAACGGGATCGGCATCGAAGCTCGCTATCAAGAGCGAATCTTCGGGATCTTCGAGAAACTCAACCCGCGAGAGGACTCCGAGGGAACCGGCGCCGGACTCGCCATCTGCAAGCGAATCGTCGAAGAGCACGGAGGGAGAATCTGGGTCAACTCCGAAGTGGGGAAAGGAAGCACGTTCTTCTTCACCATTCCCAGAGCAAGAGAGGTGGAACCGAATGCGTAGCCTGGAGAAGATGAAAGTCCTCGTCGTCGAGGACAACCCGAATGACGTCACGATCATCAAGCGCGCGATGCGCAAGAGCGACGTGAAGTGCGAGCTTCACTTCGCCCGCGATGGCGAAGAAGCGCTCGATGCGCTCTACCAGAAGGACGAGTTCGCCGACACGCCACGCCCGGACCTAATCCTGCTCGACATCAACCTGCCGAAGATCAACGGTC
>Ga0180430_10000262_pt1 | contig 59882 bp, 51 predicted proteins | sample SS_ome_9_FD_132999 | JGI IMG/M metagenome (GOLD analysis project Ga0180430, IMG submission 132999) | Hypersaline lake sediment archaeal communities from the Salton Sea, California, USA - SS_1_S_2 metaG | ecosystem: Environmental > Aquatic > Non-marine Saline and Alkaline > Hypersaline >...
AACGAAGCCTGGTACGTCGCCGACTACCATCGCAACGATCCCGCCAGCGGTTTCGCTGCCACGTTGTTCGCGCGCGGCAGCGGCCCCGGCGCGCAGAAGGTGCTTGCGATTCGTGGCACCGAGGTCGGGTTGAATCTCGAGATCGGGCGCGACCTCCTGCAGGCGGGCTTGCAGGAGATCGGCGGCATCGGGCTGGCCGTCAGCCAGGCGGTGGCGCTGATCAACTATGTCCGGCGCCTGTCGGCGCCGAGCGGGCACACGGTCACACAATGGCGTCTCGCGCAGGGACAGGAAGTGCCGGGCGGCGGGACCCCGGTGGTGCAGGGTGCGGAACGCGCCTACTGGCTCGAGGCAGCGCCCCCCGCCGACGGGCTCGGCCTGCTCGCGCCCGGCGAGACGATCGGCGTGACCGGCCACAGTCTCGGCGGGCATCTCGCGGCGCTCGCGCTGCGTTTGTTCCCCAACCGCTTCGACGATGCGGTGACGTTCAACGCACCCGGCTTCGACCCCAGGCTCGGGGTCAACGACATCGACGGTCTGATTGCCGGGCTCGCCGGCGCAATCGGGACGAGCGGCGTGATCGCGGCGCTGCAGATCCTGACCGCCGTGGTCGAGAAGGGGCAGCAGCTCAGCGGCACATTCATCGACCAGCTGTTCGCGCCGATGCTACCGGCTGCGCCCGCGCCGAGCTTCGGCGCACTCTGGCTCGAGGGACGGTTGTTCAGCCTGGTCGCCGAGCAGTCCGATGTCTACGATGACATTTCCGTCGTCGCTGCGCCGTTCATCACCGGCCGACCCGCCAGTGAACATCTGGCCGTGGCTACGGAATCGAACAGCCACGCCATGGGCCAGCTGGTCGATGCGCTCGGCGTGCAGGCATTGCTGGCACGCATCGATCCCGGGATCGATCTCGCGCGCGCCGGCCGGCTGCTCGAACTCGCCGCGCCGCGCGCCGCGGCGAGCGAGGAAGCACTGGTGACGGCGCTCGGGCGTTTGCTCATCGATACGCCGCTGCCGACACTGCCCGAAGCCGTTGCCAGCGGCATCGACGCCTGGTTTGCCGCGCCGGCCCCCTATGCCGCGCGCGGCCTGCTGCACGCCCGGCTGGTCGCGCTCGAAGACGCCGTCGACGCGAACAGTCGCGGTACGCTGCTACCGCTCGATGACTTCGAGTCGACGGCCATGGTTGCCGCCGCGTTCACCAGCCCGGCCTGGCGCTACGCCCTGCTCGAACTCGATCCGTTCGTGCTCGAGGCTCCTGCGGCACTGTTCGCCAGCCACGCGGCACACGCCGAGCCGGTCCCGGATTCCCTGCCGTTCTGGCAGGAGCGCGCGCGGATGCTGACCAATCTGATCGCCGCGCATCGCACTGATACCGCAACCACGCGAGGCGTCGCCTACGATCTCGGATCGCGCAACGTCGACTGGCTCGACGGGATCTCGGGCAAGCGTTTCGCGGAGATCTCTCTCGACGGTCTCGCCGCCGGCCTGCGCAGCAATGCGCTCGAGGCCATGCGCGGGGTCTCCGGACCGCCCGCGATCGTGCGCTTCGCGGCACGCAGGAATCAATTCGCCGGCTCGGCCGGAGACGATCGTCTCTATGGCAATGACGCGGCCAATCGCCTGCTGGGTCTCGCCGGACCGGATCGGCTGTACGGGGGGGGCGGCGACGACTGGCTGTTCCACAGCGCCGCGTCGAATGCCGAGGATCATGCCGCCGATCATCTCATCGGCGGGCGCGGTTTCGATCGCTACCATGTCGGTGACGGCGACAGCATTGCAGACAGCGATGGGCGCGGCGAGATCCGCGTCGGCGTGGAGATGCGCACACTCGACGGCGTCTACCTGCGTGTTGCCGAGCAGGTGTATCGCAACGAGGCGCTGGCGGCCACCCTCCACCTGGGGCCCGCGACGGCGACACTCGTCACCGCAGCGGATGGCGGCACGCTGCGCATCGAGCTGGCCCCGGCGCCCGGCACGGGGCGCGGTTTCATCAGTGGCGATTTCGGTATCGTGCTCGGCGACGACGCGCGGCCGCGCGACGCGCTGCGCCACGTTACGGGCACGCCGGGCGACGATCGTGACAGCCGCGTCGCGGCGCTGGTCGGGAGCGCCGCGGACGAGCGCATCGACGGTCTCGACGGTGACGATGACCTGTTTGGCGGAAGCAGCGGCCGCGCATGGGGGCGCGACTGGTTGTTCGGCGGCGCCGGCGATGATTACCTCAACAGCGCCACCCTGTTCGAAGCCGATGACCTGCAGCAGTACGATGATGGCGGCGATTTCCTCGTCGGCGGCGAGGGGCGCGACGTCGCGGTCGGCAATGCCGGGGCGGACGTCCTGCTCGGCGGTCCCGGCGCCGACTTCCTCAGTGGTCGTGGTGGTGACGACGTACAGGATGGCGGTCCCGGTGACGACGTGCTGGCCGGCGGCGGTGGCGCTGATCGCCTGTTCGGCGGTGAGGGCGACGACTTCCTGCTCGGCGCGCTCGATGTCTGGGCCGGCGCGAGCCGCGCCTGGACGGCTGCGGCGAGCCGTGACGCGAACGGACGCATCGTCGATGTCGCACTGAGTGACATCTTCGCGAGCAGTGCACGGTCGGCCGATGCCGACGTGCTCTACGGCGGGGACGGTGACGACTATCTCGATGGCGGCGATGGGCCGGACACGCTCCATGGTGAAGCAGGGCACGACGTGCTGTTCGGCTGGTACGGTGCCGACATGCTGGCGGGTGGCGCTGGTGACGACATCCTCTACGGCGATACCTTCGGCCTCGCACCGCCGCATGGCGACGGCGATGACGACATCAGCGGCGGCGCCGGCGACGACGAGCTGCACGGCGGCGGCGGTGCCGATCGGCTCGCCGGGGACGCCGGCAACGATCGCCTGTTCGGCGGCCCGGGATACGATCGTCTCGACGGCGGTGACGGCAACGATCACCTCGAAGGGGGTGCCGGCGGCGGACACCTCGTCGGCGGCGCCGGCGACGACGTGATCCGCGGCGGCGCCGGCGCGGACGTGCTCGAAGGCGGGCCCGGTGACGACCGTCTCACCGGTGGTGCCGGCAACGACGTGCTCAGTGGTGGCCCGGGCGATGATCGCCTCGCCGGGGGCAGCGGGCACGACACCTACCTCTACCACGGTGGCCCGGGTCACGTGCGCATCAGTGATGCCGGCGGCTGGGATACCGTGCGCCTCGCGGACCCGGCCATGCTCGATGGCGCGACGCGCACGCTGGATGGTCGCGACCTGGTATTCGATTTCACGCCGACATCGCGGTTGACGCTCGTCGACTGGCTCGGCGGTGCCATCGACCGGGTCGTGGCTGGCACCGCCGAGCTGCGCGCTGGTGCCGACCGCTTCGCGCTGCGCGACGCTCCGGCGCATCCGGACGACGTCTACTATTTCAGGCCGCACGCGGGCACGCTACGCATCGACGATGCCGACGGCAGCGACGTGCTCGTACTCGACGACGGCATCAGCGTTGCGGACCTGGCCGGAATCGTCGCTGCCGACGGTCACTGGCGCGCGACCATCGAGGGGGCCGTGCTCGAGATCGCCGACTGGTCGGGGAGCGCCCTGTCCCGCTTCGTGTTCGCCGATGGCAACGAGCTCACGCGGCTCGCGCTGGAGCAGGCCACGAGGTACGCGCCCCGCGCCGGCACGCCGGTACCCGACCAGGTGGCGATCGGTGGCTTCGACTACCACTACCGCGTACCGGCCGATACCTTCGATGCCGGCGACTTCGGACCGCTGACGCTGAGCGCGGCGCGCGCCGATGGCACCGCGTTGCCGGACTGGCTGGCATTCGACCCGCTCGAGGCCACGTTCAGCGGACGTCCGGGCGCGGTCGACAGCGGATGGCTGGAGCTCGTGATCACCGCGCGCAGTGCGGCGGGATACGCACTCGAGGACGCGTTCGCGTTGCGCGTCGACGGCATGCCGCAGGGCGCGGCCCCGGTATTCGATCCGCGCGGTATCGATGGCCGACGCGGCAGCTGGCTGGGCACCGCGCCGGCGTCGCTCGCGACCGTGCCGGCGCGGCACAGTACGGGGGGCGCGGCGGTCGGCTTCCCGTTGCCGCCCACACCGGCTGCGCTGCGCGTGCTGCAACGCGCGCAGGGCATCGGCGACGTGAATGGCGACGGTTTCGACGATCTCCTCCTCAGCGAACGTTTCGGCCCGGCCGGGTATGCGGCCGTGGATCGCCACCACGTGGTCTTCGGGCGTGAGGGCGGCTTCACGCGTGAGATCGATACGCTTGCCGAGGCGGCACGCGGGCGCGCCTTCGAAATCCTGCTCGCGGATCCGTTGATGAGCGTCGCCGCCGGCGACGTCGACGGCGACGGTCTGAGCGACCTCCTGCTCACGCCCGATGGCGACGACCTGGTGCATTACGTCATCTATGGCGCCGCCGGCAATGCCAGCCGCATCGATGTCGCCGCGCTCGAAGCCGATCAGGGGTTCGCATTTGCCAGCTCGCACATGTTCGATCTGATCGACGCCAACGGCGACGGCGCGCGCGACATCCACACCAACCAGGCCGTGCTCTACGGCGACCCTTCCCGCCGACGTCACGGCCTGGTCGATCCCCGCGCTGCGGGAGCCGATGATTTCGTCTTCGCCGCAGATGCCGGCTACGCGGATTTCGGCATCCGTGACATCCATGACATCGGTGATTTCGATGGCGACGGCCGCGATGACTTCCTCATGGTCGCGGCGCCGACGAGCGGGCTCGAGCCCGCGTTCCACATCGTGCGCGGCACGGGCGAAGGTCTCACGCCCGCATTCGATCTCGACCATGCCGCGCGCGTGACGCTGCGCGGCGATCTCGCCCGTGGCGGCAGTGTCGCCCACGGCGATTTCAACGGCGACGGTCTCGCCGACGTGGTCCTGGTCGGCGCCGCCCGCGTCGGAGACAGAAACGAACAGCGCATCATCTTCGGCACGGCCGGCACCGCGGTCAGCGTGATCGACACCGATCACCTGGATGGTCGCAACGGTTTCGTGGTCAGCGGTGCCTGGGATCTCGCAGGCCTGGGCCGCATACGGCTGGGTCGCGAGGCAGTGACGCTCGGTGATCTCGACGGCGACGGCCGTGACGAGCTTGCCTTCACCAATGCGTCGACGCTCACCGCTGCCGGCCACGCGTTCGTGCCGATCCTGCGCGGCCGCGCCGGGCCTTACCCGGCACGCCTCGACCTCGCTGCGCTCGACGGCGCGTTCGGTTTCCATGCGATGTTGCCGCTGACCGAACCCGGGCGACATTTCAGCCGCCCTATCGCGGCCGGCGACGTCGATGGCGACGGCCTCGACGAGCTGCTGGTCGTCGGCGACGAGGGCTTCGGCTACGTGGCGCGTGGGGGCACGGCGATGGCCACGGCGCTGGTCGCCGGCACGACGACGGCGGATGTCATCGAGGCGAACGCGGCCGACAGTGTCGTTTACGCTTACGCCGGCGACGACGAAATCCACGTGCGCAAGGCGCTCGGTGTGACGGTCGTTGCCGGCCGCGGCAATGACACCATCGTGATCGATGCCGAACCACTCGTCGGCGAGGTACCGCTGGGGGTGACCCCGCTCGCCTGGGCACGACAGCGGCCGGTCGTCGTCGTCACCGGTGAGGGCGATGACCATATCCGCATCAATGGTACGACCCTCTCCGTGCACATCCTCGCCGGTACCGGCGCGAGTGGCAGCGGTAACGATCTCAGCATCGGGCACGGCTACGGGTCCGGCAGCCTGCGCCTCGTGCCGGGCTCGATCAAGCTCGATTTCGGCCCCGATCGCGGCGAGATCCACCTCGAGGATTTCGATCCCCTCGATATCCTCGGCGGGCCGCGCTCGATCGGCCGTGTGCACTTCGCCGACGGCACGGTGTTGAGCTACGAGCAACTCGTCGCGCGCGGTTTCGACATCGATGGTGGCGACGGCGACGATATCGTTCACGGCACGAATCTCGTCGATCGCATCCGTGCGGGCGACGGCAACGATCGCCTGGACGGACGTGCCGGCGACGATACGCTCGATGGCGGCCGCGGTGACGACATCTACCTGTGGCGCCCCGGCGATGGCGAGGACCTCATCGTCGACGCCCACGGTGACGATGTCCTCCGCTGGGGCGCCGGGATCGCGCCTGCCGACCTCGCACTGGAGCGCGTCGGCGGCGACCTGCAGGTGGATTTCGACGGCGGCGGCGGCGTGCGCCTGCAGGGTTGGTACCAGGGGCGTTCCGGGCGCATCGAGACGATGACGTTCGACGACGGCAGTGCGTTCGACCTGCCCGCGTACGCCAATACGCCGCCACGTGCACGCCATGCCGGGCTCCGCGTGCCCTATGTCGCCGGCGAGGCCCTGAACTTCGGCCTGCCGTCGGTGCCGTTCACCGATGATGACGGCGACTATCTGTACCTGAGCGCCGCGCAGGCGGGCGGCAGCGCATTGCCGGATTGGTTGCGCTTCGAACGCCGATGGAGCCTGTTCCAGGGCCGGGTTCCGGCGCACACCGACGCGGACATCGAGCTCGTGTTGCGCGCCTGGGACGGTTACGCGACGGCCGAGCTGGCCGTGACCCTCACGCCGCTTGCCCTGGCGTCGCCAGCGCAAGCGGGTGTGGAGACCCGGTGGGCCCCGGCCGAGGCGGATGCGGGTACGAACGCGGCTATAGACGTGACGGGGGACAGCAGCGGAGCCCTGCAGCTGATCGACGCCATGGCCGCCTTCGATGTGTCGCCGGCGCTGGCCGATGCCTTCGCGATGCCAGCGCCGGACGACGCCGCGCCGGTGCTGGCCGCCGCGTGGCCGCACGCCGCGTGAACGTCCTGCGCGGCTCAGGTTGGCATGGCCGTGGGAGTGCGGGATTCCCCCGGCCGGGGGCCGTTACAATGGCTTGCATAGTGCGTAACGCGGGGCGTCTACGAGGGTCCCGCATCCGGAAGCATCCTCATGACGTCACGTTCCCCTCTACTGCCGGCTTCCTGCCGCGGTTCGTGTGCCCGTCGGGCAGACCGCCCGGCGCGGCGCCGCGCCGCGCCGGCGGGGCATACGTACCGGCATACCATGCCGATACCCCGGGAGCATCCGTCGCGGCGGTGCGTCGGGACGTTACGTGCGGCGGGCGCGGCATGACCGCGCCGGATGACCATGACGATACTCGCCCCGAGGCGCCGCCGCCGGTCGAAGTGCCGTGGCGCGAGCTCACGCCGGCGGCCCTGCGCGGCGTGGCCGAAGCTTTCGTGCTGCGTGAAGGCACCGACTACGGCGCGGTCGAGACGAGCTTCGCGGACAAGGTCGCCGAGGTCATGCGGCAGCTCGAGCGGGGCGAGGCCGTGATCTACTACGAGCCCGCGTCACGCAGCGTCGAGCTGGTCGCGAAGCATGCGTTGCCGGGCGGCCGGGCGCCGCGCGATCGCGAAGGCTGACGTTTCCCGGCCACGCCCGCGGCGGCGCGTGGACCCGGGTGCGGCCCGGTCGTCGCGGGTTACGACCGGGCGCGTGGCATCAGGCCGGGTTGTTGCTGTTGAAGATGTCGAGGTGCAGCTTCCACGCGCGGTCCTCGCGCTTCCACACGACGACGTACTTGCACTTGTCGAGCACCGCGCCGCGCGCGCCCTTGAGCGTCGCCAGGCCCGTCTCGATGGCTGTCTTGCCGTGCTGCTCGACGGTTTCGGTGCGCAGGCTGACGCTCTTCACGCCCATGTCCATCGCGCCCTGCCAGAAGCGCGCGATGGCACGCCCGCTCTTGCACGCCTTCATGTTCGGCGGCATCAGCACGGCATCCTTGGTGTAGCACGCGGCCATGCCCTTGGTGTCACCGGCCGCGAACAGGCTGCCGAGATTCTTGTTGGCGGCCTTGATGTCTTCCGTGATGTCGCGCTTGCTTCTCGTCGTTGCCATGCGTTTCGTCTCCCTCGGCTATGCCGGTTGTTGATATCAGGATTATTCTGGTTGTCGGTACCGCGCGCGGACCCGGCGCGTCAGCTACCCAGCAGCGCGCGCAGCTCGGCCAGATTGTGAATGACGTGATCGGGGCGCGCGGTCTCGCGACCCGTCTGCAACGGCGGTTCCATGCCGCCGTCGACGATCAGTGCCGTGCGCATGCCGACCTCGTTGGCGCCGGCGATATCGTGCTCGGGCGAGTCCCCGACGAACAGCACCTCGTGTGGCTCCAGGCCGGACAGTTCGAGGGCGTGTTCGAAGAAGCGGCGGTCGGGTTTGCACGACTGCGCCGCCTCGGAACTCGTCCAGTGATGGAAATAGCGTGCCAGGCCTTCGCGTTCGATCAGTGGCACGAGCATGTCGTCATCGATGTTCGAGACGACCGACAGATACAGGCCGGCGTCGCGCAGGTGGGCGAGCGTATCGACGCAGTCTTCTTTCAGCGCCAGGCAGTCGACGATGGCGCTACGATGCGCCTCGCGGTACCAATCGTGCACCTGTTCGTCGTGCGGTGCCTCGATCAGGTCGGCGAAGCGCATGAAGGTGTCGTGGAAGAAGTCGCGGTGGAGATAGTAAGCGCGATCGGCATAGGCGTGGGTGATCTCACGCTGGGCCTGCGTATAGGCCGCCTTGATACGCGCCACCTCGACCGCCGCGCCGAGGCGTTCCACGGCCTCGAGCAACAGTGGCAGCGTGGTGCGTGGAACGTGGCGGTAGCTGAACAGCGTGCCGCCGAGGTCGAAGAATATACCGCTGGTCACGACAGCACCGCGGCGAGCTTGTTACCCCAGGCGTGGTCGGTGAAGTCCATCTTTATCGGCGTTACCGAGATGGTGTTCGCCGCGATGGCGGCGAGGTCGGTCCCGGTTTCGTGCTCGGCGTCCGGGTACTGGATCTTGACCCAGTAGTAGGGGTGATTGCGGGCATCGTGGCGCGCATCGATACTGAACGCACCGGGAGGACGCTGCCCCTGGGTAGTCATGCGTACGCCATTGACCTCGTCGGGCGCACACTGCGGGAAGTTGACGTTGACGAACGAACCCGTCGGCCACTCGTCGAGCTCGATGAGCTGGCGAATCAGGCCCGGCGCGTGGCGTGCCGCCGGAGCGAAGTCGGCGATGCCGCCGGGTGGTCGGACCTGCGAGAGCGCGATCGAGCGGATGCCCATCAGCGTGCCCTCCATGGCCGCCGCGCACGTCCCGGAGTAGGTCACGTCCTCGGCGAGGTTGGCGCCGGCATTGATGCCCGAGAGCACGATAGTCGGCGGCCCGTCGGTCATGAATTCCCACAGCGCCATCAGCACGCAGTCGGTCGGCGTGCCCCCGATCTGGTAACGCTTGTCGCCGAGCTGGCGCATGCGAATGGGGAGCGTCAGTGACACGGAGTGCCCTGCGCCACTGCGCTCGTTGTCGGGTGCGATCACCCAGACGTCATCGCTGAGCTCGCGCGCGATCGATTCCAGTAGCTCCAGGCCCGGCGCGTGGATGCCATCGTCATTGGTGATGAGAATGCGGTGGTTGCTGGCTTCTTTCATGGGCCGGGAGTATAGCCCGAAGCCGCACGCGGCGATGTGTCGGTCATGGACGGCGAGTCGGTCGCCGGCGATCCGACTGGGCAGTGTCGTACGAGACGCGCCGCATCGACGCCGTGAACGGCCGCAATCGCAGCGGGCGCGCTCCGCGACGCGCGCAGTGGCCGCGCCGGACGCTCAGCCGACGGGCTCTTTCGCCTGCACGTCGGGATGGTATTCCGTGTAGACGTAGATAGGCAGCGACAGGTTGCCGAGCCGCTCTTCGACGATCGGCCACACGTCGCTCCACTGCAGGCCGCCGACACCCGTGGCGAGACGGGGCAGGGCAAGGGACTTGAAGCCCTCCTCGGCGATCATCCTGGCCAGTGCCCGCAGCGTTTCGCGCACATGCTTGGTGCTTGCCTTACCGGGCTTGCCACCGTGGCCGTAGCCACCTTCCTGCGTGATCAGGTTGACGATGCGCACGCCGTCGGCGCCGCCCCACAGCCACGCGCTACCGGGTTGCGGATGATGCTGGTTACACCAGTGGTGGAAATCCTTGTGCATGGCCGGGTAACGCTCGTGCAGCGCGAGCGCGAGGCCCTGGTTCATCGGATCGTTGGCGGCCACGCCGTGTGCGATGACCTGGGCGCGGGTCAGGAGGATGTCGCCGGAAACGGGATGCAGCATGTTGTTCTCTCAGCGGTCGCTTGGAAGCGGGATTCGAACCGAAATGCTCGCTGCTGGCGTCGGGGAGCGTCTTGATCTGCGGCAAGTGCGGGAGAATTCGGCCGTGGCGATTGCAGTGTCGCGCTCAGGCCGTGGCCGCGAGATAGCCGATGTAGGCGCAGTAACCGGCCAGTAGCAGCGCGCCCTCGGCACGCACCAGGCGACGTCCGGTCATTGCCAGTGGCCACAACAGCAGCGCGAAGCCCAGCATGCAGCCGAGCACCGTCCAGCTGACCTCTCCGCGCGGCAGTGGCGTGACGCCGGCGGTGATGCCGATGATGCCGAGGGTGTTGAAGATGTTGCTGCCGATGATGTTACCGAGCGCGATGTCACCCTGGCCGCGCAGAGCGGCGATGACGGAAGCGGCGAGTTCCGGCAGGCTGGTGCCGACGGCGACCACGGTCAGGCCGATCACGGCCTCGCTGACGCCGAGCGCGCTGGCGATGGTGACCGCGGCGAGTACCAGCGACTTGCCGCCGCCGACGAGTGCGGCGAGGCCGCCGGCCACCAGCAGCAGGTGATGCCACACCGGCCCGTGGTCGAGTTCGGTGCCCGCAGCGAACTCGGCCTGAGTCGCCGCCGTTTCGCGGCGTGACTGCCACAGGGTGAAGATGATGTAGGCGAGCAGGCTCAGTGCCAACGCCACACCTTCGGGACGGGAGATCGTGCCGTCGGCCAGCAACGCCAGCAGCACGGCTGACACCACGACCATCAGTGGGGTGTCGATACGCAGAATGTTGGCGTGCACCTCGAGGCTGCGAATGAGCGCCCCGATACCGAGGATCAGGCCGATATTGGCGATATTGGAGCCGACGACGTTACCGACGGCGATGTCGCTCGCGCCGCCCAGAGCCGCGGCCAGCGAGACCACCAGCTCGGGCGCGCTGGTGCCGAAGGCGACGACCGTCAGTCCGATCGCGAGTGGCGAGACGCCGAGCCGCGCGGCGAGCGCGCCGGCCCCACGCACCAGCCATTCGCCGCCGTAGTACAGCAGCACGAGGCCGAGCAAGGCTTGCCCGGAGGTGACGAGGGTGCCGGTCAAGGGTGTGTGACCGCGCCGGTGAGGGCGGGGGTGGCGGGCGCTGATGCGCCGTGTCTGGTGGTAGTCGGCATGATGGTTGGTTCATGCGCCCAGCGGGCGCTCGCGAAACACGAAGAATACCGCGCCGAGCAGGCACCGCGCCGCCCACAGATAATCGAGCTTGAGGGGCTCGCGCAGGTAGAACAGGGCAGACGGCAGGAACACGGATAACCTTATGAATTCCCGCAGGATCTTCAGTTCTCCGACGTCCATCACCGCGTGTCCGACCCGCTTGGCCGGGACCTGCAGGCGATACTCGAACAGCGCGATAAGCCGGCGCAACAGCGCCGCGACGCGCCACGGCTTGTGATTGAGTGTCTTGAGATGGGCATACCAGGCAAAGGTCATGAAGACGTTGCTGGTGATGAGGCCGGCAATGGTGAACAGGCTCGGCGAGCCGAGTGGCGACATCACGCGTCGCGCGGCGTCGGTGCCGGCCGCGGCATGACTATGCTCAGCCAGTCTGACCCGGGGTTGCGCGCAGGCGCTGTTCGAGGGCGTCGGCCTTGTCGCGGTTGCCGCCGAGAAAGGCCGGGGCAGCGCGGTAGTACTTGATCAGGTCCGAGAGCGCCTCGCGATCGTGGGGCGCCAGCTCGACAGCCTGTTCCAGGGCGGTGCGGGTCTTGCGTGCCAGCGACATGGCCTCCAGCCAGCCGGCGCGTTCGGCGAGGCGGCCATAGCTCTTGCCGAGCAGGTGAGCGCAGCGCGCACATAACGGCTGGTGGCCCAGCAGCTGCTCGAGCTGCGCGGCGGCCGCAGCGTATTGTGCGGACTCGTAGGCGCGCAAGGCGGCGTCGTACCGTGGATGTGCCGCAACCGTCGCGGGCGCGGCGGCGTCGCCCGGCCCGGCGGCGGTCTCGACGGCGATGGCGAGCAGCATGGCGATGAGCAGCAGGCGCAACATCGAAGGCATCATCATGGTGCAAACGGAGCGGAATGCTAAGGGAAAGTGCGTCGAAATGCGAGATCCGGGCAACCCGCGGGTGGCCCCTCAGGCGCACAGCTCCGCGACCACCTCGAGCAGGTGCTCCTCGTCGACCGGTTTGGGCAGGTACGCGCGCAGACCGGCCGCGAGTGCATCGTCTTCGCGCACGGTCGCGCTGTAGCCGGAAACCAGCACGATCGGCAGGTCCGGGCGCAGTGCCAGGAGTTCGCGCGCCATGTTGATGCCGGTAAGCCCCGGCATGGTCTGATCGGTGACCACCAGGTCGACTTCCTCCGGTGCGGCGCGGACCGCGGCCAGGGCGTCTTCCGGCACGGTGAACATGCGCGTGCGGTACCCGTGCAGATCGAACAGTTCGCCGAGGAAGGCGGCCACCGACGGTTCGTCATCGACCACGAGAACCCGCGGCGCGTGCCGCGCCGGAGTGGCCGTGGTCACTGTCTCGGCTTGCGGCGCCGTCCACTGCGGGGCGTCGGCTGTCGCGGCCGGCGGCAGCAGCACTTCGAAGCAGGTGCCGGCGCCGGTACGGCTGGCGAGCATGATGTGGCCATCGTGCGCGTGGACGATGCCATGCACCATCGCCAGGCCCATCCCGGTGCCGCGCCCGGTGCGGTTGGTGGTGAAGAAGGGCTCGAAGATGCGCGTACGGTCGCCGGCGGCGATCCCGGGGCCGTCGTCGCTGACGCTCATCACGACGAAATCCCCGGTCACCGCACCGTGACAGGAGTCGCACTGGCCGCACCGGTTGCGCTCCTCGGCCAGGCGAATGATTACGTTGCCCGCGCTCGCAACCGCGTCGCGCGCATTGATGCACAGGTTGACGATGACCTGCTGCAACTGCCCGGCGTCAGCCAGGACCGGCGCGAGCCCGGGCTCGATGTCGATGCGGAAGCTCACACTCGAGGGCATCATCGGGCGTAGCAGGCGCATCGCGTCCTGGGCGACGTCGGCGAGATCGATCACCGATGCGTTCGCCGGTTGCGTGCGGGAGAACGTGAGCAGCTGCTGCACCATGTCGCGCGCACGCTTGCCGGCGGTCTGGATTTCGTTCAGGTAATCGACCAGCTTGGGTTGCGACGCCTCGCCGAAACGGCGCAGGGCGAGGCTGGAATAACCCAGGATACTCGAGACGATGTTGTTGAAATCGTGCGCGATGCCGCCCGTCAGCAGGCCGATCGACTCCATCTTCTGTGCACGCTGGAGCTGGTTGCGCAATTGCTCCTGCTCGGCCAGTGCGCTGTGCCGGGCGGAGATGTCGGCGGTGATGCCGTAGAAGCCGACGACTTCGCCGGTGTCATCGAACCAGGCACGCGCCTTGGTCTGCCGCCAGCACTGTTGGCCGGCGGCGGTCACCGCCCGGTATTCGATGTCGAGCAGGTTGCCGTCGCGCTCGCGTATCTTGCGCTCGAACGCGGCAGTGACGCGTTCGCGATCGTCGTCGTGCAGGCGCGCGAGAAAGCGCCGCATGTCCAGGCGTCCGCGTTCGTCGCGGAACACTGAGTCGAAGTCCTGGGGCGTTGTGACCGTGTCGTCGCGCACGTTCCAGAACCACGAGACCAGGTTGGCCGAGGACAGGGCAAGCTTGAGGTGTTCCTCGTTTTCGCGCAGCGTGAGCTCGGCGTCCTTGCGCGCGGTGACATCCATCATGTGGCCGTACCACATCAATCCACCGTCGGGCTCGCGCAGCGGCGATGCCTGGCCCAGCAGCCAGCGTACGGTGCCGTCGGCATCGACCACGCGGTACTCCTCGCGCCACAGTTCGAGCGTACGCGCCGAGCGTTCGATCGAGCCGAGTATGCGCTCGTGATCGTCGGGGTGTAGCAGGCCGAGAATGGTGTCGGCGTGCCCCTCGACGTAGCGCGGCGTCAGCTTGAGGACGCTGTAAGCGCCTTCGCTCGCATACGGGACGCTCCACCGGCCATCGCTGTCGATGCGGAACTGGTAGACCATGCCCGGCACCATGCGCGCGAGCATGCGCAGGCGCTGCTCCATTTCGCGCCGGCTCTGTTCGAGCGCGACGCGCTCGGTGACGTCGATGAACACGCCGTTGAACACGGTCTTCGTGTCATCGTCATCATTGCGCGCCGGCGTCTGGCGCGACTCGATGTACCTGATCGCCCCGTCGGGCAGGACGACCCGGTATTCGAGCGTGAAGCTCGCGGCCCCGAGCGGGGGCGCCTGTACCGTCTCGGCGACAGCGTCATGATCCTCGGGATGCAGCGCGGCGAGGAAGTCGCTGGCCGGCCAGGGGCCGGGTGAATCCTGCAGGCCGAACAGCAGTGCGACGCCGGCCGGCCCGTTGAGCTGATTGGCATCGACATCCCACTCGAACGGTGCGAGTCGCGCATTGCGCATCGCGCGGGTGAGCCGTTCCTCCGACTGGCGCAGTTCGTCGGCCGCACGCACCGCCTCGGTGATATCCAGCGTGACGCCGGTACAGCGGGCGCGGCCATCGGCATCGCGCCGGATCTGGGCGCGTGTCTCGACCCAGGTATGGCTGCCGTCGGGGCGCACGAAACGATGCTGCACGTGCATCGGCCGGCCGTGCTCGTAGAGCGCGTCGAGGGCTTTTTCCACGGCGGCCAGGTCCGCCGATGCCACGCGCGAGAGGAATTGTTGCAGCTCCCACTGGGTGCGCGCTCCCGGCAGGCCCACAAACGCGCTCGCGTTCTCGGTGGTGCGCACGTGGCGGGTCTTCACGTCGAGTTCCCACAGCACCATGTTGGTCGAGGCGATGGCAAGGTCGAGCCACTCGACGCTCTCGCGCAGGCGGCTCTCCGTCGCACGCATGTCGGTGATGTCGAACGCGAGCCCGATCGCGCGCGGCCGCCCGTCGTCGAAGATGTTGCGGTAGCGCACCTCGAAATGGCGGACGCCCTTGGTCGGGTGCTGGATGCGGTAGCGCAGCACGCGTGCCTCGAGGTCGGTATGCGCGGCCTCGACGACGTCCGTGCAGTGCTGCGCGTGGCGCGGCCGGTCCTCGGGCACGATCCGCGCGAGCAGCTCTTCGTAGGTAAAACGACCGTCGCGGCGCGAGAAACCGTAGAGTTCCGCCAGCGAGCGCGAGCAGATGGCTTCGTTGGTGACGAGGTCGCGCTCGAACCAGGCGATGTGGGCATGCGCCAGGGCGGACTCGAAGTCGCGCGTGCCGAAGCGCGTGAACGTGGGCCCGCCCGACGGCATCCGGCGCAGGCGGCACAAAGCCTGGTGGTCGTTGCCGGCCAGCGTGAGTGGCTGCACCGTGGTCTCGAAGATGTCACCGGCGAAAGCCGCATCGGGGCCAAGCACCAGGCTGCGCGTGTGGCCCTGTCGACAGGCCTTCAACGTGGCCTCGCCGAGCAGGGCCGCGGCGTCGGCCGGCAACAGTTCGCCGAGCGGGAGGCCGACGAGTGCGGCGGCGGCGGTTTGCGCATCAACGCTGCTGCCGGCGACGCTCGCACCGGCCACGACGCCGTCGGCGCCGACGACGAGCGCAATTTCGCCGAGCGTGGCGAGCACGTCTTCGGCGGCGGCCCCGGCCGGCGGGGAGACGATCTGCGACAAGCTGAGATTCACCTCCGGCATAGCGGCGGGTGGCGCATGAACTTGTGCCCCGTCGATGGTGCGAGGGCGATTGTGACGTCCCCCGCGGCGGCGCTGCCGTGGCGCGCGCCGTGAGCAGCGCGCGCCGGCCCGCTCCCGACAGGGCCTGCACATGGCCTTCCGCCGTGCGGCGCGGGTGCGTGGCCCCGGGGTGGCCGGCGTCGCGTCGCTTATCGCCTCACAAGCGCCTCGCTTGCTCGCGCGCGGCGTCCGTGGCGGTGGCCCGCGCGCGCTCGACATCCTCCGCTGAGGCCAGCGTCGGCGCCACGACGATACGCGTGACTTCGGTCAGGCCGACGAAGGCGAGCCAGCCTTCCAGTGCCGGTTTCTGCAGATCGAAGGCTTCCGCGCCACTGCCCGCGTGGTAGGCGCCGCCGCTGGCGTAAACCACGGCCACCGGGCCATCGACGAGTCCTGCATAGCCGCTCTCGGGCGAGAAACTGAACGTCAGTCCCGGCTGCGTCACGATGTCGATGTAGTGCTTCATCACGTACGGCAGGCCGAAGTTCCACATCGGCATCGAGATCAGGTACTTGTCGGCCGACGTGAAACGCTCCACCACGCGCTCGACCTCGCCCCAGGCCGCCTGTTCGGCCGCGCTCGGCTGGTTGCCGTGCAGGATGGCGTACTTGGCATCGAGCATCGCGCCGTCGAACGCGGGCAGGGTCTCGTCCCACAGGTCGAGGCGATCGATGGTGTCGCCGGGGTGCGCGGCGGCGTAGGCGTCGATGAAAGCGTTGGCGACCGCGATCGAGTGTGAACGCTCCTTGCGCGGGGATGCTTCGATGTAGAGCAGCTTGGCCATGGGATCTCCCTGTCTGCGGCGTGGCGGATTGAACGAGCAGGCGCGGCGTCGCGTCGCTCAGCGATTGGTTTCGAGTTGTACGGCGCCGTTCCAGTTTTCGGCGAAAGCCTTGACCGTATCGAGTAGCGCGGTAATGCGGTGGAACTTCCACACGCCGCCCTCGCGCCGGTAACGCTCCTCGTAACGCCCGGCGATCATTGCGCTGCCGACGATACCGAGCGCGTTGCCCGCGCGGAATACCACCGGGCAATCGAGGTACCACAGGGCCTCGGCGGCCTCGCCGTCGCGGTCGATGACGTCGTTCATGACGCGGTGCTGGCTGTAAGCGAGCACGGACGGCACGTGCTCGAACAGAAAGGTCTCGACCGCCGCGCGGCCCTCCATCAGGGCGAAGCCGGTGAAATCGGCGACCACGTCGTCGCACAGGTGGGCCGAGATCTCGGCACGGGCGCCTGCGTCACCGGCGACGACACGGTCCACGCAACGGCAGTAGGTGTGGTGCTTGAGCCGACGGATGGCCTCGAGCTGCTCGAGATGGTCGATGCGGGCCTCGATGGTGGACATGATTGCAGGCGGTCTCGGTGTTGTTCCCGCGCGCCGGCGGTGCTGTTCGCGCAGTGCGCGGCGCGACGCGGGCGGGATCGTTGGAACGGTGCGAACGGGCTGGCCCCTATGGTAACGCGTGCCGCGCGGCGCATGGGGCGGTGTACCGCTGCCGAGGGCGCGCGGATAAGCGCCCAGTATCGTATGCTGCATCGCAACAACCGAGCCTCGTTGATCCAGATCAGGTTCACCCGCGCGGCGCCACGCAGACTCCGTTACCCGACAGAATTTCGGAAGATCAGCCATGAGCGTTTCTGCCATCAAGCGCAAGCAACAGTCCGCCGAGCACGTTGACGTGCTCATCGTCGGCGCCGGCATCTCGGGCGTCGGCAGCGCCGTTCATCTCTCGCAGCAGTGCCCCGACAAGCGCTTCGTCATCCTCGAAGCGCTCGAGAGCTTCGGCGGCACCTGGCACATGCATCGTTACCCGGGCGTCCGTTCCGACAGCGACCTCTACACGTTCGGCTACCGTTTCAAGCCATGGGTCGGGCCGCCGATTGCGACGGCCGAGGAGATCATCAAGTACATGGGTGAGGTCATCGAGGAGAATGACCTCGAGCCGCACATCCGCTACGGTCACAAGATTCTCCATGCCAGTTGGTCGAGCGACGACAGCCTGTGGACGGTCGACGCGGTGCGCACCGATACCAACGAACCGGTGCAGTTCACCTGCAACTTCCTGTGGATGTGCCAGGGCTACTACCGGCATGCCGAAGGCTACACGCCGCAGTGGGAAGGCATGGACGACTTCACGGGCGAGATCGTGCACCCCCAGACCTGGCCCGAGGATCTCGACTACAAGAACAAGAAGGTCGTCGTGATCGGCTCCGGCGCAACCACGGCCACGGTGGTCCCGGCGATTGCCGGGGACTGCGAGCACGTCACGGTCGTGCAACGTTCGCCGACCTTCTTCGCGCCCGGATTCAACCGCAACGAACTCGCCGACATGCTGCGTGAGCTCGACATCGACGAGACCTGGATCCACGAGATCGTGCGGCGCAAGATCCTGCACGATTTCAAGGAACTCACTCGTCGCTCCTTCGACGAGCCCGAAGCGCTGCGCAAGGACCTGCTCGACGGCGTGCGCGCCTACCTCAGCGAAGAAGAGGTGGAGAAGCACTTCACGCCGCGCTACCGTCCGTGGCAGCAGCGCATCGCGTTCGTCCCCGAGGGCGACCTGTTCAAGGGCATCCAGGCCGGCAAGGCGAGCGTCGTCACCGACGAGATCGAGCGCTTCACCGAGAACGGCCTGCTGCTGAAATCCGGGCAGGAACTCGAGGCCGACATCATCATCACCGCGACCGGCTTCAATCTCAGCGTGCTCGGTGACATCGATTTCGAAGTCGACGGCAAGCAGGTCGACTTCGCCGATAGCGTGAACTATCGCGGCATGATGTTCACCGGGGTGCCGAACCTGTTGTGGATCTTCGGCTACTTCCGCGCGAGCTGGACGCTCCGCGCCGACCTGCTCGGTGATTTCGTGTGCCGCCTGCTCAAGCACATGGACGAGAAGGGGGCGAGCAAGGTCAGCGTGGCGCTGCGCGCGGAAGACCGCGACATGGAGCTGCTACCCTGGATGGACACCGAGAACTTCAACCCCGGTTACCTGATGCGCAGCATGCACCTGCTGCCCAAGCGCGGTAACAAGCCCGAATGGCAGCACACGCAGGACTACTGGGCGGAAGCCGAGGCGATCCCCGCCATCGATCTCGACGGTGAGGAGTTCGTCTACGAATCCGCGCCACGGGCCGAGGGTAAACGCCAGGCCGGTTGATACCGGTTCCCACGACAGCGCCGCCCGGCCTGCACGGGCCGGCGGCGCGGGTGATCCTCCTGCTGTCCGGCGCCGTCGCGCGCGCCGGTGCGCTTTCTGTTCGCGTGCACGAGCACGCTGAAGACTTACTCCAGCACGCGGCGTGCCTGGACGAACTTGGCCCGCCAGTAGCGGTTCGACAGTCTCGAAATCATCACGCCACGTCGCCGCGAGGCGTGCATGAACTCGCCGCGTTCGAGGTAGATGCCGACATGCTCGCTGCTGCGCCCGGTACGGAAGAACAGCAGGTCGCCCATGCTGAGTTCGTCGCGCTCGATGCGCTGCCCGCGCTGCGCTTGTGCGCGGACCGTGCGCGGCAGGTCGACGCCGAGACCATGGCGGAAGGTGTGAGCGACGAACGCGGAGCAGTCGATTCCCTTCTTGCTCGTCCCGCCATAGCGATAAGGCACGCCCTTCCATTCGCGGAACAGGCCGTAGAGCACGGTCGCGAGCCGTTCACCGGGATCGGGTGCGGGCGGTTCCGGTAGCGGCGGTGCGAGCATCGCCGCGGGGCGCGCGTGCCGATCTTCGACCGGCGCGCGCGTGCCCTCGGAGAACAGGCCGCAGCCACCGAGGCCGAGCATCGCCAGCATGAGCAGTGCGCATGGCGCGATGCCCGCTCGCGCGGCGTGGGTGGCACGGCAGTGGCGGTGCGCATCGCTCGCGAAACCGGTACCGTCCCTGCTGCCGCGCCTCATGACGCGCATTATGCGGCAGTGCGGCGGGACGAGGGAGTCCCGCATGCAGTCGATAGCGTATGCTTGCAGCAGCGCCACAACGACGGAGGGGCGACAGCGTGGAGCTCTCTTTTCGAACCCTCGGGCCGGGTTTCGTCGCGGAGGTCGTCGATGCGCCGGACCTGCGCACGCTCGATGATCCGGCCACGTTCGACGCGATCCGGGCCGGCATGGACGACTACGCCGTGCTGGTGTTCCGCGCGCAGCCGTTCAGCGATGCCGAGCAGCTCGACTTCGCGCGTCGCTTCGATGGCGAATTGCACGCCAAGACCGGGGTTGCCGCGCTCGGGCCGAACCGCTTCGGCAACGAGGCGCTGACCGATATCTCCAACGTCGACGAGAACGGGGTCTTGCTGCCGGCTGATCATCGCCGCCGGCAGTATGGCCTGGCCAACCGGCTGTGGCACACGGATGCATCGTTCGAGAATCCGCCGGGACGTTATTCGATGCTGTCCGCCCGGGTGGTGCCCCCGGCCGGGGTCGCCGATACGGAGTTCGCCGACATGCGTGCCGCCTGCGACGCCCTCGACCCGGCCGAGCGGGCGCGGCTCGAGGGGCTGTGTGCCCACCATTCGATCGCCTACTCGCGCCAGGTGCTGGGATTCGAGTTTTCCGGCGCAGAAGCGAAGACGCTGGAAGGCGTGGAACAACCGCTGATCGTGAGCAATCCGCGCACTGGACGGCGCGCCTTGTATCTCGCTTCGCATGCCTCGCGCATCATCGGCTGGCCGCTACCGGACGGACGGTTGTTGCTGCGCGATCTGATCGAGCACGCCACGCGGCCGCACTTCGTCTATCGCCACGCCTGGCAGCCGCATGATTTCGTCATCTGGGACAACCGGGCGACCATGCACCGCGCGCGGCCGTTCGACGATACCCTGGAACGCCGCGAACTTCGTCGCGTGACGACGCTGGACGTGTGAGCGCGGCCGGCGCCGCGTTCCCGGCCGTGCCCGAGCCCACGGCGCTGACCGGACTCAGTCGCGGAACGGGCTGGTCAGCACGTCGAGGATGCCGACGGCCATGCTGGCGCCACCCTTCAAGGCCTGCCCGGTGGCGAGCACGGCACCACGCGCGGTCCCGGTGATGATGGCGCCGGCGCCGAAGTTGCGCGCGTCCTCACCGATTTCGTCGACGATGCGTCCCGGCGCGGACAGCGTGTCCACCATGCCTTCCTGCACGAGGCGATCGCCGGTTTCGGCCCCGACGATCATGCGTTCGCGCATGACCCGGTCGTCTTCCGCGCCGCGCGTCATCATGCGTTCTTCGGCGACCGCGCCGTGCGCGGCCAGCGTTGCGAGCAGGGCTGCCGAAGCAGCGAGGGGGCGTATCTTCATGACGTTTCCGTCTCCTGTCGTTATCGTGTGGCGGGCCGGTCGGGCGGCGGGTCGGACCGGCTCCCGAGGGGCCTGCGGACCCCGGTGGGTGGGCTGCCAGCCAGACTTGTTTGCAAGTATAGACAAGATGTTGCGGCAATTTCATCAGAATGCTTATCAGGCGCCCGACGTAACTGCCCATGCCGTGCGTGCACGGGTCGCTGCGCGTACACTGCCAGCGGCCCGGCGCGCGGTCGCGCGAACGCCGGCGCGCGCCTGACACGAGCGAAGGGGAAAGAGAACGATGCGTGCGCTGTTGTGCCATGACTGGGGCGGGCTGGACAAGCTGCACATGGGCGAGCTGGCGGCGCCGACGCCCGCGCCCGGGCAGGTCGTGATCGACGTCGTCGCCACGGCCGCCAACTATGCCGATGCCATCATGGTCGCGGGGAAGTACCAGACGCGTCCGTCCCTGCCATTCGCGCCGGGGCTCGAAACGGCCGGCACCGTCGCCGCCTGCGGCGAGGGGGTCACGCACGTCCGTACGGGACAGCGCGTCATGGCCCTGCTGCACCACGGCGGTATGGCCGAGCAGGCGCTCGCCGAGGCCGCGGACGTGTGGCCGGTGCCGGACGCGATGTCCTTCGCTGACGCCGCCGCGTTTCCGGTCGCGTATTTCTCGTCTGATGTCGCGTTGCGCTGGCAGGGCCGCCTGGAGCGCGGCGAGACCCTGCTCGTGCTGGGTGCGGCCGGCGGGGTCGGACTGACCGCCGTCGAGATCGGCCGGGCCATGGGGGCACGCGTCATTGCCGGCGCGAGCAGCGCCGAGAAGCTTGCCGCGGCGCGTGCCCACGGCGCCGAGGAGACCATCAACTACCGCGAGGAAGACCTCAAGGCGCGGGTGCTCGAGCTCACCGGCGGGCGCGGCGCCGACGTCTGCTTCGATCCGATCGGTGGCAGCCTGTTCGATGCCGCGCTCTCCGCGCTCGGCTGGGGCGGGCGCTATGTCCATGTCGGCTTCGTCGGCGGCGTGCCGCAGGTCCCGGCCAATCGCCTGCTGGTCAAGAATCGTGCCGCGCTGGGCTCGGCGCTGCGTCATTACCGCTGGCACGAACGCGACAAGCTCGAGACATCGGTGCAGACCCTGTTCGGTTGGTACGCCGAGGGCCGGCTGCGCCCGCTCGTGAGCCATCGCCTGCCGCTGGCACGCGGTGACGAGGCGATTCGCCTGCTGACCGAGCGGCGCGCCCACGGGCGCGTACTGGTCGATATTGCCACCACCTGAAAGGAGTTTCGCCGATGCCGATCCATGTCGCCGGGCCGCGCGCCCACGTCACCCTCGTGACCATCGACAACCTGCCCAAGCACAATGCCATGAGCCGCGCGATGATGGCCGAACTGGCCGGTGTCTGGGATGCGTTGGAGCACGACGACACGCGTGTGATCGTGTTGACCGGCGCTGGCGAGAAATCCTTCAATGCGGGCGCGGACGTCTCGGGGGATCTCAGTGCAAGCGAGGAGACCGCGCGCATGGTCAACCGCGCGCTGCTCAAGACCTCGGCCTATCCCAAGCCCATCATCGCCGCGGTCAACGGCGTGTGTGCGGGCGGTGGTGTCGAGCTGATGCTGTCGAGCGACATCCGCCTGGCGGCGCCGCACGCGCGCTTCGGTCTGCCGGAAGTGAAATGGGGCATCTATCCGTTCGGTGGCGCGACGGCCAAGCTCGTCGCGCAGATTGGCTACGTGCATGCGATGCGCCTGTTGCTCACCGCGCAGATGATCAATGCCGAGGAAGCGGTGCGCATCGCGCTGGTCAACGAAATCGTGCCGGCCGGGGAGTTGCTCCCGCGTGCGCTCGACCTGGCCGAGGTGATCGCGGCCAACAGTCCGGTCGCTGTGCAGGCGGTCAAGCAGCATGTCAGCGCCGGGCTCGCCGACGCGGCGCTCGCGCGCGAGCCGGCCGAGCAGGCGCACGGCGACCGCGTGCGCGAGAGCGCGGATTTTGCCGAAGGCGTGGCCGCATTCCGCGAGAAGCGCCAGCCGCGCTACTGAACGGCCACCACCGGCCGGTTGGCAACGCCGCCGTTCAGGCGAACAGTTCCGGCAGGGCGTTGCGCTTGAGCTTGCCGGTGGTCGTCAGCGGCAGCGCGGCAGCCTCGACGAAACGGAAATGGCGCGGCGTCTTGTACGCGGCGAGGCGCTCGCGGCAATGCGCGGCGAGCGCCGCGGCATCGGCAGCGGCGCCCGTGCGCAGGACCACGACCGCGGCCAATGCCTCGTCGAGGCGCTCATCGGGAATGCCAGTGACGAAGGCGAGCTCGACCGCCGGGTGGCCGGCAAGCACCTGTTCCACCTCGGCCGGTGCGACGTTGATGCCGCCGGTCTTGACCATCTCTTTCAGCCGTCCGCGGTAGTAGAGGTAGCCGTCGGCATCGAGTACGCCGAGATCGCCGGTGCGGAACCAGCCGTCGGCGGTGAAGGCCTCGGCCGTGCGCGCGGCGTCCTGCCAGTAACCGGGCATGACGTTTCCGCGCAGCACGATCTCGCCCGCCTCGCCGCTGGCGCGCGGCGCCAGGGTCTCGGGATCGCGGATCGCGACCTCGACGCCGTCGAGGGCGCGGCCGACCGTCTCGAGGCGCAACTCGAGCGGCAGCGCGGCGTCGGTCACCGTCGAGTTGCCATAGGCCTCGGTGAGGCCGTAGACGTTGCAGATCCCGGCGCAACCGAGCGCGGCGACGCGCGCGACCTGGGCCGGCGTGCCGATGGTCACCCCGGTGCGCAGCATCGTCAGGTCGTGCTGCACACGTGCCGGATGCTCGGCCAGCGCCAGCGCCATGTTGGGGGTGCCGTAGAACACCGTGCAGCGTTCGCGCGCGATCAGCGCGAGCGCGGCGCCGGCGTCGAAGTGATGCTGCAGGACGATGGTGCCACCATGCGTCATCACGGCGAACAGCGCGTTCACGCAGGCCAGCGACCAGAACAGCGAAACCGCCAGCCACAGGCGATCGTCCGGCACGAGGTGCTGGCGCTCGCCGATCGCCCACATGTTGTCGATGAGCTTGCCGTGGGCCAGCGGCACGCCCTTGGGTAGCGCGGTCGAACCGGAGGTATAGAGCAGGCAGGCGGTGTCGTGCTCGTCGATCGCGGCGCTCGCCGTGTCGACGAGTGTCACATCGACCGTCGCGCCGCGTGCGAGGAAATCCTGCCATGAGAGGACGTCCGCTTCATCGCAGGCGTCCATCGCCACGCACAGGGCGAGCGCCGGCAGGCCATCGCCGCAGGCACGCGCCTCGCGCACCAGCGCGAGGAAGTCGCGTTCGCGGAAGCGCGGCTCGACGAGCAGGGCACGGACCTCGGCGTGGGCCAGTTGCCAGGCCAGTTCGTGCGCGGTAGCCCAGGTGTTGAGCCCGACGCTGATGGCGCCGAGCGACATCACCGCGACATGCCCGATGATCCACTCGGCACGGTTACCGGCGAGGATGCCGACGCGGTCGCCGGCGCCGATGCCGCTGGCGGCCAGGGCACGCGCGCACTCGCCGACGCCGTCGGCGAGCGAGTTCCAGCTCCAGCGGCGTGGCCCGTCGACGAGGGCTTCGCGATCACCCTGCCGCGCGGCGAGCTCGGCAAGCAGCGCGGGTGCGGTGCGACTCGCGGGCCTGCGCATCAGGTGGCGCCGGCCGGGCTCAGCCGGCCGAGGCCGGCTGGGCCTGCGCGTCCTCGCTCTCGTCCTCGAAGCGGAATCCGCTGTAGTCCTCGGCGACGACCTTTTCGCACTGCTGGCGGTAGGGGCCACAGCCGCCGATGTAGGGCATGAACACGCGCGGCTTGCCGGGCACGTTGGCGCCCATGTACCACGAGTTCGCCTTGGGCAGCAGCGTGGCGTCGGCGACCTCGTTGACGTGCGCGACCCAGCCGTCCTCGGCCGCTGACTCAGCCTCGATGACCGCGTGGCCGCGCTCGCGCATCCAGCTCAGGCAGTCGCTGATCCACTCGACGTGCTGCTCGATGGAAATGATCATGTTGCTCATCACCGACGGGCTGCCGGGCCCCGTGATCAGGAACAGGTTGGGGAAGCCGGCGACGGTCAGCCCGAGGTAGGTTCGGGGACCCGCCTCCCACTTGTCCTTGAGGCCGATTCCGTCGCGGCCGCGAATGTCGACGTTGACGACGGCGCCGGTCATGGCGTCGAAGCCGGTGGCGAACACGATCGCGTCGAATTCGCGTTCGCCGTCGCTGGTGCGGATGCCCTTCGGCGTGATCGACTCGATCGGCGTCTTGCGGACATCGACCAGGTGCACGTGGGGTTCGTTGTAGGTCGCGTAGTAGTTGGTGTCCAGGCACAGGCGCTTGGCGCCGATCGGGAAACTCTTCGGGCACAGCGTTTCGGCCACTTCCGGATCGTTGACGATCGCGCGAATCTTGTCGCGCACGAACTCCGCCGCCGTTTCGTTGGCGGCCTCGTCGGTCAGCAGGTCGTTATAGGACTGCAGGAGCGCGATCAGGGTGCCCCCGCTCCAGCCGGCTTCGTAGGTCGCGGCCCGCTCGGCGGGCGCAACGTCATGCGCGGACTTGTCCATCGGGAAGTCGGGCACGCCGAACAGCGAGTAACGCGACTTCTCGCGGTGCTCGGCGTAGTGGGCCTTCCATGAACGCACTTCCTCGGGATCGAGCGGGCGATTGAACGCCGGCAGGCTGAACGCCGGAGTGCGCTGGAAGACGGTCAGGTCGGCGGCCTGCCCGGCGATGATCGGAATCGACTGGATGGCGGACGAACCGGTTCCGATCACAGCCACGCGCTGGCCGCTGAAGTCGACGCCGTCGCGTGGCCAGTCGGCAGTGTGGTAGGTCGCGCCGTCGAAGCTGTCCGCGCCGGGGATGTCGATGTCCTTGGGTACCGAGAGGCAGCCCGTGGCCATGATGAAGAAGCGCGCCGCGAAGGTCTCGCCGGATGTCGTCTCGATGTGCCAGCGCGCGCTGGTCTCGTCGTAGGCGGCGTGCGCCACGCGCGTCGCGAACTGGATGTCGCGCCTGAGATCGAAGCGGTCGGCGACGTGGTTGGCGTAGCGCAGCAATTCGGGCTGGGTGGCGTATTTCTCGCTCCACTCCCATTCCTGCTGCAGCTCTTCGCTGAACGAGAACGAGTAGTCCATGCTCTGCACGTCGCAGCGTGCGCCGGGGTAGCGGTTCCAGTACCAGGTGCCGCCGACGCCGTCACCGGCCTCGAGCACGCGGGCGCTCAGGCCCAGCCCGCGCAGCCGATGCAGCATGTACATGCCGGCAAAGCCGGCGCCCACGATGATCGCGTCGAAAGTCTTCATGATGTGCTCCTGTGCCGCGGAGTCGGGCGGCGCCCCGGTGGGCGTGCGTTGCGGCGGAATGACGATGATGGCCGAACTATCCAAGCCTGGCTGGACGATTGCAAGGCCCGGCCGGCGCCGCGAGAGGCTATGCTGGCGCGATGCGCCGCCCGCTGCTGATCGTCATCGCGCTCCTGTTCGTCGCCGTCGCCGGGCCCTTGTGGGTCGGCGTCAGCGGTGCGGTCAGCCTCGACGGAGACTGGCGCACGGCGAGCCGCGAGAGCGTCGGGATCGCGCCGGATCCGGCCGCAGTGCGCGAGCCGGTCGTGCAGGTCTATGCCGCGCGGGCGTGGTCATGGCGTGGCCTGTTCGCAGTGCACACGTGGATCGCGACCAAGCGCCGCGACGCCGCGCGATGGACGGTGCACGAAGTGCTCGGCTGGCGCGCGCGCCAGGGCCTGCCGGTGGTCGTCAGTCGTGCGGACCTGCCCGACCGGCGCTGGTATGACGCCCGGCCCGAACTCGTCGCCGAGCGCCGCGGTGATGGCGTGGAAGCCCTGATCGAGGCCATCGAAGTGGCCGTGGCACGCTATCCGCACGAAGCGCGCTACGGCCTGTGGCCAGGCCCCAACAGCAACACCTTCGTGGCCTGGGTCACGCGTGCCGTGCCGGCACTCGCGGTCGACCTGCCGGTGACGGCGATCGGCAAGGACTATTTCGCGGGAGGCGGCGTCGTTGCCACGGCACCGAGCGGCAGCGGTGTGCAGTTCTCGCTCGGCGGTTTGTTCGGGCTGCTCGCGGCACCCGTCGAGGGACTCGAAATCAACGTGCTCGGGCTGGTTTTCGGTCTCGACCTGTCGCCGCCCGCGCTCAAGCTGCCGGGCCTGGGACGGCTGCGGCTGGGCCCGCACGGCGGGCAGGACGGCGCCGCGCCGATGCCGTGATGCGCGGGGTGCGGTGACGACGGGCTCAGGCACTCAAAAGCAGCGTCGAATCGTCGTCTTCCGCGAGGTGTTCGTTGATGCCCGCGGTGGGCAGCAGGATGCGGAACTCGCTGCCTGTGCCGGGCGCGGTGTCGACCTCGATGCGGCCGCCGTGACGGGTGACGATGCCGTGTGACATCGACAGGCCGAGGCCGGTCCCGGCACCGACTTCCTTGGTCGTGTAGAAGGGGTCGAAGATGTGCTCGCGCACGTCGGCCGGCATGCCCGGCCCGTCGTCGCGAATGGCGATGCAGGCGTGTTCGCCGTCGAGCCAGGTGCTGACCCGGATCGTGCCCTGCTCGCCGAGCGCCTGGCTGGCGTTCTGCAGGATGTTCAGGAAGACCTGGTTGAGCAGGCCGAGGTTGCAGCAGACTGGTGGCAGCGCACCGTAATCACAAGTGATTGCGACACCTGGAGCGAGTTGCGGCTCGAGGATACGCAGCGTTGCGGCGAGGCCGTCGTTGATGTCGGCGGGAGCGACCTCGAGGGCATCCTTGCGCGCGAACTGGTTGAGGTTGACGACGATGTCCTTGACTCGCAGCAGCCCCTCGCGCGATTCGCTGACCAGCGAACGCACGTCCTCGAGCATGAAATCGACATCGATCTCACGGCCGAGATCCTCGAGCGAGCCGCGCAGTGCGCGACTCGCGGCCTCGTCGCGCTTGTCGATCGCGGCGACGAACTCGCCATGCAGGCCGAGCAGGCGCGTCATGCAGCCGAGATACTCGTCCAGCGGGGAAAAATTCGATAGCACGAATGCGATCGGATTGTTGATTTCGTGGGCGATACCCGCGGCGAGCTGGCCGACGGCGGCGAGCTTCTCCGAGTGGTAGAGCGCCTCGCGTGTCTCCGAAAGCTCGCTCAGGGTCTCCTTCAAGCGCTCGTACTGCTTGCGCAGTCGCGCTTCCGCCTCGAAGCGCTCGAGCAGGATGCCGAATTGCTCGCTCGACTTCTCGATCAGGTTCACGAGATCGACCGTGACCCGGTCGAGTCCGCCGGCCGGCAGGAAGCACTCCACGACACACAGGGTCCGCGTGAAGCTTTTCAGCGGGAACGCGAAGCTGCCCCCCAGCGGCACGCCAATCAGCTCGCCCAGGTCGCGATAGAAGCACGCGCTCTCGTCGAGTGACACGCTCAGGCAGCCGCCCTGGGCAGCGCGCGTGAGCAACGGCCGCGCCGGCACGGGTTCAATGGCGATCAGCTTGTCCGCCGCGCCTTCGGGCAGGTCGCCGGCCTGGTCGGCAATCCGCGAACGGTGCAGACGGCCGTCGCGGCGTACCAGCACGGCGTTGGCGAGGACTGCGCCGCTGATGCGCGCGGCGTTTCGGGTGAACTCGGCGAGACACTCGCTGACCGTCAGCTCGGCTCGCGAGAAGCGCGCGAGCGCGGTGAGCAGGTCGTTCTCGACTGCCTGTCGCGCGCGCGAGTCGCGGAAGTCGCGATAGGTCCGCAGGTTGGCGCCGAGCTGGGCGAGCACGCGCTCGGGCGTGCGGCAACTCTCGTCGAGCACGGTGTCCACGCCGTGCTCGGTGATGAGGTCGAGGTCCTCGACGGCGAGTGCTTCGTCGCGGCAGACGAGTATGCGCAGCGTCGTCTGGTGCATGACCTTGCGCAGCGTGCGACAAAGGGCAAGAAAATCGTCCAGCGTGTCAGGCGTGACAACCGCGATCAGGGCTGCGGCGTCGTCCATGCGGCGCAAGCGCTTGCCCGCGCGGCGCATGTCGTGCGCACGTTCGAGGCGCAGCGTGCCGAGGCGCGCGCTGTCCACGGCCGTGCTGACACAGGCGTCCCACGCGGACCCGGGCGCGGCGACGAGCAGGATGGCTGGGGCGTTCTCCATGGATTCTCGCGGTCAGGTGAAGAAGGAAGGCGCTGAGCGTAGCGGCCGGGCAGCGCATAACTAAAGGAATCGCGCGTGAGGCCGCTACGCAGCACCGGTGGGACCGGATCGCGTTGGCCGGTCGAGACCATGCTAGCCGCCGCCGGGAACCGTCAAGCGGGTACCACGCGGACCTGAATGCCACGGGCGGTTCCCGTCAAGCGCTGCGGCGCCAACGTAGTCTGCTCGTCGAGGCTCGCTGGAGGGCCTGATCACATGCTGGTTCGTCTGACCTATTTTTCGCGCGCGCTCAGAGCGATGTCTCTGGCGGATATCCGCGACATTCTCCAGACCGCGCGCCGCAACAACGCCGAGCTCGGCGTGTGCGGCATGCTGAGCTACGCCTCGGACTGGTTCCTGCAGGCCCTCGAAGGCCCGCGCGAGGTGGTCAACGAACTGTTCCTGGAGATTGCCGACGATCCCCGTCACCAGGACGTCATCATCATCAGCTACGAAGAAATCGCCGCGCCGGTGTTCGGCAACTGGCAAATGGGCTATGTCTCCGACGCCGGTGAAGTCGCACGCCTGCTCGGCACGCTCGGCTTGCGTTGCTTCGACCCGCCGGCGATGAGTCCGGCCCAGGCGCTGGCCTTCCTGCGTGCTCTCGGCGAACTGGAGCAGAGCGCCGCCGCCTGAGCGCAGTCGCCACGCGGTGGTTGTGTCGCGGCGGCATGCGCCGTACCGTTCTGCCCTGCGCACGCCCTTGGTCGCGCGCAGGGGGGAGGTATGGATTTCACCTGGAGCGAGGCCCAGCGACAGATTCGCGATAGCGTCCTCAGGCTGTGCCGGCAGTTCGATGACCAGTACTGGCTCGAGCGCGACGAGTCGGGCGCGTTTCCCGAGGATTTCTGCCGCGCCATCGCCGATGCCGGCTGGATTGGCGTGGCCGTGCCCGAGGCTTATGGCGGCGCCGGGCTAGGCGTCACCGAGAGCGCGATCGTGTTGCAGGCCATCTCCGAATCCGGTGCCGGCAACAGCGGGCTGTCCGCGATCGGGATCGGATTCTTCGGTCTCAATCCGCTGATCGCCCATGGCAGCGAGGCGCAGCGGCGTACCTGGCTGCCGCGCATCCTGCGCCGCGACGACATCGCCTGTTTCGGCGTGACCGAGCCGGACGCCGGCCACGACACGACACGGCTGAAGACGCGCGCGGTGCCTGCCGGCGACGGCTGGCGCATCCACGGCGAGAAGATCTGGATCTCGACCGCGCAGGTGGCGAACAAGATCATGTTGATCGCGCGCACCACGCCGCTGGAAGACTGTACCCGGCCGACCGAGGGCCTCTCGCTGTTCTACACCGATCTTGATCGCGACTATGTCGACGTGCGTGTGATCGACAAGATGGGGCGCAAGTGCGTCGATTCCAACGAGGTGTTCTTCGATGGTCTGCCGGTACCGCGCGAGCATCTCATCGGCGAAGAAGGCAAGGGCTTTCGTTACCTGCTGCATGGCCTCAATGCCGAGCGCATCCTGATTGCGGCGGGCCTCACCGGGCTCGGGCGCGTGGCGCTCACGCGCGCTGCCGACTATGCCCGCGAACGCATCGTGTTCGGCCGCCCGATCGGGCAGAACCAGGCCATCCAGCATCCGCTGGCCGCAAGCTGGGCGGAGCTTGCCGCCGCCGAGATGCTGATGTTCAAGGCGGCCGATCTCTACGATCGCGGCCTGTCCTGCGGCGCCGAGGCGAACGCCGCCAAGTACCTCGCAGCGGAGGCGGCGTTCCGTGCCTGCACGAACGCGGTGATGACGCATGGCGGCATGGGCTACGCCAAGGAGTACCACGTCGAGCGGTACCTGCGCGAATGCCTGATCCATCGCATCGCCCCGATCAGCCCGCCGCTGATCCTGTCTTATCTTGCCGAGCAGGTGCTCGACCTGCCGAAATCCTATTGAGCGCTGGCGACAGCGGGCCGTGAGTATCAACCGGGGAACACACATGGAATATTTCATCATCATGGCGACCGCCGCCGACAGCTGGCGCACCGCGCAGCGTGCCGAGGTGCTGGGTTTCGACAGCGCCTGGTTCGAGGACAGCCAGATGGTCGTCGCCGATCCGTTCGTTGCGATGGCCGCGGCGGCCATGCAGACCAGCCGTATTCGCCTCGGCACCGGCGTGGCGATCCCCTCGAACCGCATTCCGCCGGTGACCGCGAACATGCTCGCCACGCTCAATGCCCTCGCGCCGGGGCGCATCGATTTCGGCGTCGGCACGGGTTTCTCCGGGCGGCGCGCGATGGGGCTGCCGGCGATCGGCGTCGACCACTTCACGCGCTACGTCGAGGCGGTGCAGGGTCTGCTCGCGCGCGAGACCGTGCAATGGTCGTTCAACGGCCGGCAGCGCAGGATCCGCTTTCTCAATCCGGAGCGTGACCTGTTCAATACCAGCGATCCGATTCCCTGCCACATCGCCGCGGCAGGTCCGCGCATGCGCGACCTGACCGCGCGCAGCGCCAGCCACTGGATCGCGATCTACGCCGGCGACGAGCAGGCCCGTGCGGACTGCCAGGCGATGGATGCGGCTTACCGTGAGGCCGGCCACGATCCGGGGGCGTTCAAGAAGACCGCGTTCGTTTTCGGCAGTCTCCTGCGTGACGGTGAGACCTTCGATTCGCCGCGCGTCCGCGCGCAGGCCGGTCCGACCGCGGTGATGGTGCTGCACAACCTGATGGAGCGGCAGTACGGCGATCTCGGGACCGGCGGCATCGATGATGACGCGCTGCTCGCCGCCTACCAGGCGCTCTATGACAGCTACGAACCCGCCGACGCGCGATATCTGACGCTGCATCGCGGTCACGCCCTGTTCCTGCGCGAGGACGAGGACGCCCTGCTCAGTGGCGAGTTCATCCGCCGGGTATCGTGCTCGGGCACCGTCGACGAGCTGGCCGACCGCGTCAGGGCGCTCGCCGACATGGGCTATACCAGCGTCGCGTTTCTCGTCCTGCCGCACATGACCGATGCCCTGGACGACTGGGCGCGGGTGATGGACCGTGCGGGACGCGGTGGCTGAGCCCGGCGGCGGCGCGGGGCGCGGTTTGCTTCAAGCCGCGCGCCGGCGGTCGCTATCCTGCCGTAGGCACGACACGCGCACTGCCCGGCAGCCCGCGCGACAGAACAACGACAAGCGCACGGTGAGTCGATGACGGATAACACGAGAGATGCCGCCGGGCGCGAGTTCTCGCCCGAGCAGGTCGAGCTGCAGGGGTTCTCGCGCAGTATCGCCGAGATCGAATGGCTTCTGTTGGTCCTGGTGCTCCTCTACTTCGTCGCGCCCGGGTCGGTGGTTGACGACCGGCCGTTCCTGATCGCGATCATGGTCGCTTTCGCGGGGATGGTCCTGGTCTTTCGCTATATCAAGATCTACCAGCGCGAGACGCGCTGGAAGCTGGCGCTCGAGACCTGGTTGATGATGCTCTTCCTGGCCGGCGTGCTGTGGCAGACGGGCAAGTCCGACAGTCCTCTGGTCAACCTGTTCCTGCTCGTGATCGTCGTTGCCGGCCTGACCCTGGGCAAGCTGACGACGACGCTGCTGTTACTGCTGAGTGCGGCGATTTACTTCTTCTCCGCTTACTCGCTCAACGGTGATACCGTGTTCACACTGGTCACGTTCAGCGATTTGATGATCAAGTTCGCCCCCTTGCTGCTCGCCGCCTACCTGGTCACCCTGCTCGCCTCGGACATCGACGGCGCGCGCCGTCTGCTGGTGTCCATGGCACAGACCGATGAGCTGACCGGCGTGAACAATCGGCGCGCCTTCGACGGTGCTCTGCGCCGCGGGCTGGCCCGTGCCGAGCGTGCCGGCCGCCCCCTGTCGCTGCTCGTGATCGACGCCGACGGCCTCAAGCCCACCAACGACAACCACGGCCACGGTGCCGGCGATCGCCTCATTCGTCTCATCTCCGACACCATCGGGGACAGCCTGCGAGCCGCCGACGAGCATGCACGCATCGGCGGCGACGAGTTCGTCGCCGTGCTCGACGGCGCCGACGATACCCAGGCACGCGAGGTGGCCGAACGTATTCGCGCGCGCGTCGAGAATACGTCGTTCGACGCCGATGGCGCGCGGGTCGCCTGCACGGTGACCATTGGCACGTCGACCTATCCGCGCGACGGCGGCAATGCCGCGGTACTGCTCGAGCGCGCCGATCGCGCCCTGTACGTGGGCAAGCAGGCCGGTGGCAACCAGGTCGTCGCCGCGACGTCGGTATGAAGACCCAGCGCCATCGATCCAGCGGCCACGAGCCGGACATCGAGATCAACAAGACCTCGAAGCAGCATTTCTGGCAGCACCCGCAGTTCACGCTGATCCTCTACCTGTTGTTCGTCATCGTCTCGTTCCAGTTCTGGCACGAGGCAGCCGGGATCCGGCGCTCGGAAATTCCCTACAGCGAGTTCCTCGAGCATGTCGAGCGCCAGGAAGTGGCCGAGGCGGTGATCACCGAGCGGCGCATCATGGGGACGCTGACACTGGCAGAGAAGGGCACCGGGCAACCGCGGCGCTTCTACACCATCCCCCTGTGGAACCAGGAACTCGCCGACAAGCTGGCCAGCCAGGGCGTGCGCTACAGCGTGCGCAACGAAGACAACTGGTTGAGCAACTTCCTGTTCAACTGGGTGTTGCCGTTCGGCGTGCTGTTCCTGCTGTGGAGCTGGATGGCGCGGCGCATGGGCACCATGGGCAAGGGCTTTCTGTCGATCGGCAATCGCGTGCGCGTGCACCCCGACGAACGACCCAAGGTGACGTTCGACGACGTCGCCGGCTACGACGACGTCAAGCAGGAGCTGCGTGAGACGGTCGAGTTCCTGCGCGACCCCACGCGCATCCGCAAGCTCGGCGCGCGCAGCCCCAAGGGCGTGCTCCTGGTCGGGCCGCCGGGTACCGGCAAGACCCTGTTCGCACGTGCCGTGGCCGGCGAGGCGGCGGTTCCGTTCTTCAATATCAGCGGCTCGGAGTTCATCGAAATGTTCGTCGGCGTCGGCGCGGCGCGGGTGCGCGAGATGTTCGACCAGGCGCGCCAGAAAGCGCCGTGCATCATCTTCATCGACGAACTCGACGCGATCGGTCGCACGCGCAGCGCCGGCCCGACCATGGGTGGTCACGACGAACGCGAGCAGACGCTCAACCAGCTGCTGACCGAGATGGACGGATTCGATGCCTCGACCGGCGTGGTGGTGATGGCGGCGACCAACCGCCCCGAGATCCTCGACCAGGCGCTGCTGCGCGCGGGACGCTTCGATCGCCGCATTCCCATCGACAAGCCGGACGTGGTCGCGCGGGAAGGCATCCTGCGCCTGTACGCGGATCGCATGCCGTTGACCGCCGACGTCGACCTGCACGTGGTCGCGCAGCGCACGCCGGGTTTCGTCGGCGCCGATCTCGAGAACATCTGCAACGAGGCCGCGATGCATGCCCTGCGCGAGAACCGCGAGCGCATCTCGCTCGACGATTTCGAAGCCGCCATCGATCGCGTCATTGCCGGCCCGGAAACCCGCCAGCGGGTGCTCAGCCCGGCCGAGAAACACCGTGTGGCGGTGCACGAATCGGGTCACGCGCTGGTCGCGGTGACCGTGCCGACCGGCGAGCCCGTGCATCGTGTGACCATCATCCCACGCGCGATCGGCGCGCTCGGCTTCACGCTGCAGCTGCCGGTGACCGACAAGTACCTCTCGACTGCCGAGGAGATGCAGGACCAGCTGGCCATCCTCCTCGGCGGCCGCGTGGCCGAGGAACTGGTGCTCGGCAGTGTATCCTCGGGCGCCGCCAACGACCTCGAGCGTGCCAGCGAGATCGCGCGCACCATGGTCGCGCGACTCGGTATGAGCGACGCGCTGGGTCCCGTGGTGTGGGGCCGCCAGCAGCAGCTTCAGTACCTCACCAGCACGCCGACCATCGAGGAGCGCAACTACAGCGAGGCGACGGCGGAAGCCATCGACCGCGCCGTGCGCACGCTCGTCGAGCAGGCGCGCGACCGTGCCCGTGCCATCCTCGACGAACGGCGCGCGGAGCTCGACGCGCTGGCCGCGGCACTGGAGACCCGCGAGACACTCGACGGCGCCGAGGTGACGCGTATCGTCACCGGCGAGCTGCCCGCCTGAGCGCTGCGCGCAGCGCCCGCGGGCGCGATGCCCGTATACTCTCGCGCAACGACCATCCGACCAATGCCACGAGGGGGACAGCATGAGCCGCAAGGGAAGACTCACCGTCGATCAGTACGGCGCCAGCATGCCGGTGACCGGCGAAGCGGTGCAGAAGCCGCCGTTCTACTACCGCAACATGACGATGATGTTCCTCGTCTACCGTACCGACGAGGAGGCCGCGCTGGCCTGGCTGCCCGATGCACTGGAACTCGATGACCCGGCCACCGTCACCATCATCCTCGCCCACTACGGGCAGTCGACCTTCGGCCCGTACCACGAGGCGATGATCTCGATCCGCGCGCGGTTCGAGGGCAAGGTGTGGAGCTACTACCCGGCGTTGTTCACCGACAACGAGGCGCCGCTCATCGGCGGGCGCGAAATCTGGGGCTTCGCGAAGAAACTTGCCCACATCGGCGTCTCGCACGAAAGCGAGGTGATGATGGGCACCGTCGAGCGGCCGCGCGGAAACCGCCTGCTGACGGCGACGATGCGTAACGTCACCCCGGTTGCGACGGAGGATTTCGCGCTCACCCCGAGCATCTCGCTCAAGATGATTCCCTGCGCGACCGAAGCGACGCGCCCCGCGCTGGCGCAGCTCATCGGCAGCGAACTCGCGCTCGTGCCGCACATGGGTGCAAACGGCCTGCCCGACATCTGGACCGGGCCGGGCTCGCTGCACTACGACGCGCCCTCGGCGATCGATCCGTGGTACCGGCTGCCGGTGCGCGAGATGCTCGGCTGCTATTCCGGCACCTTCGATGCGGTGCTCGGTCACGGCCGCATCCTGGCCGAACTCTGAAATCGGCACCGCCGGGCGCGCCGCGGCGCGCCCGGCGGTGCCGGGAGGCGCCATGAAGTCGCTGATCAACACCTTCTTCAAGGGATTGCTCGCCTTCCTGCCGATCTTCCTCACCGTCTACGCGGTGTTCTATTTCGGCGACTGGCTCAATCGCGTCAGCAACGCCGCCATCCAGTGGTTCGCGCCCGAGCTGCCCGACGTGCCGGGACTCGGCATCGTCATCGGCGTGATCGCCATCCTCGCGCTCGGCGTGCTGGTCAGTTCGCGCGTGACGCGCTGGATTTTCACCATCATCGAGACGCCGCTGCGGCACCTGCCCGTGATCAAGGACCTCTACAGTGCGCTCAAGCAGCTCACCGCGCTGGTGGCACCCGACGAGGGTGACGATACCGGCCAGGTCGTCGCCGTGGCGCACCCCGACCACGAGATCCGGCTGGTCGGCCTGATGATGCGCAGTGACGTCTCGCGGCTCGACGATGCCGTCGCGCGCGAGGGCATGGTCGGGGTGTATTTCCCGATGAGCTACCAGATCGGCGGCTACACGCTGTTCGTGCCGCGCGAGTGGGTCACGCCGCTCGACATGACGGTGGAAGAGGCGATGCGCAACGCGCTGACCGGCTGGGTACGCGGCGATGCGGACGAGCGTGGCGCGTCGCCGCTGGCCTGAGAGCGGCCGCCACGCGGGCGGGCACCCACCTCAGCGGTCCCAGATGACGTAGTCGCCCGCGGCCTGCGCACCGCGCAGCATCTCGATCAGCGGCAGTGCCCGGTGCGCGGCGCTGACGCCCTCGGCTTGCGGCTCGTCGTCGCCGTCGTCGTCTCGATCGGCTTGCAGCGGGCGCGCCGGAGCGGCTTCGACGGCGCGCTCGAGGCGGGCCAGCGCGGCCGCGATGTCACCCGTTGCGAGCGATCCCGGCACGGTGCCGCTGTGCCCCATCATGTGCAGCAGCTCGAGCGCGACGGCTTCGAGCATGACGATGTTCGGCGAGTGTTTGCTCTTGAAGGTAATCGGCATGGTGGAGTCACGGTCGCAGTCGCCGCCCGTCGCGTCAAGCACCGGGCCGCTGTCGCCCTCTCAAGCACGGCGCGCGAGCGTCAGCAGGCGCGTGTAGCTGGCCAGGACGCGCCCGGGCTGCGGCGGGCAGGCGTTGAGCAGCAGCAGGTCATCGAGCAGGCCATCGTAGTCGGCCAGCCGGGCGCGGCACTCGGCAGGCGTGCCGGCGACGGTCAGCGCGTCCACGCAGGCGTCCGGGATCGCGGCGCAGGCTGCTTCGAGGTCGCCCTTCGGGGCGAGTTCGAGCAGGGCGTCGGCGACCGCGCCAAAGCCCTGTTCGCGCATGGTGTACTCGTAGTACGGGTGGGGTAGCGGTGCATACAGGTGGCACAGGGCTTCGCGCGCCCAGCGCCGCGCCTGCTCGCGGTCGTCGTCGACTGCGGTGATGGCGACCGCGCACCAGCCCAGGTCGTCCGCGTCGCGCCCCGCGGCGCTTGCCGCGCGCGCCGCGTGTGGGCGCAGCACGTCGCGCAGGTAGGCCGGCGAGAGCGTTGCGCCGCCCGCGATGCCGTCGGCGACCGCCGCGGCGACGCTGAGCATGCGGGGGAAGACCGCGGCGAGATAGACCGGGAACGGGCGCGCGGCGGGCTCGACGCTCGGTGCCCAGTCCATGCGGTGAATGCGGCCGGCGAAGCTGAGCTGCTCGCCCAGGCGCGTGCGCGCCATGCGCTGCAGCAGGCCCACGTATTCGCGCATCTTGCTCAGCACGCGAGCATGTTCGATGCCCTGCCAGGCCTCGTTGATGATGCGGTTGCCGCCGCCGACACCGAGCAGCAGGCGCCCGCCGCTGAACTCGTTGAAGTCGATCGCCGACATGCCCGCCAGCAGCGGGCTGCGGCCATAGGCGTTGAGCACATAGGGTCCGAGGCGCACACGCTCGGTGGCCGCCGCCATCGCCGTCAACGGCACCCAGCCGCTGCGCCACGCTTCGGCCACGCACAGCAGGGACATGCCGGCAGCTTCGGCGGCCTGCGCGATGCGCGTCATATCGCCGACCGTCATGCCGCCGCCGGTGAAGATGATGCCGAGGTTCACGTCATTGCCTCCCCTGAATGAACTCCGCCGCTGGCCATGGCGGCGCCGGGGATCGACAATACACCTTCGACCAGCCGAGGGGTAAGCCAGCATGTCCGAACTCGAGGTTTTCGTACCCGTAGCCGTCACGCGCACACCGACGCATCCGCTCGCACCGCGGCTCGCCGGGCTCGATGGGCGGCGCATCGGCTGGCTCGACAACCGCAAGGCCAACGCCGCGGCCCTGCTCGGCGGCGTCGCCGATGCCCTTGCAGCCATCGGTCACGCCTTCGCGCGCGAGCTGGCGGACAAGAACGCGACGGCGCCCGCGCCCGACGCCGTGATGGCGCACCTGCGCACCTGCGACGCGGTGGTCCTGGCCATCGCCGACTGAGGCTCCTGTACGTCGTGGAGTGTCCATGACGCGATTGCCCTCGAGCGTGCCGGGATCCCCACTGCGCTCCTGTGCAGCGACGAATTCGGTCCGCTCGCCCGCGCCGAGGCGCAGGTGCTGGGCCTCGCCGCACTGCCGCTCGTTGCCGTGCCGCACCCGCTGGCCGGCAACGACGCCGGCCTGGTGGCGGCCAAGGCGCGCGGTGTCGCGGCCGAGGTGGCCTTCGCCCTGCGTGCCGGCCCGGCGGAGCTCGCGGCACGCTACAGCGATCAGTTCGTCACGCTGACCGAGCGCCGCCTCGACGGCGGTGCGGTGTGCGTGGACGATGTCTGCGCGGTCGATCCGGCGGTGGCTGCCGTGCCCGGGACGGTGCGATGAGCGCGACGGTGATCGTCGACGCCGCGGCTCTCGACGACGAGTTCGAGGCGCGCGGCTGGAGCGACGGCCTGCCGGTCGTCGCGCCGACCCGCGCGCGGGTCGATGCCATGCTGGCCTGTTGCGATCGTCCGCGCGACGCCGAGCTCGGCACCCTGCCGCCGCGCCACGGCGTGGTGACGCCGGAGATCCTGGCCGTCAACGCCGTCATGGCGGGTTGCCGGCCGGCCTATTTCCCGGTCGTGCTGGCCGCGGTCGAAGCGATGCTCGAGCCCGCGTTCAATCTCTTCGCCGTGCAGGCGACGACGCACCCCTGTGCGCCGTGCGTCATCGTCAACGGGCCGATTGCGCGCGAGCTCGGCATCAACGGCCGTTACGGAGCGTTCGGCCCGGGGGTACGCGCGAACGCCACCATCGGGCGTGCGGTGCGCCTGATCCTGCTCAACGTCGGCGGCGCCGCGCCCGGCATCCTCGATCGCTCGACCCAGGGGCAGCCGGCCAAGTATGCCTACTGCGTCGCGGAGAACGAGGCCGAGAGTCCGTGGCCGCCGCTGCACGTCGCACGCGGTTTCGAGGCCACGACATCGACCGTCACCGTGACCGCCGCCGAAGGCCCGCACAACATCAACGATCATGTCAGCATCGATGCGGCGGGCATCCTCGCCACGCTGCATGGTGCGCTGACCGACATGGGCGCGAACAACGCCTATCTCTATGGCCAGCCGACCATCGCTTTCGGTCCCGAGCACGCCGCCATCCTCGCTGCCGACGGCTACGATCGCGCCGCGCTCGGCCGTTTCGTTTTCGATCACGTGCGGCTGCCGCGCGCGTTGTGGGCACAGGGCGGCATGGCCGGCATGTTCGAGGATCGCTTCCCGGACGCCGAATGGAAGCCGATTATCAAGTGCCCGGAGGATCTCCTGGTCATCGTCGTCGGCGGCTTCGGCCGGCATTCCTGCTGGCTGCCGACCTTCGGCGATACCACGCGCGCCGTGACGCGTGCGATCGCGCGCGCCGACGGCACGCCGCTCGCGAGCGTCGCCGAGCTGAGCGGGACCAGCGCGCCCTCGCCGCCCGCGCCCTAAGCAGGTGCCCGCGCGCCGGCGTGGTCGCGGTTCATTCGGTCAGCGTGAGCAGGATGTCCGCGTACCAGGCGCAGTTGAGACCGAGTGCTTCGTCCAGGGCGAGGTCGCGCGTGCCGATGTCGAGCCGCGAGGAGTGCACGCCGAGCAGCTTCCATGGCAGCGCCTTCGGCGCGCCGCGCGAAGCGCGCATGACCACCGGGGCGCCGCTCGAGCCGCGGTGCGTACGGCCGTCGGTGAGAAACAGGCCTTCGCCCTGGAAGCGCAGGCCCCAGGCCGAGGCCAGTACCGCGTGGCGGGCCACGGGGATGTGGTGCAGGGTGTCGTGGAAGCCGAGCGGAAAGCCGATCACGACCAGCGTGCTGCCGACCTCGACGCGCTCGCGCGCGCTCATCAGGTTGGCGGGCGTGAACGCTTCGTAGACGGCGCTCGCAGGCAGCGCCTGGCGATTGACCTCGAGCAGCGCCACGTCGATGCCGCCGGCGGCATCCATTCCCTGGCGCCACAAGCTCTTGCCGTTGCGATACAGCGGCATCGAGAAGCCGGTCGACTCGGCGAGATTGTCGGCGTCGGTGTGCAGCTCGATCTCGAGGCGATCGGGATGGTGGCCGCTTGATTCGTCGTGCAGCACGTGCCCGCTGGTGACGACGAACAGCCGCTCGTCGCGGGCGAAGAAGAAGCTGGTCGCATTGGTCAGGGGTTCGGCGCCGGCGAAAGTGCACAGGCGCGCGGTGGTCAGTAGCACGGCATCAATCATCGTGGCTCCCGTGGTGCGGGGCGGTTACCCGCCGTTCGGCGTGGTAGATTTGGTCCCGGACAAACACAACCGCCCGCTGCTTCGTGCCGGGCCGCGACGACCCCGGCAAGGCAGGCTTCCGGGTGGCAGGTCGGACGCTGCCATGCCGGGGATGCGGCGGTTCGGTCCATTTCATTTCATGTAACGGAAACTACAAGGACAGGAACATGGCTGGATGGTTCGAACTGAGCAAGAGCTCCGATGGTCAGGTGCGCTTCGTGCTCAAGGCCGGCAACGCGGAGACCATACTCACGAGTGAACTTTACAAGACGCGGGCAGCGGCGGAGAACGGCATCGCGTCGGTACAGAAGAACTGCGGCAGCGACGAGCGCTACGAGCTGAAAGAGGCGGCCAACGGCAAGTTCTTCTTCAATCTCAAGGCGGCCAACCATCAGGTCATCGGCACGAGCCAGATGTACGCGACCGCGCAGGCGCGGGATGGCGGGATCGCGTCGGTGAAGAGCAACGGTGCGAGTGAGACGGTGAAGGACAAGACCGGCGGCTGAAGCCGCCGCGGACGCCGCGCGCGGCGTCCGCGTAACCGTGACGGGGCGTCGCCGGCAGCGCTACTCGCCCGCCGCCCCGTGTTGCGAGCCGTTGCCTGGCGTCGCCGTTGCCGGGGCGAGCGTGGCGGCGACGATCGCCTGCGCCTCGGCGCGCCCGCGCGCCTGCGCGGCGGCGTCGCTCTCGGGCATCGCGAACTCGCCGGCAGGCACCGGCAGCGGAGTGTCCTCGCCCTGGCGCATGAACAACGTCTGCGTGGGGAAGGCGTATTCCACGCCGAGGCGCCTGGCCAGGCGCAGCGCGTCGATCAGGAAACGGTGACGTTCGCGCAGCTCGGTCGACCAGTCCGGGGTCTTCCAGAACACGTAGACGAGGATCTCGAGGGAGGATGCCCCGAGCCCGTTGAGGTAGATGTGAAAATTGTCCTTGCGCATATACGGGTGCTGCAGGACCACTTCGCGCAGCCCGGCGCAGAAGGCCTCGATGCGTTCCGGCGGGGTGTCGTAGGCGATGCCGAATTTGCAGCTCAGCCGCCGGTATTGGCGTGCCCCGAGGTTGTCGACGTTGGCCGTGATGAGCGTCGAGTTGGGAACCGAGACGAGCGAGTTGTAGAACGTGCGGATGCGCGTGGAACGGAATCCGATGCGCTCGACCGTGCCCTCGACATCACCGATCTTGACCCAGTCGCCGACGTGGAAGGTCTGGTCGAGCAGCACGGTGATCGAGCCGAACAGGTTGCCGGCGACGTCCTTGGCGGCGAGCGCGAAGGCGAGGCCGCCGAGACCGAGGCCGGCGAGCAGGCTGGTCACGTCGATGTCGAGGTTGTCGGCGATGAACACCACGCCCATCACGGTGACGAAGACCTTGATGGTCTTGGTCACCAGCGGTACGAGGGCGTCGTCGACGCGGCTCGAGGTGCGCAGCGCCTTGCCTTCGAGGTACGCGCTGAGTACGTCGACCAGCCGGTAGGCGCCCCACACGCCCGCCAGGCAGGCGAGGAACTTGGTCGATACCAACAGCACGACGAGGGCGCTGGCCGGCAGGCTGAGCAGGTTGAGCCCGCTCCACCACGCCAGTGCCATGACCAGCAGCGCGAGAGGGCGCAGCACAGCGTCGTCGAGCAGACGGAACGCACCGTCGCCGTAGCGCGCGCGCCATACGCGCACGCCGCTGGCGAGCGCCACGGCGGCCAGCTTGTCGAGCACGATGCCGGCCAGGATCACGATGAGGATGCCGAGCCACTGCCAGTGCTCGAGCACGAGCGTGGTCTCGCGCAGCTCCGCCGGCACGCTGGCACGCAGGCGCAGCGGCAGCGGCAGCGTCCCGCGGTCGACCCGCTCGCCGGCCGCTTCGCGGCGCGCGATGAGGTCATCGACGATCGCGGGCAGTGCAGCGACCGTGTCGGCGGCGAAGCGCCAGCCGACGTCCTCCTCGAACGCGATCGCGATGCGCCCTTCGTCGTATTCCTGGAACACGAACGGTTTCCCAGTGGTGCGCCGAGGGATGCGCTGCGGCTCGGGCGTGCCGGTGAATTCGAGTGCTTCGGCGAGCAGCCAGGCCAGCTCTGCGCCCTTCTCGGGACGCACCAGCGGGTTGATCTCGTCGAGGTCGAGAGTGGCGGCCGCGTCGGCGAGCGCAGCCTGTTCGCCGGCGCGGACCGCCGTCATGGCGGCGAGAAACGCCTGCATCGTCGCACGCGGCGTGCGCAGGGTATCGGGGATGGGTGGAGGCTCCGGCGTGACGACCGGCTCACGAGTCTCGGCGGCGGCCGCGAAGGCGGCGTCGGGCGGGACGAGGAGGGCGAGACAGGCGCCGAGCAGGGCGCGGGAGAGTTGGATGCGGATCGAAAACATGCGCTTTTCCGTGATGGGATTACAGGCGGTGTCGGTGCGGCGGGCCTTCGCGCCGCCGCGGCGAGACTATAACCGCCCGGCAGGCGCGGTGCGGCGGTGTAAACTGCGCGCGGCGCGGCTCGCGCCGCAGCGGACGAATCACGGGGGGAAACATGGATATCAAGGGCAGGGTCGCCGTCATCACCGGTGGCGCCAGCGGTATAGGCGCAGCGCTGGCGCGGCGTTTCCACGCCGAAGGCGCACGCGCGGTCGTCGTGGCAGACGTGCAGACCGCGCCGCTGGCGGCGGTTGCCGCCGAGATCGGTGGCCTGGCGATCCCGTGCAATGTCGCCAACGAGCACGAGATCGAGGCCCTCGTCGAGCGCGTCGAGTCCGAACTGGGGCCGATCGACATTTTCTGCTCCAACGCCGGTATCGCGCGTCTCGGCGACGAGGACGTGCCGAACGAACAATGGCAGCTCAACTGGGACATCCACGTCATGGCCCACGTCTACGCCGTGCGCGCGGTGGCGCCGCGCATGGCCGCACGCGGCGAAGGCTACCTCGTGCACACCGCGTCCGCCGCCGGCCTGCTGAGCCACATCCAGTCGGCCACCTACTCGGTGACCAAGCACGCCGCGGTGGCGTTCGCCGAGTGGGTGTCGATCAAGTACCGGCACCAGGGGGTCCGCGTGTCGGTGCTGGCCCCGCAGGCGGTGCGCACGCCGATGACGGCGCGTCCGGACGGTGCCGAGGTTGCCGCGGTCGACGGCATGATCGAACCGGCGCAGCTTGCCGATTGCGTGGTCGCGACGATGGCGCGCGAGGAGTTTCTGATCCTGCCGCACCCCGAGGTGCGCGACTACGTGCAGCGAAAGGCCGCCGATGTCGACCGCTGGCTCGAGGGCATGAACCGCTGGCGCGTGCGCGCCGGACCGGCGCGCTGAGCGTGCCACGACCGCGCGGCGTGCGCCGACGCTCAGACGAGCTGGGCGCGGATCGTCTGCAGGCGTTCGACGAGGGCGTCGAACTCGTGTTGCGCGGCGTAGCGCGAGGCCTGGATGTAGTGCGTCGCGCCGAGTTCGGCGAGTCTTCCGAGGCGCTCGACCGCCTCGCTGTCGCTGGCCGGCAGCGAACCCATGAGGACGACTTCGGGGCGGCTGCGGCCGGCCGCGGCGGCGAGTTCACCCAGGCGCGCGATGCGCGGTGCGAGCTGGTCGAGGTCGAGACCGATCGGCAGCCAGCCATCGCCTGCCCGCACCGCGCGCGCCAGCGCGGCGTCGCTCATGCCGCCGACGTAGATCGGCGGGCGCGGCGGACGCGGCCGGAACAGGAAATCCTGGCCGTGCGCGCTGACGATGTCGTCGCTACCGGCGTCGAAGCAGCCGCGCAGGAAATCGAGCGTGTCATCGGTCAGCCGCCCGCGCTGCGAGAAGTCGACGCCCAGCGCGCGGAACTCGGCCGCCATCCAGCCGGCGGCGACGCCGAGGTGCAGGCGTCCGCCAGAGAGCTCCTGGATGCTCGCGACCCATTTCGCGGTCGGCAGCGACGCCCGGTAAGGCAGCACCAGCACCGCGACGCCGAGTTCGATGCGTTGCGTCGCGGCGGCGAGGAAAGCGAGCGCGGCGAGCGGATCGATCCAGCGTCCGTCGGACCCTTCGGCGTCGTCCGGCGGGATGGCGAGGTGGTCGACGACCCACGCATGATCGAGGCCGGCCGCCTCGGCTGTTTCCGCCGACCGGCGTATGCAGCTCGCGGTCGCGGTCGTGCCCATGTTGCGAATTGCGGTGCCTATCTTCATCGTTTGGTCCTTTCGTCGTGGTCGCCGGGAGCGCGGTCGGCGGGCGCGCGCCCGCAGAGCTTCCCACAACTGCCTCGGCGCGCAAACCGCGGTGCAGTGTCATGCACGACCCGGAGAGACGTATGAGCCGGTTATTCGCAGAACTCGATTACCAGTCGACGCCGATCGGTGCGGTCAGCCTGCGCCGCCGGCGCGAGCTGACGCTGGATGTCGACGTCTACGAGATCAAGCTCGACGACGAGTTCCTCATGTCGAGCCTGTACACCGCCTCCGAGGTCGCCCTGGCCGAGCGCGCGCTCGCCGCGCTCGGCGCCGGCCACGACACGGCGTTCGACGTGGTCGTCGGTGGTCTCGGCCTCGGCTACACCGCCCAGACCGTGCTCGCGCATGCGGGCCTTGGCGAGCTGCTCGTCGTCGAACTGCTTGCACCGGTCATCGACTGGCACCGCCGCGGGCTCGTGCCAATCGGCCGCGCGCTGGCCGAGGATCCGCGCTGCCGGCTGGTCGAGGCAGACTTCTTCGCCCGCGCGGCGTCCGCCGAGGGTTTCGACCCGCTGCAGCGCGGCCGCCGGTTCGATGCCATCCTGCTCGATATCGATCACTCGCCGGAGCACTGGCTGGACGGCCGCAGCGAGGCTTTCTACGGTGCCGAAGGCCTCGCAGCGGTGGCGCGGCACCTGCGTCCGGGGGGCGTGTTCGGGCTGTGGTCGAACACGCCACCCGACGATGTCTTCACGGCACGGCTGGCCGACGTGTTCGCCAGCGCCGGGGCCGAAGCGGTGTGTTTTCGCGATCCGCTGCACGGTCGCGACTGGGTCCAGGCGGTATACCTCGCGCGCACGGTCGAGAGGGAGGCGGGATGAAGATTCGCTTTGCCGTGACGCCACCGGCCGCCGCGCTCGACGGCGCGGTGTTCGGCGATTACCTCGCCGGCGTCGAGTCGCGCGGCTTCGACACCCTGTGGCTGTCCGACGTGCCGCTCGGACCGCTCGGCGATCCGCTGTTGTCACTGAGCTGGGCCGCGGCGCGCACGACGCGACTCAAGCTCGGCGTCAACATCGTGCCGCTCGGACGCAACCCGTTCCTCCTTGCGCGCCAGCTCGCGCAGCTCGATCGCCTCGCCGGCGGCCGCCTGCTGCTGTCCTTCGTGCCGGGGCTGGGCCAGCCGGCCGAGCGCGCTGCGCTCGGCCACCCCGGTGGCGATCGCGGGCGGGCACTGGAGTCGATCATCGACCTGCAGCGGCGCTGGTGGGCGGGAGAGACCGTCACCGCCGCCTGCGAGGGCTTCGACTACGATGCCGTCGCCCTCAACCCGGGTCCGTTGCAGCAGCCACTGGAGATCTGGCTGGGTGGCAAGGGGCCGGCCGCGCTGCGCCGCGTTGCCCGTGCCGGCGATGGCTGGTTGACCTCGGCGGTGACGCCGGCCGAGGCGCGCGCCGGCCGCCGCGTGATTGCCGCGGAGCTCGAGCGCTGCGCGCGCAGCATCGACGAGGAGCACTACGGCATCAGCATCCCGGTGTGCGCTGGCGAACCCGGCGAGGCGCTGCTCGCGCCGTTGCGCGCGCGCCGCGAGGATCGCGACCTGACGGACATCGTCGCCGTCGGGGCGGGGAAGCTGCGTGCGCTGGTCGAGGCTCACCTCGAGGCCGGAATCAGCAAGTTCGTGCTGCGCCCGCTCGGCATGCTGGACAGTGCGACGGCCTGGCGCGAGGATCTCGACTGGATGGCCGACGCGGTGCTGCCGCTGCAGTGCTGAGCGCGCGCGCCGTACCCGCCCGCGTTCAGTGGCGCCGCGTCGCGGCGCTGGGCAGGGCGGCGAGGCGCTGCATCTCTGGCGTTGCCAGCACGCCCGGATCGGCGAGGTAGTCGAGCAGCAGGTCGGTGGTGTCGAAGCCCCAGAAGAGTTCCCCGTCGATCGCGGCCGTGGGCACGCCGTAGACACCGCGCGCAATGGCGTCCGCCGTGTTGCGGCGCAGAGTGTCCTTGACGGCCGGCGCCGCGATACGGCGGTCGAGATCGTCCACGCCGAGGCTGCGGGCGAACGCCGCGAAGGCCGCACGGTCGTCGACGTCGCCGCCGCCACCCCACACGTAATCGAAAATGGCCGCCACGATCGGTCGGCTCGGTCCGAGCGCGATGGCGAGTCGCAACGCGGCCAGCGGGTTGAACGGATGCGCCGGCGGCGTGCGATAGGGCACGCCCAGGCGATGCGCGAGCCACTGGCAGTAACGGTAGGTCTGAACGCGCTTGGCCGGAATTTCGGCCGGGCCCTTGTGTTCCCAGTGACCGAGCAGTCCGGCGAAGAGGACCGGCACCAGGCGGACTTCGACATCGGCCGGCAGCCGTTCGAGATGCACGAACTGGAGATAGGCGAACGGCGAGATGAAGTCGAAGTACCAGTCGATCTGTCGGCTCACGCGGGTCTCCCGGGCTTGGTGCAGGCGGGGCCTGAAACGCGGCATCGAGGCCGCGGCGGCTTTCCATCATCGCAGAACCGCACCGGAGGCGGAACGGTGCGACGCGTTGCGCGGATCTTGCGCTACATCAAGTTCCCACGCCGTGCGCGTGAGAGCCTCCAGCGATCCGCGTGCGTCTCGATGCCAGGCACGGCGACGCCGACGCGGGCATAGCCGGGCGCCGGCGCGCCGATGCGCTGTTGCCGGGACGTTCAGACGCTGTCAGGGGAGAACAAGACCATGCGAGTAGGCGCAACGATTTTCAACCAGAACTACACCGATTGGGACCGCTACGAGGCCGAGGAGCGCGGTGAGTCGGTGCCGCGACGGCCGGCCAAGTCGGATCGCGAGGTCTTCAACGAGGAACTCGAGCTCGCGCGCATCGCCGATCAGACGGGTTTCGATTCGCTGTGGACGATCGAGCATCACTTCACGCCGTACACCATGGTGACGAATCCGCTGCAGTACCTGAGCTACGTCGCCGGTGTCACCGAGCGCGTCGACCTCGGCACCATGGTCACGGTGCTGCCGTGGCACAACCCGGTGCGCGTGGCCGAGGACGTCAACATGCTCGACGCCTTCCTCGGTGCTGATCGCGAGATCATCTGCGGCGTCGGCCGCGGCCTCGGACGACGCGAGTACGACGGCCTCAACATCGACCAGGCCGAGGCCCGCGAACGTTTCGACGAGTCGCTGCAGGTGTTGCGCCAGCTTCTCGCGACCGGGGAATGCAACTTCAAGGGGCGGCACTACGACATCTCCGGGCTGCGCCTGCGTCCGCAGCCGGAACGCGATCTGAGCGGCAACCTGTGGTGCGCGGGCGGCACCGACGAGACGGTGCAGATCATCGCCAAGCACGACGTGCGCCCGCTCGTCATCCCGACCACCAGCCTCAACCTGTCGCTCGAGACGGCGCGCAAGTATGCCCGCCTGCACGCCGAGGCCGGTTACGCACCGTCGCGCTGCAAGCTCGCGCTGTGGACCTATGTGGCAGAGACGGAGCAGGCGGCACGCGAGGGGGCCGAGCGCTACATGGTCGAGTACGCCGACTCCGCGTTGCGTCACTACGAGCTGCGTGGCAGCCATCTCGGCGGCATCAAGGGCTACGAGTCCTACGGCGAGATGCAGAAGGCGCTTGCCGCCGATCCGACGCCGTTCCTGCGCGGTTTCGTCGATTCGCACCCGTGGGGCACGCCCGAGCAGACCGTCAGGCGCGCGACCGAACTCGCCGAGCAGTTCGGTTGCGAGGAAGTCATGTTCATCTTCAAGTACGGCTCGATGCCGATCGAGCTGGCCGAGAAGAGCATGCGCCTGTTCGCCCGGGAAGTGATCCCCGCCCTGCGCGAGCTCGACCCGCGTCCGATCGAGGTGCGCGCGGCGGCCTGATGTCGGCAGCGGTGCCGGCGGGTTCGATCGAACCCGGCCGGCACCGCGGTCGCGACGGTCCGTTCGGACCAGCGGCACGCGACCGGCACCCGCTGCATGCCTGGCGATGCCGTCACCTGCCCGCGCGGCGGATCTCGCGATACCATGGCGTCATCCGAATTCATTGCGAAGGGGAGACGCCATGATCAAGGGAATCGCGATCGTCACCAGGAAGCCGGGCATGCCGGATGCCGAGTTTCACCGCTACTGGCGCGAGGTACACGGACCGATCGCGCTGTCCATCACGGGCCTGCGCCGCTATGTCCAGAGCCACCGCAGTGCGCATGAGTTCCCGGGCTTCACCTGCCCTTACGACGGCGTCGCCGAGATCTGGTTCGACGACCTGGAAACGCTCGCGAACCTGCCCAACGACCCGGGTTACGTCAACGGCGCCCAGGCCGACGAGCCCAACTTCATCGACACCGCCAAGCTGGTCTTCCTCGCCACGCGCGAGCACGTGTTCATCGAGGGCCCGCCGATCGCGCAGGACACGCCGCTGATCAAAGCGGTGTTCCTGATCAAGCGACGTCCCGACCTGAGCGTGGCCGAGTTCCAGGACTACTGGATCAACGGCCATGCACCGCAGATCCCGCGCGACGCCGGCATCCTGCGCTACGTGCAGTGTCACCAGGCGCCCGAGACCTACGCCGAGGGTACGCCGGCCTATGACGGGGTCGCCGAACTCTCGTTCGCCGACCACGCGGCTTTCGCAGCCTACTGGTCGAGTGATCGCATCCAGGCGATCTTCGCCGCCGATGCGCCGCGTTTTCTCGATGCCGCCAACAGCACCGCGTTCCTCGCCGAGGAAACGCGTGTGCTGTGGCCGTGACCGGCCGCGTCGCCGCGTCGCGTCCCGCGCCGGCCTGCTAACATCCCGTGCGCGCCGCGTCCCGCGGCGGCGCCCATATCCACGTCCAGGGGGAGTAACGTGACCGCACCCGCACAGCCAGACCTCGGTATCAGCATCGACCAGCATGTCGCGACGGTCGAGATCCAGCGCCCGCCGCACAATTTCTTCGACGTCAGCCTGATCACCCAGATTGCCGATACCTACGAGGCACTCGACGCCGACCCGGAATGCCGCGCGATCCTGCTCTGCGCGCAGGGCAAGAATTTCTGCGCCGGCGCCAACTTCGGTGCCAGCGATACCAGCGGCGTCCAGGATGCCTCCGGCGGCGACCTGCCGAACGAACTCTATCGCCACGCGGTGCGCATCTTTCGTTGCCGCAAGCCCGTCGTCGCCGCCGTACAGGGCGCGGCGATCGGCGGCGGCCTGGGCCTCGCGGTGTCGGCCGATTTCCGCGTGACCAGCCCCGAGGGGCGCTTCAGCGCCAATTTCACCCGTCTCGGTTTCCACCCGGGATTCGGCCTTACCGTGACCCTGCCGGCGCTGCTCGGTGCGCAACGTGCCAGCCTGTTGATGCTGACCAGCCGCCGCATCAATGGCGAGCAGGCGTGCGCATGGGGGCTGGTCGACCAGTGCGTGCCGGCCGACGAGTTGCGCGGCACCGCGCTCGCGCTGGCGCGCGAACTTGCCGGCTGCGCACCGCTCGCGCTCATGTCGACCCGCGCGACGCTGCGCCACGGTCTCGCCGATCGCATCGCGATGCAGACCGACCACGAACTCGCCGAGCAGAACATGCTGCGTCGTACGGCGGACTGGGAGGAGGGCATCAAGGCGACCGCGGAGCGGCGCGAGCCGAATTTCGTCGGCCGCTGATCGCATCCGGCGCGCGCCGCGCGCGGCTCATACGAGGGGGGAAGACGGTGCAAAGAAGGAAGCTGATACGCCTGCTTGCAGGTACCTGGCTCGCGCTGCACCTCGTGCACGCCAGCGCGGACAACAATCCGGTCGACGAGCAGTGGTGGCCGAGCGAGTTCGGCCCGGATGACGAAGCGGGCGCGACGAACTACATCACGCCGGCGAAGCGTGTCGAGGCGGCGCAACTGGTCCGGCGCGGCGAGGTGGCGACCCTGGGCATGCCCTACCACGCCCGTATTCCGCTGTTCCCGGGACGTATCTTTTCGCTGTCCATACCGGGCGGTGGGACAGCGACGCACGACCTGCCATGGTCGGGCGAAGCCTACCGCCAGACCTTCATGGACGAACTCGTCACCGCCCAGATCGGCCAGGTCGGTACCCAGTTCGATTCGCTCGGCCACCCGATGATCCGCATTACCGGCAAGCGTGGCTGGATCGATGGTGATTACCTGTACAACGGTCGGCGGCTGCAGGATATCGGTGGCCCGTACGGGTTGCGCAACAACGGTACCGAGAAGGTCGGCTCGTTCTTCACCCGCGGCATCATCATCGACCTGGTCAGGCTCAAGGGCGGTAACCTGCCAATCGGCTATCCCATCACGATGGCCGACTACGAGGCGGCGCTGAAGCAGGCCGGCATCGACGACGCGCGCCAGGGTGACGTGGTGCTGTTCCGCACCGGCTGGAACGACCTGTGGCGCGACAACCTCGACAAGAGCGCGGCGCAGGCCGCCGCCGATAACGCGCGCTTCAACGCCGGTGGGCCCGGTATCTCGCCCGAGGTCTGCGACCACCTCGCCAGCCGCAAAGTAGCCATGGTCGGTGCGGACAACTGGGGCATCGAACCGTACGACTTCAACGGCGAAGGCGAATGGCCAACCCCGATAGCCGAACTCGAGGAGTGGGCCTATTGCCACATGAACCTGTCGGCCCGGCGCGGCATCTACCTGTTCGAGAATCTCGATCTCAAAGATCTCGGCGAGCGGGGGCCCGGCGAGTTCCTGTTCAGTTGGGCGCCGCTGAAGCTGGTCGGCGCAACCGGCTCACCAGGTAACCCGATAGCCGCGTGGTGAGACGCCCGCCGGGCTGACGGTGCACCGCAGCCCCGCGCTGGCAGCATCGCGGACAGAGTTAGGAACCCGGCGCACAGAAAGCGGGGAGCGGCGCCGGTGCCTGATTTCGTACTCTGAACCCGGATTTCCGCGTCCGGTCGGAGGCTTCCTTCAGTGCCCGCGTTCGGCCGCCTTCATTTCGATGCGGCGGCGATGCAGCACCGGTTCGGTGTAGCCGTTGGGGTGATGGACGCCGCCGAAGACCAGCTCGCAGGCCGCCTGGAAGGCGATCGAGTCGTCGAAGTCGGCTGACATCGGCCTGTAGTCCGGATCGCCGGCATTCTGGCGATCGACCACTTCGGCCATGCGCTTCAGGGTCTCGAGCACGTGGGTGCGGCGCACGAAGTCGTGACGCAGCCAGTTGGCCACGTGCTGCGAGGAGATGCGCAGCGTCGCGCGGTCTTCCATCAGGCCGATGTCGTTGATGTCCGGCACCTTGGAGCAGCCGATGCCCAGTTCGACCCAGCGCACCACGTAGCCGAGTATGCCCTGGCAGTTGTTGTCCAGCTCCTGCTGAATGTCGCTCTCGCTGATGTTCTCCTCGCCGAGCAGCGGAATGGTCAGGATGTCGTCGAGGCTGGCGCGCTTGCGGTGCTTGAGACGGTCCTGCACCTCGCTCACGAGGACCTTGTGGTAGTGCGTGGCGTGCAGGGTGGCGGCGGTCGGTGACGGCACCCAGGCGGTGTTGGCGCCGGCTTCGAGGTGCGTCTGCTTGCCGTCGAGCATCTCCTGCATGAGGTCGGGCTTGGGCCACATGCCCTTGCCAATCTGCGCCACGCCCTGCAGACCGCAGGCGAGGCCGATGTCGACGTTCCAGTTCTCGTAGGCCTTCATCCAGTTCTCGTGCTTCATCGCTTCCTTGCGCACCATCACGCCGGCTTCCATCGACGTGTGGATCTCGTCGCCGGTACGATCGAGGAAGCCGGTGTTGATGAAGATGATGCGGTCGCGCGCCTCGCGGATGCAGGCCTTGAGGTTGACCGTGGTACGGCGCTCTTCGTCCATGATGCCGATCTTGAGCGTGTTGCGCGGCAGCTTGAGAACGTCTTCGACCTTGGCGAACAGCTCGCAGGCGAACGCGACTTCCTCGGGGCCGTGCATCTTCGGCTTGACGATGTACATCGAGCCCTTGCGCGAGTTGCGCAGCTGGTTGAGTCCCTTGAGATCGTACAGTGCGATGGTCGCGGTGATGACGGCATCGAGGATGCCCTCGGGCACTTCCTGGCCCTTGAGCAGCACCGCTTCGTTGGTCATCAGGTGGCCGACGTTGCGCACCAGCAGCAGCGAGCGCCCGTGCAGCGTCATCGGCTGGCCTTTCGGATCCAGGAAATGCAGGTCGGGGCTGAGCGTGCGCGTCATGCGCTTGCCGTTCTTGACGAACGTGTCGGTGAGGTTGCCGCGCATCAGGCCGAGCCAGTTGCGGTAGACCTCGGCCTTGTCCTCGCCATCGGCTGCCGCGACCGAGTCCTCGCAGTCCTGGATCGTGGTGACCGCTGATTCCAGCACGATGTCCTTGACGTGCGCGGGGTCATCCTTGCCGACCGGGTTGCTGGGGTCGATCTGGATGATGGCGTGCAGGTTGTGGTTCTCGAGCAGGATCTCGGCGGGTGCGTCGGCGCGGCCGTTGTAGCCGGCGAACTTGTCCGGTGCGGCGAGCCCGGTGACGTTGCCATCGGCCAGCTTCACCACCAGCTGGGTATCGCGCACGGAGTAGTCGACGGCATCGACGTGCGACCCCGCGGCGAGTGGCGCGATGGTATCGAGGAAGGCGCGGCCCCAGGCGATGACGCGGGCGCCGCGCACCGGGTTGTAGGCGCCGCCTTTCTCGGCGCCGTCGGCTTCGTCGATGACGTCGGTGCCGTAGAGCGCATCGTAGAGCGAGCCCCAGCGTGCATTCGTCGCGTTCAGCGCGTAGCGCGCGTTCTTCACCGGTACGACCAGCTGCGGCCCGGCGATGCGCGCGATCTCGTCGTCGACGTTCTCCGTGCTGACGGTGAAATCGGGCCCCTCGGGCAGCAGGTAGCCGATGCGTTCCAGGAACTTCTTGTACTGCTCGTGATCGTGCGGCTTGTCGCTGCGCGCCTGGTGCCAGGTATTGATCTCGGCCTGGATCTGGTAGCGCTTCAGCAACAGGATGTTGTTCTTCGGCGCCATCTCCGTGATGACTTCCTCGAGCAGGGCCCAGAAGGCGCGCGCCTCCATGCCGAGGTCGGGCAGGATCTCGTTGACCACGAGATCATGCAGCGGGACGGAGATTTCCAGGTCGCTGTCGGGGATGGTGATGTGGGACGTTGCCGTATTGAGGAGGCCGGAGCTCATGATGCGTAAACCCTGCGTTCTTACTGCGATGTGCGCGCCGGCGGGCCGCGACGAGGGTCGCGAGTCGGCGCGTCGTAGTTACTGCCGCGCGCGGGCGGGCGGCTTTGGAGGCGCTATTTTAGGGCCTGTTGGTCGTTCCTGCCTCAATGCCGCCATGCGCGGCTTCGCGCGGGCCTGCGCCCGCGTGGCGACGCCACCGTGCCCTTACGCGAGTCGCTACGGCGCCTCACCGCCCGCGCAGCGTGCGATGGTCGTGGCGGGCGCACAGTTGATCGACCGCGCGCAGAATCGTAAACGATTGTCAACGCGCCGCGAGAGGCGCGGCGCGCCGGTGCCGGGAGTCTGAGCGACCGCCTCGGCGAGGTCCGGGAACCGGCGGGCGCCCGGCGTCAGCGGCGCGCGCGGCGGCCGAGCAGCACACCCGCGGCGGGCAGGAAAGCGAGCCAGGCGGCCGGCAGCGGAATCGGCGCGGCGCCGACGGTGAACTCGAGGGTATAGCCGACGCCCTGCAGGTTGGTCAGCGCCACCGTGTAGTCGCCGCCGGCCAGCGCGCCGCCGCTGAACGGATCGACGCTGTTGAATGGCGAGGCGCCGAGGTTGCCGCTGTTGAAGAAACCCTCGCCGATCTGACCGCCCGGCGGCGCGAAATCCTGCGCGTAGAGGCCGATGAACGTGTTGCCCGCACCGCTCCATCCGCTCAGCGTGACCGCTTCGAGCAAGCCGTCGACGTTGAACGAGAAGAAATCGTTGTTGTCGCTCGAGCCGAGCTGGCCGCTGACGCTGTGGCTGCCCGGCGCGAAATCACCGAGCAGCGTCGGCGCGGCGCCGAGGTTCGAGAAGTCCGCACCCTCGTTGAACACGGCGGCGGATGCCGCCGGTACGATGCTCGCGAGCAAGGCGGCGACGAGAATGGCAGATGGCTTGCGGGAGGCGTCCATGGCGGCATGGTGCTCTTAGGTGGTCGGGTAGGCCGAATGCTGTCACAACGTCCGGTTGGTGACAACGATAACCGCCCGTTGCCTGCCGCCCGCAACCCGCCGCGGACCGCGTCCCCGCGCCCGTCCGCGCCGTCGCGCGACCCTGGCGCTATCCGGGCGCTATCCGGGCGGATCGCCGGTCCCTCGCATTAGGGTGTACTCTGCATCGTCGTCGATCGACAGGCCCCGACCACCGAGCCGCGCTCATCGCACCGCATGGCCACTTCCGACAAGCCTCCGCGCCGCCGCGACGATCGTTCCACGACGCCCGGCCTCGTACCCAATCTCGACCAGGGACTCGGTTACCTGCTGCGCGTCCCCGCGCACATCCGGCGCATGACCAGCCCCATGCTCAGGCTGCGCCATCTCGTGCAGTTCATGCTCGAGCGCCTGATCCTGCGCGGCGCGATCGCGCGGCTGCTGGTCATCGCGGCCGCCATCGCACTGGTCGCCGCCACCGGCGGCGTGCTCGCCTACCTGCTGACCGGCGCCTTCGATTCGCCGCTCGCCTCGACCTGGTGGGCCTTTCTGCGCATCACCGATCCCGGCTATCTCGGCGACGACGAAGGCACCTGGTTGCGCATCATCTCGGTAACGATGACCGTCGGCGGCCTGGTCCTGCTGCTCGGCGCGCTGATCGCGATCATGACGCAATGGCTCAACCAGACCATCGGGCGGCTCGAGCAGGGACTGTCGCCGATCGTGATGAACAATCACGTGCTGGTGCTCGGCTGGTCGCGGCGCACGCCGGCGATTGTCGAACAGCTCGTCAGCAGCGAGGGGCGGGTACAGCGTTTTCTCGACACGTTCGGCGGCAAGCGCCTGAAGATCGTGATCCTGGTCGAAGCCATCGGTCCCGCTTTGGTCCAGGAGCTCAAGGACCGTCTGGGACCGTACTGGCGTCCAGGTCAGGTCATCCTGCGCTCGGGCAGCGCCGTGCGCCTGGAACACCTCGAACGCGTCGATTTCCGTCATGCGGCGGTCGTGCTGCTGGCCGCCGAGCCGTCGCGCGGTGGCGACGAGACGGTGATCAAGACCCTGACCACGGCGGCGACCGCACCGGTCGGGCCGTGGCCGCTGCTGGTGGCGGAGATCCTCGAGCCCGATCACATCACGGCCGGGGTCAAGGCCTATCCGGGGCCGGCCGAGATCATCCCGACCGGCCTGCTCAGCAGTCGCGCGCTGATGCAGACGGCGCGCTACCCGGGTGTCGGGCGCGTGGTCGAGGACCTGTTCGACCAGGACGGCGTGCAGGTCTTTCTGCACGAGACCGTCACGCAATCGGGCATCGCGCTGGCCGACCTGATGTTCTGCTTCGACTCGGGCGTGCCGCTCGGCGTGGTGCGCGGGGCGCCGCGCGAGTTCGTACCCTTGCTCGCGCCGGGAGCACGCGTCGAGGATGGCGATCTGGTCGCCGTGCTCGGACACGATTTCGAGTCCAGCCGTCCGCGCGGCAACCCCGGCGCCGATACCGGCACGCCGCGTCCGCCGCCGCGGCCGCGTGAGTCGGTGCCGCGTCGGCGCATGCTCATCGTGGGGTGGAACAACACGGTGCCGTCACTGCTCGCCGAATGCGACGGCTATGCCGAGGAGTTCAGCGCGGTCGATGTCGCCTCGCTGATGCCGGCCGCCGAGCGCGAGCGCGTGCTCGCGCGCAAGAACATCGCCCTGACGCACATCGAGCACCGGCAGCTCGAGTGCGACATCACCACCCGCGCCGAACTCGAGCGTCTCGAGCCGGCCGGTTACGACGTCGTCATGCTGGTGCCGAGCGACTGGCGCGGCAATGCCGAGCAGGCCGATGCGCGCAACCTGCTCGGCTATCTCATGCTCGAGGAAGTGCTCGAAGTGGCGCCGCGCCGGCCGCACGTCATCGTCGAGGCCATGGATGAGGCCAGCGCGGCCCTGTTCACCGGGCCCGACGTCGAGTTGATGGTGACGCCCAAGCTGCGCAGTCACATCCTCGCCCAGGTCGCGTTGCGGCGCGATCTGAACGCCGTTTTCGAGCACCTGCTCGGCGTCGGCGGCGCCGAGATCAGCCTGCGCGACAGCGCTCCGTTCGCGGCCGTGGCCGATTTCTACGCGCTGCAGCAGCGTCTCGCGCGCGACGGGCAGATAGCGCTCGGTGTCTTGCGCGCGGGCGGGGTGTCCGATCTCAATCCGCCCAAGCGCAAGCCGCTCGCGCTGGCGCCGGGCGATCGGGTCGTGGTGCTGACGCTCGCGGCTTGAAGCGCCCCGTCGCGGCGTGCGTTCAGGCGCCCGCCGCTTCCTCGCGCAGGCGCGAGCGTACGCGCATCAGCAGCTTGCCGAACGCGTTCTCGCCGCGGCCGTCGCGCCCGCAGCCCCAGAAGAAATCGAACGTGCTGCACTCGATGATCGGTCGTTCGCCGGTTGCGAGCAGGCGCGCCGCGACCGCCTCGTGCGCATGGCACTTGGTGTACATCGCACGCGTCATGTAGACCACCCGATTGTTCTTCCAGCCCGGACGGCGGCGACGCAGCCAGGCATGGCCGAGCTTGCGCGCCGCGGCGGGATGCGCGGCTTCGTGGATGCGGGTGAAGTGCGCGCCGGGTGGAAACTTCATTGCCTGGTAATAATGCTCGACCGACAGCCAGTCGAGCTCGTCGAGCCGGAAGCCGTGGGGCGAGCTGGTGCCGAGCAGCTCGTAGGGATCGTCACGCACGATCAGCTCCGCGTCCTCGGGTGGTCCGCCGCCGAACATCGCCGGGTCTCCGCGTCGCGCCCGGTTCAGCCGCTTGCGCCGGCGCGCAACGCCGGGTTGAGCGCATAGAGCCCGGTGATCGCGGCTTCGCCGAGTACGCGCGCAGGGCCCCGGCGCAGGGCATCGAGCACTGCCTGCTTGCCGAAGCGTGCCGGTTCGGCGAGCTCGAGCTGCGGCACGTCCAGGGCGTAGAGCACGAACTCGTAGCGGTGCGGCTTCTCGTCGTTCCACGGCGGGCAAGGGCCGTCGTAGCCGTAGTAGTCCCCCATCATGCGCGTATCGTTGTGCAGCGCGAACCAGTCGGTGTACTCGTTGATGCCCTGGCGCGCACCACGGGGCGCTGCCGGGCCCGGCTTGCCGCCCACCGTCACGCCGCGCGAGAACTCGCCGGCCGCGATGGGCGGACCTGCCGGCGGCAGGTCGATCAGCACCCAGTGGCACAAGCGGCGTCGCGCCTGGTCCTGCGTGACGGCGGCGCCGTCCTGGTTGAACGTATCGAGGCGCACGGGTACATCGAGATCGTCATTGATCAGCGCCAGCGAGCGTGTCCCTGCCGGCAGGTCCGACCAGGCCAGGTGCGGGTTCAGGTTCTCGCCGAGGACGTATTCCTTGTTCGCTCCGAGGACGCCGAACGCGCAGGCGTCGGGCATCATGCCTTGATCGTCGAAGGTTTCGCTGCGGAGGTTCATACGGAGGTTCCTGTGCGTTGCCGGTGCGCGCGCCCGCACGAGGGGCCGGGCATGCGGATTGTAATCATTCGTCGCGCTCCCCGGCCGCGCCGCGAACCTCGCGCGCATCGCCGCTCGCCCGGCGCCGGACCGGCCGGCGGCATGGTCTGCGTGCTCAGCCTGCCGCGGCAGCCGGGCGGGCGCCGAGTACCTCGACGAGTACATGCTCGAACAGCTCGATGACCTGTGTGCGCGGGCGGTGCGGCGCGCGCGCGTAGCTCAGGTGGTGAGGCGGCATCTGCACGGCATCACGCAGCAGCGCGAACTCCTCGCCCAGGCAGCCGAAGCCGGGATCGGGGTGCATCATCGGCAGGAAGGCGTCGGTCGCGTTGAGCAGCGCCCTGATCAGCTCGATGTTGTTCGTGATGTAGTGTGGCCTGAGGCGCGGCAGGGCATGGCGCGCGTAGCGCTGCGCGATGTCGGAATAGGTCGGCTCGACGCTCTCGGGCAGGATCAGCGGGTAGGCGAGCACATCGCGCTCGGACGGCCGCGGCAGTGCGGTCAGCGGGTGATCGCGGCGCACCATGCAGGCGAAATAGAGCGGCGTGAGCGTCACCAGTTCGAGATCGCGCCAGCGCCCGAGATAGCTCGACGAGCCGATGACGAGATCGATCTCACCGTGCAGCAGGCGCGGGCACAGGCTCTGGTCGGAAGCGTGGACGGTCTCGATGGCGACCTCCGGATGGCGCCTGGCGAACGCCAGCAGCGCGCCCATGGCATGCGTGCCGGTGGCGGCGACACCGAGCCGCAAGCGTCCGCTCACGCGGTTCGGGCCGGCCGAGATTTCGGAGACGAGGTCGTCGACGTCAGCCAGCACGCGCTTGGCGCGCGCCACGAACAGGCGCCCGGCCTCGGTCAGCTCGATCCCGCGCGGCAGGCGATCGAACAGGCGCTGGCCGAGCGCCCCCTCGACTTCGGCGACGGTGCGCGAGACGGCCGACTGGGTCAGGCCGAGGGTCTGCGCGGCGGTGGTGATGGCCTGGGCACGCGCAACCTCGACCACGGTGCGCATGCGGCGCAGGTCAATGGCGGCGGCGCTGGCGCTGGTCATTCGAAAACTTCATGTTTCCAGAACAAAGCATCGTTTGACATTATGCCAGCATCGTCGCAGCGTGGCCTGTGAACCGCCTGCCCGCGTTTCGGGGCAGCCCGAGGTATCGCCGGCGCGGGCCGGACAAGGGAGAACCGATGCATATCCGCAAGTACGATTTCGATTACAGCCGGCGCCATTTCATCGAACGGACCGCGCGCGGTGTCGGCGGTGCCGGCGTGCTGGGAGCGCTGTGGCCACAGCTGTGTCGCGCCGGTGATGCCGGCGGGGCCTACCCGGACGAGTTGCTCGACATCGAGACCTACACCAAGGGTCGGGTCAAGGTCGG
>Ga0180430_10000263_pt1 | contig 59720 bp, 47 predicted proteins | sample SS_ome_9_FD_132999 | JGI IMG/M metagenome (GOLD analysis project Ga0180430, IMG submission 132999) | Hypersaline lake sediment archaeal communities from the Salton Sea, California, USA - SS_1_S_2 metaG | ecosystem: Environmental > Aquatic > Non-marine Saline and Alkaline > Hypersaline >...
CCCCCCGGGCTTTTAAGCCCGGGGATGAATGGCCGCCCGGAGCGAAGCGGAGGCCATTCGGGCATGTCCGATAGACATGCCACACGGCCAACCCCGCGGGCTTCAGCCCGCGGAGGTTTAGGAAACCCCGGAGAAGCGAAGCGCACTCCGGGGAGGAGGTCATTTTATCTCTCCTCGCAGGCCAGCTCGGCGATGTGCGTTACGCGGGAGTTGATGCGGCGGAGGTTGGCCAGGATGTCCAGGTGTATCGAGCTCGTTTCAAAGGTCTCTTTGAGCCCCTTGTGCAGCCTCTGTATGTGCGCCTGGCGAAGCTGCTGCTCGACCTCGTTCATGTGCGCCTCGTGGCGCTTGATCTTCCGGACGATCTCCTCGTGCGGCTGCGCCAGCGCCATCATCATGAGGTTGAAGTTGTCGCTCACCATCTTCTGAAAGCCGCGAAGGTCCTTCCATCCGTCGTCGGAGAAGAGCCTGCGCCACTTGGCCTTCTTCCGGGCCAGAAGCGCCATCTCGCGAGATATTATGTCGCCTATCTCCTCGAGGTCCTGCGCCACGCCGAACAGGGCGATCTGCGTGTGGACCTGCTCCGACGAGAGGTGCTCGGTGGCGACCTCGGCCAGGTAGAAGCGCACCGCCTTCTCCAGTATGTCTATCTTGTCGTCCTCGGCCTGTATTCCCTCAAGAACCTCGGCCGTGTCCTCGCCCTTGCTGAACATCCGAAGGCTGTCAGCCGTCATCTGCTGCGCGATCGCGCCGATCCGCATGATCTCGCGCTTGGCCTGCGCGAAGGCCAGCGACGGCGTCTCCAACGCCGACTTGTCCAGGTACTTGGGCCTGAACGGCTCCTCCTTGGCCGGCGGCATCGGCATGATCGTCGTCACGATCTTGACCAGGGGCCGAAGCAGCGGGATGAACAGCACAGCCAGCGCCACGTTAAAGAGTATGTGCGTCAGCGCGATCTTGGAGGCGACGCCCGCCGCGTAGTTCGGGAAGACGCTCGCGACGACCGCGTCCGACAGGTTTATGAACCTGGCCACGTAGGGGATGAAGGGGAATACGAGCGCGACCCCGATCACCTTCGTGAGCGTGTGCGAGAGCGCAACTTGCCTGCCCGCCGTGCTTCCGCTGAAGGAGGCGAGTATGGCGGTGACGCAGGAGCCGATGTTGGCGCCGAGCACGATCGGTATCGCCGCCTCGAAGGTTATCGCGCCTGCGAAGGCCAGCGCGATGGCTATGCCGATCATGCCGGCGGAGTGCACCGCGCCGGCGAGGATGGAGGACCCGATGAGCGTGGCGAGCGGGTGCGCCGAGAGGTACTCGAAGACCGCCAGCGCCGCCTCGCTGCCCTTGAGGGGGGCGGCCGCCATCGTCATCAGGTGCATGCCGTAGAATATGAGCCCGAAGCCCAAAACTATCGCGCCCGAGTCCCGCACCTTGCGGCTGCGGCCCAGGGCCTGCAGCGCGAAGCCGGCGGCGACGATCAGCAGCGCGATGTCCGTGATCTTCTTGATCGACAGCAGCACGACGACCACGGTCGTCCCGATGTCGGCCCCCAGGAGCACCGCGGTGGCCTGCGTGAGGTTCAAAAGCCCCGTCTCGGTGAAGCTCACGAGCATCGCGGATGTGGCCCCTGAGCTCTGCAGGACCATCGTTACGAAGGCACCGAAGCCCAGCGCCACGACGCGGTTGCCGGCCACCCGTCCCATCGCCGCGCGAAGGCGGTCCCCTGCCAGGACCTCGAGGCCCTTGCGGGCGCGCTTGAGGCCGTAGAAGAAGAATGCGATGCCGCCTATCAGTATCGACCAGCTGAATGTCTCCATGAGGGCCGATTATAAGTATTTTCAATTCCTTGTCGAGTTTTGAGCCTGGGGCTTCGCGGACGGTCTTTTGAGGGGCCCAGGACCCTATATCGGGGTCATGAGACTACAATTTTTCGCGCTGTCATGGGAGGCCTCGATGGCCCGGTTGCAACATACTGATATAATTAGGCTAAACCGCCGGTCTGGGCCGCCAAAGTGGCAGGGTTATTGCATTGAATATGGCCGGAGGATTTCTATGCGTATGAAGAACATGATCACGATGTGCCTGATGCTAACCTTGATCGCCCTCACCGCGGCCGGATGCATGGGCTCCGGTTCGGCAGCCGATGGCGGTTCCGTCGATGATATCGAAGGCATCGAGGAGATAGCGGATGGAAACGCCTTTTTCGAACCGGCGGGCGAGTCCGGCTCCGACCGGGACGATGTAGGGCCGGCCGATGCCGAGGATTATACCTACAGCGATGCGGCGGCGGATTTTCTCGAAGTTGAGTTCATGACGGACGCCTTCGAGCTCGGGGCGCTCCAGGCCCAGGCGGGCGAGGACTTCGTGAGCGCGCTGATAGAGGTCAAGGGCGGTTCCGGCCAGGGCTTCGTCTGGACTCACGATCTGCCGGACGGGTTCGACGTTGTTCCGTACAGCTCGAATTCATCCAGGATACAGATCAGAAACACTTCGGAGATCACCGAGGGCATGGTGGGCTCCTACGACTTCCGGCTCACCGCTACGGACGCAGCGGGCGAGGGCGGTAGCGCCGAGATCTCGCTGACCCTGGTCGTGGCCAGCGGGATCCATTCGATCGCCCATCCGGGTGTCCAGGACTTGCAGATCGACGTCTGCTCCCAGCCCATGAAGGTCGAGGTGACCGAGAACGGCGAGTGGGACCCCTCCGACTTCAGGACCGACGCGCAGGTCGGGATGACGCGCACCGTGAGCTACAAGGTCAGCGGGGGCATGGCCCCGTATACGTGGCGTTGGGAGAGCAAAGTGATGGACAGCCACCACTGCCATCCGTTTCTGCCCCCGGTGGGTTACGACGAGGGATTCTTCGTGTTCATCCCCGGGAACGCCGAGTGCGGTGACGGGATGATCGACGAGTGGACGGTCAACCCCAGCTGGCACCCGAAATATCGGCGGGCGCTGCTCGACCAGGATGCCGCGGTCACGCAAGGCGACACGCTCTCCATGGAGGGCACGTTCATCTACGACGGCCCGGTGCCGACATGGGGAAAGTACGAGGAGGATGAATCGGCCGAGGCTCTCTATATGACGGTCTACGATTCGTGCCCCGAAGGCTCGCACGATGTGGAGGGGGTCAGGATGCCGCACACCGCCGTGAGGCTGTTCGACATAGTCTACCCCGACGACGCCGAGGCCTTCACCGTGGTCACGGTGAAGTACAAGGAACTCAATACCTACAGCAGCAATAATTTTTTGAGACTGGAGCTGTTCGACGGCAGGCCTGACGAGGAGGACCTGCAGGACGACGAGAACTATCTCATAGGCGAGGCCGAGCTGAATCTGGATGGGCTGCCCAAGTGCAAGGAGCATGAGTGCACGGAGAAATTTTACGTCAGCTGGCAGGAGGATCTGAAGGGTCCCCGCGACGTGATCCATGCGAAGGTGATCGCCAAGCTTGGGCTCAAGCAGACCGTCTCCGGCACGGGTTTCAAGGACAGCAGCTTCGAGTACGGCGACATGAACGTCACGGAGATAAGGGTCAGATCGCCGCACTGGGTGCTCGTGTATGACGACGAGGAGGCCGGAAACCTGATGGACAACAACAACAGCAAGAAGGACACGGTCTTCATCACCGACGCTGAGGGCGTGAAGTTCAAGCGCCGCGCCTTCCCCTCGACGTTCATAAACAAGTGGAATCCCGAGGAGGCTTTGCCGCCGGCGGTCAGTGACGATCAATGATAACCCGTTAGAACTATCGGGCGCCCCGTCGGGCGCCCTTTCTTTATGGTCTTGGCACCTTGATCCGGGGTGCGGCGACCCCGAAAAGGGTTTGGATTTCGAACCCCTGCAATTTCTCAAGTATAACTCCTTGTTATCATTAATAAATTAAGTCCAGCCGCGGGCCTTTTTGGCACCTTTATTGCATCATTATAGTACGAACTTTTCCAGGGGGTAAGAAGGGAGACGCCTGGATGATCGCAAGGACAAAACTCATAACGCTCGTCGCCGTCATGGCGCTGGCCGTGTCCATGGCCGGCTGCATAGACGGCGGCTCGACCTATGCCGGCGACGAGGGCGACGGCGTAAATCAGGACATCACGGATTCGGACGACGGCAATCCCTTCGACGTCCCCGGCGACGAGGACGGCGACGACGATGACGGCGACGCCGTCGACGAGCTGCCGCCGCCGCAGGATAAGGACAAGACCACTCAGGCCGCCCCCCCCGATGCGCTGGGCTTCATCGCGGATGGCGAGGAGCTCTCCTCGAACCATGCCAAGGCCGGCGAGGACTATGTGAGCGAGCTCATCGAGGTGACGGGTGGCTCGGGCGAGGGCTTCGAGTGGACGCACGATCTGCCCGCGGGCTTCGACCTCGTCCCCTACAACGACTCCGCCTCCAGGGTTCAGATCGAGAACGTGGAGGACGTCACCGAGGCGATGGTGGGCGAGCACGCTGTGACGCTCGTCGCCACCGATGTGGGCACCGGCGAGGGCGCAGACTTCTCGTTCGTCCTGACGATCGATACAGCGAAGGTGTATGTCCATTTTGACGAGGACTACGTCAACCCGTGCTCCCTGCCGCTGACCATAGAGGTGGAGACGCTGAGTGGGATCAGTTACGCCTTGTGGGACGGCGAGACGGCCGAGGAGGACCCCTCCGCACCGGATGAGGTGTCCGTCGTCCTGGGCACGAGGGATTACGAGATAAGGTACAGGGCGATGAGGGGCGACACGCCTGCCAGGGACGTGGAATGGAGTTACGAGAGCGAACTCAAAGACAGCCTTCACTGCCTCCACGCGTCGTACTATTCTCATTCGGCCATGGGCGCCTATGATCTGGTTACGGACCTCATGCGCAACGAATATATGTATCATTATAGGATAGAGAATGGTCGGTGCGAGAATGGAAATTATGATGAGGAGTTTGAGGGCGTTCCGGGTGTCATCGAGCCCATGCCGACCGTCAACGAGAGCTGGCATGTCAAAGAAGGTGAGACGGGCTCTTTCTTCACCCTCGTCGGCGACTTCGTCTACAAGGGCCCTCTCCCTGTCAGAAAGTTCAGGAAGAGCGACGGGCGCGACGATCTCAACAGAAGGCCGGTCGAGCAGATCACCGTGAGAGCGACGGATTCCTGCATGAAGGCGGCTTCCGCGCAGGGCTCGGGGATGCGGGTGTTCGTTCCCTTTAAGAAGATAAATTTCAATATCGACTATCCCGACGAGAGCGTCGAGGATGTGAAGGTCAGGTGGAAGTATAGGGACAAGTCGATCCCTGGGTGCGCGGGCGGCAGGCTCGGCCTGCACCTTCAGCATTCCCTCAACCGCCTGAGCGACGACCAGTTGGAGGACATGGCGCCCAAGGATGCGGACGACTGGCACAAGGAGCACTCCCTGGCCAGCAGGCAGTACGATCTGCTCGACATGGCTGGCTGCAAGGATGAAACCTGCAAGACGGAGTGGAAGAAGTTCGTGCTGAACGACGACGAGAACGGGGGGCAGACGGTTGGCGAGGTACTCGATCTAGTCCTCTACCTCAACCTGGGTGGCTGGGTGGAGGCCTGTTCGCTGACCGACTGTACCACCACGTATCCCGACCTGGACATCCGCGAGATCGAGATGGAGTCGGGCTACTGGTACGCCGAGTTCGACGACGATGACAACATATTCGACAACAACGTCATCAAGAAGAGCGGCAACGGCGTCTTCAGGGACTACAAGCTCACGGCCTACAGCTCCTATCCGGGGATGACCAAGTCCAGCGTCAAGTGCTCCGGCGGCCAGTGCCACAGGGCCAGCATCTTCAGGCGCAAGGCCTTCCCGAACTACGACTGACCGATCGCGGATCGCGATTCCAAAGGGCGCCCGGCCGGGCGCCCTTTCTTTATGCGGATTTGCCATGGCAGCGTCGGGCCCGGCTCGCCTGTTGCAAAGAGATTCGGCCCGTGCCAGTATCCGCGCCATGGTCGCCAAACGGGTAAAGAAAAAGAAGGGTAAGGCTAAAAGAAAGGTTAAGGCTAAGGCTGAGGTTAAGCGGAAGCCCAGGGCTAAACCTAAGCCTCAGCCTAAACCTAAACCTAAACCTAAACCTAAGAAAATTTCCAAGGACTTCTCCAGGCTCTCGATCAAGCAGATCGTCGCCCGCATCCGAGAGCACCTCCTCCAGGCAGGCTACGATCCGGTACTGACCGGCCGCGCCTGCGCCGCCGTCTACCTCGGCAAGGGCGTGGAGGCCAAGGCCATCGACTTCGTCCTCAAGGAGTACGAGGTCCCGGAGCTCGCCGACACGATGCACGCCATAGGCTTCGACCGCAGCGGGCTGTACGCCTATGAGAGCAAGCGGTGCCCGCTGGACGTAATCTTCGCACCGCCGCCCCTTGCCGTGGGCGACGACCTCGTCAAACAGATCGACGAACTCCGCGTGCGCGGCGGACGCATCAGGCTCTTGAACCCCACCGACTGCACCAGGCAGAGGCTGGCCATGTACTACCGCTGGGGCGACAAGGACGGGTTTGAGGAAGCGGTCCGCATGGCCCTGGAGCATGAGGTCGACATGGACTTGATCAAGAAGTGGTCGGCCTGGGAGTGGTGCACCGATCGCTACGAGGAATTTGAGGCAGAACTGTCTAAAAGAAAAGCGGTGAGTAAATAGTGAATAGTAAATAGTGAATGGTGAAGATATCATCACCGCATACCATTTACTATTTACCATTTACTATTCACTCAACCTAGGACGGAAAAGGAGTTTCAAATGGACAAAGTGCTCAAATACATCGAGGAGAACAAACAGCGCCACCTGGACAAGATGCTCGAGTGTGTGCGGATGGAGACGATATCCGCCCTGCCGGAGAAGGAGCCGGAGATAAAGAGGTGCGGCGAGTGGCTGGTGGGGATGCTCAAGGAGATGGGCTTCGAGAACGCCTCGCTCAAGGACACGGGCGGGCTGCCCGCGGTCTACGCCGACTGGCTGCACGCGGGCGCCGACAAGCCCACGATCATGGTCTACGGCCACTACGACGTGCAGCCGGTGGACCCGGTGGAGCAGTGGACGAGCCCTCCGTTCGAGCCGGTCGTCAAGGACGGCTGGATCTACGGCCGTGGCACCAGCGACGACAAGTCGCAGTTCTTCACCCACCTGTGCGCGCTGGAGTCTATCATGAAGGTCGAGGGTAAGCTCCCGGTCAACGTGAAGGTCTTCCTCGAGAGCGAGGAGGAGGGCGGCACGGGCAGCACGCACAAGTTCGTGAAGGAGAACAAGGAGCTTTTGGCCTGCGACGCGGTGACGGTCTCCGACACCCCATGGGAGTCGCCGGATCAGCCCACGATGATCTATGCGCTGAGGGGCCTGGCATACTTCGAGGTGAAGGTGAAGGGTCCCAACCGCGACCTGCACTCCGGCCTCTACGGCGGCAAGGTCCAGAATACGCTCAACGCCATGGCCAAAATCATCGCCTCGCTGCACGACGATGACGGTCGGCTCACCATACCAGGCATCTACGACGACGTCGCAAAGCTCACCGAAGCGGAGCGGGCGGACTTCGCGAAGGTCGCGGAGAAGGATGAGGCGGTGATGAAGGACCTGGGGGTGGACGCGCTGTGGGGCGAAAAGGGCTTCACCGCCACCGAGCGCAACTGGGCCAGGCCCGCCTTCGACGTCAACGGCGTGTGGGGCGGCTACGCCGCCGAGGGGGCGAAGACGGTGATCGCCTCAGAGGGCGGATTCAAGATCAGCATGAGGCTCGTGGCCAACCAGGATCCAAAGCGCGTCCGCAAGCTCGTTGAGGATTACGTCCGGAAGATCTGTCCCCCTGGGGTGACCGCTGAGGTGGAGTACCTCCACGGCGCGGACCCGGTGATGTTCCCGCTCACCAACCCGTTCATCAAGACCGCACAGGACGCGGTCGAGAAGGCCTTCGGCAAGAGCCCGGCTTTGGTGCGCATGGGGGCCTCGATACCCATAACCGCGGCCTTTCTTGAGGACCTGGGCGCGCCGTCGGTGCTCATGGGCTTCGGCCTCAACGAGGACGCCATCCACTCGCCGAACGAGAAGTTCAAGCTGGAGCACTACTACAAGGGCATCGTCGCCTGCGCGCACTTCTACGCCGAGGCGTCGAGTGTCAAGGCGTAGCACGGGCCCGGCATGAACCTGCGAGGGGTGTTGAACGACAAAAGGTTCTATGTGGCGGCGGTCTTGTCCATCGCGGCTTTACTCGTCGCGTTTCAGCTCGCCTATGACCTCACCCACGTCATAAACCACGACGAGGTGGAGCACGCGCACGTCGCCTGGCTAATGAGCCAGGGCGAGGTGCCCTTCGTCGACTTCATGGAGCACCATCCGGTACTCTATAACTATCTCCTGATCCCCTTCGTGACCGCCTTCGACGGGCTTTCGGAGATTTACATGTCGATCAGGCTCATGAGCCTCGCGCTGTGGGCGGCGAGCCTAGCCATCATATGGGCCATGGCGAAGAGGTTCGGGGGGGCGGTGGGGGCGCTCATAGCCGTGCTCTTTCTGGCGCTGGGTGTGCAGTGGTTCCGATCGTTTGGCGAAGCGCGACCCGACAACCTCATGCTGCCACTTCAGCTGGGTTCGATCCTGCTGCTCATCGGATGCGGCGGAAGGCGCCCGAGGAGCGCCTATGTGCTCTCGGGACTGCTCTTCGGGCTGTCTACGGCGGTGATTCCGAAGACGGCGCCTCTGTTCCCCGCCCTGGGGATCTGGTTTGTGGCGTGCGTCGCGACGTCCTGCCGGAAGAGGGAGGAACTCACGAGGATAGGGCTATGGGTGATCGCGGCATCTGCAGCGGCCGGGATCCCCATGTTGATTCAGGCCCTCAGTTACGAGGGCTTCTGGTTCTGGGTGTACGATTTCAACAGGGCCTTCTTCCGGGCATTCGCGGGCGAGCGAGGGCCCTTGCAGCTGTACTATGTCCTTAGGGAGATTTTCAGATGGAACCCGTTCCTCGCCATGGCAGCGCTCGTAGGCGTCGGCGTGGTCGCCGCAAACCGCGGTCTCTGGCGCTCGGGATCGCTCGTCGTGCTCATCTGCGCCTTTCAGCTCCTCTCGCTGTGGAAGTTCTCCGCACAGCACGTCCAGTACTTCCTACCGGCCTTGTCGATGACTGCGGTGCTCGCAGCTGCAGCCTTCGGGTGGTTTTCCTCAGGTTGCAGGAAGATTCCTTTCGCCGTGGTGACTGCGATCTTCATTGCGGGTACTTTCCTGGTGGCGTTGGACCACTTCGATTCAAGACGTGCGTTCAGGAGGTATCTAGCCGCCATGCAGTATGTCCTGGACGTCTCCGAGCCGGGCGATCGCTTTTTGGCGTGTCCAGCCATGCACCCGCTGCTCAGGCACGATGCGGGCTACTACTGGATGAACTATAAATTCGTGGAGAGGGCCCTTGACGAGCTGCCGGACGGTCCCCCCATGGACTGGCGCTCCGATCTCATGAAGGACCCGCCGGAATGGATAATGCCGCGGCTCAAGATGAGCTATTGCTACCGCATGGATGAATTGCCGAAGGAGTTGCTTTCGAGGTACGAGTACGTGAAGGCACCAGTCTATCTAATGCGAAGGAAGGACCCGCCCGTCCGATGAGCGTCATGCGTCGCCGGCCGGACCCTTCTCGTAGTACTCTGTCTCGGAACCGACGCCCTCGATGTCGTATCGCCTCCCCTCGATTAAGGAGCGCGCCGCTCGCAGCCCCATCTCGATCGAGTGGTCCTGGTTGGTATAGCGAAAGCGCCCCGGACGGCCAATGGTGATCAGGTTGCCCAGCCCAGCGAGCCACTCCTTCAAGACGTTCAGGTGGCGGCGATAGCCAAGCTCGTATATCGGATAGGCGTGTTCCTCGCGGTGTATGTGCGTCCCGATGATGCCGCGGCCGTCATCCAGGCCGACCCTCTTCATCCAATCGATAGTCAGATCGGTCAGCTTTCCCTCGCCCATCCGCCACGTGGCGTCGTCCTTGAACACGAAGTACTCCACGGTCAGCGACGTCGTGCCCTCGGGGCACATCAGTTCGCTGAAGTTCTTCATCTCGCTTATGCGGCCGAAGGGAATCCGGGCTTCGGGGTAGTAGTACCACTGGTCCATACCCACCCTCTCCCTGTCGAGCATTATGAACAGGTGCATCTGCGCGCGAAAGCGGAGCCGTCTCGCGGCGTCGATCACCTTCGAAGGGGGCGGCGGATCCAGGAGTGTTGCGAGCTCGGTTATCGGTATCGAGCTGACGGCGAGCTCCGGCTCCATGGACGTGCCGTCGCTCAGCTCGATCTCGCGTATTCTGCCTGACTCGTGGCGGACCCTGACGGGACGGGTGCCCGTCAGGATCCGGCTTCCGGCCTTCCGGGCTGCGCCGAGCATCGTCTCGTACAGAAGCCCGGCGCCCGTGTCTGGATACTGGAAGCGGTCGACCAGGGTCTTGGGACCCTTGGACCTCGTCAGCGCGTTTTTGACGAGCGCGCGCACCGACAGGCCCGTTATTCTCTGTGTCGCCCAGTCGGGGCTTATTTCGGAACATGGCACGCCCCATATCTTCTCCGTGTAGTTGAGCAGGTTGAACCTTGCGAGCGTGGCCCCGAAATTTGCGATCGCGTACTCCTCGAAGTTCCTGGGCCTGCTGTGCGAGAGGGCGGCCTTCGCCCTCGAGGTCGCAAAATCGATGAGCGCCCTGACTGCCAGCGACGGTCCGATGTTTCTGAGCGTCTCGCCGAGCTTCAGGGGATACCTGTAGAGCTTCCCGTCGACGTAGAAATGGGTCAGGCGGTCCACCGAGATCCAGTGCCGGCCCAATAGCCCTTCGATCATGTCGTAGAGCGATCTTTGCTTGCTGAAGAAGCGGTGAGGGCCGATATCGGTCAGAAACGTGCCGCGCTCGTTCTCGATGCGCAGCGTCCTGGCCAGCCCGCCTGCACCGTCCTCCTTTTCCACGATCGTGGAGGCCCTCCCGCGGCGTGAGAGCTCGTAGGCGCAAGACAGGCCGGCAGCGCCGGCCCCCAGTATGACAATCCGTCCATCCATCCGGTTCATCCCCAGAGCGGAGAGGGCTTTACTTGAGGTTCTCGTGGTACCAGGCGACCGAGCGCTTGACCCCCTCGACGATCGTGACGCGAGGTTCGAAGCCCAAGATCCTCTTCGCCTGGTCGATGTCGGCGACGAACTTGACGACCTCGCCGGTGCGGCTGTCCTCGACGACTATATCGCTCTTCGACGACATCATCTCCTTGACCAGCTGGGCTACCGACAGGATGGACGTGCCCGCGCCGGAGGCGATGTTGAAGGTCATGTTGGTAACAGTGTCGAAGCGGTCGATGCACGCGGAGATGCCTCTGACGGCGTCGGTGATGTAGGTGAAATCCAGCAGCTTCTCCTTGCCGTACACGTAGAGGGGTTCGCCGGCCTTGGCCTTGCTGTAGTAAAGCGGTATGAGCCTGTCGGAGCTGTCGTACTTTCCGTAGACGTTGGAGAGCCTGAAGATCACCATGCCCATGCCGTAGCACTGCTGGTAGGAGTGCACCAGCGCCTCCCCGCCTACCTTGGAGGCGGTATAAGGGCTCTCGCAGTATTTGACGTAGGCCTCGTCCTCGGTGTGGACTATCTGCTGCGAATTTCCATAGACCTCCCGGGAGGAGGCGAACAGAAACCTGGGGATTCCGTTCTTCCTGGCGAACTCGAGCGTCTGAAAGAGCATCTCGAAGTTGTCGCGCGCCTTCGCCGGGTCCTTGACCAGATCGAACACGCGGGCGTTGGCGGCCAGGTGGACGATGGCGTCGAAGTCGGTGGCAAACTTCGAGAAGGCCTCGGGATCCCTCAGGTCTGCCTTCGTCGTCAGGCGGTCGACCTCCTGGCTCCAGTGGTTCGGCCGCATGTCGACGCCAGCCACCTCGTGCTCCCGCATGAGGGTTTCGCAAAGCTCCGTGCCCACAGTTCCGCTGCTTCCCGTGATCAGTATCTTCATTGATCTTTCCTTTCAGACGAGGCGAGTATACAGCCCACGGTTGCGCCGATCAAGCACAAGAGAGCGCTTGATTTTGACCGTGGTAGATGTCATCAAACTCTGGGCTTCTGGGGGGGAGCCGGCATGGAAGACCTCAACCGCGAGTACTACCTCACCGATTCGCCCGGCCGCGCCGACTACTGGCGCTTCATGGCGGCTCCGCGCTTTCGCCTCGAGACGTTTCTGACGGAGATATCAGACAGCAGCCCTGGTGCGATCGTCGATCTCGGCTGCGGAAGCGGCCTGCTCCTCGCTGCGATGAGGCGGAGGTTTCCCGAATCCAGGCTTTGCGGCATGGACTTCTCCGATACGCTCATCGAGTCCAGCCGCAGGGCCGATCCCTCGATCGACTGGCGCCTGGCGGACCTGGGCATGCCTCAGATTTTCGAACAGGGTCTTGCGTCCTCCTTCGACGTGGTTCTCGCCTCCGAGATCATAGAACACGTCGAAAACCCCGAGGTGTTATTGGCAAACGCGGCGAGGCTGGCGAAGCCGAAGACGGGGCTTTTGCTGCTCTCCACGCAGAGCGGGAGGATCTGGGAGACCGAGAGGATGGTGGGCCACAGGCGCCACTTCTCCGCGCTTGAGGTGCGTGCGCTGTTGGAGGCGAGCGGATGGACGCCTCGCCGAATATGGAACGCGGGCTTTCCATTCCACACCTTCGCGAAGTGGTCGGCCAACCTGTTTCCGCAAAGGACGATGCGCTCGTTCAGCGAGCGGTCGTACGGTCTGCTGCAGAGATCGGTGTGTTTCTTCTTCAGGATGCTGTATAGGTTCAATATGAAAAGCAGAGGGGCACAGCTCTTCGCCGTCGCCGAGAGGGCACCATGAGCGCGGGCGGGATGACGCCGGGCACCGAGGGAAAGTTCGGCTACGAGTGGGAACTCTACAGGGAGATCATTCCGCTGCACGAGCGGCAGTTCGCGCAGTGGATATCGCCTCTCCCGCTCGAGTTCTTCAGGGGCAAGCGCTTTTTGGACGCCGGGTGCGGCATAGGACGCAACAGCCTGTGGGCTATGAAGCACGGCGCCGTCTCCGGGTACGCCTTCGACTACGACCGCAGGACGGTCGCCGTGGCGAGCGAGAATCTCAAGGGGCATCCTCAATGCCAGGTGGGCTTCGAGTCCATCTACCACATCGCATACGAGCGCGAGTTTGACTGCGTGTTCTGCATCGGCGTCCTCCAGCACCTCGCCGATCCGCGTGCGGCGGTCGAGAACCTCGTAGCCGCGCTCAGGCCCGGTGGTACGCTCATAGCCTGGGTTTACGCCAGGGAGGGCAACGAGCGCTACCTCATGTTCGAGGAGCCCCTCAGGAAGTACGTCACGTCCCGCATCCATCCGGCGGTCACCAGATTGATATCGAGGTTTCTGACGCTCCTGCTCAAGGCATATCTCGTGCTGCCGCACCGCGACGCTTATCTGAACGAGCTCAAGCGGCGCTCCTTCAGGCACATAGAGGCTATGGTCTTCGACCAGCTCCTGCCCAGGATCTCGCGCTACTTCACGAGGTCCGAGGTAGAAGCGTTGGTAAGGGGCTTGCCGGTTGAGATAAAGCACCTCACACACACGAACGGGATGTCCTGGACGCTGGTGGCGGAGAAGGTCGATGGATAGACGCTGGAAGATCCTGATCGTCGTCGTCGTGCTCGTAGCGGGGGCGATCTACACCATGTCGATGGTCAGGGGCGAGCGCAGGCTCGTGCACCTCGACGAGGCGGCCTGGATCTTCGACGGTTACTACTTCGAGATGTACGCGTCCGGCGACTGGGACACCGATGCCTGGCGAGAGTTCGAGCCGTACGCACTGCATCCGCCCGCCGCCAAGTACCTGTTCGGGATCATGCTGAGGTTCATCGGTGAGCCGGTGAGATCCGTCGAGCCGCGCAGGATCTGGAACGAGGGGGACCTCGATGCCTTCAGGACGCCGGAGAAATTCCTTCGCCAAGTACATTCGAACCTGAGCCACAGGCAGCTCGTCTCTGCCAGATACATGGCCGCGGCCTTCGCGGCCCTGGCCGCCCTCATGCTCTTCATCCTTGCGGCCAGGCTCTTCGGGGCGTGGCCCGCGCTGGCGGCCTTCGTGATACTCGTCATGCACCCGGCATACAGGGCGGTCGCAGAGATAGGCACCGCGGATTCCTTCATTCTCTTCATGTCCGTATCGGTGATGTTGCTCGCGCTCAGCCTCGGCCGCTCCCTGGGCTCGGGCGGCGCAAGCCGCTACGCCTGGGCCGCGCTCTTCGCCGTGGCGCTGGGCATCTCGTTCGCCTCCAAGCTCGTCGCCTTCGCGTGGGTGGTCCCGGCGGCGGCGTTTTGCGTCCACGGCGCGGGCGGCCGGAAGGGGCTCGCCAGATCGATCGTCGCCGTCGCCTTGTGCGCAGCCGCAGGGGTCCTCATCGCCTACGTCCTCGACCCGGGGCTGCACGGCGCGCCGCTGCAGTATATGAAGGAGCGCGTGCTGTGGCGGCTGGAGAGGGCCGAGATCCAGAGGATCTTCTTCGTGAACGTGATGTTGCGGGGGTTGGCAGATAGACTCTGCTACTTCTTCGGACACACGTTCTTCTCGAGCAGGCTGGACATGGTCCTCGCGGCTCCGCTTTTCGCGCTGGGCGCGCTGGCCCCGTTCGCCTTCCGCGACCTGCGCCGGCGCGGCGGGCTCGCGCTTGGGTGCGGGGCCTTCTTCGCGGCGCTCTCTATCTACGCCCTCCACGTCTCGTGGATGCGGTATGTGACGATGGCGCTGCCCTTCATCATGCTCATCGCCGCCTGCGGCGCGCGGTCTTTGGCCTACGCCGCCAGGCTTTGGGGCTCATGGGGCGTCGCCGCACGGAGGGCGCTGCTTGGATACATCCTCGTCTGCGCGTTCTTCATATGCGCCGTCAGCCAATATCTAGGGCCAAAGTTCTGTGCCGTCCCGAAGCCGCCGGAGCCCGATGACCTCTTCATAAGCCGGATATTCGCCTACAGTCTCAAGGAACCTTGTAAGCGCCCTAAAATACATAAGATTCTCTACGAGCACTTCATGCGGGCGGGCGACGAGAAGCGGGCGGCCAGGCAGCTCGAATGCCTCGACGGTCCGCCTAAGTGAGCTTTGCCCCCCTTTTTCTTGCCATTGCACCCCAAAATCGCTACTTTGACGCGCAATTTCGGCTGTTTTCTTGCATTTTTTATGCGAGGATGGCGGAACTGGCAGACGCGCCAGACTTAGGATCTGGTGGAGAAATCCATGGGGGTTCGAGTCCCCCTCCTCGCACAGCACCGACACACGATTTGGAGGAGAGATGACCAAGAAGACCGAGATCAAGAAGGGCGAAGTTATAAAGGCCCCGGCCGGCAAGGAAGGGCAGCCCAAGCTGGAGAAGATCGACTCGATCAGGAGGGGCCTTGTGATCCGCATGAAGGCGGCGGAGGTGGATCGCGCCTTCAAGGACGCGCTGGATAAGGTCCGCAAGGAGGCCAAGCTCCCGGGCTTCCGCAAGGGAAAGGTCCCCGACAACGTGCTCATGCAGAAGTTCGGCCCCGACATCGAGGCCGAGGCGATGCAGGCCGCGATACGCTCGAGCTACCCCGAGGCGGTCAGGGGCTGCGGGGCGATGCCGCTGTCCGATCCGCGCGTCGAGCCCATGGGCAAGTTCGAGAAGGGCAAGCCGTTCGAGTTCAAGGCGGTCTTCGAGGTCTATCCGGAGGTCAAGGCCAAGGGCTTCGAGGGTCTTTCGCTCTCCCGCCAGAAGGTGGAGGTTACCGACCAGGAGGTCGAAAACGAGATCAAGAAGCTCCAGCGCCAGATGACGCAGCTGGAGCCCATAGAGGACGGCAAGATCGGCGAGGGCATGATAGCCATGATCGACTTCAAGGGCACCGCCGGCGGCAAGGCCTTCCCGGGCAGCGAGTCCGAGAACTACGTGGTGGACTTCGGCACGGGCCACCTGCTGGAGGAGTTCGAGGCCAAGATCGAGGGGATGGGCGCGGGCGAGGAGCGCAAAATCGAGTTTCACTACCCCACCGACTTCTTCAACCGCGAGATAGCCGGCAAGAAGGGCGAGTTCCACGTGAAGGTCAAGGAGGTGCGCCGCAAGGTGGTGCCCAAGCTCGACGATAGCTTCGCCAAGGAGTTGGGCGACTACAAGACGCTCAAGGACGTGCGCAAGGTCATCAAGGAGCGCATAAGCGACTACAAGGAGAGCCTGGCTCAGTCCGGCCTGAGGGACCAGGCGATCCGCGCGATCATCAAGGCCAACGAGGGCATCGAGGTCCCAACCGCGCTCATCGACGCCGAGCTAGGCAACATGCTGGAGCAGCTCAAGCGCAACGCCCAGGCCAGGGGCCAGAAGTTCGACCCCTCCAAGATCGACTCTCGCGAGTTCGTGAAACGCAACGTCAAGGAGGCCACCGACCGGGCCCGCGGCTACATGCTGGTCAGGGCCATATCGGAGGATAAGAAGGTCGAGGTGACCCAGGAGGAGATCGAGGAGAGGATAAACCGCATGGCCGCCGACTCCAGGCGCAAGCCGGCCGAGATCAAGGAATATCTAAATAAAAACAATATGATGGAGAGTCTCACATCGCAGCTGCTCTTCGAGAAAACGCTTGATTTAGTGGTGGGTAAGGCTAAAATTAAGGTTGAGAAGCCAAAAAAAGAGAAGAAAAAGTAAAAAATTGACGAAATTTCTAAAAATGAGGCCAAAGATGACGAAAAATGAGCTGGTCCCGATGGTGATCGAACAGACCCACCGTGGCGAGAGGGCCTACGACATATATTCCAGGCTGCTGAAGGATCGTATAATATTCGTCGGCACCCCGATAACCGACGACATCGCCAACGTCATCATCGCCCAGCTGCTCTTTCTGGAGTCCGAGGACCCGGACAAGGACATCCACCTGTACATCAACTCGCCCGGCGGTTCCGTCACCTCGGGGCTGGCGATCTACGACACCATACAGTACGTGCGGCCGGACATCTCCACCCTGTGCATGGGGCAGGCCGCCAGCATGGGCGCGCTGCTTCTGGCGGCGGGCGCCAAGGGCAAGCGCTTCGCGCTGCCCAACTCCCGCATCATGATCCACCAGCCGATGGGCGGCTTTCAGGGGCAGGCGGCCGACATCGCCATCCACGCCAAGGAGATCCTGCGCATTCGCGAGGACGTGAACCGGATACTGTCCAAGCACACGGGCCAGGAGCTCAAGAAGGTGGAGGCCGACACCGACCGCGACTACTTCATGAGCTGCGAGGAGGCCAAGACCTACGGCCTCATCGACGAGATAGTAACCTACAGGCCTGCCAAGCAGGAAGGCGAGGACAAAAAATGACGAAGCCACCGATCGACGATCCGGTCAACCTGTGTTGCTCGTTCTGCGGCAAGAGCCAGCGTGAGGTCAGAAAGCTCATCGCGGGGCCCACCGTCTATATCTGCGACGAGTGCATAGAGCTGTGCAACGACATCATAGCCGAGGAGAGCGTGCGCACGCGCTCCGGCGAGCGCATGGGCGTGCCCAAGCCCTCGGAGATAAAGGACGTCCTCGACGAGTACGTGATCGGCCAGGAGCAGTCCAAGCGCGTGTTGTCCGTGGCGGTGCACAACCACTACAAGCGCATCGAGTCGCGCGTGCGCAAGCAGTCCGACGACGTGGAGATCCAGAAGTCCAACATCCTGCTCATCGGACCCACGGGCACCGGCAAGACGCTGATGGCGCAGACGCTGGCGCGCTTCCTCAAGGTCCCCTTCGCCATCGCCGACGCCACGACGCTCACGGAGGCCGGCTACGTGGGCGAGGACGTCGAGAACATCATACTCAACCTGCTGCAGGCGGCCGACTTCGACCGCGCGCGCGCCGAGCGGGGCATCGTCTACATCGACGAGATCGACAAGATCAGCCGCAAGTCGGAGAACCCGTCGATAACGCGCGACGTCTCCGGCGAGGGCGTACAGCAGGCGCTTCTCAAGATCATGGAGGGCACGGTCGCCTCCGTGCCGCCCAAGGGCGGCAGAAAGCACCCGCAGCAGGAGTTCATACCGGTCGACACCTCCGACATCCTCTTCATCTGCGGCGGCACCTTCGTGGGGCTGGAGGACATTATCGAGCGCCGCATCGGCGAGAAGAAGATGGGCTTCGGCGCCGAGGTCAAGGGCAAGACCGACAAGAGGCTGGGCGAGTTGCTCCGCGAGGTGCAGGTCGAGGACCTGATCAAGTACGGCATCATACCGGAGTTTTTGGGCCGCATACCCGTCGTCTCCTCGCTGGAGGAGCTGGACGATGGGGCGCTGGTGAGGATACTCACCGAGCCCAAGAACGCGCTCACCAAGCAGTACAAGCGACTCTTCGAGATGGAGAAGGTCAAGCTCGAGTTCGCCAAGGGCGCCCTGGAGGCCGTGGCCAAGGAGGCGATCAGGCGCAAGTCCGGCGCCAGGGGCCTGCGCGCGATTCTCGAGTCGGTGATGCTGGACATCATGTACGACGTTCCCTCCAAGGAGAACGTGCGCGAGGTCCACGTCGACGCCGACGTGATACTCAAGAAGAAGCAGCCGCTCATCGTGTATGACAGCGAGAAGAGGGCCGAGGGGGCCTGATCCTGCGCCGGTGCGGTTATCCTGACACCCCTGTGACCCGAAAGAGAGGCGGTAAGTTATGGCGGACAAGATGCATCAGTCGAGCGACATGGGCGAGAGGACTCTGGTTCCTCTCCTCCCGCTGAGGGACATAGTCGTCTTCCCCCACATGGTCGTCCCTCTCTTCGTGGGGCGCGAGAAGTCGATAGCGGCCCTCGAGGAGGCGATGAACAAGGAGAAGGACATCCTGCTGTCCGCGCAGATAAACCCGAAGACCAACGACCCCAAGCCCGAGGACATCTACGAGACCGGTACGCTGGCCTCCATCATCCAGCTGCTGAGGCTCCCCGACGGCACGGTCAAGGTCCTGGTCGAGGGCAAGAAGAGGGCGCGCATAGCGCAGTTCGTCACCAACCCCGACTTCTTCATGGTCGAGGCGGAGCCCTACCTCGGCGAGGGCGAGGCGACCGTAGAGGTAGAGGCGATGATGCGCGGCGTGAAGTCTACCTTCGAACAGTACGTCAAGCTCAACAAGCGCATACCGCCGGAGATGCTGGCGTCGGTCTCCACCATAGACGACCCGTCCAGGCTCGCCGACACGATAGTGGCGCACCTGACGCTCAAGCTCCCCGACAAGCAGAGCATCCTGGAGATAGTCTCCTCAGGCGAGAGGCTTGAGAAGCTGCTGTCGCTGATGCAGTCCGAGATCGAGATCCTGCAGGTCGAGCGACGGATCCGTTCCCGCGTCAAGAAGCAGATGGAGAAGACCCAGCGCGAGTACTACCTCAACGAGCAGATGCAGGCCATCCAGAAGGAGCTGGGCGAGCGCGACGACTTCAAGAGCGAGATACAGGAACTCGAGGAGAAGGCGAAGAAGAAGAAGATGAGCACGGAGGCCCGCGAGCGCATCACCAAGGAGATAAAGAAGCTCAAGATGATGAGCCCGATGTCGGCCGAGGCCACGGTCGTGCGCAACTACATCGACTGGGTGCTCACGATACCGTGGGACGAGCCCACCAAGGACAAGCTCGACGTCAAGGAGGCGGAGAAGATCTTAAACGAGGACCACTACGGCCTCGACCAGCCCAAGGAGCGCATCATCGAGTACCTGGCCGTGCGTTCGCTGGTCGAGAAGATGAAGGGCCCGATCCTGTGCTTCGTGGGCCCTCCCGGCGTCGGAAAGACCTCGCTCGGCCGCTCGATCGCCCGCTCGATGGGGCGCAAGTTCATACGCCTGAGCCTGGGCGGCGTGCGCGACGAGGCGGAGATCCGCGGGCACAGGCGCACCTACATCGGCGCGCTCCCCGGCAAGATCATCCAGAGCATGAAGAAGTCCGGCTCCACCAACCCGGTCTTTCTGCTCGACGAGGTCGACAAGATGAGCATGGACTTCCGCGGCGATCCGTCCGCGGCCCTGCTGGAGGTCCTCGACCCGGAACAGAACACGACCTTCAACGACCACTACCTGGATCTGGACTTCGACCTCTCCAACGTCATGTTCATCACCACCGCCAACACGCTGCCGGCGATACCGGCGCCGCTGCAGGACCGCATGGAGATCATCCGCATCCCGGGCTACACGGAGATCGAGAAGCTCAAGATCGCTCAGATCTACCTCATAAGGAAGCAGCGCGAGGCCAACGGGCTGACCGAGAAGAACATCACCTTCACCGAGGCGGCGCTCAAGCTCGTGATACGCCGCTACACGAAGGAGGCCGGCGTCAGGAACCTCGAGCGCGAGATCGCCTCTATCTGCCGCAAGGTCGCCCGCGAGGTCGCGCGCTCCGGCAACAAGGAGAAGATGATCCGCATCACGCCCAAGAAGGTGCAGCAGTTTTTGGGCGTGCCCAAGTTCCACTACGGGCTGGCCGAGGAGCACGACCAGGTCGGCATCTCCACCGGGCTGGCCTGGACCGAGGTCGGCGGCGAGCTCCTCACCACGGAGGTCTCCGTCATGCCCGGCAAGGGCAAGATGATCGTTACGGGTAAGCTGGGCGACGTGATGCAGGAGTCGGCGCAGGCGGCGATGAGCTACGTCCGCTCGCGCGCCGAGGAGCTGGGGCTGGGCCGCGATTTCTACAGCAAGATGGACGTGCACATCCACCTGCCCGAAGGCGCGATCCCCAAGGACGGTCCGAGCGCGGGCATCACGATGGCCACCGCAATCGCCTCGGCGTTTCTCAAGATCCCCACGCGCAAGGACGTGGCGATGACCGGCGAGATAACGCTGCGCGGCCGCGTGCTGCCGATAGGCGGCCTCAAGGAGAAGCTCCTGGCGGCCCACCGCGGCAAGATCAAGACCGTGATCATCCCCAAGGAGAACGAGAAGGACTTGAAGGAGATTCCCAACAGGATCCTCAAGGAGCTAGAGATAGTGCAGGTCGAGCACATGGACGAGGTGCTCACCACGGCGCTGAGGCTCGGCGACCCGGAGGCCCTCTTCAAGAGGGGTCGCTCCCACAAGGGCGTGCTCAAGGTCAAGAACAGCTCGCACGCGACCCCCGCGGCGAGGACTCACTGAGGATCGTCCGGATATCATGACGAAGAGGCTCGTCGTAAACGCCGACGATTTCGGCATGGCGGTCGAGGTGAGCCGCGGCATCATGCAGGCGGCCCGCGACGGCATCGTGCGCGGCGCCAGCGCCATGGCCAACTGTCCGGACTTCGACGCCTCCATGGACGAGCTGGAGCAAGGCGGTGGGGCGCTGGATCTGGGATTTCACGCCAACCTCACCTGGGGCAGGCCCGTGAGCGACCCCAAGCAGATACCTACGATCACCGACTCCGTGGGCAACCTCCTGCCCAGGGGCAGGCTCTTCGCCAAGGCGCTCCTGGGACTGGTCTCGCCCGAGGAGGTCTACCGCGAGCTCTGGGCGCAGTGCGCCAAGCTCTCCAAGCGCCTGGACACCATCAGCCACCTCGACGGGCACCACCACGTGCACGTCCTCCCGGGCGTGGCCGACGCCGTCGGGCGCGTCGCGCGCGAGTTCCGCATCCCCTACGTCCGCTCGCCGCGCGAGGGCCTGTGGTCGCCCTGGCACCGCCAGTCGCTGGGCCGCTTCGGGATATTCATGCTCGCCGCATCCAACCCGGACTACTGGAGGAGAAGGGGCTTTCTGAGCTCGGACTCCTTCGGGGGTTTCTCGCTCGGCGCGAAGGGCGACCTGAAGGGGCGGTGGATGGAGACGATAGACAAGCTGCCCGAGGGCGTCTCCGAGATCATGGTCCACCCGGGCTTCGACTGCCGCGGGCTCGACGATTACTCCCGCGGGCGTGAGGACGAGGTGCCGGTGCTCATGGACCCCGAACTTTCCGAGAGGGCGAGGGCGGGGGGAATCGATCTGGTCTCGTTTTCCGACCTCGCCGCAAGATAGCGACCCTACTTAGTGAGCTCCCAGCCGTTGGCCTTGGCTTCGTACAGGACCCTTGATGCCAGCATCGCGCCGGTCCAAAGCCTCGTGGCCTTGTCCTCGACCCAGTTCTGCAGCGTCCTCAGGAACCAGTTGCTGGGCGTGGCGGCGGAGGAGTTGACGATGATCGTCCGGTCCATCTCCATCCCGCCCTCCTCCACCGTTATCGGGACGTATACCTGCATGCCGAAGTTGAACATCAGAAACTTCGTGTCGCGCGTATCGCCCTCGCCGCAACTTACGCGGTTCTCCCAGGCGGTGAAGCCCCTGCCCTCGAACGCGCTTATGATGAACTCGAAGTCGAAGGTGTTGGCCACGTCGTATGAGCTGTGCAAAAGCGTGGCCGCGCCGTCGGCGCCGCACGCGGTCTGGGGCACGTCGCCGAGCTTTCGGGCGTAGCCCGCCGCCTCGTCGCTGGCCGCGTACCCCTGGACCGATCTGGCGTCCCAGTCGACGGCGAACATCGCCACCGGCAGCCTCTTGCCTTCGATCAGATCGGTGACGTCCTCGCACTCGTCCACCTCGTAGTAGGCGGGCGAGCCCTCCCAATCGTAGTTCGGCATGCACTTCGTCTTGATCGGGAGCTTTCTTATGAGCGTGCCGCGCCTCTCGGCCTCGGCGGGCCTCAGCTCCTCCTCCACGTATCTGTTTCGGAGCTCGTTGTGGTTGGACTCGTTTGCGCCCGAGGGCGTGGTGAGCGTTTTGCAGACGTTCTCGGGCGTGAGAAAGACCCGGTTGATCTGCCAGTTGAAGCCCCCCTTGGCTATTGGAAAGTCCTCGAAGCCCTTGCTCACGCCCTTCCAGACTAGCTTTGAGGCCCTGTCCTTGAACTCCTCGAAGTCGGTGAACTCGCACTCCGGCCCTGCGTCCCCTCGTGTTATCCTCACGTCCACGTTGCTCGCCTCCATACGCTGTCTCCCTCCGTTTCAGTAGTCTCTGTCGATTTCGCGCAGGATAAGGGGGCGGCGCCCCCTTATCAAGACGCGGCGCATTAACGCAGGCGCTCGTAGATATCCGCCCCGTCCACCCTCTCGACGAGCCTGTAGTGGCTCTTCAGGTAGTCCCGGAGCTTGGGGTAGCTATCGATCGGGTACTTGCCGTAGTCGTGGTGATCACCCGGTGAGGTGTCGACGATGACGGCCGGCTCGTTGATTTCGAAATCCTCGAAGAGCATCTCCCAGCTGCCTGCGGTTATGAACTCGGTCGTGTCAAATTCCGGGTCCTTGGCCTGGGGCGTCCCCGGCGCGCGCCCGGTGAGCCAGTCGCACCACAGAAAGCGCGAGGCCCCGAGCCTGTCGGAGAAGTAGTAGACGGGTGTGGCGAAGCCCCAGACGAAGATCGTGTCGCCCTCCTCGGTGATGGCCTCCACGCGCTCCGCTATAGGCCTGTAGGAGTTCGGGTCCTCCTCGCCCAGCGCATCGTAGATCTTGCCCGCGTAGAGCCTCGCCCCGAAGAACCCGGCCGCGGGTATGATCATGCCGGCGGCAACCGCGACGAGCCAACCCCTGCGAAGTCTCGCGGCCGCCAGACCCGCCATGATGCACAGAGGGGGCAGAAGCTGGATGAAGTAGTGGCCGTAGAACTTGCCCCCGGTGCAGACCGCGACGAGCGAGAGCGCGAGCCAGATCGGCACGAGGTATTCGGCGGCGGAGAACTTCGAGCGCCCGCGCACAAACCTCGCGACGGATATGCCCGCGAGTATCCAGACGAGGAGCGACGAGGCGACGAAGAGGCCGCCGCGCACCCCCAGGTTCTTCCAGAAGCCGATCAGCCTTGCTCCCGCCTCGATGTAGGCCGCGCTACCCCGGAAGCTCCAGAAGACGAAGTCGTCCCAGACTCCGATCGAGAGGAGATACAGCGCGAAGAGCCCGCCAACGGCCGCCCCGCCTCCAAGGAATACAAGCGTCTCCTTCCACCTGACTCCGGAGCCCCGGAGCATAAGCGGCCTGGCTATCATGAGATAGCCCGCGACCACGAAGAGGTTGATGCCGGCCTGGTACTTGAAGAGGCATGCCGCGCCCCACAATAGCCCCGCCACCAACATCCAGCGCATGCGCCTGGTGCGCTCCCACAGGAGCACGCAGTAGACGCTGGCGGAAAGAGGCAGCATCATCACGACCACGATCGAGGTCGAGATGAACTTGGGGACGTAGGTCGTGGTGAAGACCGCGTAGAAGAGCGCGGCGAAGAAGCCGGCCCTGCGCGAGCCCAGGTCGCGCGCGATGAGGTAGCAGAAGAGGGCGGTGGCCGCGACCCAGAAGGCAGTCACCACATGCACCGCGATCATGTCGTTGCGGCCGAAGATAGCAAACACGGCCGCGAAGAACCAGTAGATGCCCAGGGGCTTGGTGTCGACCGAGCTCACGTAGGGCAGCCCCCCGTGCAGGAGCCAGTCGGCGTAGCCCGCGAACTGCGCCTCGTCCACGTCCAGTATAGGCGTCCAGAACGCGGGCAGCCTCAGAAGGAGGACTGCGGCGAGCACCAGCGCGCCCCAGGCGATTGTGTCCCGGTTCGGCATGAAGCGGGCATTTGAGAGGAAATGTCGTTGTTTGTCAACGATTTGGGCCTAGCAGGTCAGGTGCAGCGCCGCCACGGTGTCGGACTTGTCCTCAAGCGCGTTGTACTCCACAACCGCCTCCGGCGTGGGCACCTCGATGAGCTCGATCCCCCGGGCCCGGCAGTGGGAGCGCACCTCGTCGGCGACCTCGCACATCCCGGAGGAGCCGGTGCCGATGATCAGGCGGGCCGGCTTGGGGGTGAGCGCGTGGGCCAGGTCGAACATCTTCACCTTGTGCCCCTCCTGCCTCCACCACTCTGCCCTCACCCCCGCGGGCGTGATGATGACGTCGTTTCTGTACTCCTTGCCGTCGATGACAATGTGCCCGAAGGCGTACGAGTCGATCTTCATGATTCGGAGTCTAGCGGAACGGATCCCCGCTGGCAACAAGACACACGGCACGCGCGGGCGCCATGTGAACGGCCTCCGTGATTCGGGCCGGCGCGAGCGGATGATGAAAAACCCGGGACACAAAACCGATTTTTTAAAATCCGACCTAGTGCTCCCCGAAAAAATCGGTATTGTGTCCCGGGTTTTTCCGTGGGAGTCGGCTTTATTACTCCTAGCCGCCTTGACGGGGCGCTCCGTCTGTGGAGCCTAAAAAAAAGGCACCCGCGGTGCGCGGGTGCCGTGGGGGAGCTATCTTCATGACGTTCAGTCGCTTTCCTGGGTGTCCAGTGGGTCGGCGGCACAACGGAAGCCTTGAGTGTCTCTATCGTCACGGGGGTCGTCTCCGCCGACGCGGCGTTCGGCCGCTCGAAGGTAAATAGGCTCGAGTGTCTTCCAAGACCCGCCGCGGATGGTCTTATAGGTCGTCGACATATGTGGGCCGCGAGGTCTGCCGTCGAAGATACCGCCGGTGGCGTAATTGTAATAATAACCAGCCGTCCACTCCAATACGTTGCCTGTCATGTCGCATAGGCCGTATCCGTTCGCGGGATAGGAACAGACGTTCGCCGTACGATCCGCCCCGTAATGCGCCTCCTCGTAATTCAGCTCGCCGCTGCGCGTGCCGTACTCGTAACCCTCCGGCCCCCTGGCCGCCTTCTCCCACTCCGCCTCCGTGGGCAGGCGCTTGCCCTCGGCCTCGCAATATTCCTTTGCCTTAGGTCGGGGCACCCTGACCACGGGCTGGTTTGGACCGTCGAAGTCACTATAGGATGGAGTCGTGATCGCATTCCTCACCTCCAGGGAGCAGATCTGATCGCCGTCGGGCTCTTTCTCCTTCGCCAGGGCCTCGGGGTCGCGGCCGTACGTGACCGACCACCTGAGGCCGTCGCACGAGGTCGCGATGAGCTCGAAATAGAACGCCGGCTGGCTGTAATACTTGGCGTATTCTGCGTTCGTCACCTCGTGCCTGTCCATGCAGAAGGCCGGCACATTGACATCGTGCACCGGCTGCTCGTCCGTATCTATGCCCTCAGAGCCCATCCTGAACTCGCCCTCCGGGATGTATACCATTCCTTCCGGGCATCTCTTTGCGTCGGTCGCATCATCCTCCCCGGGGGCGTTTTCGACTACGGATTTGCACCTGATGCTGGCGTCTGGAGGAAATGCATAATTGACTCGTGCATAACTGTTTATAGTGCCGCCCGAACATACTTCTTGCCATTGATAGCTACGACCGTATCTGGACGCCTCATAGAACGGTTCTTTGCCCGGTCCGCATATCCTGTTATACGCGTCGATAACCGCGTATTCGCCTAGTCTCGCCGAGTACTCTATCAAGCCCTCGTCGTCAAAGCGTGCATGGCAACCCGACGTGCCGTCGAAGTGCTCCGGGGGCTCCTCGGGTGGCCAGTCTGATGCTTCTCTGGACGAGCCGACCGTCGTGGATGCGCATCCCATCGGCGCCATGAGGATGTCCAGGGGCGAAGGCCCCGTCAGAACCCTGATCATCGCGTCCATCATACTATCGACTATGCTGTTGCCCATGACACACCTCTCTCTCCATATTGCTTTTTTAAAAATCAGCCCTCTTAATTATTATCGCGTCTTTTCTGGCGATGTTGCGCGAATGCACGGTTTACATGAAAAAAGCGTGCACTCCGAGTGCACGCTTTGGGAGACCGGCGGCGGCCTCCGTGATTCGGGACGGCGCGAGCGGATGATGAAAAACCCGGGACACAAAACCGATTTTTTAAAATCCGACCTAGTGCTCCCCGAAAAAATCGGTATTGTGTCCCGGGTTTTTCCGTGGGAGCCGGCTTTATTACTCCTAGCCGCCTTGGGCATTTCGAAGCGCTCCGTCTGCTGAATCGACTGAAGATGGCGTACATATTGTAATGATAAGCCTTATGTGTTCTTATCCCGGCCATGGCTGATGCCCTCAAGTCCGTCGCGCTCTTTCCCCTAAGGGCCGTCGTGTTCGCTGTAGGGTACGTAGACTATCACTTCGAGCGCGCGGCGGACTGGCTGGTGGGCGCAACCAATTCCACCGAGTACGTCCGCGAGGGTTCGTGCGTTCGCTGCGGGCGCTGCTGCGCGCTTCTGGGCATCGAGATGCCGGAGTGGGTGGTGCGCAGGCGGTGGCTGGTGAAGTTCCTGCGCGCCTGGCACAGCGCCGGGCTCAACTTCGAGTACCAGGGCGAGACGGAGCGGATGCTGGCCTACCGCTGCCGCTACTACGGGGACGGGAAGGGCTGCTCGGTCTACCCCTTCCGCCACCGCCTCTGCCGCTATTTCCCCCGCCAGCGCCTCTACGGCCGGCCGCGGCTGCACGACGAGTGCGGCTTTAGCTTCGTCCGCCGCGAGGTGGCGGGGAGGAGGCGCAAGCTCGCAAAGACAGGCGGGTCCGACTTCTCCCGGGCGCTGTCTGAGGCGAAGGGGGACGGCCCCCGCCCCGCTTGAAATCCCCCCGCGGCGGTGCTATCGGTTTCCCTCCACTGAAGAGGAGGGGCGATGAAGGAGCGCGTCGTGGCGGAGCTGATGCGGACCGATCCCGAGAGGGTCTTCAAGGACCTCCCCGCAGGTGAGCTCGTGAGGGTCGCCCTCGAGCGCGGCGAGGGGAGGCTGGCCTCCAACGGCGCGCTGGTCACCCGCACCGGGCCCCGCTCGGGCCGCTCGCCCGACGACAAGTACGTAGTCGAGGACGCCTGGTCGAAGCGGAACGTGGCGTGGGGCGAGATCAACCGCCCCGTTTCCGAGGAGGTCTTCGCGAGGCTTTTGAAAGTGGCGACCGACTACCTCAAGGCGCGCGACCGCTTCGTATTCGACGGCTTCGTGGGTGCGGATCCTGAGTATCGCATGCCGCTTAGGGTGGTCGCCGAGAAGGCGTGGCACGCGCTGTTTGCCAACACGCTCTTCGTGCGCCCCACCGAGGAGGAGCTGGCCTCGCTCGATCCGGAGTTCACGGTCATAGACGCCATGGACCTCGAGATCGATCCCGCCGACCACGGCATCCGCTCCGGCACCTTCGTCGCGATCTCCTACGAGCGCAAGCTCGTCCTCATCATCGGCTCCGGCTACGGCGGCGAGATAAAGAAGAGCATCTTCTCGGTGATGAACGGGCTTCTTCCCGAGCGCGGAGTCTTCCCGATGCACTGCTCGGCCAACGTGGGCGCCGGCGGCGACGTGGCGCTCTTCTTCGGGCTGTCCGGCACCGGCAAGACTACGCTCTCGGCCGACCCCGCGCGCCGGCTCATAGGCGACGACGAGCACGGCTGGAGCGATTCGGGCATCTTCAACTTCGAGGGCGGCTGCTACGCCAAGGTGATAAGGCTATCCGCGGAGGCCGAGCCGCAGATCTACAAGGCGATAAAACAGGGCTCGCTCCTGGAGAACGTCGTGGTCGACGGCAAGAGCGGCGAGCCCGACTACGACGACGCGTCGATAACGGAGAACACCCGCGCGACCTATCCTGTGGAGCACATCCCCGGCTGCGTGATACCCGGCATAGGCGATCACCCCAGGAACATCATCTTCCTCACCTGCGACGCCTTCGGGGTGCTGCCCCCGATAGCGAAGCTCACGCCGGAGATGGCGATGTACCACTTCCTATCCGGCTACACGGCCAAGCTCGCCGGCACCGAGGTGGGCGTGGACGAGCCGGAGGCCACCTTCTCCACCTGCTTCGGCGCGCCGTTCATGCCGCTGGACCCTGCCCGCTACGCCAAGCTCCTGGGCGAGAGGATGTCGCGCCACGGCACGAAGTGTTGGCTCGTGAACTCCGGCTGGAGCGGGGGGCCGTATGGAGAGGGGCACCGCATGAAGATCGGCCTGACCAGGGCGCTTCTGGCCGCGGCGCTGGGCGGGCAGCTCGAGGGCGCCGAGTTCGACCCGGACCCGGTCTTCGGCGTTTTGGTGCCGCGCGCCTGTCCCGGCGTCCCCTCGGAGGTGCTGGCGCCCAAGAACACCTGGCGGGACAAGGCGGCCTACGACGACAAGGCCGGGGCGCTGGCCGGGAGATTCCGCCGCAATTTCGAGCAGTACGCCGCGCAGGCGGGCGAGCGGATCGTCGCCGCGGGCCCCCGCGCATGAGCCTTATGCGCCCTTGACTCTGCGCTCGCCTAGAAGTTACACTCCGCTGCGATGAATGGCTATTCGGGGGACCACAGCTACCTCTGGCTCACGAGGCTATACTCGCTCACCGGCTTCGTCTTCGCGGCCGCGCTCGTACTTCTCTTCCTCATACCGTACTCGTCGATATTCGGCGGAGCCGCCGCCTTCAACCGCTTCATGCTTAGGATGGACGCGGTCCCGATGATCGGTTGGGCGCTGGCGCTCTTCGTGCTTTTGCCGCTGATCTTTCACGCGGCGATGGGCGTGCTCATGATCTACGGCTGCCAGATCAACGTCGTCTCCTACGGCTACTACCGAAACTGGATGTACGCCCTGCAGAGGCTGGCGGGGCTTGTGCTCATACCGTTCGTGGCCTACCACGTCTACTCGGCGTGGCTTGTCCCGGCGGTGTCCGGCAGGCCCCTGACGGCGGCCGCCTTCTACGCCCGGCTCGCCTCGCCGTGGATGAAGGCGTTCTACGTGGCGGGGGTTACCTGCGCCGCGTTCTACGTGGGCAACGGGCTGGCGCAGGCCGCGCGCAGCTGGGGGCTGGCCGCCTCCAGGCGTTCGCGCGGGGCCTTCGTCATCGCGGGCTGGATAGTCACGATCCTGCTGGCGGCATGGGGGCTCAAGATCGTCTTCTCCTTTTGACGGGATATAAGCGATGGCTGATCGAAATCCGGAGATAGCTGTCATAGGCGCGGGCGTGGCGGGAATGGCCGCGGCGTACAGGCTCGCGGAGGGGGGCGCCCAGGTCACGCTCGTCTCCAAGGATCTTCCGCAGCGCGCCGGCTCGGCATGCATCCGCGATGGCATCGCCGCCGTCCTGGACGGCTCCTCGGGCGACAGCGCAGAGCTGCACGCCTCCGACACGCTAGGGTGCGGCGATGGTTTTGCCAGCGAGGTAGCGGTGCGCCGGATGTGCGAGGCGGCGCCGGCCATCGCGCGGCTCATGTTCCGCCTCGGGCTCACCTATGACCGCGCCCAGGACGGCTCGCCGCGCAAGGTCTCCACGCCGGGCTCGTCCAGGCCGCGCGTGATGCAGTCCGGCCGCGCCATGGGGCAGAGGCTCCTGGGCGTGCTCGCGGGACAGACGGCGCGCGCGCAGGCGGCCGGGAGGCTCAATGCGTTCTACGGCTGGGAGTTCCTCTCGATCATACAGGACGACGACGGCAGGGCCCGAGGGTTCGTCGCGCAGGACCTGCGCAACATGGAGATCAGGGCCTTTCCGGCCGACGCGGTGATAGTCTGTACGGGAGGATACGCGTCCGTCTTCAGCCCGAGCCTCGGCGCGGGCCCCGCAGACGGCGCGTCTCTAATAGCTCTGTGCGAGCAGGGCGCCAGGCTCGCCAACCCGGAGTTCGTCCAGGCCACGCCCTTTTCCGTCGAGGGCGTGTCCAGGGCCGTGGGGGTCCCCGGCTGTGCTCTCTCTATGGGCGGCGTATGGGCCGAGCGCGACGGCAGGCCGTGGCGCTTCATCGAGGAGATGTATCCCGAGCGGCGCGGCGTCGTGCCGACCTATCTCGCTTCCAGGTCGCTTGTGCGCGCGGCGAAGGAGCTAGGCGCCGAGGCGGGGGGCTTCGCGCGGATAGACATTACCGGCATCGATCCGGATCGCGCGTGGAGCGAAATGCTTCCCTTCATGGACGCGTGTGCGCAGGCGGGCATCGATCCGCTCAGCGAGCCGGTGCAGGTCCGGCCCGCCGTCCAGCGCACGCTCGGCGGGCTTTGGGTCGACGAGGGGCACTCGACGTCCGTCCCGGGCCTCTACGCCGCGGGCCAGGCGGCCTGCCAGTACCACGGCGCGTGCGCGCTCGGCGGCAACGAGCTCATCGCGTCGCTGCACGGCGGTTTCACCTCCGCGGCCTCGGCGCTGCAGTGGGTCGGGGCGACGGGCGCCACCGAGGCGAGCGCGTCGATGCGCTCGCACGCGGTCGAGCGCGAGGAGGACCTGGTCGCCAGGGTGTCGGCCAAGGAGGGCGCGGAGAACGCCTATGCGATCGCGTGGGAGCTGGGCCGGGAGATGGGGCCCGACGTCTTCCTCGAGAAGTCGGCCGAGCGCCTGGCCAGGGCCGCGGGCAGGATAGACGAGCTCGCAGAGAGGCTGGGCGCTGCTGCGCTCATCGACCGCTCCGAGTGGGCGAACGCGGAGCTATCGTTCCACAGGCGCCTGGCCAGGACGATCGAGATGGCCAGGCTCTACGCCTCGGCGTCGATCGCCCGCGAGGAGAGCAGGGGCGTGCACTTCAGGGCGAAGCACCCCGAGCGCGACGACAGTAGGTGGATGGTGACGACCGTGGCCCTGCTCGAGAAGGGCTCCTTCAAGCTGGACCACTCCGAGCGCGTCGCCGCGACGGACGGACTCGCCCGCCGCAGCTCAGGCGAAGGCGGGGGGAAGTAGCGTATGGCAAGGACGCTCATCAAGATCAGGCGGCAGGACGACCCGATGGATTTGCCCTACTGGGAGATCTTCGAGGTGGAGGTCGAGCCCGGCATGACCGTCTCGGATGCGCTCGAGGCGATAAGCCGCGCCCCCGTCACGAGCGAGGGCAACCCCACGACGCCCGTGCTGTGGGACTGCTCCTGCCAAAGCGGGCTGTGCGGCGGCTGCACGATGGTGATAAACGGCAGGGTCCGCCAGGCGTGCCAGGTCCTGCTCGAGGAGTTCGACGGACCGGTGGTGCTGCAGCCTCTCACCAAGTTCCCGATAGTGCGCGACCTCAAGGTCGACCGCGGCCCGATGCTTGCGGCTCTCGAGAGGCACTCTTGCTGGACGGACGGTGCGGGCTTGGGTGCGGCGGACGGGCCGATGAGTATCGCCAAGGAGGAGGAAGAGCTGTCCGTCTTCCTCGACTGCATGATGTGCGGAGCGTGCAGCGAGTCGTGCCCGCAGGTGAACCCCCGATCGTCGTTCTCCGGTGCCTTCGTCTTCAGCAGGGTGATCCCGCTCAACCGGAGCCGGGCAGGTCAGGACGGCGCGGGTCAGAGGTTCGCGGCGCTGGCCTCCAAGGGCGGGGTGGCCGACTGCGCCGGAGCGGAGAACTGCGAGCGCGCGTGCCCGCGCGGCATACCGCTCGTGAAGGCCCAGGCGATGCTCTCCTGGGACACCGCGCTGTATTCGGCGCGGCGCTTCTTCAGGGGTTAGTCTTCAGTAGTTTAAAAACCTTTGTTTCAAAAGGAGGATGGGATGAGAAACGTTGCATTGATTTTGGGAATGGTGCTGGCCGTGCTCATGATCCAGGCCTCGGGCTGCGAGAAGATGCAGCCGGCGGGGATGGACGAGACCGATGGGATGGAGGATGTCGTGATCGAGGGGGAGGGCGCCGAGATGCCAGCGCCGGCCTCGCAGGCCACGGTCTCCACGATAGTCGTCGGCGACACGCCGTTCTCGGTCGAGATCGCGGCCACGGACGAGGAGAAGGCCAGGGGGCTGGCCGGCCGCGAGTCGCTGCCGGAGAACTCGGGCATGTGGTTCGTCTTCGCGGAGCCGGTCCAGGAGAAGTTCTGGATGCAGGGGATGGAGATACCGCTGGATCTGATCTTCGTGGACGAGGACATGCAGGTCGTGCACATATTCCCCGATGCGGCGCCGGGCTCTACGGAGCTCATCACCTCGCCCTCCCCGTACATGTACGTGCTCGAGATCAACGCGGGCGAGTCGGAGGAGAACGGCCTGAAGGTCGGCGACAAGGTCACCAAGAGCGTCGGAGGAACCGAGTAGTTTATTATAGGGAGTTCCGGATAAATTCCCGTTCGTCCTGGGCTTGTCGAAGGATGAACGGGAATTTTTTTGTACGGATGTCGTTCCTCAGTACGCCTGCCTTATCTCGGCGTCCGCGTAGTAGAACTTGAGGATGTCCCTGTAGCCCATCCCCCGATCGGCCATCCCCTTGGCGCCCCACTGGCACATGCCCACGCCGTGTCCGTAGCCGTGGCCCTTGAAGCGTAGCTGGCCGCCCTTGTTCTCGAGTTCGAACCAGGTGCTCTTGATCTTCGAATAGCCCAGTATCGCCCTGAGCTCGGCGGCCCTTATCACCTCTATGCCGCCCGAGTGCTCCACGAAGACGTTCTCCACGCGCGGCGAATCCATCTCGGGCCTGGTGTGAACGTCGCTTATCTCGCCCACCTCGATCCCCGCAGCGCGGAGCGCGTTGCCGAAGCTCGTCAGCGACATCCTCTCCGTCCAGCTCCTCTTGGGAGAGGCCTCGCAGTAGTTGTCCACGACCTGGGGCGGGCCGAGCTCGCCCTCCCAGACGTTGTGAGCGTGCTCGGTGAGCCCTCCGCAGCAGCTGTGGTAGTAGCTGGGGAAGACCGCGCCCTTGCGCGTGAGCACCAGGCCGCGCGTCGCCTCCACCGCCTTCCTTGCCAGGAAGACCTCCTTGTGCGCCCCCTCGTAGACCTGCGACAGCACCGTGGAGGTAACGTCGTAGTCGTTGGCCCCGGACCGGTCGGCGTGGTGGAGCGCGTAGGTGCGCGCCGCTACCGCCTGGGCCTTGAAGGCCTCGACGGGCCAGCTGGGATACATCTCGCTCCCTATGAGCCCCACGAGGTAGTCCTCGAGCGGCAGGTGGTTTACGACGATCAGCTTGGACTTGGATTTCCAGACGAGCTCTAGCTCACCGCGGAACTCGCGCTCGTCGATCGCGTAGCGCGACGTCCCGCTCCTGACGCTCGCGCGCCTGCCCAGCGGCTCCCCCCTGAAGAGGAGGCCCGAGTCCCCCGCGGTGATGAGCGCGAGCTTGCCGATGTTGCGGTGCCTGCCCCTGAACTCGTCGCCGGTGGTGAGCTTCATCGTCGCGCCCAGACCGGAGGGCGCGACGGAGGGCCCCTCGTGGACCATCACGCGGACCTTCGGGGGCGGCGCGGCGAGCGCCGCGTGCGCCCATATCGCTGCGGCGATGAGCGTCGTCGTCGTCGTGAGCCTCTTCATATTGGCGAATATAGGGCATTTCCGCCGGCCGGGCAAGTCTAAATTATTGATAAAAAAGAACTTTTTGAGCTAAAAGACTTAGCAACTTCTCAGGCGGCCGTCCGATACAGTATATGGAGCCTTTGAAAGGCGCCGTCCAGCGGCGGGGCGGCACAGGGCGAGGGGTGATACCTTGCGAGACAGCGCAGTTAAGAGGTTGGGGGTGAGTCTCTCCATACCCGTGAAGGTCGCAGTGGTCACAGGAGTGGCTTATGCGGCGGTATGGGGCGCGTGGACGGCGCTCGTTAACTACGGCGCTCTCTCCCCTGAGTGGACCGTCTTCGGAATAAGCGTCGGCACGATCTTCACCGCGGTCGAGGCCCTCACCATAGCTGTGGCCGCGACCGCGGCGATCTTTCGCTTTCTGGAAAAACCCCTGACGGCCCTCAGGCGTTCGATGATCCGCGCCGAGCGCGGCGACTTCCTGATACGCGCGCCGGTGATGGCCGAGGACGAGCTCGGGGATCTCTCCAGGCTCTTCAACAGGATGCTCACCAGGATCACCGACCTCTCCGCTCAGAACATACAGTCCGAGCAGGACCAGCTGGTGGCCGCGGAGCAGGAGCGACTTCGCAAGTCGCTGGAGGAGAAGGGAGCGATAATCGAGCGCAACAACAGGATGCTCGGTAAGTTCGTGCGCGACCTCTCGCTGATCTACGAGATAGGCCAGGAGGTCAACTCGATCATCGACCTCGACAGGCTCTACGCCACGATCGCCGCTACGCTCAGGAAGCACCTCAACGTTGCGGAGTTCGCCCTGATGGTCTTCGACGAACGGGGCGAGGAGCTGCAGGTCAAGGCGGCCTTCGGCTTCAAGAACCCCGAGGCCGTGGGGAGCATGACCTTCCGGAAGGGCGAGGGGATATCGGGGCTGGCCGCGCAGACCGGCAAGAAGATCTACATCAAGGACACGAGCCAGGAGACGCGCTTTCTGAACTACAAGGGCGAGAGGCCCGAGGAGGCGTCGTCGTTTCTGTCCATACCGCTGATATACAAGGACGAGGTCCTGGGTGTCATCAACTTCGGCCGCCGCGGCGTCTCGAGCTTCACCTTTCAGGACGTGAAGATGCTGTCGCTGACGGCGGGGCAGATATCGCTGGCGATCGCCAACGCCAGGCTCTACACGCGCACTCGCGAGCTGACGGTCAAGGACGAGCTCACCGGCATAAACAACCGCCGCTACTTCCAGAACATGCTGCAGATGGAGTGGAAGCGCGCCATCCGATTCCACAGGCCGCTGTCGCTCATCATGGTCGACGTCGACTACTTCAAGGACTACAACGACACCTTCGGCCACATCCAGGGCGACCAGGTGCTCAAGCAGATCGGCGCCATCCTGCGCCGCAACCTGCGCGAGGTCGACACCGTGGCGCGCATAGGCGGCGAGGAGTTCGTGCTGCTCCTGCCCGACACCGACAAGCGCGGAGCGATGGCGGTGGCCGAGAAGGTGAGGCTGTTGGTGGAGGGCCATCGCTTCTCCACGACCGAGCGCCAGGAGACCCGATCGATAACCATCTCCGCGGGCATCGCCACCTATCCGGACGACGTCGAGGAGATGGACGACCTGATCGACCACGCCGACATCGCGCTCTACCGCGCCAAGGAGAACGGGCGCAACCGCATCGAGTGTTTCAAGGCGCTGGAGGATGAGGCCGAGTCCGCGATCGAGGAGGTCGTGGCGGAGGACGGGCGCGCCGACGACGAGCCCGAGATACTGCAGTAGGCTTTCCCTGTCTTCAACCCTGTGAGATGAATTCCAGACCGTCCGAGAGGGCCCCGATCTCCCTGGAGATCGCCTTGGCAATCTTCCTCATGAGCGCCCTGCCGTCCTTGGCGTCATGGAGACCCATGAGGGATTCGCTCCTGGCCAGAGCCGATATCAGCGCCAGCTTGACGAGCCTGGGGTCCTCCCTCTCCTGCATCGCCTCGTTGTAGAAGTCGCCGACCATAGAGCTCACATGAGGCACGGCCATGAGCCGCGAGAAGCTGTGGCTGCCCGCGATCTGCGCCCAGAGCGCCTCGTCGGAGGCGCCGCCGGCCTTTATGGCCGCGATCTCCTCGCGGATGGCGGAGAGCCTGCACATGATCTCGTCGAGCAGCGCCGGCCTGCCCGCGCCGCGGACGCCGAATATCGACGCGTGACTCGCCGCCAGGTATTCTCCGGTGTGCCTCATCAGGCGCAGCTCCTCCTGGGCCGACTCAAAGTCGATCCTGCGCGGCAGCGAGCCGATCGAGACGATCTCCTCCAGCGCGCCCGCGCCCTCGGCGAGCGATTCGATCTCGCGCGCCACGATCCCCTCGCTTATCCTGAGCATCGACTCCAGGCGCGACCTGTAGGGCTGCCCCGGGTTCGCGCAGCAGAGTATCTCCTTCGCCGCCGCGAGCGCCTCGACGTTCTTGGGGTCGAGCTCGAGCGCGGTGATCGCGTGTGCGCAGGCGAGCTCGTTCTCGGTGCGCGTCATGTGCTGCCGCGCCAGCTCCGCCTCTTGAGACGCCTTGGCTATGTCGCTTCCGGCGAGCACGAGGTCCTGGTCCCACGCGAGCCTCCAGCGCAGTGAGCCCTTGCCGGACTTGCCGACCAGCGGCGGCGCCCCGAAGGGCTTGAGCGCTGAGTTGATCTTGGCCGTCATTATCTCGAAGAGCCGCTGGGGGTGCGATTTGATGGCGCCGGGCCTCCAGCCGAAGAGCGCATAGCCCCAGAGGCAGTGCAGCGAGGAGCGGCCGGTGCACGCCGCGCGCACCAGCTCCTCTATGAGCCTGCGCGCCTGCCTGTTGTTGTCGAAGCGGACCTTCTCGCCCGCGATCGCTATTGCGCCGTCCCACCCTATCGAGAACGGCCCGATGTGGCGCTCGTCGCCGGGCTTTTTCGCGCGCGATCCGGCCAGCTCCGCCTTGAGCTCCTCCGCCCTCGTGTTGAGAGTAGTCAGCTCGCCCTTGAGCCTGAAGAGCTCCTCCGACTGCGCCTCCCTCCTGCGGTCGAGGAGGAGCACGCGCCCCTCCAGCACCGTTCGCTCCGCGTTGATGCGCGCGAGCTCCATGGCGTTCGCCTCGTACAGCTCCCTGGCCCTGCGGCAGCTTCGCCTGGACCAGGCGATGACGACGCCCGCCGCTGCGAAGGCGAGCGCCAGCGCCCCGGCCGCGTAAGGCCCGGCGCGCCGGAGCTGGGCGGCGACGAGCTTCGTCCTCAAGCTCCGTGCAGCCTCCCGCGCCGTAGCCTCGAGCGTGGCGTCCGGCACGCCCTGAGCGATGTCGCGCCAGATGTGCCAGAGGTGGCTGCGTATGAAGTCGTTCTCCACGACCTCGCCCCAGTCGGCCATATCAGGATAGGCCATCGCTCCTTCCACGGCGCGCATGAAATTGCCGCTGCCGTCCGAATTCAACAACTCCTCCAGCGCCTCGCGGTTCACAGGATAGAAACCGCTGGACCGGTTATAGTCCAGCTGAGGGCCTTTCGATACAAGGTGGTTCACCAGCTGCGCCGCCCTATCCAGGTTGCCGCGCCTGTCGCTCGCCGCTGAGACCACGAGGTGAGATCCGCCCACGAACGGCAGGCCCCCGGCCGGCCCCGCGGGCATTCCGGCGACGCCGAACCCTCTCCTCCACCCTCCGCCCAGTATCCGCGTGATCCAGGGCCCGGTGATGACAGCCGCGTAGCGTCCCGCCGCGAAGTCGCGGTCCACGATCTCCTGCGGCTCGTTCGGGAATGCCGCGCATCCTGACTCGGAGAGCCTCTTGAGGTAGGTCATGCCCGCTATGGATTCGGGGCTCGCTATCGCAACGCGTCGCAGCTCGATGGGGCCGAACTTAGATACCTCAACGATGTTGCCGCCCGCGGACCACAGCCACGGAGCGATATTGTGAAGGAGGTTCCAGTTTATGGAGGTCGAGAAGCCTATGAAGGGCCTGCCGTGTCTCTCAGTATATTCCCTGCAGGTTGCCAGGAAGGAGTCCCAGTCGGCGACCGCCTCCGGGGAGCTGACTGCCTTCTTATCATAATAGAGGAGCCTCATCTCCGTGAACCACGGCACGGCGTAAAGCTCGTCCGCCTCCGTGACGGAACCGCTTATCTTCGGAGCGGGGTGAAAGACGTCGTCGGCGACCATGCCCCTGAGATCCGCGAGCTTGCCCCGCCGCGCCAGGTCGTTGGCCCAGGACTTACCGACCTGCGCGATGTCGGGGACGGAATCGATGTCGTCGGAGTCCAGCGCGCTTATGATGCGATTGTAGGCGTCGTCCCACCTCACGAACTCTATGGCGATCTCGCCCGCGTCCCCCGACGTCCTCCTGTAGTCGGCCAGCTGCCTTACGAAGTCGTTGTCGCCCACGACATGCGATGCGAGGGGGTATCTCGTTTCGGCCGGGATGAGGAGGTTTCCTATCGAGTTCTCGACGATGATCCCCTGCTCGCGCCAACGCTCCACCGCGGCCCTGACCTCGGCCTCGGATATGTCCGCGTGGCCGACGCCGGCCTCGTTGTTCATCACCCATATGCGGAGCGGCCTTGCGTGGGCGCTCGCCGCGCACAGCGCTATGGAGAGCGCCGCGATGCAGGCTATGTAGTCCCTTAGGCGCATAATCGAACCCTACTTCATGTTTTCGCCGGCTGTCCAAGAAAGGTGCGTGTTTTTTGCCTTGAGGCCTTTGGCCAATCAAATCAGTTACTTAACAGGAGAGGCACACTCTTTCGAAACGTTTCGGAAACATAGGGCGAGGACCGGGAGGGGGAATGACGCTCAAGGCTTTGAGGGCTGCGCTCAAGCATCCGGACGAGAGGGTGAGGGCCCAGGCTTTGAGGGCGATAGGCTACATGGGCCAGGACGCGGCGGAGGCTATACCGGAACTGGTTGCGATGATCGCCCGCGGACTGAACGCGGCGGAGGCCATGGAGGCCCTCCGCGAGATCGGCGATGAGGCGGAGGAGGCGCTGGAGGGGATAGGGGGTATCTCCTGAAAGGCTGGAGGTGGATATGTCCGAGGTCGAGACTCGCGGGAACTTCAGGTTGCTGATAAACCCTTACCTCAACATAGGGACGGGAGCCTTTGGCTACAACCTTGTCAATCAAGAGATACGACATGTTCCGCCGCATCCGGAGGACGTGGGCGCATCGACTGAGCCGATCGACACGACCCCGGGCGGCTTCTTCAACCTGGATTTCCAGCTGGGCGTCGTCCTCGACTTTTGGCAGCGGGTCTTCGTCAAATACAAGTTCTCCGTCCCAGGCGCCAGCATGCGCGGCGCCATGGAGGACCTGAAGGAGGGCTCCTACGGTGGCGGCGGCTGCTCTCATGACCCTTACGGGAACGTCATAGAGGAGTCATGTCAGAGCGGGGGCTATCCCCCGGAGCACCGGCAGAAATACGAATCCGGCGAGGACGCGTACACGTTCGTGAGACTTGGAGGCCACGAGTCGAGCTCGCACTTCCTCACTGTCGGATTCTACCCCTATCACGTGGAGAACGACAGCGACGGAGACGGGGACTACACGGAGGGCAACCTGTCGCTGGAGGGCGGCATAGCTATAGACAAGTTTACCGTAGTACGGGGATGGGACAGGTACGCATCGGTGGAGATCAAGGACGAGAAGGATCTCACCGCCTTCGGCCTGACCGGGGGCATACACATGCTCATGATCAGCAATATAGGCAAATTCAACATCGGAACGGAGCTCGGCGCGAGCCTCACTTTTTTCTTCAACGCCGGTTTTGCGTGTTCGTTGGACCTGAGCGTGCCGATAGGCTTCGATTTCTGATAACCCGGAGGTATGCATGGATATCACTGCCAAGCTCTACGACGTCTTCGTCAGGGATCCGGTCAGCTTCTGGACCGGCAAGGAGCCGGAGGAGGTGAGGCCGTTTGATGCCATCCCCGTATATGCCGCGGCCGCGTTTCCGTACGCCGCCGTTGTTCTGGCCGCCGGATGCGATGGCTATGAGGGGGAGCAGGGCGATGTCGCTGATACGGATACGTACGTCGGCACCGATACGGAGGTAGGGGACGAGTGCGTCGAAGGCGAGACGGACTATTCTTATTCCGGCCCTGCGGAGACGCAGGGCGTCGGCATATGTCAGGATCGGATAGAGGTCTGCATGGGCGGATTCTGGCAGACGATCCAGCATGAGCAGCTCCCCTATGACGAGGTCGACCAAAACGGCGTCGATGACGACTGCGACGGCCTCGTCGACGAGGTGTGTGCGACGGGGGATGTCCAGCAGTGGTACTCCGGTCCTGATGGGAGTCTGGACGTGGGCATCTGCCAAGGCCAGATCGAGGTCTGCACGAACGGCCTGTGGCAGACGATTCAACATGAGGTCCTCCCCCAGGGAGAGGTCCATGGAAACGGTCTTGACGACGACTGCGACGGATACGTGGACGAGGCGTGCGAGGAGGGCGAGGGCCAGCAATGGTACTCCGGTCCCGCGGAGACTCACGGCGTCGGCGTCTGCCAGGACCAGATGGAGGTGTGCAGCGGTGGCTTATGGCAGGTGACTCAGGAACAGGTCCTGCCTGCGGAGGAGGTGGAGGGCAACGGCCTCGACGACGACTGCGACGGTTTCGAGGACGAGGTGTGCGAGGAGGGGCAGTATCAGCAGTGGTATGCGGGGCCCGCGTGGACGGCGAACGTGGGGATCTGCCAGAACCAGGCCGAGGTCTGCACGGATGGAGCCTGGCAGATGGTCCAGGAACAGGTGCTGCCCGAGGAGGAGTCGGAGGACAACGGCCTCGACGATGACTGCGACGGCGCGACCGACGAGTGCCCGGAGGGCGAGACCCTGAATACCTACTCCGGCCCAGCAGAGACGCAGGGCCTGGGAATCTGTCAGGATCATATCGAGACATGCGTGGATGGCGAGTGGGAACTGATGCAGGAGGAGGTGCTGCCTATAGTCGAGAACTACTTCAACGAGACGGATGACGACTGCGACGGATACGCGGACGAGATCGACCTGAGCGGCGTTACGTTGTTGCTCATGCTCTCTTCGATTCAGCCGGACTTCATCCGACTGCGGGAGGGGGCCACCCTCAGGTTCATCGGCACGGATGTGGAGATCGAGACCGATTCGATCGAGATAGACGCTGCGTCTAAGCTCGAGCTCATCCCCCAGGCCGAGGGATCCGGGGAAGGTAACGTGGGAAACGGCTTCTACGACGGCGGGGGAGGTGGCGGGGGTTCTCACATAGGGATCGGCGGCGACGGCGGTGACGGCGGATGGCAAGGCCTCGCCGGCTCGTCCGGCGCCGCCTACGGCTCTGCGGAGGATTTTGTCGCCGAGCCGGGCTCGGCCGGTGGCGAGGGCGGGGGGCCCTACGGGGCCTCCGGCGGCTGGGGCGGCGGCGCGCTGACGCTCATCGCCGGCCTGGCGGACATATTCGGCACGATCTCGGTCGCCGGCAGGCAGGGCAATAACGCCCCCTACGACGACGGCGGTTGCGGCGGCGGCTCCGGCGGCACGCTCCTGTTCGAGATAGGAGCGCTCACAGTCAGCACGACCTCGACATTGTTCTCGGCTCGCGGGGGCGACGGCGGCGGCGGCGGCCCCCTATATATCGGCGGCGGTGGTGGGGGTGGCGGCGGCGGCGGAAGCATCGAGTTTGCTTTCGATGAAGCCACGATCGACGGCGTGGGTACCTACTACCCCGCGGCGTTCGCAACGTTCAGAAACTTGATGCTCAGCAACGGGTGCTTCGATGTCTCCGGAGGCGAGGGGGGAGAGGGCGGCAACGAGGGATTTCCGGGCGAGTCCGGACAGCCGGGTGCGGTAAACAGTTCGATGCCGTGAAGATCTGCGAAAAAACCCGGGCTGCTCTCGCGGCCCGGGTTTTTCTGCTTAGAAAAATTCCTACTACGCCTTCGCGGTTGAGCAGCAGCCGTAGTTCCCGGGGATGTGGTACTCCCTGGGTCCCCCCTGGCGCACCTCGTAGTCCTTTATCACTATCTCAGGCAGCGACGGGTCGGGAGGGAAGCTCTTGTCCCGGTTGGCTCTGGAGTGCGGCGTTCCCGTCTCGCGGTAGTCGGTGAGCTTCGTGGTCTGCTCCTTCTCCTCGACGCGCTCGCGATAGTAGGGCCCCGAGTTATAGGTGCAGAAGGGGTACATCTTCCCGTCCGGCGCAGACTGATGGATTACGCAGCGGCGGACGCGCTCGCAGTCGTAGTTGTACTTGTCCTGGAAGTGCATGCCGGCCACGAAGATCGTGTTGTAGCTGAAATTGCGCTCGGCGTCCGGCTGGCGGCCGCGCTTGGTGTCCTTGTATCCGTCCATGACGCCCAGGAGCCTGCGGAAGGTCAGCCCCGTCGGCGCCTTGCTCTGGTCGAAGTGCCTGCGCACGATCTTCAGGGCCCTCGCGCCGCTCATGAGGTCCGCCGACTTGGCCAGCCCCAAGGTGCGCAGCAGCTTGTACCAGGCCTTCTTGCGGCGGCTGGCCAGCTTGTCGGCCAGCCCCTGCAGGTCGCGGAGCGCGCCCTTGAGATCGAAGAACTCGGTTATCGACTTCACCTCGGTGCGGTCGTCCGGGTTGATGAAGAGGTAGCCGCCGCCGCCGCAGTCCGGATGGCATGAGACGAAGAAGGCGGGCTTGCCCGATATAGCCTCCGAGATCCGCGAGAGCGGCTGCGTGCAGCCCAGGCTGAACCAGTTGTCGCGGGGCATCGCGCCGCCGGTCTGCTCCTCGACGTCCAGCGCCAGGTGCGTGATCGTGTAGCGCTGCTGCATGCGGTCGCGCTCTGCGATGCGGCCGGTGAAGCAGACCGGCTGGAAGCTGATGCCGGTCACCACATCGGAGTGGTCGCACGCGAAGCGCACGATCGCCCCTACCTGGTCGTCGTTTATGCCGCGGATGACCGTCGGCACCAGCACGATCCTCAGCCCCACCTTGCGGGCGACCTCCACCACCTGCATCTTCATCTTCAGGCAGTCCTCGCCGCGAGTCTTTCTGTAGACGTCGCGTGTGACGCCGTCGAACTGCAGGTAGAGGCTGTCGAGCCCCGCCTCGCGGCAGCGCCTGGCGAAGTCGAGGTCGGATATGTTCTTGCCGTTGGTCGCTATCTGGATATGGCCGAACCCCATCTCCTTGGCCATCCTCACGATCTCGATGAAGTTCGGGTGGATGGTGGGCTCGCCGCCGGAGAACTGTATCACCTTGCATGGCACGGGCCTGCGGTCGCGCAGCGTCTGGAGCATCCCGCGCACCTCCTCGACGGAGGGCTCGGTGACGTAGCCCATGGCGTTTGCGTTGGCGAAGCAGACCGGGCAGATCATGTCGCAGCGGTTGGTGAGGTCGATGTTGGACATCGCCGTGTGCGAGTGGTGCATGTTGCACAGCCCGCAGTTCTCCGGGCAGCCCGATCCGGGCTGTGCCTGAGTGAGCGGGTTGGTGATGCCCCTCTGGTCGCCGAAGCGGAACGTGAACATGCTCATGTAGAAGTCCGCGTCAGGCGATATTAGTTCGCGGAAGTAGCCGTGCTCTGCGCACTCCTTCTCCATGAAGACGGCCTTGCCCTCGCAGAACTTGCGGGCGCGGATAACCTTGCCGCACTCGGGACAGAGCGAGTCGGTCCAGTAGGGCAGCGTCCAGGGGACCTCCCGTATGGGGTGGCCCGAATACGTCATCTTGGGCTGGCAGTGATTCAGGAAGGCGGGCCTGGCATCGCCCCTGACTACCTTGTTTCCGCCCTTGCCTACCTCGGTTTCCATCTTCACCGCCGGCTCCGCGCCAGCTCCCATGCCCGCTTTCGGATTCATCTTTTCGCCTCCAAGCGTTTCGAGCGTTAAAAACGTTATAAATGCTTGATATATAAAGTCTTTTAAGGACGGACCGGGGTAACAGTTATCAGACTGGACGTCAACAGAAAGGTTGAGGTTAAGGCTGAGGTTAAGGCTGAGGTTAAGGCTGAGGACGAGGGATTCTAATGCTAGACCTAAGCCTCAACCTCAACCTGTCGTTCTCATCATTTCCCCAAGAACTTCATGACTTTTTTCATGTCCTCCCACAGCGGTTTCTTCATGTTCGGGTTTCTGAGGAGGAAGGCCGGGTGGTACGTGGGCATGACGGGAGTGCCTCGCCAGTCGAGGAAGTTGCCGCGCACCTTGGTGATCTTGAGCTCCTGCCCCAGCAGGTTTCTCACGGCGACGCTGCCGAGGCAGACTATGACCTTGGGCTGGATTATCTCGACCTGCTCGATGAGGAAGTCGATGCAGGATTCGACCTCGTCGGGCTCGGGGTTGCGGTTGTCGGGGGGGCGGCACTTGACGATGTTGGCTATGTAGACCTCGTCCCTGGAGTAGCCCATAGCCTCGATGATCTTGGTGAGCAGCTGTCCCGCGCGCCCCACGAAGGGGATGCCCTGCGCATCCTCGTCGCGGCCCGGCCCCTCGCCTATGAACATTATCTCCGCCTTCGGATTCCCGGTGCCGAAGACGAGCTTGGTCCGCCCCTTGTGCAGCTTGCACAGATTGCAGTCGCCCATCCTGTCGCGGAGCTTCTCCAGGGCGCGGCCCTTGTCCTCGGGCGCCATCTTGGACTTAGCGCGGGCTTGGGCCTTCGGCGCGGACTCGGCTGTGACCTCCTGGAAGCCCAGGGTCGCGGCGTACTCGAGCAGGTCCCTCACGTCCGACGCCACCTCCGCCACCGATGCCGATTTCGTATCGTCCGCCATATTGAAACTCCCTCTTTGACTGCGATGACGGTCGGGACTATAGTTTTCATGATGGTTCTTGTCTATGCCGTAATTTTGGCGATGCTGGCGCTGGGGCTGCCCTCCACCGCTTACGCCTGGGGGCCCGGGATGCACGTGGATTTGGCTCTGCACGCCCTGGCGGACGTATCCTCGTTCGCGCCTGCGATAGCTGAGCTGGTGCGGATGTTCCCGCAGGCGTTCGTCTACGGCGCCGCCAGCCCCGACATCATCGTCGGCAAGCGCTACTACGGCTATCTTCACCACTGCCACAGCTGGAGGATGGGCAGGCTCATCCTCGCGGAGGCCGCAAGCGACATTCAGCGGGCGGCGGCCTACGGCTATCTCATGCACCTGGCCGCGGACGTCGTGGCGCACAACTACTACATACCGGTCAAGGTAGTGCGCAGCTACAGGGCGAGGCTTCTCACGCACACCTACTGGGAGATGCGCTTCGACGTCGGCGTCCCAGACGAGGTGTGGGAGAGGCTGGAGGGGATCACGGAGCAGGAGATAGAGGAGTTCGACCTGCTGTTGGAGAGGGTGCTGCGCAAGACGCTGTTCACATTTTCGACGAACAAGCGCATCTTCAACACCATACTCATGATCCAGAAGATGCGGACGATGCGCAAGAGCCTCAGGGCGTACGCCAAACGCTCCCGCTTCGGGATAGGGGAGGAGAACCGCCAGCACTACATGGACCTGGCGCTGGACTCGGCGCAGTCGTTCCTGAGGGAGCCGGAATCCGCGCCGTGCCTGGACATGGATCCCGCCGGCATAAGCAGGCTCGACTACGCCTCGAGGCTAAGGCGCAGCATAAGGGCGACTGTACGCAGGGGGCTCATGGACGAGACGGCGGCCGACAAGCTGGTGGAGCTCGTGAAGGAGAGGCTGGCGCTCGGGCTCTATCGGCCGGAGATGGTCCTGCCTGGAGTCGTGGACGTACTGTGAGGTGGGATATGGGTAAGGCTAAGGTTAAGGCTAAGGCTAAGGCTAAGGCTAAGGCTGAGGCTGAGGTTAAGAAGATGGTGAGGTGTGATTCGTGCAAGGGGGACTGCTGCACCGGCATCGTCCTGGACATACCTAAGCCCAGGTCGTTGGAGGACTTCGAGAACATCAGGTGGTATCTCTACCACGAGAAGACGCACGTATATATAGATTGGGACGGCGACTGGGTCGTGGAGATGGACCTGCCCTGCACACACAGGGACAAAAGGACCGGCCGGTGCAGGATATACGACTCCAGACCCCCGGCCTGCAGGGAGGCGAGTTCGGCGGAGTGCGAGCGCAACAGGGACGACGCCAGGGTCCGCTTTCGCACGGTGGCCGATTACGACCGGTGGCTCGATGGGCGCCGCCCGGCGGGGAGGCGTTAAGCTCGGGTTTTTTCTTGCATTTGGGGGCGCCAGGAGTAAAAGCGCCAGATCATGGAAAAGGCGGAGCCTGGCGGTAGGGACATATGTTTACCTTCTTCACCGACATCGTCAAAAAGGACGTCGTGGACCGCCACGGTCGGTTCATCGGCCATCCCTACGACTTCACCGCTGAGCTGGAGGAAGTCTATCCTCGCATCACCAACCTCGTAATCTCGCGTGGCGTCTTCGCCAAGCGCTTCTTCGTCGTGCCCTGGAAGGAGGTCCACCAGGCCGGTAAGAGGCTTGAGTTGCGCGTGCCGCGCGAGTCGCTCGCCGAGGTGGACTCCTACCGCGAGGAGTACGAACCGACGCTCCGCAGCGACATCCTCGACCAGCAGGTGGTGGACACATACAACCGCAAGCTCGTTCGCGTCAGCGACCTCCATTTCCTCAAGGTCGACGACGATCTGAGGCTTGCGCACGTCGATATAGGCCTGCGGGGCCTAGTCCGAAGGCTCGGCTGGGAGCGCGTGGTCGACGGCTTCGTGCGCCTTTTCAACCGCCACGCCAGGTACCTCAACGACGAGGGGCTCATCTCCTGGAAGTACGTCCAGCCGCTGTCCATACAGTCGGCGACCGGTCAGATACAGCTCAACGTCGACATGAACCAGCTGCGGCAGATACCGCCGTCGGACATATCGACGATGCTCATGGAGCTCGATCCCTACCAGCGCGCCGCGCTCATCAAGACGCTGGACGTGCAAAGGCAGGTCGACACCATAACGGAGCTGGATCTGAAGCTGCAGAAGGACATCGTTGAGGAGCTGGACGCGCAGGCGGCCTCGCGCCTGTTCGAGCGCATGCCCGCCGACGAGGCCACGGACCTGCTGGCCGAGCTCGACAAGCGCGACGCCGGCCGCATCATGGGCATGCTCTCCGCCAAGAAGGCGCGCGAGATCACCGAACTCATGGAGCACGAGTCGGACTCCGCCGGCGGGCTTATGACCACGGAGTTCATCACCCTGCGCCCCAGCATGACCGTCGGACAGGCCATCGATCACATACGCTGCGTCGAGATCCAGAAGGCCGAGACGATCTACTCCGCCTTTGTGGTCGACGAGCACGAGGTCCTCATAGGCTCGATCCTTTTCCGGAGGCTCCTGCTCGAGCCGCTGGAGTCCAAGATCGGCGACGTCATGCAGCAGAAGCCGCCGGCGGTCAACGTCGACGACTCGGTCAAGGACGTCGCCTACACGATGGACAAGTACAACCTCTACACGCTCCCCGCGATCGACGACGAGGGCAGGCTCGAGGGCATCATCACCGTCGACGACGTCCTGCACGCCGCGGTCGAGGAGGCCTGGGGCAAGCGCGGGGGATTGTAAAAGCGCCAGTACGGCGAGAACGGCCAGTACAGCCAGTACTGTGAGGGCGGCCAGAAAATGGATATCACCCAGAAGGTAAAGATTCCGGCCCCGAAGGGCTTCTGGCGCAACATCGTCATATTCCTGGCGGTGCTGGGCCCCGGCATAATCACCGCGAACGTCGACAACGACGCCGGCGGCATAGCCACCTATTCGGTCGCCGGCGCCCACTTCGGCTACGATCTGCTCTGGGCCGTCGTGCCCGTCGTCTTCGCGCTGATCGTCGTCCAGGAGATGAGTGCGCGCATGGGCGCGGTCACCGGCAAGGGCCTGGCCGACCTCATCCGCGAGCACTTCGGCGCCAAGATCACCTTCTACGCGATGGCGGCGCTTCTGATCACCAACCTCGGCAACACTATGACGGAGTTCTCGGGCATCGCGGCCAGCCTCGAGATATTCGGCATCACCAAGTACATCAGCGTGCCGGTAGCGGCGCTGGTGGTGTGGCTTCTAGTCGTCAAGGGCACGTACAAGATCGTCGAGAAGGTCTTCCTCGTCGCCTGCCTCTTCTACGTCACCTACATCGTGTCGGGGTTTCTGGCGGACCCGGGCTGGGGCGAGGTGGGGCTGGCTATGGTCACGCCGGAGGTCCGTCTCGATGCCCCGTACCTGTACATGCTCATAGGAGTCATCGGCACGACGATCGCGCCGTGGCAGCTGTTCTTCTTACAGTCCTCGATCGTCGAGAAGGGCGTGGGGGTGGAGCACTACAAGCACTCGCGATGGGACGCGGTCGTGGGCTGCGTGATGGCGGGCATAGTGGTCTTCTTCATCATGGTCGCGTGCGCTGCGACGCTCAACCCCGCGGGCATAAGGGTCGAGGGCGCCGCCGACGCGGCGCTGGCGCTGGCCCCCCTGGCCGGGCGCTATTGCTCGTGGCTCTTCGCCTTCGGGCTCTTCAACGCCTCCATCTTCGCCGCCTGCGTGCTGCCGCTGGCGGTGGCCTACTACGTCTGCGAGGGCCTGGGCTTCGAGGCCGGCATAAACAAGACCTTCTCGGAGGCCCCCCAGTTCTACGGGCTCTTCACAGCCACGATCCTCATCGGCATGGGCGTGGTGCTCATACCGGACTTCCCGCTCTTTCGGATGATGGTGCTCTCGCAGGTGGTCAACGGCATCGTGCTGCCGTTCATCCTCATCTTCATGATCATACTGGTCAACCGCACGGACGTCATGGGCGAGCTCAAAAACGGCCGGTTCTGGAACGCGGTCTCCTGGATCACGGCCCTGGGCGTGATGCTTCTGACCGCGCTTATGGCCATCAGCTATTTTTAGTGAACCGTCCCCTATTATAGGATATAACTGCTCCAGTCATGGCCAGGCGAACCAAGCGCAGCAAGAGAAAGAGCTGGCTCACGGTCCTCGTGACCGCCGGGCCGACCCGCGAGTACATCGATCCGGTCCGCTATATCTCCAACGACTCCTCCGGCAGGATGGGCTTCGCCCTGGCGACCGCCGCCAGGGACATGGACTGCGACATCACGCTCGTGTCGGGGCCGGTGGCGCTGGAGACGCCGGAGGGCGTGGCGCGCGTGGACGTGGTCTCGGCCCAGCAGATGCACCGTGAGGTGATGAAGCGGGCCAGGAAGGCTGACCTCATCATCATGGCTGCCGCGGTCGCCGACTGGAGGCCCAGGCGCATGGCCAAGGAGAAGATGAAGAAGGCCACCACCGCGCCCAAGATTGCCCTCGTCAAGACCCCGCACATTCTGGAGGAGGTTGGAAAGAAGAAGCGGCCACATCAGATTCTCGTTGGCTTCGCGCTGGAGACCAAGAAGCTCGAGGAGCGCGCCCGCGAGAAGCTCAAGAAGCGCGGCATGGACTGGGTCGTGGCAAACACCGCCGACGCAATCGGGGCCAAGGCCAGCCGCGCCGTGCTCGTCGGCCGCGGCGGCAAACGGCTGAGGATGCCGAAGCTCCCGAAGGAGGATTTGGCCTACGTCATCCTCTCACACGTCCTCTCGTAATAAATACTAAATCCTAATATCTAAATCCTAAACAAATCCTAAATTACAAATCCCAATGTTCCAAACATCTTGTTTGGGATTTAGGGTTTAGAATTTGGGATTTGTTTAGAAATTAGGATTTAGAATTTAGAATTTCAGATGTGATGTATTTCAATATCTCTGCGGGTTCAGGCAGCCTGCCCTTGCCCTCGTAGCCGCAGGCGAGCGCGCCCTCTGCGGGCTCGATGAAGCGGTAGCCGTGTTCCTTGAGCGATGCCACGTTCCCCTGTGTTATGGGGTTCTCCCACATGTTGGAGTTCATCGACGGCGCGAAGATCACAGGCGCCTTCGTGGCGCATATGACTGTCGTGAGCAGCTCGTCGCAGATGCCGTGCGCCACCTTGGCGATGATGTCGGCGGTCGCAGGCGCCACCAGCACCAGCTGCGCCCGGTCGGCTAGAGATACGTGGCCTATCTCGCCCTCCTGTATGAGGTTCCACATGTCGGTGTGGACCGGGTTTCCGGTCAGCGTCTGCAGCGTCAGCGGCGTGACGAACTTCGTGCCCGCGCTCGTGAGGACGCAGTGGACCGATGCGCCGCGCCTGGCGAGCATGCGCGCCAGCTCGCAGCACTTGTAGGCGGCGATACCGCCCCCTATGCCCAGCACCACTTCCCTGTCCTTGAGATCGATCGGCATGGCGGAAAGCCTATGACTTCGCGCCCCCGCTTGCAAGCCCGGCCTTCCTGGGCTTCCTGGCGCGCTTCCTGCGTTTCTTCGCGGCCTTCTTCGCGGCCTCCGAGCGGCGCCTGCGCGTGAGCTCCTTCTTGTATGCCCACAGCTCGTCCATCGTGGTGAGCACGGCGTCCAGGTCGTCGTAGTCGTGGATGTGCTTCTGCTCGCGCTCGCACTCGCCGGGCTCGTGCTCCTTGCAGATGGAAGGGCGCCTGTCGTAGACAAGGCAGCCACCCTCCTGGCTCAGGTGCCTGCAGCGGTTGTGCACCACCAGCTGCCATGTGTCGCCCGAGACGTGCAGGGCCGCGCCCTCGTGGGCGATTATCCATGCGAAGTCGTCCCAGTCGCGCAGGTTCTCCGGCTCGTCGACCTCCAGGCTGAAGTAGCCGCAGCAGCGGGCGCAACGGCGGCACTCGCCCTCATGTGTAACTTTTCCGTGCATGGGGCCGATGGGTTATGATACAGCTCGCACATAGTCAACGGAAAAGGGGGCGCCATGTCAGGAAGGCTAACTGACGGGGAGAAGGGGCTTCTTCTGAAGCTCGCGCGCGACACGATAGACCGATACCTCGCCGACGGATCGCGGATCGACCTGCCGAAGGCGGAGGGCCTGCTCGCGGAGAAGTGCGGCGCGTTCGTGACTCTGCACAAGCGCGGCCACCTGCGCGGCTGCATAGGCAGCATGGTCGGGACCATGCCGCTCGTGGAGACGGTTCGCGAGATGGCGATCGCCGCGTCCACCGAGGACCCTCGCTTTCACAACGTCACGCCCGAGGAGATGGAGCAGATAGACATCGAGATCTCCGTCCTGTCCCCGATGCAAAAGGTGAAGGACCCAAGCGAGATCGAGGTGGGCCAGCACGGGATACTGATGCGCCAGGGGATGTACCAGGGCGTGCTGCTCCCGCAGGTCGCCACCGAGTGGGGCTGGGGGCGCGAGGAGTTTTTGGAGCACACCTGCGAGAAGGCCGGCTTACCTATAGATGCATGGAAGGACCCCAAGACATCCATCGAGATCTTCCAGGCCGAGGTCTTCGGCGAGCGCGAGCGCGAGCGCGCAAAATAGTCCTATAAATCAACATCTTATCTGAGTCGAAAACCTAGCAACCTTTTGCCCCGGGGTGCGATAACACCTGTGCGGGCCAAAGGAGGGCCGAGTCGGATGCACAGCAATGTGACATATCTGCCGTTCAGAAATATCGTCGCCCCGAACAGCGGCTTGTCGCTCGCGAGATCGACGTTCGCCGCTGGGCGGCTGAACGACAGGGTGATCGATACCGCGGTGACGCGTTTTGGCCCGCACATCACGGACGCGGTGGTGATCGTTAGCTCCGACGTGGTCCTCTCGCCCTTCCTCGAGGAGCGGTTGGATGGTCTGAAGGAAGGGGACGCCGCGAGCCGCCTGGATAGGCTCTCCCAGATAGCGGAGCGCGACCCTTCGTACGACGAGACCGCCATAGATCCTCAAGCCGGGAGCGACTTTCAGATCCTGAGGCTGGGCCCGAAGTTCCCGCGCTGGGATCCGGGGGTGAATTTGAGGCAATACGCCTTCTTCCAGGAGGGGATGCCGCCGGCCGCCCTGACTGGAGTCGATCCTATCAACAGCGTGCATGGAAAGATGCGCAATAGTTATCTGGAAAGGGTCCAGGAATTCCTCAGGGGCGTCCTGGATGATATGTCTGGGCCCGTCTCGAGGGATGAACGGGTGGGGATGCTGAGTCTGGCGAAGGGGTTGGCCGTCATGGTGGAGGCTGGCTCGGATTCGATGCCTTCCGGCGTTGCCTGTGATTTCGATTTGATATGGGGCTATCTGGGAGACGCTCACCGGGCGCTGATCTCGGGCGGCGCGTTCCCTTCCTTAGAGCTTTGAGCGGCCCTTCGCCTTCTCCTTCAATCTCCTCGTCCTGCCTGATACCCTGTCCCTGACCTCAGATACCCGGTCCCTGACCGCTCCATGGCGTCCCTTCGGTCCCGCCCTATCCAGCACGAGCCTCAGCCTGTTTTCCCTGACGGCCTTGGATATAGCATCCATGTCGACTTCGACATTCGCGCGCTCGAGCGATCTCGGTATCCGACTCCTTATTTCGGGCGCCCTCTTGACGACGGGCGTCTCATAGCCGTAGGGGTGGACCACCTTCACGTCCCTTAGGTTTTCCCCGTAGTGCGTCAGGACGACCTCCTCCATTATCATGCCGATCGTATCCGCGAACGCGGAGGGATAGGGCTTTCCCGTCCGGGCGTCGATGTTCTCGTGGATGGTCAGGTATCCGTCCTTGAACTCCGTGTGGAGGCGCTCCGCCACGAACTCCCTCTGGACCTCGTTCATGGAGTCGAAGCCGGTGATGTACTCGCGCATTATCGCCCGGACTCCGTTCGTACGGCTCTTTCTCGCGGAGCGCTCCGCCTTCTCCGCGGCCTTCTTCTCAGCCTTCTTCTGCTTGGCCGCCTTCTCCTCGGCCTTCTCCTTGGCCTTCCTCTCGGCCTTCTTCTGCTTGGCCGTCTTTTTCTTGGCCGCCTTCGCTGCCTCCTCCGCCTTGGCCTTCTCCTTCAGATCCTGCGCTTCCCATTCGGCCTTCTGGTCGGTGGCCAATTTCTCCAGCTTATTGTAGTCCTTCTTCTCGGACCGCTTCTTTCCGGCCCACTGGATCTTGATCTCCCTGATACCGCCGTCCTGTCCCCTCCGTACCTGGACGAAAATCCTCACGCCTCCGTTTGTGTGGATCCTCACCTTGTATACGTCGAGGCCTTCGAGATTGACGGTGTGTATGTCGGAGTTGCAGAGCACGACCTCCTCGTGTGTGAACTGGCCCCTTTTGTCCCGCTGATTCAGCATCTTGACCGCGCGGTCGAGATGCTTTTCAAAGCCGAGCTCAACGACGCGCTCCCACGCTCCGTCTCCCCACGTGAATGGTTTTTCGAGATTTGGCTTGGACTTGGGCTCCTTCGCATCCTCTGCGCCGACCTCGCTCGCACTCATGAACGGGATCTCTTTTAATTCGGTGCCTCCGCCTTCCAGCTCTTGATGCTTGTATCGCCTCGCGCGCTCGTAGATGTCGCCCAGCGTGCGCGTTATGAGCTGGCTTGTGCGGTCGAGCTGCCAGTCGCCCGCGTTGTTGTTCGTGATCGTCTTCAGGTCCGCCCTGATCTCCGTCAGCATCGCCTCTATCGCCTGGCGGTTATTCTCGCATGGCATGCGCCTGTATATCGTCTCGATGTCGGAAAGCTGCCCCTTGATCCCGTCGATCAACTCGATGTTGCGATCCAGCTTCTTGTCACCCTCAGCGAAGAGCATATGTTCGAGGCGGCTCAGGATCGCCTTCGAATCCCTCTGCATCCGAGTGCCCTCCCAGGGGTTGGCGTCCGGGAACACATTCCTGTCGATCTCGAACGTTTCGCCCTGATAGGAGATCTCGTGCGCGACGGATCCCAGGAGCATGCCGATCGCCCCGAGCTCGAATGTCAGCGACATGTCGCCGTCGTCATCCTCGACGGAATCATGCCCGAAGATGCCGGCCCTCATCGGTATGTAGTGCGACATGAGCTCGTCGACCCAGCCCGATTCGCCCCCCGAGAAGGACGAACCGTTCAGCTCGTCCGATGCGGCGTCATCATGCGGGGCGATTTCGTCGGCCGCTGCGTGCGGGATGCCGCCCGTGATCTGCGAGTTTTGAATTGCGTCGAACCTCAGCTCATCCATAGCTATTCCCCTCCACACACCCGCCCCTATGTATCTATTATCGGCAGGGGAGGGGGACGAGTTGCCCCGCTGCACAGAAAATATTATTAATGATATCAAGGACTTATAGTTTTTATGAGGGGCCGGTTGACTAACCCGGAGGGGGGGCTTAGACTAAGTAAGTAATCATTTACTTATAAAGGGTGGGGGATGGCCAAGAGGATGACAGCCGGGGAGCGCAAGGGGCAGATCGCCGATGCGGCGGCATCGCTCTTCGCCGCGCACGGCTTCGCCGGGGTCACCACCAGGCAGATAGCGGAGGCGGCGGGAGTCAACGAGTCGCTCCTCTACCGCCACTTCCCGAACAAGGAGGATCTCTACACCGAGATAATCAAGATGAAGATAGCCCAGCAGGGCGATTTCATCGACGAGGCGATCCTGCAGACGAACGACGACGCGGCCGTCCTCTCGTATATCGCGAGGAGCTTCATTGAGGTGGTGGGCGAGGATCCCTCATTTCTGAGGCTTCTGCTCTTCTCGGCGCTGGAGGAGCACGGGCTCGCGACGATCTTTTTCGAGAGGAGGGTGGGCGGGGTCTTTCCGCTGCTCGTGCGTTACTTCGAGCGCCGGATGGATGAGGGGGCGTTCCGAAGGCAAGATCCGCGCATCGCGGTTCGAGCCTTCGTCGGCATGATCATGCACTACATTCTGACGACCGAGATCTTTCGCGTGCCTGAGGGGATGCGCGTGTCGAGGGAGGATGCCGTGAAGGGCTTCACTGATATATTTCTCGAGGGGATGAGGCTGTGAGAAAGCGATCCTTCGCAATAGCGCTTCTGCTGCACCTGTTGCCCTGCGCAGCGGCCGCGGGGGGCGTGAGCCTCGATCCGGCGAAGATCGAGGACATGGTCCTGGAGCGCAGCTTCGGCGTGAAGAAGGCCGAGATCGACAGGCAGGTCGCCGCGGAGGGCGTACCCACGGCCAAGGGCGTCTTCGACACATTCCTCGAGGGCAGCGCATCATATCAGCTCAACGAGGAGAAGCAGCTCAATCCGATATTCGGCAACAGGACCGACACATTCTACTGGGACGTGGGGCTGACCAAGGAGCTGGCCCCCACCGGCACGACTCTTGGCGTCTCGCTCGCCAGCGACTGGACCAAGACCTCCGGCGCGCTAGCGGTGGGCGGCAACCCTATACTCCCGCCCTTCGGCAACTGGGAGCCGGTCCTGGGCTTTTCGCTATCGCAGCCGCTTCTGTACAACGCCTTCGGTCTCGTCGACCGCGGCGGGGTCGACGAGGCGCGCCACCTGTACGCCTCGGCGGACCAGTCGGTCAGGATGCAGGTCGACACCATCGTCTACGAGGCGCTCCAGGACTACTGGGACCTCTTCTTCGTGCGAAGGCAGCTTCGCGCGATCGAGCGCGCGATAGGCTTCGCGAGGGAGTTCCTGAACACGACGCTAGAGGAGCGAAAGCTGGGCACGGTCGAGGATACGGACGTGCTGGCCGCGCGCGCCAACCTCCTTGAGAGGCAAAACGAGTACCACGCCTACAGGGAGTACGAGAAGATCGCGGAGGAGGACCTCCGAAACGACCTCGAGCTTCTGCCCCATGACGATCTCGTGCTGGCCAAGGGGTATCCCGCAAAGGTGAAGGTCGTGGAGAGCGTCGACGCGATGATCTCCAAGGCGCTGGGCAACCGAGGCGACTACCTTGCTGCGCTCGAGGAGATCAAGCGCCGCAGGGTGATGGCCAAGGTGGCGCGCAACAAGCGCCTGCCGCAGCTCAACCTCGTGTCGACGGTCGACCTCAACGAGATCGACCGCGACTACGGCCGCGCGCTGGGCGGGATGGACAGCCCGAACCTGACCACGGGGCTCACACTCAGCGTGCCGCTGGAGAACCGCGCGGCCAGGGCCGGCGCGCGCCAGGCCGAGGCCGAGCGCGCCAGGGCCGTCTACGAGGCGCGCGACCTGGAGACCAAGATCGCGAACCAGATAGCCAGGCTCTCCGCGGCGATAGGGGAGAGGCTGAGGATAGTGGAGAAGACCCAGACGGCGCTCAATATGCACCTGGAGAAGCAGCGGCTCGAACTCGCGAAATACAGGATAGGCAGGTCGAACTCCGACATCGTCAAGCGCTACCAGGACGACACGGTGAACACCGAGCGCAGGCTCTTCGAGGCGTGGCTCGCCTACAAGAAGGCGCTGCTCGACCTGAGGCTCGCCCTCGGGACCATGGTCTCCGAGACCGGCGAGGTCGAGGAGCGCACGGAGGTGATCCGCAGGTGAGAAAGATATTTGAATTCTCCGTCAGGCAGCCGCTGTTCGTGAATCTCCTCACGATACTGATATTCCTGGCCGGCTTCATGGCGATAAAGAACATCAACCGCGACGTCTTCCCGACGATAGACATGGACGTCGTCATGGTGACGACCGCCTATCCTGGCGCCACGCCCAAGGAGATAGAGAAGCTCATAACGATCCCCATAGAGAGGGAGCTCAAGGAGGTCGACGACATAAAGGAGATGACCTCCATCTCCATCGAGGGGCTGTCCCACATCTTTCTGGAGATAGAGCCGGACGCCCCGGACAAGAGCAGGGTCATAAGCGACATACAGCGCGCCGTCGACAAGGCCGACGACCTGCCCGCCGACTTGCGGGACGACCCGCTCGTCAACGACATAAAGACCAGGGACCGTCCGGTCGTGGAGGTGTCGCTGGCGGGCGACATGCCCGAGCACGACCTCATACAGCACGCGAGGATGATCGAGCGCATGATCCTGGATCTGCCCGGCGTCGCCAAGGTCAGCCGCAACGGATGGCGCGACGAGGAGATATGGGTCGAGGTCGATCCCGACAAGATAAAGGAGTACTACATCTCTCTGGCCGAGGTCGTGCAGGCGCTAAGGCGCCAGAACGTGAGCGTGCCCGGCGGGACGGTCGTTCTCAACGGCACGGAGAGCATACTCCGGACGACCGGCGAGTTCGAGACGTCGGAGGAGGTATCAAACGTCGTCCTCCGCGGCAACGAGCTCGGCAACTGGATCAGGGTGGGCGACATCGCGAAGGTCACGGACGACTTCGACCCGTTCGAGATCGTACACCGCACCGACGGGCACCGCGCGATCAACCTCGTGGCGGTGAAGAAGGAGAGGGCGGACGCGATAACGACCGTGGATCAGATCGACAAGATAGTCGAGGAGTACAGAGGCATAGCGCCTCCCGATCTCGAGATCAGCACGGTCAACGACATGTCCTACTACGTCAAGAGGCGCCTGAACGTCCTGCTGAACAACGGATGGGTGGGGATCGTGCTCGTGCTGGTCTGTCTCTTTCTATTCCTCTCGGCGCGCACCGCCGTGGCCACGGCCATAGGCATCCCCACGGCGTTTTTGATGACCTTCACGATAATGTACTTCGCAGGCGTCACGGTGAACCTGCTCACGATGTTCGGCCTCATCATGGTGCTGGGCATGATCGTCGACGACGCGATCATCATATCCGAGAACGTCCACCGCAGGATCGCCGACGGCCAGCCCGCCGCGGAGGCGGCCATCGAGGGCACTCACGAGATATGGCGTCCGGTGCTCACGACCGTGCTCACCACGATCGCGGCCTTCACGCCGTTGATGTTCATGAGCGGGATCATCGGCAAGTTCGTCCTCTACATCCCGCTGGTCGTGATAATCGCTCTGCTCTCCTCGCTCACGCAGGCGTTTCTGATCCTGCCCTCGCACATAGTCAGCATCGAGAGCATACCGCGCTCCAAGTTCTTCGGGCGCATGCACAAGGGCTCGGTCGACCGGCTGTTCCGGCGCTTCCAGGGCGCCTACATAAGGCTCGTCAAGCGCCTCATACGTCGCCGCTGGCCCTACATCGGCGTGGTGGGCGTCTTCTTCATAATATCCGCGTACATCGGCATCGTGCACATCCCCTACGTGCTCTTCCCCCAGCGCGGCATCGACGCCTTCTTCGTCAGGGCCAAGGCCCCGATAGGCACGCCCGTGCTCGAGACCGAGCGCCTGATGGAGAGGCTGGAGGAGGAGGTGGCCCAGCTGCCCAAGACGGAGCTCGACAACTTCGTCACCACGGTGGGCCTCACGCAGCAGGACGGCCACGACGCCGACAGCGAGAGGGCGACCCACGTGGCGCAGATCCAGGTGATACTCAAGCCGCCCGCCGACCGCGAGATGACCTCGGACGAGCTGATCGCGATGCTCCGCGAGTCCACCAAGGACGTCGAGGGCTTCACGGAGGTATCGTTCGAGAACGTGCGCCCCGGGCCGCCGGTCGGCAAGCCCGTGGCGATCCGCGTGCGCGGCGACGACCTGGAGGAGCTCGACTCGATTGCGGGGGAGATCAAGGCCTACCTCGCCACCATCCCCGGGGTCTCGGACATCAAGGACAACTACGAGGAGGGCAAGGGCGAGATAAAGGTCAGGGTCGACGAGGGGCAGGCCTCGCGCGCCGACCTCGCCGTCGAGGACATAGCGCTGTCCGTGCGTTCGGCCTTCGACGGCGCGATCGCCACCACGATCAAGAAGGCGGAGGAGGAGATAGACGTCAGGGTCCGCTTCCCCGACGAGTGGCGCTACAGGGATGGGGCGCTTCAGAGCGTCATGGTGCCCAACGGCCGGGGCAACCTCACGCCGATAGGCGCCGTGGCCAGCTTCGAGCAGGGCCCGGGCATCAACGCGATCCGCCACTACGACCGCAAGCGCACGGTGACCGTCACCGCCAACGTCGACGAGAAAAACGCGACGTCGGTCGGAGTCACCAAAAAGGTGCAACAGCGCTTCCGCGACGTCTCGAAGGAGCACCCGGGCGTCTCGCTGGGCTACGGCGGCGAGTGGGAGAAGACCGAGGAGAGCCTGGCCGACCTCAAGATGGCGATGCTCATCGCGGCCTTCATAATATTCGCCATACTCGTCTTCGAGTTCCAGTCGCTGCTGCAACCCCTCGTGGTGCTGCTGGCCGTCCCCTACGGCTTCATAGGCATAGCCTGGGCCTTTCTGGTGCACTTCGAGCCGAAGAGCTTTTTGGCGATGATGGGCGCGGTGGGGCTGGCCGGCGTCGTGGTCAACAACTCCATCGTCTTCATGGACTTCATGAACAAGGCGCGCCGCTCCGGGCACTCGCTGCGCGACTCGATAATCGAAGCGGCGAGGCTTAGGCTGCGCCCGATACTGCTCACCACGATCACCACGGTCTTCGGGCTGTTGCCGGTCGCCTACGGCATCGCCGGCTCGGACCCGTTCCTCAAGCCCATGGCGCTGGCGATCGGGTGGGGGCTGGTGTTCGCCACCGCCTGCACACTGCTTGTGACCCCGGCGCTCTATGCGGTCATAGACGACGCCCACTGCTTCCTGATGAGCAGGCTCAAGTTCTGGAAGAACCACAAGTGCCCCGCGCGCGACTTCGACCGTCACGACTAGAGCGGATTGCAAAAAAAAGGCCCGGGAGCTTCGCCCGGGCCTTTCATATCCCCCATCTCTGTCTAGTCCGCGTTCGGGTTGTCGGAGCCCACCTCCGCGACCGCGGTCTTCATGCCCGGGGTCGGGAACTGGTGGTGCACCGAAGCTGGCTGGACGTGCTTCTCGATCAGCTTGGAGCTCCCCTGCACATTGAGCTTCGTGAACAGCATGTCGAACTGGCGGGCCAGCTCGCTCATGAGCGTTGTCTTGGTGTTGTCGGTGAGAGACCACATCTCCCTCTTGAAGGGGCCGAAGGCCTTCTTGCGCGACTTGTAGTAGAACTGCTCGTCCGTCATGTCCGGCTTTCTCTCGCCGGCGCAGTTGTCGTCCAGCCACTTGTAGATGTTGTCCTTGAGGGCCTTGGGGAAGGCGGTCGAGTCCAGGATCGTGTTCTGGAAGCCCGTGGCCAGGTGCACCTCCATCGCCTGGTGCTTGGGGAAGTTGTCGAAGGCCGACTCC
>Ga0180430_10000265_pt1 | contig 59404 bp, 46 predicted proteins | sample SS_ome_9_FD_132999 | JGI IMG/M metagenome (GOLD analysis project Ga0180430, IMG submission 132999) | Hypersaline lake sediment archaeal communities from the Salton Sea, California, USA - SS_1_S_2 metaG | ecosystem: Environmental > Aquatic > Non-marine Saline and Alkaline > Hypersaline >...
ATGAAAATACCCCAGCGTCCCTTCGGAGCTACCGGAGAGAGTGTGGGTATCTACAGCCTGGGAGCTCAGGCCACCGTAGAGCAGGTGGGCATGAGGGAGCAGGCACTGGCCATCGTAAATAAATGCATTGACCTGGGCATAAACTATATCGATACCTCAGCCTGGTATGGAATGGATGGAAACAGCAGCGAAGGCGATCACCTGCGTGGTACCAGTGAACGATTTGTGGGCGAGGTGATGAAAACCCGGCGCAAGGAAGTATTTCTGGCCACCAAGACCCACGACCGAAGCTACGACGGGGCCATGCGGCACCTGGAAAGCTCTCTGAAAAACCTTCAGACCGACGTGATCGATCTCTGGCAGATACACAATGTGGGAGGAAGAGTGGAAGATTTCAACATGGTCTTTTCCGAGGAAGGATGCATGAAGGCCCTGCTGAAGGCCAAAGACGAAGGCGTGGTTCGATTTCTGGGATTCTCCGGACATCAGGATCCCGATCCCATGAAAGACTTGATGGATCGCTATGACTTTGATGCCGTGCTGATGGCATTAAATGCAGCTGACAAGCATCACAATTCCTTCATCGAAAAGTTACTGCCTTCTGCCGTGGAGAGAAATATGGGAATTATTGGAATGAAGATCCCGGCACGCGACCGCATATTCTCTAACGGAGGTATTATCACTATGAAAGAGGCCATGAGCTACACCATGTCCCTCCCTGTCAGCACCATTATTGTGGGGATTGATAAGATTGCCGAACTGGAGGAGAATGTGAAGATTGCCAGTGAATTTGAACCACTCACTGCCGAAGAAATGCTGGCCATAGAAGAAAAGGTAAAGCCTCATTACGAGCACCTGATGTTCTACAAAGGACTTTCCGAATGGCCCGAGGAGTGGTCGGGTAATAATGTTTGATCAGGGAATTACCAGGATTAATCTGGGATACTAGCGTGTAATTACCAACCGGTCGAGAGGCTCTTCCGGGTAATCAATGGAATAAAACTCCAGTAGCAGACGCGTGGAATCGGCCCGGCAGCGCAGGGCTCCGTAATATTCGTCCTCACAACTCAGGACCTCTACCCCCTCCGTATCATAGTCCTCATCGCAGTAATAGAGGCTTTTACCACCTACTCCATTTACGATGTAAGGAAGACCTTCCTGCTGGTGATGTTCCAAACGGGCATAGATGTGATCGTGACCCGCCAGTACCAGATCCACTCCCCAGAGCTGAAAATCCCACTGCATGTAATCCGAATCTCCATGCCGGCCCGGTGAAAATGCAGCATGGTGGAAGTAGACAATGTGAAACGCCTTATTCGATTTTTCCAGTTCCTCTTTCAACCATGCCTTTTGTTTTTCCAGATCAGCTGAAGAAAGGGACGAGATAGAGTAGAATGTTACCGGCCCCCAGGAAAAGGAATAGAACTCTTCCTGCCCGGGCAGACTGAAATAATTGAGATAGGGCTCCAGACCGTAGCTTCCTTTATCATCGTGATTACCCGGCGAGGGATAGAATCGGTTGATGCTGTCCTCAAAGGCTCTGCCCTTACAACGGTATTCCTCGGGAGCATCAAAATTGTAGATATAATCGCCGTAATACTGCCCTATGTTCTGATGCAGGGTAGCATATTCTCCGTACTGATAATTATTGTCGCCGGTGGTAAGAATGAAATCCGGATCCCAGCCTTTAACCAGATCCGCCACCTCCTCTGTATCTTCCCCCATCCACCCGTAATCCCCAATGACCGCAAAAAGGATGGTGTCGGCCTCCACTTCTACAGAAATGCCCGGCGGATCCAGTAATCCATAGGAAACCGGCACCCTGCCTATGTACTGGCAGGCCCCCAGAAAAATCAATCCGGACAGGTAGCAAATGAGCCGTGTTTTAGACATGCTTTTCCAATTTACGAATTTTCCATCTTTTGATTTCAGGAAATTCTCCCTTACATTTATTCCTGTTCATAGAGCTAGCTTGATGGAAAAGAAGAGCATTCCCCCATTTTACGGACTAAGAGTTTATGTATCCTCCACGATGCTTTACTTCTTCCTGGTCATTCCCTTTGTGAGCTTCATAGTCTTTCAGAATGTGCCCAAGTTTATCCAGAACAACCAGGATAAGGTTAGCCAGGTTACCGATATCAGGGATTCCATCATGTCTACCCTGGACACCCTTCCCGAATTCAGTCAGGCCGAGATAGACAGCCTAATTCACTTAAGCATTGAATTGGCAGGTCTGGATCCCGATCTTTTGGAGGTTCTTGAGGATACCCTTATGACCGGGATTGATACCGTGATTACAGGAGAAGACACCCTGGTCCTGGAAAAGACCATTCTGGATGCAAGCAGCAATGAGGAAGACTCAGAGGGCATCCTTGAAATTGAGCACGACTCGGTGGAATCCCAGGGCCCAAATATAGAATTCACCGGGCCTTCCGATGAAAGAGATGATAACGAAAGGATTTTTCAGGAAGGTGGACCCTTTGCCCGCTACTTTACCCTGCTGCTTCTTTTGATGGTGGTAAGCTATCTGGTGGGCTTTATTTACAACCGGCCCTTCAAGCGCTTCTTCAAACTCAAACGCAGAAATAAGGAGGTCCCCGACAAGTTACATAACAAGTGTAAGAAGCGCCTTCTGAGCTCACCCATTGTTAACAGTCTGATTGTGACCATGCCCAATATCGTGGTCTTCCTCTATTCCTTTGTATTCCTTTTCAGCAAAGTGAGTTTTGATGCCGAGCTTGAGAGGGAAATGTTCGTCCAGCTGCACTGGCTCACCCTGGTGGCTACCATCCTGGAATTGTTATTTGTCTATTACTGGCAGAAGCACAGGGTACATATCAAATACATCGATCATGTATTCTCCGAAACCGAACTTCGTCAGAGAATATTCAAAAAGAAGGGCGGGAGAATCCGGAATCGCTTCATGGTGGCCAGTGGCATGACCACCTTCCTTCCCCTTCTGATAGTCATGGTTTACCTGGTACTGAGCCTCACCTCCCTCAAAGACCTGAACCTGGATTCCTTCTCCCGTGAACATCGGGACATCCTTTTCGGTCCCTGGAGTACCATTGTGGGAGCTGATAAGGAGACCGTTCCCCTGGAGAAATACGAAAAACTGTATTTCGTAAACGCCCTTGATACCATTGTTATGCTGGTGGGAATCGGCAACGGCATACTGGTATCCTTTATCTACCTGCTCTTGTTTATCCGGTGGACTACCCGGGATATTACCCGTCCGGTCAAAGAACTACTTGTAAACATTAAGAATACCCGTGGTGGGGAGGCCGAACAATACACCATTGTCCGGACCAACGATGAGATAGGGGAGCTGGCTGAAGGATACAACGAAATGACCCAGCAGATCCACAATTACGTGGAAAGTATCTCCAGTATGAACCGCGAGTTGGAAGAGAAGGTCAAAGAAAGGACCCGGGAAGTCCTGGAACAGAAGGAGGAAATTGAAACCCAAAAAGAAGAGATAGAGGCACAGCTGGATCTGGCCACCCTCCAACGAGATACCATATCTGTCCAGAAAGATCAAATCCTGGATAGCATCCATTATGCCGAACGCATCCAGTCCGCCATTCTTCCCCCGGAAACAAACCTTAGTAAACATCTGAGGGATCACTTTCTCCTGTTCAAGCCCCGGGATATTGTCAGTGGGGACTTTTACTGGACCATGGAGAAAAACAATAAGTTGCTGGTGGCCGTCGCCGACTGCACTGGTCATGGGGTCCCGGGAGCATTCCTGAGCATGCTGGGCATCGCCTCCATGAACGAGATAGTGAACCGTAGTAAAATTCTTAAACCCCATAAGATCCTTGAACAGCTCAGAGATATACTGATCAAGTCCCTTCATCAGACCGGAACGCGTGGAGAAGCTCAGGATGGTATTGAAATTGCACTCTGCGTGATTGACCTGAAAAACCATACCATGGAATACTCCGGAGCCAACCGCCCCCTGTATATCGTACGCAAAGATTCAGTAGAACACTTTCGCCCCGATAGAATGCCCATCGGAATATATGAGCAGGAGTTCGTACCCTTCACAAACCATTCCATTAAACTTCAGAAGGATGATGGAATATATCTTTTTTCGGATGGATATGTGGACCAGTTAGGCGGACCCTTACGAAAGACCTTCCGTGTCAAGAAATTCCGGAAATTGTTGGTGGAGATCCAGGATCAGAGCATGGAAAGCCAGAAACAATTATTGCTTCAAAACCTGAAAAATTGGCAGGGCGATGTGGAACAGATCGACGATATTCTGGTTATGGGGATTAAGATCTAAACAACTTGTATTAGTTGTCGCTGATCACATACTCGAATTTTAGCTTCGACATCCTGGACATCTCCTCTCCGACCTCAAGCATGTCTTCATCATCCTCTTCGTAAAACCATTTAATGTCAAGGTTCACCCCCAGGCCATTCAGGGCATTCAACGATTTGAAGATATCAAGAATATACTTAGCCGATGTGGAGTTGAAATACTCAAAATTGAATACACAATCCAGAGCAGAAGTTCTTTGAGGCTTGCCCAGCCCCGACTCATGCTTGGTATACTTCTCCAGCCACTCCAGGACAGGCAGGTAGAAATTTCTTACATTTTCCGGCCGGGATTCCCCGGAGAATTCAAATTTCTTTGATTCGGGATCCAGAATAATTCTTGGAGAGTTCACAGTGGCTTCAATAATCAGCTTTTCCATGTGTTATGTATTTATATCGATTTTCATTGTAAAAAAGGAATAACCTGCATCCACAGGTACAAAACTATATTCAATATCCACCTCGGTCCGAAGTGCCATAGTAATTAAACCAAGTCCAGCACCGGTATCGGTATCGCCGGCCTCCTTGTTAATTACTTCCTCATAGAGTGTTTTCAGTTCTTCGGTGTTCAGCTCATTTACCTTGTCGAGCTTTAATTTGAGGGGATCTACCAACTCATCCATTACCAGGTTTCCCACCGATACGGTAAAAACGTCATCAAGCTTCTTTACTACCAGTAAAGGAGCACGGGATTTACCCTGGGAATCGACCTGGTTATAAGCTGCGTATTTGTAGATGTTGTCGATGGATTCAACGACTGTTCCATAGAGCCGCTTTCTAACCGGTTTTCGCAGCTCATTGAAAGATGGTGCTGCCTTTAACTGGTTTAAAAGTTCCTCCATGGATTCAAAGGAGATGGGACCCCTGAAATCGATGATCACTTCTTCTTTCGACATCTTAAAATCAAAGTAACAAAAAAAAAGCCGAATACGATTTTTACCGGACGAATTTGAATATATTCGTATAGAAGCGCATAGACTCATGAGTGAAGCTATCTTAAAAGCCTTGATGCAATTATTTGCATTGATAGTTGATATCGATGAGATCCAGGAGATCTCGGAAAAAGAAAGAGAGATCATATATTCCTTCCTTTCCCGTCAGCTGAATACCGAGTTGACGGAGAAATACATGAGTATTTTTGAGAACTATCTGCTTCATTACCACCAGCATACCGTTGATAAGGGAAGTGTAAAGCAGAGAAAGCGGACCTCCCTAACGGCGGTAAGAATACTTTCCATCTGCGAACAGATCAATGAGGAACTGGAACAGCGGCAGAAGATCTATGTGATCATGCAGCTGGTGGAGTACATCGCCTATGGAATTGAGATTCGTGAGACCGAACTGGAATTCCTTCAGACAGTGGCCTCAGCCTTTAATATGGATGAAGATGAATACCAGGACATCCTGTATTTCGTTTTATTCTCCGACAAAAAGACACCCCGCAGAGAGCTTGTTCTTCTGATCAACAGCGATCTGGAATCCAGGGTTAAAGGGATGCACCACATCCATAATCACCACCTTGAGGGCGAACTCTCTGTACTGAATATCAAGAGTATAAATTCTTATGTGCTGCGCTTCCTGGGTAAGGAGGATCTTTTTCTCAATGGTCAGATTATCCAGCCGGGTATGACCTATACCTTTGATCACGGAGCGTCCATCCGGGGACAAAACATAGATGCCATCTATTTTACCGATGTGGCCGCCATATTTTCCACAGCTACCGCCACCACTAAATTATCCTTTGTGGCCAGGGGGGTGGAATTCCGTTTCAAAAACAGCGATAATGGTATACAGGGATTTAATCTGGAGGAAACCTCGGGCAGGCTGATTGGAATCATGGGAGGTAGCGGAGTAGGAAAGTCCACCCTTCTGAATGTGCTGAACGGAAACCTCAAACCGCAGCAAGGTGAAGTATTGATCAATGGGTACAACCTTTACCACGAAAAGGAACGAGAGCAGCTAAACGGGGTAATAGGATTTATTCCACAGGATGACCTTTTGCTGGAGGACCTGACTGTCAGAGAAAACCTGTATTACAACGCCAAGCTGTGCCTCGATGCATATAACGAAGCACAGATCAACCAGGTCGTGGATCAGGTCTTAACAGATCTGGACCTATATGAAATCAAGGATTTTAAGGTGGGTAAACCCCTGAGCAAGGTAATTAGCGGGGGGCAACGCAAACGAGTCAACATCGGCCTGGAACTAATCAGGGAACCCTCCATACTTTTCGTGGATGAGCCCACCTCCGGACTCTCCTCGGTGGACTCTGAAATGGTTATGAACCTGTTACGGGAGCAGGTCTTTAAGGGCAAACTGGTGATTGTAAATATCCATCAGCCTTCTTCTACCCTGTATAAAATGTTCGACCGGATCATTTTCATGGATAAGGGCGGATACCAGATATATTGCGGGAATCCCTCGGAGGCCGTGATCTATTTTAAGACCAAAAGCAATCATGCCAACGCCAACGAGGACCAGTGCGTCAGGTGTGGAAATGTGGATCCCGATCAGGTGCTACAGATTATAGAGGCCAAGATTGTCAACGAACATGGGAAACTATCCCGTGCAAGAAGGGTGAGCCCCAAAGAGTGGGCCGATCTTTTCCGGGGAAGCAACGGACGTGCCATTCCGGAAAAACCAACAAAAGAGGTTTTGCCGGATAATGAGTACAGCATACCCGGACTGTTCGCCCAGGCTAAGATTTTCTTTAAGCGGGATGTTCTGGGCAAACTCGCCAACAAACAGTATGTGATGCTCACGCTTCTGCTTGCACCAGTGCTGGCAACCATTATGGCATTCTTTACCAAATACTTTAGCGGCTCATCAGTCGATGCATCTGCCTATGTTTTTCGGAACAACGAAAACCTGGCAACCTATCTCCTTATGAGTGTGGTGGTTTTCCTCTTTCTGGGTCTGACCAGCAGCTCACAGGAAATCATCAAAGACAGGAAGATCCTGCAGCGGGAATCCTTTCTGAACCTGAGCTGGGGATCTTACCTGGGTTCCAAGATCATGATCATGTTTGCCATATCAGCTTTTCAGTCCCTGTCCTTCATTCTGATTGGAAATCTGATCTTTGAAATCAAAGGCATGTTGTTCTCTTACTGGCTTATCCTTTTTACCACAGCATGCTACGCCAATATCCTGGGCCTGAATATCTCGGCCGGACTTAATTCTGTGATCACCATATACATCCTGGTGCCCTTCCTGCTGATACCCCAGATCCTGTTTTGCGGAGTGCTGGTTAAATACGACAAGCTGCACAAAAGTCTCACCAATTATGAATATACCCCCGTCATTGGCGACCTAATGGCTTCCCGGTGGGCCTTCGAAGCCCTGGCAGTCGACCAGTTTAAAAACAACAGATACCAGAAAGAATATTTTAATGTGGATCAGAGGATCAGCACTGCAGATTACATTCAGGCATTTTTAAATCCTCAACTGGAAATCAAACTGGATTACATCGAGCGGGAACTTGCCAGCGGCAAAGATATTGAAAGCGTTCGTCAGGATCTTGATATTATGAAAACCCAGTTGTCCACTTTGGACAATCTGGTTCCGGGCATTGCTGTTTTTGATGCATCCCTTCTTGACTTTTCACCCTACAACGATTCAGTTACCCAGCCGCTTCGTAAATATTTGCGAGAGACTACCAGTATTTGCCGAAGTGCAGTAGGTGCCGGTAAACACGAGAAAAACGAGATAAACAAAGCTTTGATTTCGAAATTAGGTGGACTGGAAGAATATACTACCTACCGGAATGCCTATTCCAATATACGGCTAACAGAAATGCTTCTGAACCGAAATGTGGTCGATAAGGTCATAGAGAAAGAAGGCCGGATGATCCGGAAGCACCAACCAGCCTATATGGTACCCACTTCCTCCGTGGGCAGGGCACATCTGTACGCCCCGGTCAAGAAGCTCGGGAACTGGGAGATTGGAACTGTAATTTTCAATGTGATTGTAATATGGTTGTATTCCGGTCTCTTATACCTGGTTCTCTATTACGACCTCCTGAGGAAACTTATGCTCTACCTGGAATCCCTTCGCTTTATTCGGAGACGGAAAACCTGATTCCAAAGCTCAGTGAAAGCATGTTGTTATTGATTAGCAAGGGTTCCTTGTTGCTTACCGGACTCAGGTCGGGCAGGTATTGAAGTTCTGCAAATAATCCCAGGTTCCCGACATGCAATTCCACGCCTGCCCCGGCAGTCAAGCCCAAGAGGGTATGGTTTTGGGATTCCAGGGGATAATTGCTCTCTGTGCCATAATTCAGCAGGAAATCTACCCTCGGTCCCAATAAGAAATAGGGGGTCAGCCGCTCCAGGTCGATACGGTATCTGGCCAGCGGGACCAGGCTCAGGTAGTGGAAACGCGATTTGGCCGCATCCCCCTCATTCACTGTAATCCTGTCGTTATCCAGGTGGTTCACCGTCACCGATTCCGTGCTTGTGCAATGTCCCTTGGATGCATAGGCCACATCGAACTGAAAGCTGAAACTTTTGCCCTTGAAGGTTTCTGCAAACAGAGCTACCACCGGGCCCGGTACCGGGTTGGTTTCAAGTTCATAATCTATGGAAGTGATCCGGTAACTCTGGTTGGCCAGGCTGATCCCGGCTTTTATTCCAAAGCTGGCAGAATATTGCCCGTGAAGTATCAGGCTCGCGGACAATAACAGAAATCCTATGCTTAGCTTTCTCCAATTCATTCCACCAGAACTTTAATGGTTTCTATCCGTGGTCCGCAGGAAAACCTGGCATAATAAAGCCCTTTGACCGGATGATCCAAATGTACCGGATAATCCATGAAAGGAAGGCAAGACCCATAGGAGGCGCTGTGTACTAGTTGTCCTGAGCTTGAGTAAATCTCCAGTTTCACGGGCATATGTGCTTCCAATCCTTCCGCATCATTGATGCGAAACGAGAATGCTCCCTTATTGGGATTGGGACTCATGAAAAACAGGACCGGATCTTCCCCGGTGGATTTTTTCACATCTGCAACGCCGTCGAGCACCTCATTTTGTGGATCTATCTCCACACCACTAACCTGGTGTGGCATATGAAACTGGTAGCTTTCTTCATTGGCTCCGTGGAACACCCTGACCAGGGTATCACCTCCCGCATAGGAGATTTTATATTCCATGGACATCCTGAACAATGGTGTCTGGGTGGAAGAAGTCGACTGACTAGAGTTCAGGGTAAGCGTCTGACCCTGCTGTTCCCAATTTACCTCGTATATGGGATAGCCTGCGCCAAAATACCACTGATCGAAAAAATCGTCGAAATTCATACCGCTGGTTTCCTCAAGCACCTCTTTAAAATCCAGTCCGGTGGCCACCGAGTTGGCATAACGATCCAGGAAATTCCGCAGGGTGAGATAAAACAACTCATCATTATCCAGCTCGAAGCGTATCATATATACCAGGGCCATGCCTTTGCTGTAACTCAGGTTTCCGTTGAAAATACGTGAATCGTTATCCGCATCCTCCTCAGGTACATATACCGACCCTTCCGGCTCACGAAGAGCCCGGTTAAATCGGTACTCTCTTTCGCCTGCGGCATATTCGGGGGCCAGGAATTCGGTGGCCAGATAACCCGCCATGGTGGCAAATCCTTCATTGATCCAGATATCCTGCCAGGTGGCACAGGTTACATAGTTCCCAAACCAGGAGTGCCCCAGCTCATGCGCAATCAGGTAGAATTCAAAATTTCCCATGCCCGTCATGGTCTGATGTTCCATCCCCCCTCCCCAGGGCCATAGGTAGTGTCCGTATTTTTCCTCCCTGCAGGGATAGGGACCAAAAAGTTCTGTGAAAAGGTCCATCATGGGAATGGTAACCCCAATCTGATCCTGGTAAGTCTCCAGACAACCGGGTACATCGTAGACAAAATTCTGTATCAGGATGGGCGAGCTGCTGCCCTGGGGCTGCGCAGTTATGTTGTATTCCTGGTAATCGGATATGGCAATGGAAATCAGGTAGAAGGCAATGGGATAATTGGATTTCCATTCGTATCGTACCTGGCCGTTGGGCAAATAGGTGGTAGCCGTATGTATACCCTGGGAAACACCCATGAGCTCATAGTCGGTGGTTATAAATACATGGACCGAATCGGCCTTATCGCCCAGGTTCTCTTTACAGGGGAACCAGTCTTTGGCATAAAATGGTTCCGACAGGGTGAAGGTAACCGGTACACCCCAATCATCGTCTCTTTCGGAGACCATCCCTGGTCCCGTCTGTCCGCCATAAAACACCTGAGTGCTAATTAGAGTACCTGAATCCACGGGATTATCCAGTGTGATATACAGCTCTTCTCCCTGATGCGAAAAATCCATTTCTTCCCCTTCTACAAGTACCCGTTTCACATCCAGGGTATGATACAACTCCAGTACAAGGGTTTCAAAGGAATTCGTTTTAGTCTCCAGGAGGATGGTGGTGTTTCCCCCAATCTTATCGGAGCGGTCGGTAGCTCTGACGTCCAACCCGTAAAATTTCACATCGTACTCTTCCAGGAGGGGATTATCATTTAATGCCAGAGGGCTGTGAAATCTTTGTCTTTCCTGCGAGGCCATTACACTTTCCTCATAGGAAAAATCCACCAGGCGCTGTGCATGAATTTGGGAAAGACTCATCCCTGATGCCAATAAAAGGAATGCTGCCCACAGGCTGAAATTGGCTATGTAGCGCGACTTGAACACGAAGAAAAGATACGAAAAAAATACCAGGGGCTCAGCGTGCTCTCATGTGCCTGCGCTTGAATGCCCAGGTGCCCGATACAAAATAAATCAGGGCGAGAATCACAATGGCTAACATTTCCGGAAGGGTCTCTTTAACCTCCATTCCCCTGATCAACACCTTATTCATGGCTTCTACAGCAAAAGTCGGCGACAGGATATGGTTCAGTCTCACGCTGTACTCCCCAAGGGTAAAGAGCTCTCCTCCACTGATGGGGAAGGCTGCACCTGTGAAAAACATTAGAAGGAAAAGTGGAAAGGTGCCAATAATGGCAACCTCCTTTACCGAACGGCACATGGCGGCCACCAGCAGACTAAAACTGACCATGGAGAAGGCTGTCAGAATGGATATCAGGAGAATGAAGCCCAAAGTTCCAGGGAGCAGAGTGTAGCCCAGAGCAATGGCAGTTAGCAGGGCGAACAGCAGGGAAAGAATGGCCAGCAATATCTGAACGAGGGAAATTCCACCCAGAAACTCCAGGGCAGTTAGCCTGGATATCCTGAGCCTTTCCAGAGTCCTGATTTCCGGCTCCCTTACAATGGCCGCTGAAGCAGAGAAAATAATCATGATGATGGAGAGGATCAAAAGCCCCGGGACATAGAGTTCGAAGGTGCTTCTTGTCCCGGAGAAGCCCAGGGTTGTTTCCTTCCAGCTAATCGGGCTCTTTAGCTTTGCAGCGTCCAATATGTACTGGTTGATCAATTCTTCCGACCATACAGCCCCGACTATGTATTCGATTCGGGTTATGTCACCCACCAGCTCCAGTCTGGCTTTTCCCATCCCCTCATCCTCTGATGCCATTACCGCAGTACTTAAATTCTCGGGTAAAACCACCAGTACATCGGCCTGCTTTCTCCGGAGATCTTCAATAGCTTCGTCCCTGTTGTTGTGAGTGCTGAAATTCAGCATGGACATTTCCGGTAGAGCGGCCAGCAAATGCGCATGGGCTGCGATGGAATCGCCCAGGTTATAGTTTTTGCCCAGAAGCATGGTACCCCGGTCATAATTCACAAGGATCACATCGTACTCGGGGTCCTCGGTCTCGGCCATCAGGAAGTATATGGCGATAAATAAGGGAGCCATGATCAGAATCATGACAAGAATCCAGAATTCACGAAGCTGTTCCTTTATACCTTTACTGAATACATCCAGCCACCTCATGTTCTTAAGCTTTTTCCTGTGAGATGAATAAACACATCCTCCAGGGTATTCTGACGGATTTTCATTTCCCTGATCTCAATCTTTTCCTTTTGCAGTACCTGGTGAATCTCCACGATCCTTGAAAGCACATCCATGCTGCGCACAGTTAATGCATCCTCCCATCTGCTTATCTCCAGGCCCAGCGATTTCAGTCGCTCTTCCGCCTTCTCTATTCCGGTGGTCAAACCACCCAGTCGCATCTCCAGAATGTCTCCTTCGCCAATGGAAAGCTTTAAATTGTCCGGAGTGTCGAGTCGAAGGAGCTTCCCCGAATCGATGATGGCCACCCTGTCGGCTATCCTTTCTGCCTCATCCATGTTATGGGTAGTCACAATAACTGTTTTATTTCTGGCAGTATCCTTGATAAAATCCCTGACCAGGAGTCTGCTTTGCGGGTCAAGCCCGGCTTCGGGTTCGTCGAAGACCAGAATCTCCGGGTTGTGCATGATGGCCATGATCACATTCATTCGCCGTTTCATCCCTCCCGAAAGGTGGGCTGCCATCTTATTCCGCTTGGAGCTTAGACCCATGATCTCCAGCATCTCCTCTGCCCGAGCTCTTGCCTCTGCCCGGGGAACACTGTACATCCTGGCACTGAATACCAGTTGCTCCTTACAGCTGAGTTTATTCCACAATATGTTTTCCTGCGGACAGATGCCTACCTTGGCGCGGGTTTCCCGGTTCCTATCCGGTGGCACTGCATTCCCATTGATCAATACCTCACCCTTACTGGGTCTGAGCAAACCGCACATCATCCTGATGGCAGTGGTTTTCCCGGCTCCATTGGGTCCCAGAAAGCCAAATACCTCACCCCTGTTCACTTGCAGGGAGAGGTGATTAACGGCTGTAAGGTCGCCGAATTTCTTAAGAAGGTCTCTGACTTCCAGTGCAGGAATATCACTTTGGTACTGTGTTTCCATGAATCCCCAAGTTCGAACATTTCATCCACAGAAACAATGATTCTTTCCCGGCTCTTATAGTTTATTATCTTTAATCCGATAAACTTAAACACCAGTTCCATGCCCCGAGTATTCAATCCGGTAGACATCAGCCAGGAAGAAAAAGAAATCAGAAAGGACTATTTTGACCGCCACACCCCGGTGGTCATATGTGACAAATATGCCACCGAAGGTGAAAAGTTTAAGGTAAAGGTCCGGTTGGGAACAGAGTATTCCCACCCCGACGATCCAGATCACTTCATATCATATGTGCAACTGTGGAATCGGGAAACCTTTCTTGCAGAAACCCATTTTGCCCCGGGAACCCTGGGAAACAAACCGGAACACGTAGAAGTGGACTTCTACATTGTCCCGGGTCCGGTTACTATGAATCTGAGTGCCATGTCGGTCTGCACCAAACATGGTTTGTGGCAAAGCGAATCCAGGGAAGTAAGTATTCGCAAGGGTTGACAATCGGAGTTAGTTCTATTCGTCAGGCAGTTCCTCGATTTCTTCGTTCATATAGAAATCATCTGTCTCACCAGCCGTGTACCCCGAGGTGCCAATAAAGGATACGAAGGATATTTTCCACTCTTCATCCAGTTTCTCCAGGAAGCGCACCTGGATGCTGTTTATTTCTACCACATCATCTTCGTACTTAGAAGTCCATTTTTGATCGCAGACCACAAATGCCGATTGGGGGTAGATCTTCATCCGGTAGTTCGTTTTATCGACAGTAATGTGGATATCCGGACCCAGATCGTCTTCTGTTTGATCTCCGGTCATGTGCCTTGAAACATCCTCCCAACCCTGGGCAAAAACGTAATTATCGGCCCCGGCAGTTAACCTCATATTCAGAGAATCCTGCACATGGGTGGAAAACATTGCCTCGAAATCCCGTTCTATATAGGTCTGGGTTTCCTTTTCCATTACGGCAATAATGGCTGCCTTTTCTGCTTCATAATCAATGGGCTGTTCGCATCCGCTAAACATGACAGTTGCAATAGCGAGGACAAGTAGAATCGTGTATCTCATGGTCTAAAGAGTTAGGTTTATGAATAGAGCATGCTTATCTGCATACCATCCCTAAGTGCAAAATACAACAAAGGACAGTTAAAGTCAATTTATTATTACATTTGCTAAGGGTGAAAAGATGCATTCTTATATGGACGCTGTTTCTAAGTGCTGGATTTACAGCCATATCCGGACAGGAGAGCTTTCCGGCTCCGGTGGAAGGCGTGCTGGATCTCAGCGGTGAGGTCCTGGATCAGCAAAGCATACTCAATCTCAACGGAGAGTGGATTTTTCATTGGGAGGAACTACTTAATCCGGACAACTATGCCTCCAGAAAATCGTCAGGGATAAGCTGCACCGTTCCCTCCTACTGGTCCAGTTACGAGATCGATGGCAGGCCCCTTCCCGGGATGGGATATGGCACCTACCGTCTTAAGATCATTCTACCCCCGGGGTTTCAGTCAAGCATCTGTTTTGATATCCCGTTATTTGACGTTGCCTACAGCTTTTATCTGAACCAACGGCTGATGAGCAGCAATGGCAAAGTCGGTATATCCAAAGAGGAAGAGCAGCCCTGGTACGATCCTTCCAGCTTCTGCTATATTCCCGACGGGGACACCTTGCAATTGCTGATACAGGTATCCAATTTCCACCACCGACGTGGCGGGTTCTGGCAGCCTTTGTATATGGGTGGGGCAAAAGAAGTGCTCGACAGAAAGGAGCGCAACAGGATGTATTCCTATTCCACTTCCGGAGTCCTATTCTTTTTCATGATCTTCTTCCTGATTTTCTGGTCCTTTACCCGTACAAAGATCATGCTCCTGTTCGCACTCACTACCCTGGGAATTCTCATCAGGACAGTGAATACAGGGCTCTATTTATCCAATCAATTTTTGGATACCTCCTGGAACTGGCAGATTAGGATGGAATACCTGGGTACTTACCTGGCCTTTTTCCTCGGAATGATTTTTCTGCACAACCTCTTTCCCAGGCGACATATGTTTTGGGTAATCCGGAGCCTGGCCGCTCTGATTACCCTGGCTATGATAAGTCTCTTTGTACTGCCTGTTGAGTATTTCTCTTACGAGATGCTGATTATCCAGCCTCTGATGCTGATAGGCCTGATCCATTACCTGGTCCTTAGTTTTCTGGGCACCCTAAAAGGGAAGACTCTGGATGGGGTGTTTTTTGTTTCCCTGGCCCTGTTTATTGCCACCCTGGTTAACGATATTTTGCTGGCCAATTCGGGCAGTGCAGTATCCAGCAATTATTTATCACAGGTGTCCTTTCAGCTTCTCATCCTGGCCATGGCCTTGCTTGTGGTACTCCAATGGGTAAGAAATAACAAAGAGCGTGAAGGTCTGGAAGCATCTCTGGTATTTAAGAACAGGGTGTTGTCCGTGATTGCCCACGACCTGAAATCTCCCATAGCCAGTGTGGCACAATTTTCGGATCTCCTGGCTTCCAAACCACAGCTTTCCTCCAAGCCTCATGTGATATCTTCCTTGCAACAATCCTCTCAGGCAGCCCTTAGCCTGCTGGAGAATTTGCTCTACTGGGGAAGAAGCCAGGCAGATGCACTTCAGACCTCCCCCACGCAAATAGAATTTGAATCCTTATTGAAAGAGGTGGGAGCCCTTTTCCAGCATATGGCCATACAGAAAGAGCTGGAATTCACCATAGACTCAGAACCGGGGATAAAGGTATTTGCCGATCAGGTAACCCTGAACATTGTGATTCGTAACCTGGTCTCCAATGCCCTGAAATTCACTCCCCAAAAGGGAAAGGTAAGCATCCGTGCATGGAAGGAGTCTGATAAAATCAAGTGCAGCGTAAGGGACACGGGAGTCGGTATCAAACCGGAATTTCTGGAGCTTTTTGAGAAAGAAGGCCAACTGTCAAGTACTGTTGGTACTGACCAGGAAATAGGAACGGGACTGGGTTTGCAACTGGTCAGAGAACTGGTGGAAAAGAATCAGGGAACCATAGAAATAGATAGTAAACTGGAAGTGGGATCGACCTTTACCATTACACTTCCAGCGGATAAATAGCGGAGAGATGAAGATTAAAAAATCAAAACCAAGCGAAGCCGGGATCAGCACGATTGTACTGGTCAGAAAAGAGCAGGCGATTGAGGCATTTGTCAGCAATGGCGAACAAAAAAAATATGTGCGAAAAAGCTTAAAGGGCAAAAAGGATTGGATCCTCCTCAATCACCTGGATTATATAGAGATTTTTGTCTTACTGGAGCGAAAGGAGAATAAAAGTCAGGGGCTGGAGTCGGCCAGAAAATTGGGATTCGAGGTTCATCCTTCATTGATCCAGCATGACATAAGCTCGGTCACTGTGGTAAATGCAGGTGTAGATCCTGAAGAAAGTGTTGCCTTTTCCGAGGGCATAGCTCTGACCTCTTACCAATTCCTGAAATACCTTTCTCCCGAGAAGGCTAATAGACACTCGCTTAAGGAGATAAATCTGGACGATGACGGCCTGAAAAAGGACCATGTAGAAAAACTTGATGCCCTGGTCAAAGCGGTCTACCTTACCCGCGATCTGGTTAACGAACCTCTGTCCTACCTGACCGCCGTGCAACTTTCAAAGGATATTGAAAGTATGGGTAAGGAAGCCGGTTTTTCGGTGGAAGTATTTAACAAAAAGAAAATCGAATCCCTGAAGATGGGGGGATTGCTTGCTGTAAATAAGGGAAGTGTGGATCCACCCACCTTCACCATTCTTAGCTGGAAACCCTCCAATGCGGTGAACCAGCGACCCATTGTTCTGGTGGGTAAAGGGGTGGTCTACGATACGGGTGGTTTAAGCCTGAAACCCACGCAGGATTCCATGGATTACATGAAGTGTGATATGGGCGGGGCTGCTGCCGTTGCGGGTGCATTTTATGCTCTTGCGAAGAATAAGCTCCCTCTCTGGGTGGTGGGTCTGGTGCCGGCCACCGATAACAGGCCCGATGGAAATGCCTATGTCCCGGGCGATGTGGTCACCATGTACGACGGCACCACCGTGGAAGTACTGAATACCGATGCTGAAGGTCGTATGTTGCTTGCCGATGCGCTAAGCTATGCCAAACAATATGATCCGGAACTGGTCGTCGAACTATCAACCCTTACAGGTTCCGCCCATGCGGCCATTGGTCAGTATGGTATGGTGGGGATGGGAAATGCCAGTCGTGAGATCATGGAGAACCTGAAAGCAAGTGGTGAGTATACGGCCGAACGCGTGGCCGAATTCCCTTTCTGGGAAGAATACAAGGATCAATTAAAATCAGATATAGCTGACTTGAAGAATATTGGAGGAAAAACAGGGGGCGCCATCACTGCAGGCAAATTCCTGGAACATTTTACCGATTATCCTTATATCCACTTGGACATTGCCGGGCCTTCGTTCAACAAAATACCATACAAGTATTTTGGCAAGGGTGCCAGCGGAGTAGGCGTAAGGATCCTTTACAATTTCTTTCTCGATCGCTCGCAATAATTTACTAGTCCATGCAAGAAAAAATGAAAATAGGAATCTCCCACGGCGATATTAACGGCATCAGTTATGAGGTTATTATTAAGACCCTGCTGGATCAACGGATCCTGGAGATTTGTACTCCCGTTATATATGGTTCCCCTAAAGTGGCTGCCTATCACAGGAAAGCTCTGGATATTGAGAACTTCTCCCCCACAAGCATCTCTTCTTCCGATGAAGCCAGGGGCAATAAGGCCTATATTATAAATTGCGTGGATGAAAATATCAGGGTAGAGCTTGGTAAATCCACCGATAGTGCAGGTATATCTTCCTACAGGGCTCTGAAGGCTGCCACCACGGATCTTGAATTGGGCAAGTTGGATGCCCTGGTAACCGGACCGGTAAATAAGCAGAACATCCAGCACTCCGATTTTTCTTACAGCGGACATACGGAATACCTTCAGGACAGGTTCAAAGCCAATGAGGTGATGATGCTTATGATCAGCGACCTGCTCAAGGTGGGACTGGTGGCCGGTCATGTTCCGGTAGCCCAGTTAAGTTCCTTCATTACCCAGAAGTTGATTGAAGATAAGCTGCAGATCCTGGCCCGGTCCTTACTGATTGACTTCGGAATCAGAAATCCACGCATTGCAGTATTGGGCCTCAATCCCCATGCCGGGGACGATGGCCTGCTGGGAAGCGAGGAGATTGAGGTGATCACACCAGCCATTCAGAAAGCCAAACAAAAAGGCATCACGGCCCTGGGGCCCTTTGCCGCAGACGGATTTTTCGGAGCCGGCCGTTTCAATCGCTTTGATGCCGTGCTGGCCATGTATCACGACCAGGGCCTTGCCCCCTTTAAATCACTAAGCATGGATAGCGGTGTGAACTATACGGCCGGTCTGCCCGTGGTGCGGACGAGTCCTGCACACGGAACCGCTTTCGAGCTGGCGGGAAAAAATGAGGCCTCTCCGGCTTCATTCAGAAATGCCCTATACCTGGCCATTGATGTGGCCCGAAGTAGAAAGCTTTACGACGAAATGGCCAGCAATCCACTTCCCGATGCCAAAAGCAGTATGGGCGGCAGAGACGAGTCTCCCGAAGACATCGAGAACCAAAAGCAGGTTTAAGAGCATGGCAGGCTAATCGTATACTACGGTTTTCTGCTGCCTGTATACGAATTGGAATACCTGCTGCTCCACAGGAAAACAGAACATGTAGTATTCGGCATCGCTATGTTGCGGAAAGTACACATATCCGCTTACTACCTCACCGGGAGCTAAATCACAGGAACGAAAGATCTCCTCCTTCACCACTTCCTTTTCCTCGTGGATTACTTCCATATCGGATTTGATCTGCTTATCCTGAGAGATATAGTAGTCGGCAGTGCCAAAGAGCCCGAACAGGCCATCGGCAAGGTACACGGGATTTTCAGTGGTCACTACAGCTGCGGTGGTGCTTAGTATTCCCATTCCCGCTTCAAGAATACCCAGAAAAGAATTGGCCCGTTTCTGATCCTCCTTATCCTCGATAAGATCCTCGTAATTAAGCAGAACTTTTTCGGGCTTTACTGCCATACGTGGCGGCAGCATGGAAGAGTCGGCAGTGGGACTATCCAACAGCACGTAGTAGAAATCACTGGCATTGAGTGAGAGGGATTCTGCTCCCTGGTTGATCACTACAAAGTCGAAGACCAGTTGCCCATCGTAGATACCGTCGAAACCCAACTCCACATCAATCTGCTTATCGCTAAGGGGGATGTATTCCCTCCCCATGGCGAATTTTCCTTCAGGAGCTTCAGGGGTTATTTTGGTAACTACCCGTGGTGCGGTACAAGACCACAGCAACAGGAATACAAGCGGAAAGAAGTAGAACTTTTTCATAAGCAGGGTATGGTGATGTTATAATCTACGCAAAAACCCTGCCGAAAAAGGAGGACCGTGATAGCCTATCCGATCAGTTCACGGTATTTATCGGCCGTCATCAAATCGCCTAGCTGTGAAGGATTTCCCAGTTTTATCCGGATCATCCAACCGCCTTCAAAGGGCTCAGAATTAACCAATTCCGGTGCATCTTCCAGGGCAGGATTCACCTCCATGATTTCACCGTCCACGGGCATGTACAGGTCCGAAACAGTTTTCACCGCTTCAATGGTTCCAAAAGCTTCGCCTATGGCAAGGGTTTCACCCTCGGTTTCAATTTCAATAAATACCACATCACCCAGTTCACCCTGGGCAAAATCGGTTACCCCAACCACAATTTCGTCACCTTCTACACGAATCCATTCGTGTTCGGCCGTGTACTTAAGATTTTCTGGTACGTTCATGTAATAAATGTTAATCGGTTAATGGCTTAGTGGGTTAATGATTCAGAAAATAACTTACTAACTAAATAACCCAATAACCTTCCTCCAAATGTAACAATTTACTGGAAATTCCCGTCTGCTTTTAATCATATGTCTTGCCCTATAAGGTAAAGGTAAGACTGAAGCCCACATTGTAATTGGCGTTAGGGTAACTATTTGATATATAGGGCGTTGTTAGGCGCTGGTCGTAGAATGCCCTTACAGTGAACTTATCCCCAAGCATATAATCAGCAGAGGCCTTCAGGCTGAAGATGGTTTGTCCGGCGGTAATCTCGCTGCCCGACAGATCTTCCAGCTTCCTGATAACCGTTCTGTTATTTCGCATGGAAAGATCGAAGCGAATATTCAGGTCGCTGGAAAACTCCTTCTGGTTAATGACCAGAGGTACCTGGTTGAAACGGTATCCTGCACCCACGATAAACTCAGCGCTGTTGACTTCATTCACCTGTGTGTTGGCCATGTTCATGGCCACCGTTCTCGAACGTCTGTATTCCACCCTGGTGGTCAGGCTGTTTTTCCAGTCCATATTGATATCAAACAGGGGACTGAAATTTTCATTGATGCTCACCGTATTGATGTTGTTCGCCACCATGAAATTGCCCTGAAGGTCGGTGGTGTCGGTAATCCCGCTCATGCTTTCGTAGTAGAAGGGATTATTGATGAAGGAACCCACGCTGTAAGTGGAACGGTAGGAATGGTTCATCACAATGGAATTAACATACTTCTGAAGGGCCTCGATCTTACCCAGGCCATCGAAACGAACCTGCCAGTTGGGAAGGACCTCCCGAATGGATTTAATGGCTTTCAGTGCCACACTATTGGGGTCTCCACCGCCGTAAGCCGCCAGGAAGGCAGGGATCAGTACCTCCTGGGAGGTGGGACCATAACCCGACTTATATCCAACATTTGCCGTATCGTCCGGCAGCGTTATACCTGAAACCGATTCGTAATTATCGGCCAGGCGTTGAGAGATGGTCTGACGGTAGGTGTTTTTAAGTTTCAGGAAGGCATCCGAGGACTCCACCTGGTTATCGATGCTTTCAAAGGCGGTCTTCAATGATATATAGGACATGCTGAAGTTACCGCTGAATACCCTGCCCCTCAGATCTTCCTCCGGCAGCGTGCCATCGGGCAGGGCTGTAAAATACTCGGTATAATTGGATGCATACATCCGGTTGGCTGTCAGATCAATTTTTAGTCCGTTGAATGGCTCGATATTCATGCGGGCCGTAAAACGTTCCGTATTGCTCATGGCCATCGGATTATTAAGGGTCTGATCGGTGGTCAGAATACCTCTCTGGAAGGCATCGTAGGCATAGCGCTCATCCTGCCAACCCGCAAGGAAGGCCCAGCCAGGTTCCATTCGTCCGCCCACAGTCTGGGTACCGAAATACTGTATGCCGGGAGTGTAACCCGGAAGCAGGGTACCTCCGCTCTGGGAGAAAGTTACGTTCAGGGTCCGGACACTCATCAGTATCCTGACTGTCGATTCGCCAATGAAGATCAGGGGATTCTGTCCCTTCTCAATGGTTCCGGTTACCGTCACTCTGGCACCCCGGACCGCATTCTCCGAAGTAATACTTATACGGGTAGGACTGAGGATTTCCGTCCTTACCTCAATGGGCTGATTGTTTTCATCCACCACTTCCACCTGTATATTCTCCGTCTTTAAGTTGTGGACCACATACCTGGGTCTGGCCTCCCGTAAAAAGAGATTGTCCCGGGTAAATACCTTGGTTTTGGTCCTCGTCTCCGCCTCCCTTTTTCTGGAAGCGGCGTTCCTGTATTTATCGTTGATGCCTTTGAGGAAGGGAATCTTATTGTACAGATTAACAAAGTTGAGCTGACCGTTCAGCTGGATGGTGTTGGAGTTTTTATGTTGTTACCCAGGTTGATTGGGCCGGTCAGTGGATCATCGGGAATGATGGGACCCACATCCCATCCATAGGTTCCTCCATACCTGGCGCTGGCCGAGGTCCAGTCGAACAGGGGTATCTTGTTTATGGGTATGGTGTAGGAGGCATTAAACTGATGGAAGTAACTTGTGGAGCGGCCGAAGCCCAGAATGGTGTCCCGGAGCGCATTCCATGCATAGTCGTGCTGCCACCTTCCTTCAGGTTCATCGATCCTGGCAATATGTGTGGAAGAATAGTCAAAGCGCAGGTTGCGGGTTATATCAAACTTCAGATCGAAATAACGGTTCCAGTGGAAGTCCTTTTTAAAGGTAGGTTCCACATAGAATTGTGGGTTGTTAATGTTTCTCACCCTTTTCTCCAGGTAATAACGGTCCATATCGGTCCGGAAAGAAACACGGGAGGGGGTCACATTAAAATTCATGTCCTTGATCAGCCTGAACCAATTGGAGCTCATCCACTTCACCGATTTAAAGGGCTGCACATTCTTGGGCCTGGCATTGAAGTTGTAGCTGACGTTACCCCTTACTTTGCTGGTGTTGTAAAAGTCCAGGTTGGGATTCCGGCTAACCATCTCGTTCATGGAAAAACTGGCCGACCAGTTGGAAAGGCTGTAGAAGCGCTTTTTGGCTCCAGCCTTCTGCATACGCATATTGGTAACTGCAAAGGATTTGCGTTCCACCATATCTCTGGCATTCCGGATGATAGAATCCTTCTCTGCTTTGGTTTCCGCTTCGTCGATGGCCTCCTTCAGGGGGATATCCGGATCCAGGGGATTGTACTCGGGATTCACAATGGCCTTGGAATAACTGGCAAAGACCGGGATATTTACTCCGCTCTCCTGCTTAAAGAATTTTCCCATCTGCAGGTTGGAGGAGATATCGTACTGGATGATCTGTTCCCGCTGCCTCTCCTGCACCTTTTGCTCGATGCTGCCAAAGCCGGGCTGTCTGGTGTTACCGGCCAGGGTCACATTCCCAAAATCGGCCAGTTTCAGGGTGGCCCGCCCGTTGGCTGCCCATCCCCCCTTCTCATTGAAGTCGGTCAGACGAAGTTCGTTGAGCCATATCTCCCCCGATTTGGGCAGTCCGTCGTCCGGACCATAGGGATTGCTCCCCGCCTTGGGATTTCGAACCCCGATCATGATGGTTCGGATACTGCTGAAATTGGGATTACCAGAGACAGAAATTCGATTGCCTTTGTCATCCACTATGGAGTAGACCGAATTCACCGTTACATTGCTTTCGGGATCGCTCATGGCCCGGTTTCGTTGCTGTTTAACTTCCTTCAGCAATTCAAGCTCAAATTCAAACTTGTTATCCGCCGGCCATACGATCAAACGGTCGCTTTCACTGTTGTTATCGTAACGGCCGGGAGGTGTCAGTACCAGGGGAACCTCGTATTCGTAATAATTGTCCTGGTAATCGGATCCCAGCCTGATAAAGGCCACCAGTTCCTGGTTCTCCAGGTACTCACCCGGCAGCGCCTCGGCATGCGCCTCCATGCGGATCTTTTTGTACTGCCTCATATCCAGCTCCGTATTCTTGTAAGCCGCCCTGGCATCTCCGTCGGCCAGTTCCCGGACCTTCAGCAAGATGGATTGTTCATTAAGCTGCCTGAGCTGGGGCTGCATGGGGTCTATCTGCCTGGTGAATCCAGGAGGAAGCACATAGTTTACCGGTTCCTTGCCTGCATTTTCCTCAATGTTGACCGCTGAAATGGACAGCTCACCCAGAGGTGGTTCCACTCCTGTCCAGTCTTCACCTCCCTGGGTGAAGGGCAGGGCATATCGCCTCCATTCACCACGGACCAGATCCAGCTTGGCAAAACGAAGGTAGGTGGTATCCTGGAATCCTGTCATAAACATCCGCATAAAGCGAATGGTCTTGAAATCGGAGATGTCGCCCACCGTATTTTCGTAGTTGTAGACCGGTATCCTGAACTGGTACCAGGTTACATCGGCCTGTTCCCCGTTTTCATAGGTCACCCTGTCCACCACCTTGTCCACAATATGGTTCCGTCCCACCTCCATTTCGTTTCGGTTCACGTCCACCCTGTATACAAAGTAGGCTTCTCCTTCACTCAGGGTATTATCCCGGTTGATATCCTCGATGTCGGGCAGGGATGTTCCCGAGGTGGGATAAGACTCCGGATTGTCCAGGTCGCTGGGTGAGTTGCCTTCGTGGTTGTTATACTTCTTATATCGATCGAGGATCCCGAGCTGCAAAGCATCGTGCTGTCCGCTGCGGTAGTACATGTAGTTGTCGGACGAGGGATCGTTAAAAGCTGCATCACGGGCTTCCCTGGAGATCGCACCTGAGTTAAACAGATCTTCGATCTCATTCAGGTAGTCGTCGGGCTGCTCCGAAAAGAACTGTACTTCGTCATCGGTGGAAAGTCCGTCCAGACCCACATCCTGATACTTGCGCGTTTCGTCGCCCGCAGAAAATCCGGGCACCAGCGACTGGGTCAGGGGAACCCGGCCCCATACAGTGGTGTCCACCTTCTCCACCACCTCCGAAGTTGGCAATCCGTTCTCAAATACCTTCCGGGAGTCCTTCAATACATCTTCGCTTATATTCCCCAGGTTAAAATAAAGTTCTCCGCCCTCATGATCGGGCATTTCAGCAAAGGGATCCATCATCCAGAATTCAATGAATTCCACATTGGCCTGCTCGAAATTGCTGGAATAGATCTCCCTCATGATGCCGCCCCAGCGTTCTTCGGGATTCAGGAGACTGCCGTCATTCCCAATTCTTTGATAATCATAATTATAAGGTCCGCGTTCCGTGGGATAGAAAGCCATATTCAATACAGAGATCCGGGTAGGTACCCCATTGGGATTCTCCTTGTTGGGAAAGATGTCCTGCTCATAAACTTCATAGACGTAAGCACTGGACATAAAATCGGGATTGGCCTTGATGTAATCGGGCGTACGGGAATCGGGATTTACAAAAAGCGGATCGATATGATACCAGGCCAGTCGTGCACGGTTGTATCCATAGCGCCGGTCGTTATTCAATTCCGCTTCCGGAAAGAAACCACGGGGTGTACTGGCCAGTTTCCAGGAGGAGAACTGCTTCAGGTCAATGGAAGTCTGGCTCCCTTCAAAATCATCGATGTAGGCATTCCCCTCCTTGGCAATGGCTTTGGAGTGCCCGGGGATCAAATGGGCAAATTCCCCAACCACGGTTAAGGTGGAAGGCGCTTTGGTTTCCAGGAAGGGTAACTTATCTACAATGGTGGTAAGCAATTGCGATTCCGTGCTGTAATTTCCGTTCAGTCCCCAGATGGTATTGGAAATGGGTTCGTCACCCACATTTACCTTTTGGGTAAGTGGCCTTTCTGTCAGGTGCATGGCGGTGGCACCCAGATTGAATTTTTCCGATATCCGGTAATTCATATGGGTACCCACCAGGGTTTTTGTCTGGAAATTAAACAGCGACTGATTCTCCAGGGCAATACGAATGGGAGTGCCCGATTCAAGGATACCCTGATTGATGATGGTGACCCTCCCAAGCATATAATCCACTGTGTAATCGGTTCCCTCCATCAATTCCCGGCCCCCGGCTGTCACCTTGACCGAACCCTGGGGTACGTTCATGGCATTCAGCAGAATTTCCGAAGAGTTGGACGATGAGTATTCACCGGCGATGAGGAATTTATTCTTTTCTGCGATTTGCTGGGCCTTGGTTTTGGTGGAATCGTACAATTCCTGGAATACAAAGCGGTCGATTGCTTCATCAGCATCTCCGGCATCCAGGCTGTCGCGGAGTAATTGTTCCAGGTCCGAACCAAAGGGCTCCAGCAGTGGAAATATCACCCTCCCGTTGGCGGGATTGATGGTAATGTTGGGCATGTAGTCGAAGATCCCGTCGGGATAGGGGTCCTGCTGAGAGTTCATATTATCCAGGTTCAGCAGCCTGATCAGAATGGTCTTGTCCAGGTCACCTCCGGGCAGGTAGTTAACTGCATTTCCGGTTTCATCGTCCCTGTACAATACATCGAGGGTAAAATCTTCTTCCGTCACCTGGTAAGCACCCAGGGCATAGACGTTTTTCATCATCAGATGCCAGGTATAGGAATTGGGAGTGAAGTTGGTTGGCTTCAGAAGCTTCATCATCAGGGAAGATGGAGCGCTTATACCGCTGGACTGCGAAAGCTCCCCCACCTGGAAGGTTTGCCCGCGATAGGTATATTCGTAAGCAACGGCCAGGATTTCGTCCGTATTCAGCGCCGTATTCAGGGAAATATAACCCAGCTTATCGTTCACGGTATATTCCCTGGGAGTAAGTAAACGGGCATTCTCTATTTTTTCAAAATCTGCACCCAGCACCATTCCGGCTCCTTCCAGTTCGCTGGTTACATTCTTAATATCCCGGATCGATGAATAGGTGTTGGTGAGCTGATCGTAGGCATCGTTCAGTTCGTTGCGGGGATAATCTCCCGCCTGACCCGGATCGCGTGAAAAGAAAACAGGCCTGGGTTCACCCAGGTCGTTGGTGGCCACAATGTTCCTCGATTGCTCGAAGTTGGTGGTTTTGTTGGTCACCCAGACTTCTATCCGTGTAATGGATACATCGGAGGTGATGACCGGTAAGCGGGAAAGCGCTTTGTTGTAGTTATCCCTGAAGTAATCCGACAGGAAAAAGTGCTTATTGGCGTCGTAATCGTCAATGGTTACCGAATATTCGTTGAGCTGGGATCCTCCCTGCACATTAATCACCGAGGATTCTCCTCTTTGCTGGGAAAATACACTGGTAACGGTAAGTTTTCCAAACTGCAGTTCGGTCTTTAATCCAAAGAGGCTCTGACTTCCCGTGATCAGGGAACCGGGAAGGGGAAGATTCACATTACCTCCTTCAATCTTTTTAATAATCTCATCTTCCTTCCCCGAATACTCCAGCTTGGTCTGATTCTCAAAATCAAAAGTCGCCTCCGTATTGTAGCTTATGTCCATGGCCATTTTATCTCCGATGGAGCCCGCCACATTCATGATAATCTTCTCGTCGAAGGTAAAGGAGGGAACGCTTCGCAGCCGTTCATTGATATTGGGATTGTCCTGCTTGGACAAATTAAATCCAAAAATAAGCTCCGCACTTCCCGAAGGCACGATGTTGATCACATTGGATCCGAAAAGTTTATCAAAGGCCTCGCCACCCACCTGAATGGGAGGAATAAAGGACAACTGCTGCTCCAACGACGATCCACTGGATTTTAACCTCCAGTAATCATTCACCTGCTGCCTGAAATCGTATTTGGCAAACTCATCCTTGGTCATCAGGGTGGGTGCGCGGTAGTTCCAGGTCCCGATGGTTTCCGAAAGGACATACTTCTTGGTCAGAGGATCATAAATGATCCTGGAATTGATATTGGAAGGATTCTGAAGGTATAGCGGAGAATTCTGGGTGGAAAACGAGAAGGGATAGGATCCACGATCGCTAAAGGGATAATGCAGGGTGGAATCCTGGGCACTGGCTCCAAAAGCCAACAGAATACCAATGACTATCAGGAATATGTGGCTATACCGGCGGCTCACTATATAAACTTCAAGGCAGCCTTCACTACCTCTTCCGAAGAAAGATCAGGCTGCTCTGATAAAATACGGGTCAGAATTTTCTCTACGGTTTTCTTTGGAAAACCCAGCGCTACTAAAGCAGATAACGCTTCTTCACGACTGGTATTGTCCTGTGATAAGAATAATTCATCGATTCCCGCACCTTTCCCGACTTTATCTTTCAGGTCTACGATAATCCTTTGTGCAGATTTGGCACCAATACCTTTAATTCCTTGCAATACAGCCACATTACCAGAAAGGATGGCCTGGGTGATTTCATCCGGTGAAAGAGAGCTCAGGATAAGTCTTGCCGTGTTGGCCCCTACACCCGAAACCGAGATAAGCATTCGAAAGATCTCACGCTCCTCTTTGCCGGCAAATCCATACAAGATCTGGGCATCTTCACGAACCACGAAATGCAGATAGATTTTACCAGCACTCAGACTGCTTATCTGGCTGTAGGTAAGAACTGAAATTTGAATATGGTAGCCCAGGTTTCCTGCCTGAACAATTAGATGTGCCGGACTTTTCTCTACGAAATCCCCCTCAATAAACTCATACATAGCCTATGCTTTAATAGGCTAATATAACAAAATAGGGGACAGTCCTAGAGGGTTTTTTTCAACTCTGTTTCTTCGTAGGCTTCTACCATATCGCCTACCTTATAATCGCTGAAATTTTCGATGTTCAGTCCACATTCCAGACCCATAACCACCTCCTTGGCATCGTCCTTGAAACGCTTCAGGGAACCCAGCTCACCGCTATAAATCACAATACCATCACGAATGAGCCTGGCTTTGGATGAGCGTCTGATTTTTCCTTCCTGGACAATACAACCTGCAATGGTACCCACCTTGGTGATTTTGAATACCTGCTGAATTTCCAGTGTACCAATGATCTCCTCCTTGATTTCGGGTGTAAGCATACCTTCCATGGCCGCTTTCACCTCTTCGATGGCATCATAGATAATGGAGTACAGGCGGATATCGATTTGTTCCTTCTCGGCCAGTTTACGGGCACTCAGGGAAGGTCTCACCTGGAAACCGATTACAATGGCATTGGATGCAGCGGCAAGCAGAATATCCGATTCGGAAATCTGTCCTACACCCTTATGCTTGATATTTACCTGAATCTCTTCGGTACTCAACTTGATCAGTGAATCGGAAAGGGCCTCTATGGATCCATCCACGTCACCTTTTACGATCACATTCAGTTCCTGGAAGTTGCCAATGGCAATCCTTCGTCCAATCTCATCCAGCGTAATGTGCTTGGTGGTCCTGAGTTCCTGCTCACGCTGCAGCTGTTCCCTTTTGTTGGCAATATCTTTGGCTTCCTTGTCGGATCCCATTACGTTGAAGCTTTCCCCTGCCTGGGGTGCACCGTTCAGTCCCAGGATCAAAGTGGGTGTGGACGGACCAGCTTCCTTAATTTTCTTGCCTCTTTCGTTGAACATGGCCTTCACGTGGCCAAAATGCTGCCCTGCCAGCACCACATCTCCGATTTTCAGAGTACCCGCTTCCACCAGGATGGTGGCCACATTTCCCCTTCCACGGTCCAGGGTCGATTCAATGATGGTTCCGCGTGCACCTTTTTGTGGATTGGCCTTGAGGTCGAGAAGTTCTGCCTCCAGCAATACTTTTTCCAGAAGCTCTTCAATATTCTTATTGCCCTTGGCTGATATTTCCTGACTCTGGTACTTTCCGCCCCAGTCTTCCACCATGTAATTCATCTGAGCCAGCTCATCCTTGATCTTTTCAGGATTGGCAGTTGGCAGGTCAATCTTATTAATGGCAAAGACTATGGGTACACCTGCTGCAGCTGCATGGTTGATGGCTTCCACCGTCTGGGGTTTTACGCCGTCATCGGCTGCCACCACAATAATGGCCACATCGGTGATCTGAGCACCCCTGGCACGCATGGCGGTAAAGGCCTCGTGTCCCGGTGTATCCAGAAAGGTTATCCTCCGGCCATCTTCCAGCTTCACACCATATGCACCAATATGCTGGGTAATACCCCCGGCTTCTCCGGCAACCACATTGGCATTACGCACCACATCCAGGAGCTTGGTTTTTCCGTGGTCCACATGACCCATAACCGTAACAATAGGTGGTCTTGGAATCAGGTCTTCCGGACTGTCCTCTTCTTCTTTGAAGGATTCGATTACGTCCGCACTGACAAATTCCACCTTGTATTCAAATTCATCTGCCACCAGAGCCATAGTTTCTGCATCCAGACGCTGGTTGATGGAAACAAAGAGACCCAGGTTCATACAGGTCTGTATTACTTCAGTGGCCGGTACACTCATCATATTGGCCAGTTCATTCACCGAAACAAACTCGGTAACCTGCAATACATTCTTCTTCTGCTCAAGCTGATCGCTTTCTTCCTGCAATTTTGCCTGTACGGCATCGCGTTTCTCACGCCTGTATTTCGAAGTCTTTGATTTGGAACCTTTACTGGTCAGTTTTGCCAGTGTATCCTTAATCTGCTTTTGTACATCTTCCTCATTGACCTCTGGCCGGGATGCACGCTTCCGTTTTTTTCCACCTTTCTCCCTGGCAGCTCCTGCCTTTTGCTTATCAATATCGACGGGTCCTGAATCTTTCCTGATCCGCTTTCTTTTCTTTTTCTGATCCAGGTGAACATCGTTGTCCTTGCTGGAAGCCACAGGTTGCTTCTTCTTGGGTTCTTTCTTTTCGGGCAGATCAATCTTGCCAACCACAGTCGGACCCGTAAGTTTTTCAACCCTGGTGGGAATCAGGTTCTTTTCTTCTTCCTTGGCTTTCTTCTCCTTCGCTGTGGCGGTCTCGGCTTCCACTTTTTCCTGTACTTCAGCCTCTTCGGCCTTCTCGGCACTTTCTTTCTTAGGCTCTTCTTCCTTGGCTGCTTCTTTTTTCTTGCCAGTCTTCTTCTCCGCCTTGGCGGTTTCCTTGTCTGCTGCAGCAGATTCAGCTTTCGCAGTTTCGGTCGCCTTTTCTCCAACAGGGGTTTCGGCCTTCTCGCTTTCGGTTTTCTTTTCAGCGGCGGCAGATTTAGTCTTCTTGCCAGGTCTGGTCTTCTGGTTCATGGATTCCAGATCGATCTTACCAACCACCTTGGGTCCGCCTTCGCTTGGTTCTGCTTCTGGCTCCACCTTGGGCTCCGCGACTTTTTCGGCCTTCTTTTCTGCCGGGGCGGATTTCTTTTCTGCCGGAGCACTTACCTTCTTCTCCGCTGCTTTGGGCTTTTCATCCGCCACGGCGGATTTGGGTTCGGCCACTTTCTTTTCTTCAGCGGCGGACTTGGGCTTCTCCTCTTCAGCTGCAGGCTCTGCAGGGGCACTCTCCTGTGCTACAGTCTTGGAGTCGCCGGCGGTAGTGTCGGTAATAAGAAGTTCTTCGGCATCTTCTTGTTCGGCTGCTACAGGCTCATCTTCCAGGGACAGGCTTTCCTGCCTTTCCCTGAGAGTTTTCAGGGTCAGTTTCTCCGATTCCTCTTTTACTTTAAGGTCGGTACTGTATTCCTCCAACAAAAGATCATAGAGATCCGGATCCAATTTACTGTTTGGATTAGAATCGATCTCATGTCCCTTTTTTCCAAGAAATTCAACGATGGTGCTTATCCCAACATTAAATTCCCTGGCAGCTTTGCTTAGCCTTGTTGCCTTTCTTTCAGCCATATTTTCTATTCAAATTCTGCTTTAAGCACGTTGACCAGTTCTGTAATGGTCTCTTCCTCAAGGTCGGTACGTTTTACCAGATCCTCCACCGTAAGATTCAGCACTGATTTAGCTGTATCACAACCGATGGCTTTCAGTTCATCAAGCACCCAACCTTCAATTTCATCTGAAAACTCTTCCAGGTTCACATCCTCATCGTCTCCATCAGACTCCCGGTACACATCAATTTCATATCCGGAAAGCTGACTGGCCAGTTTGATGTTTAAACCTCCCTTACCGATGGCAAGGCTTACTTCCTTAGGCTGGAGATAAACCTCTGCACGTTTCTCTTCATCGTCCAGTTTGATGGACGTGATTTTTGCAGGACTCAATGCCCGGGTAATAAAGAGCTGCAGGTTGGTTGTATAATTGATTACATCAATGTTTTCATTTTTCAATTCCCTCACGATGCCATGGATCCTCGATCCTTTCATACCCACACAGGCACCAACCGGATCAATTCTTTCGTCGTACGATTCCACAGCCACCTTGGCCCTTTCACCGGGAACCCTGACAATCTTTTTGATGGTAATAAGCCCGTCGAAGATTTCAGGAACCTCCAGTTCGAACAAGCGCTCCAGAAATACAGGTGAGGTACGTGAAAGTATGATCAGGGGATTGGCGTTACGCATGTCCACCTTGACTACAACCGCCCTGATGGTATCTCCTTTGCGAAAATAATCGGAAGGTATTTGTTCGGTTTTCGGAAGGATCAGTTCATTCCCTTCATCATCAAGTATCAGGATCTCCCTTTTCCAGACCTGGTAAACTTCGCCGGTCACCACATCTCCGATACGATCTTTATACTTGTTATACAGATGGTTCTTCTCCAGTTCCATGATCCTGGCCGACAGATTCTGGCGCAGAGCCAGGATGGCACGTCTTCCAAAATCGTTCAGTTTCACTTCGTCAGTCACCTCTTCACCCACTTCGTAATCGTCATCAATTTCCTTGGCTTTAGTCAGAGTGATCTGAGTGGCCGAATCTTCCACTTCGTTATCCTCAACCACCTCACGGTTCCGCCAGATTTCAAAGTCACCCTTGTCTATATTGATGATGATGTCGAAATTTTCATCTGTCCCATATTTCTTCAGAAGCATTCCCCTGAATACATCTTCCAGGACACTCATCATGGTAACCCTGTCAATGTTCTTCAATTCCTTAAACTCGGAAAATGTTTCTATCAGATTAATATTTTCCATTGCTACTCTCTTGAATCAATTAAATGATATTATTGTTTTTGCTGTTTTTATCTCTTCAAATCTGATCTCTTCGTCGTCTCCCTGAACATTCAGGATGACTCCTTCATCAGTTACTTTTTCCAGTTTGCCCTTTACCTTGATCCCGTCGGTATAGAGAACTTCAATGTCACGACCCAGATTCTTCTCATACTGTTGCTTCACTTTAAAAGCACCCCCAAGTCCGGGAGAGCTTACCTCCAGCGAATAATCTTCCACATCCCGGTCCAGCGATTCGTTAAGGAAACGGCTGATCTTTACACACTCGTCAATGGAGATTCCTTCGGGCTTATCCACATGCACCCTGATGGCATTCCCGGAATTTAACGCAACTTCCACAAGGAAGATATCGCTTCCCTGTATATGCTGCTTCACCAGCTCTGTTATATGTTCGATCGTTATCATTTTTTCGGTCAACAAAATAGGGAGCTAAAGGCCCCCTAGAACTACAATCTCCTAACGACGTCGCAAAAGTACGAATAATCGTGAATTTAACAAAAAAGGAGGTGTTTTTTAGCTGATACAAACCCGATTATGGCAATAAAAGTATAATTTTGTGACACAATCAAGCAGATGGGGCTTAACTCCTCCACAAACAAACAGAAAATCATAAATGATCCCGTCTATGGATTTATCAAAATTCCATACGATGTGATTTTTGATTTGATTGAACACCCTCTGCTTCAGCGTCTGCGAAGAATCAGGCAGCTGGGCCTTACCCACTTTGTCTATCCGGGTGCCAACCACACGCGCTTCCAGCATGCAGTGGGTGCCATGCATCTGATGACGCTGGCCATTGAGGTCATCCGCTCCAAAGGACATCAGATCACCGAAGAAGAAGCCCGGGCAGTAAGCATAGCCATACTGCTTCACGACATCGGACACGGTCCCTTTTCCCACTCTCTGGAGCAAAGCCTCATCAAAGATACCAAACACGAAAGCCTGAGTCTGATGTTCATGGAGCAACTGAACCAGGAATTTAAAGGCAAGTTGAGTCTGGCCTTAGAAATTTTTAAGAATCGGTATCACAAAAAGTTTCTTCACCAGCTTGTAAGCAGTCAGCTCGACATGGACCGCCTGGACTATCTGAAACGCGACAGTTTTTTTACAGGTGTTACCGAAGGAGTGATCGGGTCTGACCGGATCATTAAAATGCTCAATGTACGGGACGATCAGCTGGTGGTGGATGAAAAGGGGATCTATTCCATTGAAAAATTTCTGATTGCCCGTCGTCTCATGTACTGGCAGGTATACCTGCACCGGACCGTGGTGGCATCGGAGCAACTCCTGGTAATGATGCTCAAACGGGCAGAAGCACTTACAGCTGCAGGGCACAGTCTTTTTGCCACCCCTGCACTGAATTACTTTCTTCAGGCAGACAGCAAGCTAAGCCTGGAGCATTTTGCTCAGCTGGATGACAACGATATCCTGGCCTCTGCCAAGAACTGGTGCAACCATAAGGATCCTGTCTTGTCCTTGCTTTCGGAGGGTGTTGTAAACCGCAAGCTCTTAGCGGTGGAACTGGCCGATGGGCCTTTCCCACAGGATCGCATCAAAGCACTGAGGGAAAGCGTGGCCCGGGACCTTTCCATCACTGCTATAGAAGCAGAATATCTGGTGGTGTCTGACAGCGTCAGCAATTTTGCTTACACCGATATGGACGACAGGATAAGCATCATGGATAAAAATGGGGATACCCGGGATATTGCGGAAGCTTCCGATATGCTGAATATTGCCATCCTTTCTAAGACTGTGAGGAAATATTTTCTATGTTACCCACGTAATATGAATGAATTGAAGTAGTTTTACAGCCATTTTAAATTAACGTTTATGAATTTTACAGCATCTGTAATTGCTGAGTTTCTTAAAGGATCGGTGGAGGGAAATCCGGAAGCCAAGGTCAACGATGTATCCAAAATAGAAGAGGGAAAAGCCGGCACGCTGTCCTTTCTGGCCAATCCCAAGTATGAAAAATATATTTACAATACCGAGTCCACCATTGTCATTGTCAATGAGGACTTCACACCACAGAAAGAAATTCCGGCAACTCTGATCAGAGTACCCAATGCTTACGAGTCTTTTGCGGCTTTGTTAAGGTTGTACGAACAAAGCAAACCCAAGAAAGCAGGAGTTAGTCCCCAGTCAAGTATAGCCGAATCGGCCAAAGTGGGGAAAGACCTGTATGTGGGCGAGTTTACCGTTGTTTCAGAGAATGTGTCTCTGGGTAGCGGAGTGGTACTCTACCCCCAGGTATATGTGGGTGAAGGTGTGCAGATCGGCGAAGGAACCATACTTCATCCCGGGGTAAAGGTATATGAAGGCTGTGTAATTGGTGACCATTGTGTGATCCATGCCGGTGCCATTATCGGTGGGGATGGATTTGGGTTTGCCCCAAACCAGGAGAACAACTACGAAAAAGTTCCCCAGCTGGGAAAGGTCATCATTGAGGACCATGTGGAAATCGGCGCCAACACCACAGTGGACCGCTCCACAATGGGTGCAACGATTCTTCGCAAGGGCGTTAAACTGGATAACCTGATTATGATTGGTCATAACGTGGAAGTGGGCGAAAATACAGTAATAGCTGCTCAATCAGGTATATCAGGCTCCTCCAAGGTTGGAAAGAACTGCATGTTTGGCGGACAGGTGGGACTTATCGGTCACATTACCATCGCCAGCGGAGTGAAGATTGCAGCCCAGTCGGGAATCACCAAGGACATCAAAGAAGAGGGTATTGTCATACAGGGATCTCCTGCCTTTGAATTCGGTCCCTACCAGCGCTCCTATGCCGTTTTCAGAAATCTACCAAAACTGGCCAAGCAAGTAAGCGATCTGGAGAAAAGAACCGAGAAGCTCTGATAATTTTTTGAACGATACCTTTCTCTTTTTGTTTATACTTTTTTGAATTAGCAGTATGGCGGAAAAACAAAGAACCTTAAAGGCCCCCATTTCATTCCAAGGGAAAGGCCTTCACACTGGGGTAGAGGTAAATATGACCTTTCAGCCCGCCCCCGACAGTCATGGATATATATTTAAGCGTACCGACCTGGAGGGTCAACCCCTCATCAACGCTCTTGCGGAAAATGTGGTCGAAAACGAAATGTGCAAGGTACTGGAAGAGAATGGAGCCCGCATCTCTACCATCGAGCATGTACTTGCATCCTTCGTAGGAATGGGTATTGACAATGTGCTGGTGGAAGTGGACGGTCCGGAAGCTCCCATTCTGGATGGAAGCTCACTGGAATATGCAGAAGCCATTGCCCGTACCGGAGCCGTGGACCAGAATACCGACCGGAAGTATTTCATGTTGAAAGAAAAGGTGGAGTACTACGACGAAGAGAACGGCATACATATCATAGCCTATCCCGACAAAGTGCAGAGCATCAATGTACTGATCGACTATAATTCCGAAGTACTTGGGAACCAGCATGCTTCTCTGGATGAGCTCCAAAGCTTTCAGGAGGAGATTGCTCCCTGCAGAACCTTTGTGTTTCTCCACGAACTGGAATACCTGGTCAAGAATAACCTGATCAAGGGAGGAGATGTGGACAATGCCATTGTAATTGTGGACAGGCAGATGGAGCAAAAGGAACTGGATCGCCTGGCCGACCTCTTTAACAAGCCGCATATTGAAGTACAGCCCGAAGGGATACTCAACAACGTCGACCTGCGCTTTAGCAATGAGCCAGCCCGGCACAAGCTTCTCGATCTGATGGGCGACCTGGCGCTGGTGGGCAGGTGGTTTAAGGCAAAAATTATTGCCACGCGCCCGGGGCACCAGAGCAACAACGAATTTGCCAGGGCCCTTCGTCAGGTCATGAAAAAGGCCGCCCTGCAGAAAAAAATTCCGGTGTACAATCCGGCTGAGGAACCATTGATAGACATTGCTGAGGTGAAACGCAGGCTGCCTCATCGTTACCCTTTCCTGATGGTGGACAAAGTGATCCATCTGGATGAAAAATCCGTGGTAGGCATCAAGAACGTAACAGTCAATGAACCTTTCTTCGTGGGACATTTCCCGGGCGAGCCGGTCATGCCCGGAGTATTGCAAATTGAGGCAGCTGCCCAGGTGGGCGGCATACTGGTGCTGGGGACAGTACCCGATCCGGAAAACTATTCTACCTATTTCCTGAAAATCGACAAGGTTAAATTCAAAAGAAAAGTGGTACCCGGCGATACCCTGGTCATCAAGGTAGATCTCCTGGAACCCATCCGTCGCGGGATCGCTCTGGTCTTCGCTGAGATATTTGTTGGAAATCAGTTGGTGATGGAAGGTGAGTTGATGGCACAGATCTTTAAACCCAAGAATGATGATTAACAAACTTTCTAATGTCCACAAAGGTGCCAAAATTGCCGACGATGTAGTAGTCGAGGCATTCGCCACCATTCATGAAGATGTGGAAATTGGTTCCGGCAGCTGGATTGGTCCCAATGCAGTGATTATGAACGGGGCAAGGATCGGTAAGAACGTAAAGATCTTTCCCGGTGCCGTGATTTCGGGAGATCCTCAGGATCTGAAATTCCAGGGTGAATATACCCTCACCGAAATCGGCGACAACACCATTATCCGTGAATATGTGACCGTTAATAAGGGCACCCGCGCCCATGAGAAGACAGTGGTTGGAAAGGACTGCCTGATCATGTCCTATGTACATATTGCCCACGACTGCGTGCTGCGCGACCGGGTTATCATGGGTTCTTATGCCGGGGTAGCCGGTGAGGTGGAAGTGGACAGCTGGGCCATCATCAGTCCGGGAAGCCTGGTACATCAGTTCGTACGCATCGGAGCGCATGTGATGATCCAGGGCGGAAGCATGGTCACCAAAGATGTTCCTCCCTTCTCCATGGCGGGACGGGATCCCATTTCTTTCACCGGTATCAATTCCATTGGTCTGAGAAGAAGGGGTTATAACAACGACACCATTTACGCCATTCAGGAAGTATACCGCATCATCTACCAGCGGGGACTGAATATCTCCGATGCCATGGAATTTGTGGAAGCAAATCTTCCTGCCTCCAAGGAACGCGACGAAGTCATTCTTTTTGTCAGGGAGTCCAAGCGTGGAATTATCCGCGGCTATTTCGACGGGAAGTCTGGTTAAATCACTTCCCTACTTGGTTTGATTCTTCTCTAGGAATAATTAGATTTGGGGGACTGATATCCGTATGGGGTATCAGAGCGAACTAAAAACTTCTCCCATGGAGCTACAAACCCAACAATCCAAATGGCAACAGGGTGTACTTGTTGCACTTCGTTTTCTGATCGGATGGCACCTTTTGTACGAAGGCCTGTATAAGCTGCTACACCCCGAATGGTCTGCCATTGCTTTTCTGGGTAATGCACAGGGCTTTTTATCCGGACTTGCCGACTGGATGATTTCCAGTCCTGGCCTTCTGAATACCATTGATGTTATGAATACCTGGGGGCTTATAGCCATCGGACTGGGATTGATACTGGGTCTTTTTACCCGGGTAGCTTCCATCGCCGGATGCACTCTTCTTATGCTTTACTACCTCTTTAACCCGCCTTTTATAGGACTGGATCCCGGCCCGGTGGAAGGCAATTACGTTCTGGTAAATAAGAATCTTATTGAAGCGGTAATCCTGCTTTACATAGCAGTCACTCCCCTCTCCAGGAAACTGGGATTGGACATGCTTCGAAAAAAATATAAATCCTAAGACCCAAGCAATGAGTTCAGAGAAAAGCAGCGGCTTCGACCGCAGAGATATGTTGAAAGCCCTGGCTGGCATTCCCATCCTGGGAGCACTTGGCATCCAGGTATTCCGGAAAAATGCCTGGGAGAACGATAACAATGCTCAGAAGGAGGTCGTCCGCGAACTGGGACTGGAGGACCTGCTGAATGCCATCAAACCTGTACGCCACCAGCAGGGCGACCTGATCCGTCTGGGAATAGCCGGTTTCGGAATGCGGGGGCCTCAACTGGCCCAGGCTCTGGGCTTCCTGGAGAAATCCAGGTTCGATAAAACGGTGGGCGGCGGATCCATGGATGCCCAGATCAACGAGGGCAACCTGAACGTAGCCATAACCGGAATTTGCGATGTCTTTGACCTGCATGCCGAGCTTGGACTTGCAACAGCTTCCCACGACATACACACCGGAGGAAGCTTTGCTTCCAAACATCCGGTAAAACGTTTCAGGCATTACCACGAAATGCTTGAAGATCCCAACATCGATGCCATCATTGTGGCCACACCCGACCACCATCATGCCCAGATGACCATCGATGCCATCCAGGCGGGGAAGCATGTGTACTGCGAAAAAAGCCTGATCCATCGCGAAGAAGAGATTTATGCCACCTATGAGGTCATAAAAAACAGCCCCCTGGTTTTCCAGCAGGGACACCAGTATCCACAGACGGCGGCCTTCCAGGTAGCCCAGGAAATCCTCAAGCGCAATTGGCTGGGTAAAATCTCCCATGTGGAAACCACCACCAACCGGAATTCACCCAACGGTGCCTGGATAAGACATGTGGACAATGAAGGCAAGGTGAAACCCGGAGATGCCCAGAGTATCGACTGGAAACAGTGGCTGGGCAAGGCCCCGGATGTTCCTTTCAGCATCCGGCGCTTTTACAGCTGGGCCCGCTATTTCGATTACGACACCATACTCTTCGGTCAACTCTTCTCCCACGAATACGATGCAGTGAACCAGCTTCTGCATATGGGAATTCCCAAGACGGCTTATTCGTCGGGCGGACAGTATACCTACAAAGAGTTCGGGGATATGCCCGATGTGCTGCATACCACCTTCGAATACCCTGAAAAGGACCTGACCCTGACCTACAGTGCCAACCTGACCAATTCCAAGACCAGGGGAAGAACCCTTTATGGTCAGGATGCAGCCATGACAGTGGGAGGATCACTTTCGGTGGTACCCGACGGTAGCTCCAAGCAATTTGCCGACCTGATGGAACGCGGTCTTATTTCCAACGACTCACCCATGATGGAGTTAAAACCGGGATCCGGTATTACCAGTTCTGTGGATGCGGTTTCTTCGGCCACAGCCCAGTACTACGCTTCCAGGGGATTAACTTCCACCAGTATTCAGGGACAAAGCTGGGATGTTACCCACCTGCATCTGAAGGAATGGCTGGACTGCATCCGTTTCGGAGGTACTCCTTCCTCCAACATTGAAATGGCCTTTGAAGAAGGAGTGGTTATTGCCATGGCCGATATCAGCTACCGGGAAAAGTGCCGGTGTGAATGGGATCCCGTTGCTCGACGCATCAAGCGGATCTAGTCAGTGGCATGATCCCAGCCCTGGGCCTGCAGGGGAATGGCATTCCCATCATTGCCTACCAGTAAAGCTGAACCTTTTTTGTCGGTGATGTTGCCTATGATACTAACTCCCTGAATGGCTTCCACTTTATCGTGGTCGGCCAGCGGTACGGTAAACAGCAGTTCGTAGTCTTCTCCTCCGTGAAGCGCAGCAACCATGGGTTCCATCTGAAATTCCCGAGCTGCAGCTGCCGTCTCTTCTGAAATAGGAATTCGCTCATCGTATACCTGACAACCACATTCGGAGGCCTTACAGATATGCAGGAGTTCGGACGAGAGACCGTCCGAGATATCGATCATAGCTCCTGGCTTGATCCCGGCTTCTTTCAGCTCCAGGAGCACATCCACCCTGGGTTCGGGTTTCAGAAAACGCTCCAGGATCTCATCATAACCATCCAGACTGGGCTGAAAATCCGGATCCTCGGCATGCAATTGTTTCTCGCGTTCCAGGATCTTCAAACCCATGAAGGCTGCTCCCAGATCCCCGCTTACACAGATCAGATGATTGGGCTTTGCTCCGCTACGGGGAGCCAGTTCCTCTTTCAGGGCTGTTCCCACTGCTGTGACCGAAATAACCAGTCCGGTCATCGATCCCGAGGTATCACCTCCCACCAGGTCCACCTTAAAACGCTCACAGGCAAGCTTTACCCCTTCGTAGAATTCTTCCAGGGCTTCTACTGTGAATTTCCCTGAAATACCCAGGGAAACTGTAATCTGCCGGGGTGCCGCATTCATGGCATATACATCCGACAGGTTCACCACCACAGATTTGTAGCCCAGGTGCTTCAGCGGGGTATAAACCAGGTCGAAATGAACTCCCTCCAATAGTAAATCGGTGGTAATCACCTGGTAATAAGCTCCATGGTCGATAACGGCGGCATCGTCGCCCACTCCTAGCTTTGTACTCTCCTGTGTGTTGCTAAATCCTGAAGTCAAATGGTCGATTAGTCCAAATTCTCCAAGCTCTTCAATGGTCCGTACTTTCTTGGTTGTCATAACACAAATGTAAGCACAGTTTTGTATATTTGGGCTCTATTTTAAATTAATCTTATTTATAATTAGTGCGGATTTGACAGACCAGGAGAAGATATTAAGCGAGGTAACGGAGAGTGATTATAAATTTGGTTTTCACACCGATATAGAAACTGAAACCATACCTAAAGGTCTCAATGAGGGGGTGGTACGCCTGATTTCAGCTAAAAAGGAAGAGCCCGAATGGCTCACCGAAGCGCGGCTGAAGGCCTTCCGTCACTGGCAGACCATGAAGATGCCCGAATGGGCTCATCTGACCATTCCCAAGATAGATTACCAGGACATCATCTACTACGCAGCGCCCAAGCAGGAGGCCAAATACCAGAGCATGGACGAGGTGGATCCGGAATTACTGGACACCTTTAACAAACTGGGCATCCCCCTGGAAGAGCAAAAGCAGCTCGCCGGAGTGGCCGTAGATGCAGTGATGGACAGTGTCTCAGTGAAAACAACCTTCCAGGATACCCTGGCGGACAAGGGAATCATTTTCTGTTCCTTCAGCGAGGCGGTCCAGAATCATCCCGACCTGGTGAAAAAATACATGGGTTCGGTGGTGCCTCACACGGACAATTATTTTGCAGCCCTGAATTCGGCTGTTTTCAGCGATGGTTCCTTCTGCTATATCCCCAAAGGAGTGCATTGCCCCATGGAACTAAGTACCTATTTCCGGATCAATGCAGCCAATACGGGACAGTTCGAAAGAACACTGATTGTGGCCGAAGACGACTCCTACGTGAGTTATCTGGAAGGATGTACGGCACCTCAGCGTGATGAGAATCAACTTCATGCTGCCATTGTGGAAATCGTAGCCATGGAAAATGCCGAGGTAAAATACTCCACGGTGCAGAACTGGTATCCCGGTGATAAGGACGGCAAGGGCGGAATCTATAATTTCGTAACCAAGCGGGGGATATGCAAGGGAGACAACTCCAAAATCTCCTGGACCCAGGTGGAAACAGGATCTGCTGTGACCTGGAAATATCCCAGCTGCATCTTGCGTGGCAACAACTCGGTGGGAGAATTCTATTCGGTGGCTGTAACCAACAACCATCAGCAGGCCGATACCGGAACCAAGATGATCCACATCGGAAAAAACACCAAGTCCACCATCATTTCCAAAGGAATCAGTGCCGGCAAAAGCCAGAATTCTTATCGTGGACTGGTAAAGGTCCTGAAAGGTGCGGAGAATTCCCGGAATTTTTCCCAGTGTGACAGCCTCCTGCTGGGAGATAAGTGCGGCGCGCATACCTTCCCCTACCTGGAGGTAGACAACCGAAGCGCCATTGTGGAGCACGAGGCCACCACTTCCAAGATTGGAGAAGACCAGATCTTCTATTGCAACCAGCGGGGCATCGATACCGAAAATGCCATCAGTCTGATTGTAAACGGTTATGCCAAGGAAGTCCTGAATAAGCTTCCCATGGAGTTTGCCGTAGAAGCCCAGAAATTACTGGCGCTGACCCTGGAGGGTTCGGTAGGATAAAAAGAAAATTGTTAGAATAGTAAAATGTTAGGACTCACTTTGGTTCGCATGCGAACCTCTATCTGTTCACACGAGCGAAGCGAGTTTCTAACATGAGCAAAGCGAATAAATTATGCTAGAAATAAAAGACTTAAAAGTCAACATAGAAGATAAGGAAATACTTAGTGGTATTAACCTGAAGGTAAAAGCAGGAGAAGTACATGCCATTATGGGACCCAATGGTTCGGGCAAAAGCACCCTGGCGTCAGCCCTGGCCGGCCGCGATTATTTCGACATTACTGAAGGGAAGATATTGTACGAAGGCAAGGATCTGAGTGAGCTTTCGCCTGAAGACAGAGCCAGGGAAGGTATTTTCCTGGGCTTTCAGTATCCCGTAGAGATTCCCGGTGTAAGCATGGTGAATTTCCTGAGAACTTCCCTGAATTCCATGCGTGAATACCGAAAGCAGGAAGCTCTTTCAGCGGGGGACTTCCTGAAGCTCATGCGAGAGAAAAAAGAGGTTGTGGAAATCGATTCGGACCTCACCAACCGTTCCGTGAACGAAGGTTTTTCGGGAGGAGAAAAGAAGAAGAATGAAATTTTCCAGATGGCCCTCCTGGAACCCAAACTGGCCATTCTGGATGAAACGGATTCGGGGCTGGACATCGATGCCCTTCGGATTGTTTCCAACGGTGTAAATAATCTCCGTACCCCTGAAAATGCCACCATCATAATTACTCACTATCAAAGGTTGCTGGACTACATTGTACCTGATTATGTACACGTACTCTACAAGGGCCGTATTGTGAAGTCGGGCGATAAGAGCCTGGCAAAGGAATTGGAAGAACATGGCTACGACTGGATCAAGCAGGAAGTGGAAGCCAAAGTTTAAAGGAGCTGGAGGAAGCTTATGGAAACACTGACAACCACCGATAAATACCTGGATCTTTTCGATGAGAAGCAGAAAGAGATTACTCAGTTTGATGCAGGTTTTGTCACGAAGCTTCGGGAAGAAGCTATCGCCTCCTTCCGTGAAACCGGATTTCCGGTGCGCAAAGAAGAGCGGTATAAGTACACCCACCTGGAACCGGTATTCGATGGAGAACTAAGCTTTGAATTTCATCCCAGGGATATTCGTTTCGACGATCAGGAACTCTTTCGATGCGACGTCCCCATGCTCGATGCAGAGGTACTGACCGTATTGAATGGTTTTTTTCATAATCCCGGAGGAGAAGCCCTGACCCAATTGGAGAATGGCATCATATACGGTAGCCTGAAGGAGGCCATTAAGACCCACCCCGGGCTGGTGGAAAAGTACCTGGGAAAAAATGCACAGACTGCTGATGAGTCCTTTGTGGCACTTAACACGGCCTTTTCCCAGGACGGGATTTTCCTGTATGTTCCAAAGGGTGCCGTAATGGAAAAACCCATCCAGATCATTCACCTGCTCCTTTCGGATAAAAACCAGATGGTGCATCACCGAAACCTTTTTATATTGGAGGAGAGCGCAAAGGCTGAGGTGATCATATGCGACCATACGCTTTCGCCACAGATGTTTCTCACCAATTCGGTGACCGAGGTATATACCGGTGCCAATGCCAACCTGGATTTGCTCAGGCTTCAGAACGAACACAACAATTCATGCCAGGTGACTAATACCTGGATCAAGCAGGAACGCGATTCCCGCTGTCAGCACGGAACTATCACCCTGCACGGGGGTATGGTCAGAAATAACCTGCGGATCAGCATGGAAGGAGAAGGAGCCGAAACCAGTGCTCTGGGTCTTTTCCTCACGGATAAGATGCAGCATGTGGACAGCTACACCGTGATCGAGCATCACAAGCCACATTGCACCAGCAACCAGTATTACAAAGGAGTTCTGGATGATACCAGCACCGGTGCCTTTAATGGGAAGATCCATGTACACCCCGATGCGCAGCAAACCGAGGCCTTCCAGACCAACAACAACATTTTGCTCACCGATACGGCCCGCATGCACACCAAACCCCGGCTGGAAATTTATGCCGACGATGTGAAATGCAGTCACGGTGCCACGGTCGGACAACTCGATACCGAAGCCTTGTTCTACCTGCAATCCAGAGGCATCCCCAAGGATGAAAGTCGTCTGATGCTTATGGATGCCTTTGCCTGGGATGTGATCTCCAAGATCCAGCAGATGGCACTTGTGATCCGGATCAAAGACCTGGTGGGCCAGCGCCTGCGGGGAGAACTTTCCAGATGTAATAATTGTGCCATGCACTGCGATGAGTAAAGGAATCAGGATGGACCTCAACGTAGAACAAATCAGGAAAGATTTTCCCATTCTCCAGCAGCAGGTTTATAAGAAACCGCTCATTTACATGGATAATGGGGCTACCACGCAGAAACCCCGTGTGGTGATTGATACCCTGCGCGATATCCAGGAAAAACAGAACAGCTCCATCCACCGTGGAATCCATTATTTGAGTGAGCAGATGACCAGCCGTTATGAAGATGCACGGGAAACTGTCCGTTCTTTTATCAATGCAGCATCGACCAGGGAAATTGTCTTTACCAGTGGGGCTACGGGCTCCATCAACGCAATAGCCTTCTCCTTTGGGGAAAAATACGTGAAAGAGGGGGATGAGATCCTGGTCTCGGAAATGGAACACCACTCCAACATTGTTCCCTGGCAAATGCTATGTCAGCGAAAGGGTGCCAAACTCAAGGTGCTGCCCTTCGATGATATGGGAGAATTGAAGCTCGAAGAACTGGATTCGCTCCTGAATCCCAGAACCCGTCTGGTGGCGCTGACCCATGCTTCCAATTCGATGGGGACCATCAATCCGGTAAAGGAAGTAATCCGACAGGCTCATGAGCGAAATATACCTGTTCTGCTCGATGGAGCGCAGATGGTGCAACATGGTGCGGTGGATGTCAGGGAGCTCGATTGCGATTTCTATGTATTTTCCTCCCACAAAATATACGGCCCCACCGGATCGGGTGTGCTTTATGGAAAAGAAACCCTTCTGGAAGAGCTTCCACCCTACCAGGGAGGCGGCGACATGGTGGACCAGGTCACATTTGACGGAACCACTTATAATGAGCTGCCTTTCAAGTTTGAAGCAGGCACCACCCATTTCACCGGAGCCATTGGCCTGGCCGCGGCCTTAAACTACCTCCGATCTCTGGGCATGGAAAAGATCGATGGATACGAGCAGGAACTCACAGTCTATACCCGTAAGAAACTGGAAGAGATTGAAGAACTCAAACTTTACGGTGAATCGGAAAATCGTATTTCCGTATTCTCCTTTCTCCTGGGGAACATACATCCCTACGATGCGGGAATGATACTCGACAAGATGGGCATTGCCGTCCGTACCGGTACCCATTGCACCCAACCGGTGATGGATCATTTTGGCATTTCGGGAACCATCAGGGCCTCATTGGTGTTTTATAATACTACCGAAGAGGTGGACCAGCTGGTGGAAGGATTAAAGAGGACCTTACAAATGCTTTCTTAATGAGAATAAGCACATGACTGAATTTAACCAAATACAAGCGGATATCGTGGAGGAGTTCTCGGTTTTTGAGGACTGGCTGGACCGCTATAACTACCTCATCGAACTGGGTAACGACCTCCCGGCCATTGATCCTCAATACCGGACCAATGAATACCTGATCAACGGATGTCAGTCCAAAGTATGGCTGCATGCCGACCTGGTGGATGGAAAGCTTCAGTTTAATGCAGACAGTGATGCTATCATCGTAAAAGGCATCGTGGCACTTCTGGTGAAACTGATGAATGATCGCAGTCCGGCCGAAATCCTGGAGAACGAGCTCTTCTTTATCGATGACATCGGCCTGCGTCAGAACCTGAGCCCCACCCGTTCCAACGGATTACTGGCCATGGTTAAGAAAATGCGCCTGTACGCCATGGCGTACCAGGCTAAAGAACAAAAAACGAAGGAATCATGAGTGAATCACTTGATTTTTTAGAGATAGAGGGCAAGATCGTGGAAGCGCTGAAAACAGTGTATGATCCTGAAATTCCGGTAAACGTCTATGACCTCGGCCTTATATACAAGATCGACTACAACGATAAAAAGGAAGCCCATATAGAAATGACCCTTACTGCTCCCAATTGTCCCATGGTAGACATGCTTATCACGGATGTGGATACCGCAGTAACTGGTCTGGAGGAGGTGGAGGAAACCCATATCAACCTGGTCTTTGAGCCTCCCTGGGACAAAAACATGCTGACCGAGGAGGCCAAGCTGGAATTGGGCTTGCTCTAAGCTCTTAAAACCGTTCAGGTGGATCGCAAGCTGTCCATATCCCAGGCTACAGAGGCCATCAGAAAGAAGGCCCTTGAGCTGGGTTTTGCAGATTGTGGATTTTCCAGGGCCGAATACCTGGATGAAGATGCTGCCCGGCTTAGTGATTGGCTGGAAGCAGGATCCCATGCGGAGATGGGCTACATGGCCAATCATTTTGGAAAGCGGACCGATCCCACCCAACTGGTCGAAGGTGCACAGAGTGTGATCTCTGTCCTGTACAATTACTACACCGACAAAAAACAAACAGACCCGGAAGCACCCGTAATTTCCAAATATGCTTACGGCAAGGATTACCACAAGGTGATGAAGGACCTCCTTTACACGCTCTTCGACACCATCAATGAAATCTTCCCTCAGGCTGCAGGCCGGGTCTTTGTTGATTCTGCCCCGGTGCTGGATCGGGCCTGGGCCAGGAAGGCCGGGTTGGGCTGGATAGGAAAAAACTCCTGCCTGATCTCTCGTAGCTCTGGATCCTTTGTATTTATCGGAGAGATTATTCTTAACCAGGAACTGGAATACAATCAGATTCCCGAGAGTGATTTCTGTGGAAGTTGTAATCGCTGCGTGGAAGCCTGTCCCACAGGAGCCATACTGAATGACCGCACCTTGGATTCTCACAAGTGCATTTCCTACCAGACCATTGAGAAGCGTGGCGAGATCTCCCCGGAACTAGAAGGCCTAATGGAGGCCCGGATTTTCGGATGCGACATCTGTCAGGATGTTTGTCCCTGGAACCGCAAAGCAGTGCTTCATTCAGAGCCTCAGTTTGAACCCTCAGATGCATTAATGGAGATGACCGAAGAACAATGGGGGCAGCTCGACCAGGAGGCTTATGAAAAAATCTTCACCCATTCGCCTGTGGAGCGAGCGGGTTTTTCCAAGCTACAGAGCAATTTTGCCTTCCTGCAAAAATAAAGCTGAATCTTTCCCGCTTTTCCTGTAACAAGCTTAGGGCTTCTTCGTCTTATGAGTACAACCTTAAGACAAAAATTATGAAAAAGTTATACCTCTCCGCCCTCGTACTGATATTTGGAATATCCCTGTATGCCCAGCCTGCAGGCTTTGACAGGCTCTACTATGAATATAAAGGAGAAGAAGGAGTTATAGCCCTCAGGGTTCCCGGCTTTGTGATGAAACTGGCCGGATCCATGGCCGACCTGGACCGCGAGGAGAAAGCCCTTCTGAAATCCCTCCGTTCGGTTTCTGTCCTCACCATTGAAGAGAATCACCTCTACCCCGGAGTAAACTTCACCGAGGAGATCAATCTTTCAAACATGAAAGGTGGTTACAAAATGCTGTTGGAAGTTCACGACGGGGACGAAGACGTGATTATTGCCGCCCGCGAGAAAAACGGGAAAATGCGTGATTTGATTGTGGTAGTGGGAGGTGATGAAAATGTGCTGGTCCATGTGCGTGGCCGTATGGACAGCGATCTGCTGGAGAACCTGGCCGGAGTAGCGGGCGTGGAAGAACTCCATGTTACCGCACAGTTATAGGCCCCTTCGCCCTCTTAAAGACTACCCTCGAGTAGTTTCTTAAGATTACTCAGAACCGCATCCCATCCACCCTGGGCATGCTCAAAGCCTTCCTGATTGGCAAATCCTGCCTGTCTTAACTCCAAGGTGGTTTGCTCGCCGGAAGAGCTTAGTCTATAGGTCACCAGGGAATAATTCTCTGGTTTATCATCCAGTCCGGACCAGGCAGTCCAGTAATCATATTTCAGCATCTTCCCGGGTTCAGATTCCAGGATAGTTCCCTTATCCTGATAGGTCTGACCTTCCCATTCCCCCTGAAAGATCAAACTGCTGCCCACCTTCCAGTCTGAAATGGCCTCAGTTCCGAAAAAATACTTCTTGATGCTTTCCTTATCCGTAAGAGCAAACCAGACCTTTTCAGGACCAGCCTCGATAATTACCGTCTTTTCTACAATTAATGATTTATCCATTTGCTAAGGATCTTTCCCATAATAACAGTTATTGTGTTAGAAAGGTTTTAAACCCATTAAGTTTCCTTTTTATTAACTTGGAAACAATTGAAATTGAAACACAAGTATCATGAGATATTCCACGTTTACCTTCCTTTTTCTGTTTCTAGGAATCCTTGCAGCAAATACGGTGGCCCAGGAAAATATCCTGGAGCAGTTGGAAGAAATCGCCATCATAGATCAGAAAGTAATGATGCCCATGAGCGACGGGATCAAACTGGCTACAGATATCTTCCGACCCAAAACGGATCAGCCTGTTCCGGTGATATTTGTAAAAACTCCGTACAACTTTAATTCGTGGCGCGATGGAGAATTGAGGACCCGAACCTACCGGGGAGCTTTAAACGCGGTTAAAAGGGGGTATGCCTACGTGATCCAGAACGAGAGGGGCAGGTACTTTTCCCAGGGGGAGTGGGACATTCTTGGTGTTCCTGTCAGCGATGGTTATGATGCATTCAGCTGGCTGGAGGGTCAGGCATGGTGTAATGGAAAGATAGTTACCACCGGCTGTTCCTCCACAGCGGAATGGCAAATGGCTCTTGCAGCCCAGGATCATCCAGCCCATGCAGCTATGATACCAGCAGGTTTCGGAGCAGGAGTCGGCCGTGTAGGCAGGTTCTATGAGCAGGGCAACTGGTACCGGGGAGGAGCTCAGCAGATGCTGTTTACCTCCTGGTTGTATGGTGTGCAAAACGACCGTATCAGGCCAACCTTCCCCGATGATGCCACTCAGGAAGAGCTAATCCGGGTCTCAAGATCCTTTGATCTGGCTCCCGAACGTCCGAGGGTGGATTGGAAAGAAGCTTTCGGGCATCTGCCGGTACAAGATATTCTCCGTAATGTGGATGGTCCGGTAGGCGCCTATGAAAGAATGATTGTACGCAAACCCAACGATCCCGAATGGTACCAGGGAGGCTTATACCACGACCACATGGATTTTGGTGTACCCAGTTTGTGGATCTGCACCTGGTATGATGTATCGATCAGTCCAAACCTCGAACTATTCAATCACGTCCGGGAAAATGCTACGGATCCTTTGGTAAGGGAAAACCAGTACCTGATCATTGCACCAACCGGTCATTGCGGCTATTCCCGGGCTTCAGAGAACACCGTGGTGGGTGAACGAGAATTGGGGGATGCCCGGCTGGACTACCAAGGAATCATGAACGGGTGGATGGATCACTGGCTAATAAGCGAGGATCAGGAATTCCTGGACAATCTTCCCCGGGTTCAGTATTATACCATGGGGCTCAATAAATGGCAAACTGCCGAATCCTGGCCTCCCGAAGGGATGGAAATGCTTACTTATTACCTGGGCAGTAAGGGTCAGGCCAATACCCTGAACGGGGATGGTGCGCTGGTCAGCAAAGCTACAAGGAAGAGTACTCCCGATGAGTTCAAATACGATCCTGCGGATCCCGTTCCTTCGCTGGGTGGCAATGTCTGTTGCACGGGAGGCGCCATTAAGCCGGGTTCCTTCGATCAGCGGAAAAATGAAGAGCGGAAAGATATCCTTGTATATACTTCAGAAGCCCTGCAGGAAGGAATGGAGGTCAGTGGCTTTATCGAGACAACGCTCTATGTGGCATCAGATGCAAAGGATACAGATTTTACGCTTAAGCTGATTGATGTGCACCCCGACGGACGCGCTTTTAACCTGGACGAGACCATTTTCCGGGCCCGTTTCAGAGAAGGTTTTGACAAGGAGGTATTTATGGAGGAAGTAGAGGTCTATAAAATTGAAATGAGCCCCATGTCAACCAGCAACTATTTCCAAAAGGGGCACCGGATACGCATTGAGGTCAGCAGCAGCAACTTCCCGCGTTTCGAGAGAAACCTTAATACCGGAGGCAGGAACTATGACGAATCTGAAGGCGTGGTAGCCACCAACCAGATTTTCCATTCTTCAAAATACCCCTCACAGATCAGGCTCCCGGTTGTAAAAAGGTAATCTGATCAACCATCGCTTCGAATAATGGTCACCAGAATGCTTCTGGTATTACGGGGTCCGTCAAATTCGCAAAGAAAGATATTCTGCCAGGTGGAAAGTCCCATTTGGCCATTTACTATTGGAATAGTCTCCTGGGGACCAACAATACCGGCTTTAAGGTGAGAATCACCATTCCCATCCTGTTGATCGTGCTCCCAAACCCCATTTGGGACCAACTTATTAAGGAGGCTTACTACATCTCTTTGGACAGAATCATCCCAGTTTTCCTGAATCATCACTCCTGCCGTGGCGCCCTGTACATAGACATTAACCAGGCCGGTCTCTACTTTGCTCTCCGCCACGATTGCTTCTACCTGCTGAGTGATGTCGTATAGGCCATTGTGCGCTGGGGTTGATATGTGGAAGGTTAATTGCATTGCCTAATTGAAATCATCTTCAAATATGGTCGTGCCGTTTCCATCAGCCAAGCTGACATAATCAATGGATCCTGTTCGTTCAAAGACAAATATCAGGGCGACAATGTCTCCAAAATCCTCTTTGAATTCCTCTTCGATGCAGTCAATCTCATTGATACTGATGGTGGCATGCTTGTTCCGCACCCGGATCACCAGCTCCTGCCATTGATAAATATTACAACCCAGGGCCGAAAGGTCATTGTTGGCTCCGCCCCGTTGTACTTCTCCCAGTTTGTAATAAGCATGGTGTTCGCAACCTTTGTTTTGCAATCTGACCTGGAAAATATGTACATCTGTAACCACAATCAGGCTCATCCAGGGACATTCCGAGTATTGAAGGCTATCAAGCTTCATGCGGCTTACGAAGGTGAAATTATCAGATGATACATTAAACTTCCTGCTATTTACGGTCCGGGTATAGAAATATTCAGAAAAGTCGATATTTTTTTCCTGCAGAAGACGGGCGGGTATATGCAATGTCCCATTGTTAATGATGTCTTCATCCTTAAAATATAAGGGTGTTACATCATGACTGCTGTAATAAACATGAGGTTCCCATCCATCACTTAGAATATGGACGGGCAATTCGGCAATCTTTGTCCGGTTTGCTATAAGCTTTGCACGGTGAAAACCCGATTCATAATAAATGGACGAAATCGCCTGGCCATCCGGATCGATCAACTTCCTAAGCTTGTCGTTCCAGGATTGCTGGAAGTAAAAGCTGTCTGCTTCCACATTCGAGACATCATAATTGAATATTACAGTGCTGGGAACCCCCAGAAGTTCTGTGTTTTTCGCGCTAAAGTTTATATCTCCTGTAACTAACAGCTCATTTTGCTCCTTTGTACCAGACAGAAGGAAAATCATTGCCCATAGTAGGATGCAGGCTGCCACGAAAACGCTAAATAAAACTAGAATTTTCCTCACCGGTCCACGCTTTGCCCTATCCTGGTTTCTTTCAACAAATTCCTGCCAGTCCTTATAATCAAGTATAGCTGCCAGCGCATTTAAGGTGGCAGTTTGGGGTCTTTGTTTGAAATCATCCTTCCAGATGCGCTTTAGGGTGGAAAGGCTTATAGATACACCAGTCTTCTCTTCTATTTTTTGTGAGAGTAACTCCAGGTTCCTTTGGACCAAAGCGTTTTCTTCAACTAAGAAATACCTCTTTTCAATCTGTTCCTTACAGAGCCTTATATAGTACTCAGTAGAGTATCGCATCGCTTATCAAAAAATAATAATTTACCCATTTGCTTGTAGTTGAGCAATTTAAAAAATTGACTCCGTTTTGACCCTATTTTGATCCTGTTTTCTCTTTCAATTGAATTTGCATGATGTTTTCTTGCTCACTCAACGGAAATCTTCAGCTAATGAAAAAAATAAGCATTTGCTCCATATTTTTTACCTGCGTCGTACTCCTGTCTGGACAGATCCCCTACGGAAATAATCCTGCTGCCGCGAACTATGTACAAACGAAAGATGCCCTTATCTACTACGAGATTTATGGTGAAGGGGAAGCCTTGCTTTTAATCCACGGCAGTCTTTATGGATATATCGATGAATTCGCCAATATCCTCCCTGATCTGTCTGAAAATTTCAGAGTATATGCTGTTGCACTGAGAGGCCACGGGAAATCAGAGATAGGAGACCGGGATTATAGCTATGACCTTTTTGCGGAGGATATCATGCAGGTCATGGACAAAGAGAAATTGGACAGTTTTTCCATCCTCGGTTTCAGTTCAGGAGCAATTACTGCAACCAGGATTGCTGCGGATCATCCGAAGAGAGTAAATAGGGTCGTGAGCATTGCAGGCGCTCTGGGAGCAATGGATAAAAGACCTGAAACCCTAAGAAATCAAAGGGAAATGAGCGGAAAGATGTTTGTTCAGCAGGCTAAGGGATTCGTGGAGAAGAGGAAACAGATCATGCCTGAACCAGAAAGATATGCCGAGTTTTATGATAAACTGCAGGCAGTCGACCTCGATCCGGACTGGATCGGAGACGAGGATGCGAAGCACATAAAGCCTCCGGTATTTATAATAGGCGGTGACAGGGATGAATACTTCCCGGTAGAGGCTTTTAACAGAATGCACGCCCTAATCCCCGATTCACGCTTACTTATCATACCTGAAAGCGGTCATGTGGCCGTACTGCTAAATCGGAGCGTTTACCTCGATTATGCCATTCCATTCTTAAAAAATAAATAATTATGAAAACCAGAAAACTAATTATCCTGACCATTATCCTGAATCTGGGGTATTGTGCTCTTGCCCAGAAAACAGAACTTATCCCCGATCTTTCAAACTGTAATGATCCCAATATTTGGGAATTGCATAACAGAGATCTGACCATCCAGGAAGATGCTACAGTTCATCTAAATGGTAAGCCAGGTGATGGTATATTATGGATCAAAGGATCCGACTTTTCCAACGGACGTATAGAACTTGACATCAAAGGGAAGGATATTCGGGGCAGAAGCTTTGTGGGCCTGGCTTTCCATGGTGTTAATGATAGCATTTTTGATGCCGTATATTTTCGTCCCTTTAATTTTAAGAATACTGAGCGAAACGGGCATTCAATCCAGTATATCTCACATCCCGATTACACCTGGTACAGATTAAGGGAGGAACATCCCGGGAAATATGAAAACAAGCTGGTACCAGTGCCGGAGCCGGATGAGTGGTTCCATGCGACTATTGTCATCGAACATCCGATGGTTGAAGTTTATGTGAACAATTCAGATAAGCCCTCTTTAAAAATCGAGCAGCTCAGCTCTCGAAAGAAAGGATGGCTAGGATTCTGGGTAGGCAATAATTCTGAAGGCTACTTCAAAAATCTGAAAATCAATGAAATAAAATAAGCCTTCGAGGGAGGTACACTCAAATGAAAAGTATCATTTCAACTGGCGGGTGATGTCATATATTAATCACCAGCCTTTTTCTTGTGCCCTTTGGTCTCAATAATCAACACTCCATTAATCGCCTGAGTGCCGTAAACAGCAGTTCCTCCACTCTTCTGGACCTTAATGGTGGCTATGTCACAGGGATTCAGAAAGGAGATATCTTTTACAACCATCTCATCGACTACATAGACGGCTTCAGTACTCAAATTAATGGACTTCTGTCCGCGAACACTCACCTTTCCCTGACTATCTACCTCAACTTCGGGAAAAGCATTCCTGAGCAAAGATTTTATATCTGAGTAGTTACAGAAATTATTATTTTCATGAGACAGATGCGAAACGGCATAAGAGAGCTGATCAGCTTTCACATATCCTAGACCGGTGGCAAGCTCACGGTTTTTCTTGGAATCCTTGAAGACCAGGTTGGCAGAGACAAAATCAATCTCGGGAGTTATTCTCAAGCCGTAAGGTTCAAATACCTTGGTTTTGATCAAAATCATATCTTTCTCATTACAGACCAATTCAAACTGACCCAGGGAATCGGTTTGTATAGCAGATTTGGTTTTTTTGGAGATCACCTCCACATTCTGCACTGGGTAAAGGTTAAAAGTGGTGATTTTCCCTTTCACTACGCGGGTTTGGGAAACTGCAGGAAGAGCCATAAGCAAGCAAAGGGTAATAAGGGCTGGTGTTCTCATGGGGTGGTTTTTGTATGATGAATATGATCTTTCCTATTGTTAGCCTCAAATATAGTGCCACTAGTGATGCACTTCCCTAAGGTAGAGCTAATTATTCAAGTTTAAGCCTACTTCCATTTATCAACGATTATTTTCCATAAATTAGTAAGAAATGAAACAGCGGATCCTGCTTGTCTTCCTTCTAATCATTTCGGCAAACAGCTGTATTGATCCTTACTATCTCGAACTGGAGGATTACGAATCGCTCCTGACAGTGGAAGGTTTGATCACAGATGAAGAAGTTTCGTATACCATTAAACTATCCAGGACCTTTCAAAGCGAGAACGAAGCTCCTACTATGGTTGCCGGTGCGGAGGTGAGCATACTTGACGAAAGTGGAATAAGCGCTGTATTCCATGAGTTTGAACCGGGGATATATAAATCAGATTCATTACAGTTTACCGGCCGGGTGGGAGGAACTTACACCTTGCATATTAAAACAGAAGATGGACTTGAGTATTCATCAGATGGCTGTACTATGACTGCGGTCCCTGAAATAGATAGTATTTACTATGAAGTTGACAGCGAATTCTTCGATCAGGGAACGATCGAAGAGCCGGGAATAAGAATCTACCTGGATGCAGGGCTCGGGGATGCAGATTCCAGGTACATACGCTGGGAATATGAAGAGGTATGGAAGTTTTATGTGCCCCATCCCATTGAAGATCGTTATGTGGGCCCACACGAATACGAATCAATACCGACAGAGAACTCTGTGTGCTGGGGATATAATCAGTCAAAAGAGGTACTTATTCATTCTGTACAAGAACAGAACAATGACCGAATAAGCAGGCAAGCCATTCATTTTATCGCTCCCCGCCGATCCAACAGGTTGCTATGGCAGTACCACATCCTGGTTAGACAATATTCTCTCTCTAAACAAGAATTCCTCTTCTGGAAGAACCTTAAGGAGGTGACCGAAGGCGAAGGGGATATCTTTGAAAAGCAACCCTTCCCGGTATTAGGGAATATTCGCTGCAACAACAAAGAAGATGAAAAAGTGCTGGGGAGCTTACAGGTTTCAGCCGTAAAGAGCATGGAGAGGTACATTAGCTATAAGCAGATCAAGGAATTGGACATTCCTTCTTACGAATATCCATGTGAAATCATTCCTGTCATCAGCGAGAATATGTTTGACCTTAACTATAGAATACTACTGAATAAGGGATATCTGTTTTATAAATATGGTCCTTACTTTGCATGGGATGGTTCTTCAATTATGGCATTTTTATTTACCAATGCGGAGTGTGCAGACTGTTCGCTGACCGGAGATCCGAAAAAACCCGATTTTTGGGTTGACATAAAATGACCTGGATTACTAATATGCATAAGTGCGTCAACATAAGCCTTAAAACTGTTTTGCTTAGGAGTATTTGCCTGTTATTCCTGGGCTTGGAATGCTTGCATCCGGCATTCTCACAAGATAATCTGCAGCATCTCAAAGAGTCATTATACCTCCAAACCGACCGGAACCTATATATAGTTGGCGAACAGGTCTGGATAAAAGTAAACAAGCTGGATGCACAGGGTAAGAAACCTGATAACTTCAGCAAAGTGGTCTATATTGAATTGCTCAGCAAGAGCGGCCAACCTGTCAATCAGCTTAAGCTTCATGTGCCTGACAAGTCCGGTTCTGCGGGCTTTACGCTTTCCGACACACTGAGCAGTGGAAATTACCTGCTTCGTGCTTATACCAACTGGATGAAGAATTTTCCTGCAACGGATTTCTCATTCAAGACCATTTCCGTGATCAATCCATTTAAAAGCATGGAGGAAATTGGAGTGAAAAGATCGATACCCGTGCTTGAAGCTAAGAATACCAGTCCTGAGATCCGGACTGACAAGGGACTAGTTCTGGAAGCTAAATTTGACACCACAACATTCGGCACCAGAGAACGGGTTAAAGTCAATATCCAGGCAAGAGATTCAAAAGGCAATCCGGTGGAGGCAGATCTTTCAGTTTCTATTGTAAGATCCTGTCTGTTCCAGGATATCAGGGGGAACATACACGATGCGGTCCATCTTTCTGGAGGGGTAGAGCCTGGCGTACAGGCCTCATATCTCCCTGAACTGGAAGGTGTAATTCTCAGTGGTAAAATGTTGAGCAGCACTAACAACCAGCCCATGAAAAATGAAGTCATCATGCTGTCAATCGTTGGGAAAGCAGCCAGATGCCAGGTTTACAGAACAAATGACATGGGTGAATTCTATTTTAACCTGGACGATTCGGGGGTACAGGAGCTGGTTATTCAGCCGGTCGATTCAGCTGTGGGTGATTATTTTGTTGAACTTGAACCTGACTTCTATAGTGCATATGATCATCCCTTGCCCGGTCCCTTAACCCTGGATACCACAATACTCCGGGCATTGAATCAGGTTATAATCAATATGCAGATCGAGAATATCTACCAGCCATATCAGTTTCACAAGCATTCTCCAAATCCTGACACACCTGAAATTGACTTTTATAGCGAACCGGAATACCACATTCTAATATCCGATTACATCCCCCTGAAGACTATCCGGGAAGTGATCAAGGAGATTGTGCCGGCTGTCTCTGTTCGTGTTAAGGAGGGTAGATCTTATTTATGGGTGGATAACGGTGTGGATGATCTGCATTTCAACAACAAGCCTTTGGTATTGGTCGACGGAGTCCTTTTCGATGATGTGGATCAGATTTTGAATATCCGTTTAACTGAACTGGAATATATTGAGGTGATCAACCTAAGGTATTTCCTGGATGGCCTCATGTTTGAAGGTATTATACACTTTGTCACAAAAGAAGGAAGTATGGCAGGCCTGGAATTCCATCATGCAGTTTTCAGGCAAGCCTATGCTGCATTGTCAGAGGAATTCTTTTTCAGAAGCCCGGGATACAGCGATGATTCAGATAAGAGCAGTCCGATTCCCGATTTCCGGAATACCCTTTATTGGAATCCTGGTTTGCAAACTCGTGAAGATGGTCATACCGGTTTTGAGTTTTACACTGCCGATGATAGGGGCGAATATATTGTTTTTATCGAAGGAATTTCCCCGGAAGGGAAGTCAGGTTCTCTATATAAAAAACTGATTGTACAATAATTATTACATATGAAATATACAGGCATACTTTTTATCTTCCTGTTTTCTCTCTCCCTGAATGCACAACAAGCGGAGCGAGATGTGCTTCAGGACATTTATCAGGATGTGCTGCATCCCTCAGATGCTCTACTTCACGGCAGGGAATACAAAGTATATTTCGACCCCATGCACTCCAAAGTGCTTATCCCGGAAAATCCTAATCCGACAGCTTCTGTGCTTATCCGAAACAAAATGTATCAGAATGTCATATTGCAGTACGACACCTATAAGGATCTTCTGGTCTATCAGAATCTCAATATCCGGATAAACAATTTGATCACTCCGGTGATTATAAACCGCAATATCATTGAGGAATTCACCCTCCAACTGCCATCGGGCCCGGCCAGATTCCGTTATCTATCATTTCCGGAGGATCAGGAAGGATTGTTAAGCAGTGCCTTCTATGAGATTGTGACCGAGGGAGTCTGTCAATTCATTATTGACCATAGTGCATTCAGGAAAGTTGAGGAAGGTAGAGTAGCGTATAAATACAAAACTGAGCGGTATATAATTAATGCCGGTGTCATAACCAGGATCAGAGGGAAGAAAAGCCTTCTAAAAGCGCTCACTGATGAGGCTGCAGAAGTGAGCGCCTACCTGAAAAGATCAAATATTTTGGTAAAAAGGGCCGACAAAGAGCAGATCAAAGACGTAGTTGACCATTACTTAACGCTGAAGCATTTATAAGAAATAAGAGTGAGAAAACTATTATACATATGCATTCTTATTGTGTTGTGCCTGCCAGTTGTGGCACAGAAAGACTTGCTCACATTACAGCTGCATGATGTGTTGTTCAGTGAGTTTGTCGACTCGCTGGAAAAAAAGACACCTTATAAAGTATTTTATACGGACAACTGGGTTGACAGCTTATATGTAAGTGTAGATGCTGAACAGGAGGCGATCGGGCAGCTTATGGGACAAGCTTTGGCCGGGAGCAACATTACCTTTGTTGTTACCGGCAACAATCAGGTGATCCTCTCAAAAGGGCATTCCATTAAAACTAACTTTTGGACAGAGTATGAAGAGTTTCTTGCCAATCGAATGTTGAAAATGGATACTGCCAGCTACATTCTGAGCAGACAAGCTGAACAGAAGGAGAATGACATCAGTAAAGAATTCCTGTTGTATAAGATCGGCAATCCTGCAGAGCTGGAAAAGGGAGGGAAGGTTTCATTATCCGGGACCATTCTGTATGCAGATTCCGATGTACCTCTTGTCGGGGCCATCGTCTATATCAGGAAACTTCAGATCGGATCGTCTACAGATGCAAAAGGAAAATATTCCTTGCTTCTGCCCAGGGGGAAGCACACCATTGAATTCAGAAGAGTGGGTATGAAATCTACCATTAGGAACCTCATTGTATACTCGGAGGGAACATTTCATGTGGAGATGGAGGAGAAAATCAACCAGTTGGAAGAAGTAACTGTTTCGGCCGAGCAGGAAAACCAGGTGTTCAACATGAGGATGGGAACGGAAAAGATCAACATAAGAATGCTGAAACAGATACCCATGGGTCTGGGAGAAGTTGATGTGATCAAGAGCTCTTTATTGTTACCGGGAGTGCAGTCGGTCGGAGAGGCTAGTGCAGGATATAATGTGCGGGGTGGCAGCACAGATCAGAACTTGATGTTGCTGAATGATGCTCCCATCCTGAATCCATCCCATTTTTTCGGTTTCTTTTCCACCTTCAACTC
>Ga0180430_10000267_pt1 | contig 59382 bp, 47 predicted proteins | sample SS_ome_9_FD_132999 | JGI IMG/M metagenome (GOLD analysis project Ga0180430, IMG submission 132999) | Hypersaline lake sediment archaeal communities from the Salton Sea, California, USA - SS_1_S_2 metaG | ecosystem: Environmental > Aquatic > Non-marine Saline and Alkaline > Hypersaline >...
CCGGGGAAGGCGAGGACATTGTTGACCTGGTTCGGGAAATCACTCCGTCCCGTTCCGACGACGGCCGCCCCGCCTTTCCGTGCCTCGTCGGGCATGATCTCGGGAACCGGATTCGCCATCGCCAGGATGACCGGATCCTTCGCCATCGTTCGAATGTCGTCCGCGGAGAGCAGGTTGCCCTTGCTTACTCCGACGAACACGTCCGCATCGGCGAGAACCTCACCGAGCGATCCGGTCCTGTCTGTGGGATTCGTGTAGGCGAGCAGACCCTCCTTCTGGGGGTTCAGGTCGGAACGGTTGCGGTGAATCGCTCCCCGGCTGTCGCAGATCACGACATCGGCTACAGGTGTGCAGACGTCAGGGTCCTGGTCGATGCAGCGTAGAAGCCTGGCGATCGCCGTCCCTGCAGCGCCTGCCCCATTGATCACGACGCGCAGGTCGGCGGGATTCTTGCCCACTACCCGCGCGGCGTTCAGCATGGCGGCGAGAAGAACGATCGCGGTCCCGTGTTGGTCGTCGTGAAAGACGGGAATTCCGAGGTCCTGGAGCTGCTCCTCGACCGCGAAGCAACGCGGTGCGGCGATATCTTCGAGATTGACTCCTCCGAACACGGGAGCGATGCGCCGAACCGTTTCGACGATCTCGCCGGTCTCCTGCGTGTCGACGCAGATCGGCCAGGCATCGATGCCGGAATACTGTTTGAAAAGGAGGGCCTTGCCCTCCATCACGGGAATGGCAGCGAGGGGCCCGATGTTGCCGAGGCCCAACACCGCCGAGCCGTCGCTCACCACCGCGACCGCATTGTGCTTGATCGTGAGATCGCGAGCCCGCTCCGGGTTTTCGGCGATCGCCTCGCACGGTGCTGCGACACCCGGCGTGTAGGCGATCGAGAGATCATCCCGGGTCTCCACGGGAAGCTTGGAGGACAGGGCGATCTTTCCACGGAGCTTCTCGTGGATGAGCAATGATGACTCGGCGTAATCCATGGCGAGAGGGATTCGTCCCGGCTGCTTCAGTAGAGCGAATAGAATTGCTCCCGGACCACTTTCCCGTCCCGCCACTCCTGCACCGCGACCTGGTTGCCCTTCTTGTGTCCATAGACCTCGTGCTCGAAGTCCAGGTGCCACTCGCTCATGGTCACATTCTCACCCGCGGCGACGTGGAGTATCTTGGCCTCGTTCCACTTCGCGACTCCCCCGAGAAACTCCTTCTCCCGGGCGATGTTCTCCTCGCGGGACCGGGCGACGACCTGGTCCTTCTCGAGCGTCACCACATCTTCGGCGTAGTACTTTTCGAACGCGTCGTAGAGACCTCCGTTCATGATGAGATGGTTGATGTCTTCGATAGCTGCTTTGAGGTCCATAATCTCGATTCGTCTGTGTGATGGTCTTGTCGGGTTCTGGTGGCCAAAAGTGATTGGTTGTGCTGTTTCGCTAGACGAGAAGGGCATCGGTCATCACCTCGACCAGGGCCGGACCGCGATGGTCGCGCGCCGTGATGAGCGCCTCGTCGAGTTCCTCTTTCCGCTCGACGCGAATCCCTTTCGCTCCGCAAAGATCGGCGTAGGCCGCGAAGTTCGGGTTGTGCAGGTCGGTCTTCCACACCTCGAACTCGCCCGCTCGCTGCTCCTTCGTGATCTTCCCGAGCTCGTCGTTGTGGAGAAGGACGTGGGTGATGTTCATCCCGTATTTCACCGCGGTCAGGAGTTCCATCATGTATTGGCCGAAGCCTCCGTCGCCGGTGACGCACCAGACGGGACGTCCGAACCACTCCGTGTCCTCCTCGGTCGTCGCCGACCACGCGCCCATCGCGGCGGGATACCCGAAGCCGATCGAGCCGAGATACCCGCTCATGAGAACGGCCTGCCTGCCGCTTGCCTCGAAGTAGCGACCGAAGGAATAGGTGTTGTTGCCCACATCGACCGCCAGGATCGCGTCTTCCTGCACCTGGCGATTCATGGCAGCGAAGACGGATGCGGCATTGATCCCGGCACCGCGATCGTCGGTGAGACGACTCTCTTTTTCCGCGCGCCAGATCCTCCAGCGCTCCGCCACTTCCTCCCGCATCCCCGGCCGGTCCACGCCCCCGGGGAACGCCTCGGAAAGCAGCGCCATCGTCCGTCCGATCTCTCCCAGGACGGGGATGTCGACCGGGTGGAACTTCCCCAGCGCCATCGGGTCGAAATCGATCTGGATGATGGGCTTGTAGGGAGCGATCCCGGTATGGTTCGAAAACGAGGCACCGATCGCGATGAGGCGATCGCATTCGTTCATGAACCAGCTCGCGATCGGCGTTCCCGAACGGCCCAGCACGCCGCAGCCGAGTGGATGGGAGTCCGAGATGAGGCCCTTGCCCTTGAAGGTCGTGACCACGGGGATGTTCATCGACTCCGCGAAGGCGATGATGGCACCGGTGTCGAATCGGGCCCCATGCCCGAGGACGATCAGCGGTCGCTGCGAGGCCCGAATCGCCTCGACCGCCCGCTCGAGTTCCGATGCCGGCGGCGCCACGTCGAGCGCAGCGACCCGGCCTTCCGGTGCACCCGCGCGCCCCTCGGTATTCTCGATCGTCTGCACCTCGTCGGGCAGGATGATCGTCGCCGGATTGCGGGTCAGTATCGCATTTTTCAGGGCCAGCGAAATCAACTCGCCGTGCTTCGAGTCGGCATAGACCGTGTGATTGAAACAGGACACGTCGTTGAAGGCCCCTTGCAGGTTCACCTCCTGGAAGGCTCCCGGACCGAGCACCTGCGTGTCGACCTGCCCGCTCAATGCGAGAAGAGGAGCTCGATCGACCTTGGCATCGTAGAGACCCGTCATCAGGTTCGTCGCCCCGGGCCCGGCGATGGTGAAACAGGCCGACGGCTTGCCGGTCAGCTTGGCATAGGCGGAGCAGGCAAAGGAGGCCGCCCCTTCGTGACGAATCCCGTAAAATGCCAACTCACCACTCTCCTCGCAGCGGCGGAGGGCATCGGCCAGGCCGAGATTGCTGTGTCCGACCATACCCCAGACGTGCCGGACACCCCAGTTCACCAGGGTTTCCGCCATGACATCGGAATTCGTCCTCACGTGAGGTGGCTCACCCTCGACCGCGACGTAGATGCCGTCGTCCCGTTCCTCGACCGGGAAAGTTTTCAAGCCGTCGCCGTGCCCGCCGGGAGATTCTCCGGTCAGGGGATTGAAATCCCATCCGTGCCACGGACACCGCAACCAACATTGATCGTCGACCCCTTCCTCGATCGAACCCTCGCCCAACGGCCCGCCCTGGTGGGGACAGGCATTGTCGACCGCGCCATACTGCCCACGGAAACGGGAGAGCGCGATCGAGGTGGTTCCGGCGGTGACCGTGGTGACCCGCCCCTCCTCGAGGCCCGGGAGATCGAGCACCTTGTGCCAGACGAGTTGCCGTTCGTTCATGTTGTGACGGGTTGCGGGTTGCGTTTCAGGCGGAGGCACTCTCCTCCTCGATGCGAACGTGTTCCAGTTCCTTGCCGAGGAAGAAACTGATCAGGGTGCGAATCAGGACGAGAACGCCGAGAACGAGAAGGCTCTCCAGTTGAGGTTGCAGGAAGCTGTGAATGATGTCGCTCACGATCATGAATTCGAGCCCGAGGAGAATATAGTTGCCGAGGAACATCCTGACGCCTCGCATCGCCATCCAACGATCATGCGGAGCCATCCGGTTCGAGGAAGCGCGAATCAGCGACCCGACCTCCACGACAACCCAGCGAACGGCCGAGACGAGCAGCCCGAGAGAAATCGCGGCAATTCCCACGAGGTCGGAAACCGTCTGCACCCACTCGAGAGCGGAGACGATCCAACCCGGGCAGTGATCCACCGAGTGAGCGGCTGCGGCGACAATTTCCATCTGGTTCGTCCTACCGGGCGCCACCTCTCGCACTCGATCTCACTTCGCCTCGAGCGTGGCGACTCCCAACGGCACATTGAATCGCTCGCACCAGATCCAAACCTCGTTGTAGTTCGACGGATCGATTTCGGCGGGAATCGCGTAGCTCTGCCTGCCGCTCTTACTTTGGAGCTTGCCCAGCTTCGTCTCCTTTTTGTAGCCGTCCTTGCCGAGACCCACCTTCGGATCCGGCGCTCCGTCGAGCGAGAAATCCTCACCGAGAACAACGCTGTAGCCGCCTTCGGTCTTCACGATCGATGCCGTGCCTGTCGTGACGTGGTCACTCTTTCCGGCGAACGTTCCCGTGGCCTGCACATGGTGATCGGCGCGGACGAGGGTGGCGGCGGACAGGGCCGCGAGACAGAGGATGGGGAGTAGCTTCTTCATGTTGTGGTGTCGTTTGTTTTCGTCTTGATCGGATTACACGCCATCGTGCAGCGCGTCGAAGGCGCCTCCCGCCCAGGGGATTCCCGCGAGGCGATGGATCGTCTCGTCGTAGGTGGAGAGGTCCTCTTTCGCAAACTGCGAGAGGTGATCGTATCCGCAGGCCCGGGCCAGCACCTTCATCAGGTCGGTCGAGGCGAGCAGGAAATTCTTGAGACGCGTGGCGGACTTCGCGATCTCCAGCCGCTGGCGCAGGTGCTCCTTCTGCGTCGCGATTCCCACGGGGCAGTTGTTGGAACTGCAGGCGCGCATCGCGATGCAGCCGATCGCCTGCATCGCGGCATTCGACACCGCCACCGCGTCGGCTCCGAGAGCGAGCGCCTTCACGAAATCCGGAGCCGTTCGTAAAACGCCGGTGACGACCAGGGTCAACTCGCCGCTCACACCCCGCCGGTCGAGGTGCCGCCTCGCGCGGGCGAGGGCCGGGATCGTCGGCACGGAGATGTGATCGCGAAAGATCTTCGGAGCCGACCCGGTGCCGCCGCCTCGCCCGTCGAGGATGATATAATCCGCACCGGCTTCGATGGCGAAGTCGATGTCCTTCTCGATCTGCTGCGCCGACATCTTGAATCCGACGGGAATCCCCCCGCCGATCGCGCGCACCCGGTCTCCGAAGGCCCTGAAATCCGTCGCTGTCTCCAGGTCGGAGAACCGCGGAGGCGAGATCGCTGCCGTCCCCGCTTCCAGTCCGCGCACCTCCGCGATCCTGCCGTGCACCTTCGCACCCGGAAGATGCCCACCGGTTCCGGTCTTCGCTCCCTGGCCACCTTTGAAATGGAAGGCCTGAACCCGGGCCAGCTTTTCCTCGGAAAAACCGAACCGTCCCGTCGCGAGTTCGTAGAAGTAGCGCGAGTTTGCCTGCTGCTCTTCGTCGAGCATGCCCCCTCGCCCGAACAGATCCCGGTCCCGGCCTGCTCCGCGCCCTGCGCCAACGCGACCTTGGCCTCCTCGGAGAGCGCCCCGAAGCTCATGTCGGAGACGAAAATCGGGATCTCGAGCTGAAGCGGTTTCCGCGCCTTCGGTCCGATCGTGATGCGGGACCCCACCTCTGCGTCGTCGAAGAGCGGAAGGCGATGAAACTGCGCGGTCAGGACCTGGATGTCGTCCCAGCGGGGCAACTTCGTGCGCTCCACTCCCATCGCGGCCGAGTTGCCGTGGTGGCCCCACTTTTCCAACCCGAAGCGCGCAAGGTGCTGGATCTCCCCCACCTTGTCCTCTTCCGCCACCGGGTGGGTGTCGGCAAACTGCCCGAGATAGGCCTCCCGGTTGAACGGCTGGGGATGATCCTCGTGCCACGCCGCAATCTCATCGGCATCGACGACCACGTTTCCGTCCTCGATCCAATGCGAGAACTTGTGGAGTCTTTCCGCGTTGTTGTATTCCGAGATGCCGGTATCGACGCGGAAATCCCACCCGTGCACACCGCAGATCAGGTTGTCGCCCGCGAGATGACCGTCAGCCATGAGGGCACCCCGGTGCTGGCAGCGCCCGTAGAGCACCGAGACTTCATCCTCTCCGTAACGGGTCACGACGAGATCGACATTCTCGACGAGAGCGGCGACCGGCTTTCCGATCTCGAGTTCGGCGAAGGAGGCGACGGGTGTCTTGCGCATGGGAGAAGTTTTGGTTTTACCGAAACGATGCCTGGTGGCCTGAATTCCTGCAGTCGACTTCACCAGCTTAGAGCGGAGATCCGCTCCTTTCTTACAGCGAATTGAAAACTTCTCGTCAGCAAATGCCTCCGAATCGAAAGAATCGCAGACGTCCCATTTCGCCGCCCAATCGGCCCCCCTTCTCCTTGGGACCCGCGCTTTCCTTCAAATCCGGATCCGCTTCCCGGGACCGCTCGTCGTCACTGAGGGCCTTGCAAGGAATTCCCGCCGAATCTCTTTCGCAACTCGACCGCTCCCTTTTCGCCGAAGTACTTCCGCAGCAGTAGCGACGGCATCGCAGTCACATCGACCAGGAGCAGGGCATCGAGAGCATGAGAGAAGGCCGGGTCGACATTGAAACTCAACAGGGTCGCGTTCAGCTTGAGATAGTGTTTGAGCAGGATGGGAATCCCCTTCCCGTCCGGTTCCGAATCCGCGATCCGGGCCGAGACCTCGCGAACCGTCCGGAGTTCGGCACTGATTTCGGACGCGTCCATCCCGGTGACCGCCCGATAAGGATTGCGCGGCGTGATCAATCCCGCGAGCACGGGGTGTCTCCGCTCGCGGGTCAGGAACTCGACCATCAGGTGTTTGGAGATCGAGGTGTATTCGCTGCTGATGCTCACCGGTCCGAAAATGTAGCGGTAGCGTCCCTGCTCCGCGAGAAAGTGCCCGATGCCCCGCCACAGCAGGGCGAGTGGCTGCACCATGCGTTGGTAGCCGGGAGCGACGAAGGATCGACCCAACTCGACACCGGGATCGAGCAGGTCGAGAAAAGCGGGCTCGAACTGGAAAAGGCTCGAGCAATAGAGCCCGTCCCCACCGAGACAGGGAAGAATCCGATCGGTCAGCCCGATGCGATAGCCTCCGGCGAGGCGGGCATTTTCCCGGTCCCAGAGAACCGCATGGAGGTAGTGGTCGTCGAACGGATCCCGATCGATCGACCTTCCCGTCCCTTCGCCGACCTCGCGAAACGTCAGTTCCCTGGTGCGGCAGATCTCTTCGAGGAGAGACGGTATCGCCGCCGTCTCCGCGATGAGGACCGAAAAGCGCTTGTCGCGCACCACCTCGGCGGATTCGGGCAAGCCCGAGACATCCGCCCGAACCAATCGCGGATCGACCGGGGGAGCGACCGGCTCCACTTCCGGATGATCGGGCGGCACGGCGTGCCGGTTCGAGGAGAGGCGCGGATCAGACACGGGCTTCTTCCTCCTGGTAGCGCAGGGTTGAGGGCGCGACACCGAATTCGGGTGACAGGCCGACTCCCATCTTTCGACACATGATCGCGATGATCGCGAAATGATGCACGGTATGAGAGACGAGGAACTGCAACTCCCGCTCGACCGAAGAGATTGCCTCGTTCGCGCCATGCCCCGAATCGACACGCACGCGAACCGCGGACGCCTCAATCCCGACCGCTGCCCGTTCCCGGAACCACGTGGCGAGGTCCTCCAATAACCGGGACGCCGCGCGGGGATCCGATTCCTCGATCGTCCCGCGACGGCGGCGATCGTAGTCGATCACGCCCGACTCGATGCCTCGCCGGAAGCAGTCGAAATGCTCGGCGCAGTGTCGCAGGTGTGTTCCTATCGAGGCGTCGAAGCAATCCGGATGAGTCCGGCGAAAGAAGTCGGACGAGAGACTCTCGGCCAATTCGCATCCTTCGGCCAGGATGTGCGCACACGCGTGCCAGAGTGTTGTCATGGATACTCGCTCACGAAGTCGGACGGTTCGACACGCCGAACCGCTTTTTCTTACAGATTTCCCCGCAATGCTCAACGAGAAACACGGCCTGGGGGGCGACATCCCGCAAAAACCCCACCCGATTCCCGATGTCACCCGGCACAAAATGGCGTAACATCGCTTCGCCATGTTCCTGCGGCTCCTGCTCCTCTTCATTTCGATCCCGCTGGTGGAGTTGATTCTCTTCCTCGTTCTCGGGGCGCGCATCGGCGTTCCCACGACGATCGCGATCGTCATCCTGACCGGCTTCCTCGGAGCCGCCCTGACCAGGAGCCAGGGCCTGCGCGCCATAGCAAATTACCGGCAGGCGACCCGCGAGGGCCGTCTCCCGGCCCGGGAAGTGCTCGACGGGGTGCTCATTCTCGTTGCCGGAGCCGTCCTCCTCACGCCGGGATTCCTCACCGACGCAATCGGCTTCTCGCTCCTCCTGCCTCCCGTGAGGGATCTCATCGCCACATGGGCGCGCGAGGCCTTCTCGGTCCGAGTCACCGGCGCAAAAGAAGCAGCCGCGAAGTCGTCGGGCGAGAGTCGTCCCGTAAACGACGCGAAGGTGATCACGATCGAAGCGGAGGTGGTCGAGGACCGACCCGCCGCCGACAAGACGCATTCGTGACGCGTCTGACAGGGCCCCCTTTTCCGGTTCCCGCCGTTTTCCTCGCCAACACGGGGACAGGCTCTGCGCGAAAACGTCCTCGCACCACCTGCGAAACCGTGGCAGGGTTTCCGTTGCCGTGAATTTCCTCTTCCCGTTGTATTTGCTCGGCGCCGCCGCCATCGCGGTTCCGATCGTCCTGCATTTGCGGCGGAGACCGCCGAAGGATCACGTTCCCTTCGGATCGCTCATGTTCCTCGAGAAGACGCCGGAACGGCTCACCCGCCGCACCCGGATCGAACGTTGGTGGCTTCTCGCCCTGCGCTGCCTCGCCCTTATCGCGCTGGCTTTCATGTTCAGCCGCCCGCTCTTTCCCGCCCTCTCCGGCGACGAGGCGGTTGCCGGAACCGGCCGCACCGTCGTGCTGCTCGACCGCAGCGCCTCGATGCAGAGAGAAGACCTCTGGGATCGCGCCCTCGCTGCCGCCGAAGCGGCCATCGAGGATCGCGACCTCGACCACGAAGCGGGGGCGGCTCTTTTCGACGAGACCCTCACGATCATCGGGGACTTCCCTGCCTGGCGCGATCTCTCCCCCTCCGCCCAGACCGCGGACTTTCGCCGCGCCGTCGCGGCTGAAACAACCGGGCCGGCTCCCGGTTGGAAACGAACCGATCTCGGCGCCACCCTTATCGCCGCCACGGACTGGTTGTCCGATTCCTCCGGCAACGAGGAGGCGGCACGACACGAGATCGTGATCATCAGCGACTTCGCCGAAGGTCTCGAGACAGCTGCTCTCAACGAGATCGCCTGGCCGGAGAATGTCGCCGTCCGCTGCATTCCCATCGCCGCCGAAGAGGAATCCAATCTCACCCTCGGTCTCGCCGCCCGCGCCCCGGACACCGCCGCCCGCGAGGCCGAAACGCACCGCATCCGGGTGAGCCGGTCGGGTATCGGAAATACCGACCGCTTCTCCCTCGAGTGGGAGGGCTTCCCCGCCACCCGCATCGAGAGCTACCTCGCCGCCGGGGCGAGCCGGGTGATCGAGAGTCCCCCTTTCCCGGCCGGGGCGAGCACCGCCGTTCTCCTGCTTTCCGGCGACGCACACGACTTCGACAATCGTGTTCACGTCGCCGCGCGCCAGCCGCGGCCCCTACCCATCCTCTACCTCTCCGCGGAGGAAGGCGGCGAATCCGCCGGCACCCCACTCTTCTACCTCCGCCGCGCGATTCAGGAAACCTCCGCCCTCGCACCTTCTCTCCGAACCGCTCCCGTGGACCAGCCCCTCGATCCGGAAGGGGCGGAGGCGATTTTCGTTCAGGGCGATTGGCCGGTCGAGCGATCCCGGGAACTCCGTTCTTTCGCGGAATCGGGAGGCCTCGTGATCGCGCTGACGTCGGAGGACACATCTATCGGCTCATTCGGCACACTCTTCGACGCAAGCGGGTGGACGTGGAAAGAAGCCGATTCCAGCGACTACGCCATGCTCGCCGGTCTCGATTTCGACCACCCCGTCCTCGCCCCTTTCGCCCGCGCCCAGATTCGCGATTTCACCAAGATCCGATTCTGGAAACACCGGGTCCTGACGATCCCGGACTCGGCGAACGCGGACCCCGTCGCGATCGCGGGATTCGATACCGGCAGCCCGGCCCTGATCGAGTCCGTCGCGGGTGATGGCCGCCTCTACGCCTTCCTGTCCGGATGGGAACCGGACGAGAGCCAGTTGGCCCTTTCGTCGAAATTCGTTCCGATTCTCTACTCCATCTTCGAGAATTCCGGCTACCAGGCCCGCTCCGCCCCGACCAGCTTCGTCGGAGAAGCCCGTTTCGAGGAACCCGGCGGGCAACTTGTCGTCCCCGAGGCCCCGGGATTCTACGAGGTCCGCCGTTCCGCCGGCGAAACCGTCACCCGGGCCGTCAATGTCCACCCCTCGGAGGGAAAGACGGTGGCCCTGGATGCGGACACCTTCCTGAGTGAGTTCGGAGTCGTCCTGGCCTCGGACCAGACATCTGAAGAACCGTCAGACGACGCCTCCCGCCTGGCGCGCGATCGCGAGGAGACCGAACGCGACCAGAAATTGTGGAAGTGGTTGGTCCTCGCCGTGCTGATTTTTCTCATCGCCGAAACCTGGCTCGCAGGCCGAACGCAACTTCCTGCCGCTCCGGCCGGTTCGTAATCGTCAACACCGACCACGATATGACGCACAAGGTGATCTCGAATCTTCTCCGCCCTCTCGTCGACGCCGAAGCCCGTCTGCGACGGCGCCACATTCTCGCGCTGGTGCTCGCTCTCGGCGCTCTCGGCGGTGGTGCCTTCACCCTCCTCGGACTCTACTCGGACTGGTGGGATGTTTCCGTCATCCTGGGATACTTCGGATTTCTCGCCGCACTCACCGGAGGTCTCCTCATCTGGTCGGCGTTGAAGACCCCGGATCTGCGCGAGATCGCCCGGCGGGTCGAGGATTCCCATCCCGAACTCCGGGCGGCCCTCCTCACCGTCTTCGATCAGAAGCCCCGCGAAAACGGCCGCCTCGGCTATTTGCAGAGCCGGGTCGTCGGTGAAGTGACGGAGCATGCGATCAAGAATCGCTGGGTCCGCCAGGTCTCGCAACGCCGTCTCACCGCGGCATCGTGGTTGCAGTTTCTCACCCTCGTCGCCTTCTGCACCGCCACCTGGTTCCTTCTCGGCGAGGTCGACCGACAGAGAAGCACGGACATCGCCGAAGTCCCCCCGGCGGCCGATGATGCGGAAGTCGTGGTAGAAATCTCGGTTCGCCCCGGCGACGTCGAATTGGAGAAGGGCGCACGAATCGTGATCGACGCCGTTTTTTCCGGAGGTAGTCCCGCCCGGTCCGACCTCGTACTCTTCGAACCAGGAGACGCCTCCGCGATACGCGGGTCGATTCCGATGGAGGCGGGTCTGGAGGACACCGCCGTTTCCGCTCTCGTCGACAGGGTCGATTCCGATGTGCACTATCGCATCGACTCCGACGTGGGAAGCTCCGACAGCTACGCGATCACCGTATTCGAACAGCCGCGGCTCGAGCAGGCCGACGCGACGGTCACCCCGGCGCGCTACCTCGACGAGGAACCCCGGGTGATCGAAGACACGCGCAAGGTGAGCCTCATGGAAGGCGGCGAGGTGGCCTGGGCCATGCGCGTCAACAAGTCCGTCGCCGCCGCCGAACTGTTTGGCGAAGACGGAAGTATCCTGCCGCTGGAACCGAGCGCCGAAGATCCCCTTCTACTCGTCGGCCGGCAAATTCCGGAAATGACCCAGAAATACCGGCTTCATCTTGTCGACGATCGCGACCGGGGCAACAAGGAGCCCCCGTGGTTCACCGTCACCGTGAAGAAGAACCTGCCGCCCAAGCTGGAGTTCACCTTTCCCAAGCGGGACGTCGATGTGTCCGCCGTTCAGGAACTGCCGATCGAGGGGAGCGCGTGGGACGATGTCGGGGTGAAACGCGCCGGCCTGTCACTGGAATTCGAAGGCGACGTGCGGGAGATCGCGCTCCTCGATGAGGGGGAAGGCGGAGAACACCATGCACTCGCGACCCTGTTCTCGGTCGAGGATCTCGACGCCGAGCCGCGAGACCTGATCGCCTATCATCTCTGGGCCGAAGACGTCGACCGGGAGGGTCGTGTCAGGCGGGCCGAGAGCGACATGTTCTTCGCCGAAGTGCGGCACTTCGAGGACATCTTCCGGGAAGCCCAGGCGATGGGAGGACCGAGCCAGGCGGGCGGCAATCAGTCGGAACAACTGCTGAAACTGCAGAAGGATGTGCTCAACGCCGCCTGGAAACTGATTCGCCGCCAACGCCTCGGTCGCGAGGTCGATGTCATGGCCGACGATGTCGCGGTGGTCCGTGATTCGCAGAACATCGCGATCGGAGAAACGATGAAGGCCCTGGCCGAGGTCGAGGACCCGGAGATGAAACAGCTCCTCGAGGAAGCGCAAGTTCACATGGAAGAGGCGGTCGAGCGATTCGAGGTCGTACTGGCGGAAAAGGCGGGCGAGATTCTCGAGCCGGCTCACGACGCCGCGAAGGCCGCCTACCGCAAATTGATCGAGGCCCGGGCCCGGGAGCATCGGATCACGCGAAGCAACCAGCCATCGAGCGGACAGGGCGGCGAACAGCAGCAGAGGCTCATGAACCTCGAGCTGGAGCAGAAAGAGATGAAGTACCGCGAGGAATCGCAAGCGACCGATCCCCAGCAGAGCGCGGAGCAACAGGAGAATCTCGCCGTTCTCAATCGTCTCAAGGAACTGGCCCGGCGCCAGGAGGCGATCGCGGAGAAAATCAAGGAATTGGAGAACCAGCTCGAGGAGGCCGAAAGCGCCGAGGAAGAGAACGAGATTCGTCGCCAGTTGGAAAGGCTCCGGGAAGAACAGGAACAGCTCCTGCGCGAACTCGATGACGTCACCGAACGCATGGATTCGGAGGAGAACCGCGCCAACATGGCCGAACAGCGCGAACAGCTCGAGGAGACCCGGGAGAACGTGCGGGAGGCGGCCGAGCAACTCGCCAACGAGAATCTGTCCGACGCCGCGAATGCCGCGACGCGCGCCCAGCGCGAACTGGAGGAAGCGAAGGAGGAATTCCGGAAGCGTACCGCCAACCAGTTCGCCGAAGAGATGAAGGGCGTTCGAGATGCCGCCCGGAGGCTTGCCGAGAACCAGGAGAGACTCGGCGAAAAGGTTCGCGAGGCGAGTGATCGCGCGGAGGATGATCCTTTTTCCAACCAGGACCGGACCGGACCGGCCGAGCTTGCTGCGGAACTCGACCAGCAACTCGAAGAACTCGAGGGCACCCTCGAGCAGATGAAGAGACTCAGCGAGCAGGCGGAGGGATCCGAGCCCATCCTGTCGGACGCACTCTACGAGTCCGTCAGGGAGGCCATGGTCGATGGCGTGGCCGAGTCGCTGCGGGAGAGTCGCGACTATGTCCGCTTTCGGCGTGCCGATCGCGCCGTCACTCCCGAGCAGGCGGCGGCCCGGGGAATCGAGAAACTCAGGGGAGGCGTCGAGCGGGCTGCCGACAACCTGCTCGGCAACGAGGCGGACGCCCTGCGATTGGCGCGCTCCGAACTGGATCGCCTAATCGAGGAAGCCGAAGAGGAAGCGCAGAACCTGGAACGGGGAACGCAGCCGGGTGAGGATCGTCCGGGCGGCGAGAATCCGGATAAGGATGACGAGTCCCGGGAAGGCGCGACCGCAGGGAACCGGCAGGGAGACGAGAACCGGGAAGAGGGCGCGCCAGGGGGCGGGGAAGAGGACCCGTCACGGATGGCCGGCACACCGACCGGCGAAAAAGAAAAAGGAAAGGCACCCGGCAAGGCGGGGGAGAAAGGAACGGGGACCGAACCCGGGGAAGGCGAATCGCTCGCCCGGTCCCCGGGCCAACGGGCGGGAGAAAAGGGAGAGGAGTCCGCCTCCCCCGGCCGCTCCGAGCAGGCAGGAAATTCCAAGGGCAAAGGAAAAGCCCCGGGCAAGGGGGAAGGAAAAGGGACGAGCCCCTCGCCCGGTGAGGGAGAACAGCTCGCCCAAGCCCCGGGCAGCGGAGATTCGAAGGGAGAAGGGAAGGGCAAGGGGAAAGGTCGAGGCAAAGGCACCGGTGAAGCATCGGATGGAGGCGAAGAAGGCCAGTCCCCGGGGCAGGGTTCGAACCAGTCTCCCTCTGTTGCCGGCGGAAACTCGGGACAGCAGGGATTCGGCACGAACCTGGGCGGCGATGACCGCGGCAATCGACGTCCCGGCGGTGCGGCGAATACCTCGCGGCCCCTCTTTTTCCAACAGACGGAGGGAGATCCGGGCGGCGAGGGCCCGATCACCGGGGAGGACTACCGCGACTGGGCCGACCGGCTTGGCAACATCGAGGAGATGCTGGAGTCGGAGGATCTGCGGAACGAAATTGCCCGCGTGCTCGTTGATGCGAGGTCGATGCGAATCGAATATCAACGCGACAACCTTCCCCCGGGCGCCGCGACGATCCGCGAGCGTATCACCGATCCGCTCGTGGAACTTCGAATGCGCGTGAGCGAAGAACTCGCCCGTCTCAACAAGGAGAATCCGCTTGCCCCGATCGACCGTGACCCGGTCCCCGGAGAGTTCCGGGACCTGGTGCGCCGCTACTACGAACAGCTGGGAGCGGGGGAGTAATCCACGGCCCCACCCGTCCCGATTCGGCGCGCCGGCACCGCACATGACCGACCCTGTTTCACCTTCCTTCCTCCCGATCGCATCGATCGCCTTCGCCGGTGATTCGTGGTGGTGGGTCTCGCTCCTGTTCGGCTTCGCGGCCCTGGTGTTCCTGGTGGCCGGCTACCGGCGATCGCCCCTGCGCGGAGGTTGGAAGGGGCTCGCCATGCTTCTCAAGATGACGGGCCTCGCCCTGATGGCGCTGGCCCTGATGGAGCCGGTGTGGATCGACCGCTTCCCCAAGAAGGGCGCGAACGATCTCGTCCTGCTCGTCGATAACTCGCGCGGACTCTCCGTGACGAATCCGGCGACGGGAGACCCCATCGGTGCGGATCTCCGGGATTCTCTCCAGTTGCCGGAAAGCGGGATCCCCCCCGGCTGGCTCTCGCGTCTCGATGAGACTTTCCGCCGGCGGAACTACCTTTTCGACAGGCGGATCGAGCGCACCGGCGACGATTTCGCCGAACTGGCCTTCGATGGCGACGCATCATCCCTGCTCACGTCTCTTCGCAGTGTGCGGGACCGGTTCGCGCGGCGGCCTCTCGCCGCCACGATCGTGTTCACCGACGGAAATGCGACCGACTCCGAGAACATCGACGAAGTGCTCGCCGCTCTGGCCGAGCCCCCCGGCGAGTCGCGCCCGACCACCCCCGTATTCCCGGTGCTCGTCGGTCAACCTGTCGAGTCGGCCCACGATCTCGGTATCCGGTCGGTCGTCGCGAAGCAGTCCGCCTTCGAGGATGCTCCTCTCACTCTCGTGGTCGAGGCGAGCGCCCTGGGAAAGGTGGAGGGTCCGGTCGAGGTATTTGCCCGCAATGCGCGTGAAGAGGAAGTCGGGGTGGAGCCGGTCGCCCTTCCTCCCGGTGCGAACCTGCGTTCCACGCAAGTGAGGCTGCGCCTGCCGGCCGCCCTTCCCGGCGTGTCATTCTACCGTGTCGGGATTCGACACCAGGGAGACGATGTGCCGGTCGAGCTGACGTCCGAGAACAACGAACGGCTCGTTTCGGTCACCCGCGACCGGGGCCCCTACCGTGTTCTCTACGTAACCGGTCGCCCCAACTGGGAATACAAGTATCTCCGGCGCGCACTCGCCGAGGACGCCGAGATCGAACTCGTCGCGCTCATCCGGATCGCAAAGAGGGAACCGAAATTCGAGTGGCGCGGACGTTCCGGCGAATCGGGAAACCCCCTTTTCCGTGGCTTCGAGAGCGACATACCGGAGGAGACGCGGAAGTATGACGAGCCCGTTTACATTCGGTTGAACACCGCGAGCGAGGAGGAGCTTCGCGACGGATTTCCGAAGAGCGAAGAGGAGCTGTTCCCCGCCTATCACGCCATCCTCCTCGATGACGTCGAAGCCGAGTTTTTTTCCGCGGAACAGCGTGACCTGCTCGAACGATTCGTCACCCTCCGCGGTGGCTCCGTCACCATGCTCGGCGGGCAGGAGTCCTTTCGCGAAGGAGAGTGGCTCAACACTCCCGTCGGACGCATGATGCCGGTCTACCTCGATCCGGCGAGGGAGAAGGATCCGGCGCCGGCCTTCGACGCCGCGTTTTCCCTGACCCGGGAGGGCTGGCTGGAGCCGTGGATGCGCTTGCGCTCGAGCCGGAGCGACGAGGAAACGCGTCTCGCCTACATGCCCGGCTTCTTCGCCCTCAATCGGATCGATGCGATCAAACCCGGAGCCCAGGTGCTCGCAACCGTCACTGATGCGGATCGCCGGCGGTGGCCCGCGATCGTCACCCAGCGGTATGGCGAAGGCAAGACCGCCGCCGTGCTCGTCGCGGACAAGTGGCGATGGGGCATGAAGGATGCGGAACTGCGCAAGGATTTCGCCAAGTCATGGCGCCAGTTCGTCCGCTGGGCGATCACGGGCGTGCCCGACCGCGTCACGATGGAAACGCGTTTCGCCGAAGGTGGATCGGTGCCGCGGACCGAATTGACCGTGCGTGTCCGGGACGATGTCTACCGCCCACGCGACGACGCCTCGGTTCGCTTCGAGATCACACGCCCCGACGGAGAGACCGAGACGATCGGGGGGGATCCGAGCCTCGAGGAAGCGGGCGTCTTCACCGCCACGCACTTCGCTGGAGAGGCGGGAGGCTACAAGCTTCAGGGCGTCGCCCGGGACGGCGAAGGCGCGGAGATCGGCACGGTCGAGACAGGATGGGCGCTCAATCCCGCGGCCGAGGAGTTCGAGACGCTGGGACCCCGCCGGGAGATTCTCGACCGCATCGCCGAGGCAACCGGCGGCGAAGTCCTCACGCTGGACGAGGTGGGCCGGCTGCCGGGCCTCCTCGCCGATCTCGATGCTCCCGTACTCGAGACTCGACAACGACCCCTCTGGCATGCCCCGTGGTTCTTCGCGCTCGCCCTGGCCTGTTTTCTCGGTGAGTGGGGGCTTCGCCGGTGGAAAGGAGTGCTCTGATATGACGAATTCGACCCCCAGCTTGCCGCAAGCCATCCTTCTCGCGATCTGCCTCGCCCTGCCCCTGACCCACGCGGATACCGCACGCGAGCAACGAACCGTGATCGTCGTTTTGGGGACCGAAGGAGCCGACGAGTTCGCCGACGAATTCGCCTCCTCTGCACAACACTGGAGAGAGGCCTGCGAGCAGGGGGGAGCGCAGTTCGTGGAGATCGGAACGGGCCCGGCCGAGGAGGGGCGCGGCGAGTCCGACCGCGACCGCGTGAAGGAAGCGATCACCTCGTTCACCGGTGACGAGGTCTGGCTCGTTCTGATCGGGCACGGCACTTTCGACGGCCGCGAGGCGAAGTTCAATCTGCGTGGCCCCGATTTCTCCGACACCGATCTCGCGGAGTGGTTGGGCGCCATCGATGCCGAGGCGGTCGTGATCAACACGGCAAGCGCGAGCGGATCCTTCGTCAGTGCTCTCTCGGGGGAGAGGCGAATCGTGATCACCGCGACCAAGAGCCCCACCGAGGTGTTCTTTACCCGTTTCGGACGTCATTTCGCCGAAGCGATCGGAGGCCTGTCCGAAGCCGATCTCGACAACGACGAACAGGTCTCGCTTCTGGAGAGCTACCTCCACGCGGCGGGACAGGTCCGGGCCTTTTACGAGAACGAGGGGCGACTCGCGACCGAACACGCCCTTCTCGACGACAATGGAGATGGACTCGGGACCCGGGCGGAGTGGTTCGAGGGAACCACCGCTGTCCGTGTCGCCCGCGAAGGCGCAGAGCCCGACGGCGAACGAGCCCGGCAACGGGCTCTCGTCCGCAGCGACTTCGAAAGGAACCTCACCCGCGCCGATCGGGAGCGACGGGACGAACTGGAGCGAAAAGTGCGCGATTGGCGTCGAAAAAAGGAGGAAATCTATGCCGGAGACTATTACGATCGACTCGAGGAATGGCTCACGGAGTTGGCACGCATCTACCAGCGGGCCGAATCGAGTTGAGGCTTCCGATTCCGAGCGATGATCGCCTTGGTGGAACTGGGAAAACGATCGCAGCTGGCCCGCGGTGCCCGCTATGCGGGGGGCCTCACCTTTTGCCTGCTTGGAACGGGCATCGTCTTTGCCGATGTGAGTCCCGACTGGCTCGCGTGGGTCCTCTTCGCCCTCTCTCTCGCCGGACTGGGACTGCTGGCCTTCTGGCGTTGCCACGAAAAAGAAGAGAGCGAGAGCGAGGATCTCGTCGAGAAGGCACGCCAGGCGATCCGGAACGAGTCCGACCGGCTCGACCGGAAGCGTGCGAATCTGGAGAAAGTCCTGACGACCTACGGCGAATGGATGGAGTTCCCCGATTTCAAGAAACTGGAGCAGATCGACTGGCGTGCGGAGGACCACACGTGTGGAGACGCTCGGGTGGCCGAGATCATCGACCGCGAGTCAGACGTGATGCTGGAGCGGTTCTCTACCGGGTACTACTGGAGCGATTCCCGTTTCGACACCCGAACGCTCCTCCTGGAACTCTTCGAGGTGATGGAGGAGATCGCCCACATCTACCAGCCGGGATCCGAGCGTCCCATCCTCGAAACCAATCTCGAGGAACTCCTCAAGGCGATCAACCGCGCCTCGCTGCAGATCATCCTCCTTCTCGAGGAGATTCCACTGATCGAGATCAAGGGGATGAACATTCGCAAGTTGTCCGACAACATTCGACGCGCAAGCAAAGTCTACCGGAAGTACGAAGAACTGCAGCCGCTCCTCGAGCCGGTGCGATATCTCTTCCAGGGCAGCAAGCTACTCCTCGCTTCGAACCCCCTTCTCGCCGCCGGATGGATCGCGGGCACCGAACTGATGTGGAAGAGCGGGAAAAAGGTGGCGGGCAAGGCTTTCGACGCCTACCTACTCAGTCTCGTGCGCCAGACGCTGGGCATCATCGCGTGGGAGACGGCCGGCATCTACGACGGAACGCATCGGTACCGGAGTCCCGACTGGATCTTCGGCGTGGAGCTGGCTCACCTCCTCAGCAAGGCGGAACCCGACCAGCCCGTCCTGCGGGCGGCCTTCCAGGAGCTGGGCAATCTCTCCCTTCGCAGCAGCTACGATCGCATCTTCCTCTATCGCTGCGTCGCCCAGCATGCCAGTCCCAAGCCACGCCACTTCGCCCAGCCCGAGCTGATGACGCCGGAAGTACGCGAGGACATCTACCAGCGGATCACGAAATTCTACGATCGCTGCCTCGGTTCCCACGACGAACTGGCGGACAAGAAATTCGAGGAATGGCGGCGAGGACTTCTCGATCGACTGGGCCTCGGCGAGCGGGGCCGGGCCGAGGCGCAGGTGATGGCGAACGACTGAGGCGCCCAGGGGTGTCAGGACGCCGGGTCGTCCCAGCGAAACACCCCGGATCCCATGCCGAGATGGTAGTCTCCCTGATACCACCAACGGCCGTCGCAGGCGTCACACCTTCCCTCACAGGATCCGGCGTACCCGAAATTGGTCTTCCCCATCCTCTCCCGATAGACCGGGCCGAAGCGATGAAGCAGCCCCTTCACCGAAACACGGCCATCCCGGTGATCGATGGCACCATCGACCGGATGAAAGCTCACGGTATCGGCACACTCCAGGCATTCCCGCGCCATGACGCGGCACCTTTCGCAGTCGTTGCCGGCTGCGTGCAGGGCGGCGTCGACAGCGGTCAGGTAGGGGGAAAGGACGTCGGAGTCCATCGGGGTGAACGCGACAGTGTCTGCGTGATTTTCTGCCCCGTCACGCGTATTCTACGGCCGCATGTCAACCGAACCGGCACAGGGTAAGAACATCGTCCTCGGCGTGAGTGGATCGATTGCCGCCTACAAGGCAGCCGACCTCACAAGCCGGCTCGTCAAGGAAGGACACGAGGTCCATGTCGTCATGACCGCGGATGCCACCGAGTTCATCACGCCCCTGACGCTGCAGGTGCTCTCCCGGCATCCCGTGACCGCGAGCCTCTACGACGAAAAGTCGGACTGGCATCCGGGTCACATCGAACTCGCCGACAACGCCGACCTTCTCGTGGTGGCTCCTGCCACGGCGAACGTCCTGGCCAAGTTCGCTCGCGGCATCGCGGACGATGCGCTCGGCGCCATCCATCTCGCCACACTGGCGCCCCTTCTCCTGGCCCCCGCGATGAACGGGAAGATGTGGAAACACCCGGCAACGCAGGAGAACGTGAGAATTCTCGAGTCCCGTGGCGCCCGGTTCATTGGTCCCGAAGAGGGCTTGCTTGCCTGCGGCTACCAGGGCATCGGACGGCTCTGGCCCGTCGAGGGAATCGCGACCGAGATCGAGTCGATCGTAGGAGAACGTGCCCCATCGGACGAGGCGAGCTGAATCCGCGGGTAGACCCGCCATCCCGTCCACCCTTCCCCCCAACAGTTTCGCCACAAAAAACAGCAGTTATTCTGTTGCCAAGCACAGGACCAAGGGAGAAAAAGTCAGGGCGAGCCGCACTTTGATGGAACAATTCAACGGCCTCCTGTCGCCGGGCATCCGCCGCTTCGTCGAGGACAACTACTACCAGAAGATCTGCGATCGATCGAAGCTGGAGATCTTTGCCCGCGACCCGGATTTCCTCGCGGCCCCCACCCGGCACGTCGCCCTGTTTTCCGACCACGGCGTCGTCCACGTTCGCGACGTGGCCGAGCAGATCCTCCGCGTCCTGTCGACGGCGCACGGGGTCCTCATACCGGAACGCACCTCGTCTCGATTCGAATTCATGCGCGGGTACGGCTTCGGTGTCGCCTACCTTCACGACATCGGGATGCGCGATTTCTCGGCATTCGGGCGAGCCATGCACCCGGAATTCGCGGCCCAGGAGGTCTTCCGCGAAGAATTCGATGCCCTGATCGAGGAGATCCTGAACGACAATGTCGGCAATCTCCCCTGGCGCCTCTTCAACCTCATCATGGAGGAGGAGATTTCCGGCGAACCACGCGTGTTGCTCCGCGAGTGCCTCGCGCTCTCGATATGTCACTCCAAGAGCAAGATCCCGGTTGAAGTCCTGAACGATCCCCGCCGACTCCGTGACGCCATGCTGACAAGCGTGGGGACCCCACTCCGCCTGCAGTTTCTCCGGCAGCAGCTGACCAGGGCGAAAAAGAGGACCGCCAGTGGACGATCGAAAGAGGTGTCCCGCATCCAACAGGAGATCAAGGAGCACCTCGATTCACCGAGTGCGACCGAAGATCCCGATCACGAGATTCAACGACACTACGAGGATTTCCCGGACGAGGCATTCCGATGGCTGACCGCGGAAGGCTAAGGTGCGAGAGAGTTCGTGCTCGACATCACCGATACGCTCCGCTGCCTGCGCGCCGCCGACGCACTTCGGCAGAGAGGAACCACCCTGAAGACATCCGGCGGTTACGAGATATTCGTGGACCAGCGAAGTGCCAATGCCATCTATGCCCTTCGCACCGCAGACAATTCCAAGCTGATGCTGATCGAGTCCGACGATATCATTTCGGCGGGTGAAGCGAACCTGGCGAGCAGTGATCTTTCTCCGCAAGGCGACCTGCGCATCACTTTCAATCGCGGTTCATTCTCGGGTAATGGATCCATCGACCGGGCCGTAGAGAGCGCCGTTTTCGTCATCAACGACATCCAGGCGGACGTCATCGCCAGTTTCGACCGTCGTGGACCCGTGACACGTGGAATGCCGGCGCCTGGCAAGGCGGCGGACGACATTCGCATCCAGGTCGAGGGCGTGCCCGACAACATGAACTTCGCCAGCCGGGTCTGTGCCGCGCTCGCGGAATCTCATCCCGAGTTGGGAGACAGGGCGACCGCCGTTCCCAGCCTCCAGTACATTGAGGCGGGCGAGAGAGAACTCTATCTCAACGGAAGACCGGTCGACTGGAAAGTGGACGAACGGAGACAACTGCTCGGCGATCTCGAGCAGTTCGGCCACCGCAGCCAGAAGATCGACATAGACCGGGCGTTCGATCACACCCGTCTCGTGAAGGTGCACAAGGGTTCGGTCGTGATCGAGGCGGGTACGCCGGCGGGCTTCGTCTTCATCCCCCTGGGGGAGGGACTCCGTATCGCCCCTCTGGGAGGATATCACGATGTGCCGGCTCCCATCCGAGTGCCCCTGGGAAACACGGGGGTGATTCGGGGTTCCGTCCGCAACGCTCGAATTTTTGCGGAAGCCGACGTGGAACTCCTCATGATCCCACAGGATGTCTACCTGGAGAGGTGGCACGCCACCTACGGAGTCGAGGAAGTCGAGGACCTCTTTCGCGTCCACGGATTTACCTGAGTCGCCAGACCATTTCCATCGCAGTCGAGATGCCGCCAACCAACACCCACGTGCCCCCCACGGGCATTCGACCGGTTCTTACCGCTCTCATCGGACAATCCACCTGTCTGGGGATCGCCTCCTCGTGGATCGTCACCGCCGCGAGCACCCTCTTCCTCGCGGATTTCGGGTCGGGGCAACTCCCCTTTGTCTACATCGCGACCGCCGTGGCCATCAGCGCCATTTTTTTCGGCTTCTCCTCGCTCCAGCGGCGCATTCGACTCACCCGGCTGGCGGCGGGTACGGTCTTCGCCTTCACCCTTCTCGTCGGAGTCTCCTGGTTGGCGGTTTCGCCATTGCAATGGCGATGGATTTCCTACCTCCTGATGATCTTCATCCCGCTCGGGCTCCAGGTAGGTTTCGTCCTCCTCGGCGCCCAGGCCGGTCGCCTCCTCGACCTCCGCCAGATCAAGAGGTTCTTCCCTTTCATCGTCACCGGCTTCGCCATCGGCTTCATGACGGGAGGCCTCGCCGTGTCTCCCCTCCTCCGCATCTTCGGAAAACCGGAACACCTCGTGATCCTCGCCGCTCTGATCTACGCACTGATGGGCGTTTTCATCCTGCAGGCGGCGCGCCGGTTCGCCGGGACCCTCGACTCGCCGGGAAAAGGACGACGATCGCGTCCACCCCGTTCCCTGGTCGACGTGATTCGCTCTCCCTACGTCGCCCTGATCTTCCTCTACCAGATGCTGTCGGCGATGGGATCACAGCTTCTGAGTTTTTCCCTCTACACCGGGGCGGCGGAGCGATTCCCCGACGCGGCCAACCTGGCCGAGTTTTTCGGAGGATACAATGCGGTGCTCAACCTCGCGAACATCCTCTTCCTCTTTCTCGCCGCCAGTTTCCTCCTGAATCGCTTCGGTATTCGGTTAGGGTTGATGGCGAATCCCGGAGCCGTGCTTGTCCTGATCTCTATCGTCGTCGTTGCGGGAACCATTCCCGCGATGGCCGCCTCGTTCTTCTGGCTGATCGTGATCACGCGTATCTTCGACATCGTTCTCACCGATGGGACCACCCGGACCTCCCTGAACGCCGTCTACCAGAGCCTCCCGCCGGCGGAGAGGGTCACGGCGCAGACGGGCGTCGAAGGCATTGGTGTTCCGGTCGCCATCGGTCTGACGGGCGCGGTACTCTGGATCGCCACCAGCTTCGAGTGGATCACGGTAGTGCATGTCGTCATCGTGACCGCGATCGTGACGGTTGGCTGGACTGTGGCTGGCGCTCTCGTCTTTCGGGGCTACGGTTCAGCCCTGCGCAAGACCCTGGGTTCCTCGGCACTCGGAGCGACGGAGGTGAATCTCGGTGATCTTTCCACCAGGCGAGTGGTGGAGGGCCTCCTCGACTCGCCACGGGCCGGAGACGTCCACACGGCACTGAGCGTGCTGGCGGAGAGCGACGAAGAGATCCCCCTCGCCCCCTACGCCGAACGCCTCCTCGATCACTCCGAACCCAGCATCCGGGCCGAAGCGTGGTCGGTGGTGGAATCCGAACGCATCGCAACCCTGAAACATCGAGCGAAGGACACGGCATCGGAGGCATCGGATCCCACCGTCCGCGCCCGGGCGCTTCGAGCCTACTGCGCACTCGGCGAAACCGAGGCCATCGATACGGCCGAATCGTTCGCCCACTCGACCGAATCCCCGATTCGACGCGCGGCTCTCGTGGGTCTCCTTCGCTACGGTGGAATTCCCGGCATCGTCAGGGCGGCCCGGCATCTCGACGAGATGGAAGCGTCGCCCGATCCCGCGGAACGAAAACTCCTCGCCGAGGTAATCGGAGATGTGCGGAACAAGCAGTTCTACATCCCGCTCCGTAGCCTCCTTTCCGATCGCGACATCGAGGTTCGCAAAGCGGCAGCCCTGGCTACCGGCTCGGTCCGCAATCCCGTGTTGATCACCGAGCTGGTTTCCGCCCTCGGTGATTCGGACATTCGAAGCGAGGCGGCCGGTTCACTCCGCGAATACGGCGACGCCATCCTGCCGGTGGTCGAGCGGCTGTTGGCAGATCCCGCCGAGGCGCCCCGCGCGACTCTTCTCACCCTCGTGCGGATCTGTGGCGAACTGGGAAGCGATCGGGCGCTCACCCTGATGCGCCAGCAGATCCGCTCGCCCGATCGCGAGATCAGACTCCTCGCCCTCCGTTCCCTTCGTCTCGGTGGCTTCTTTCCCAACTCCGGCATGGCCCGGGAATTGGATGAAGCCCTCGCGCGCGAGGAGCGCGAGACCGTCAATCAGCTGACCGCGCTTCGCTCTTGCCTGGCAAGGGAGGAATACGCCCTGCTTGCGCAGTCTCTCGAGGATGAGCTGCGAGAGTCCGCCTCCCGGGTCTTTTTACTCCTCTCTTTCTACTACGATCCCGCCACCGTGCTCAAGGCGGAGAGACAGTTGCAGAGCGGCGATCCCGGACTGGTCGCCGCCACCACGGAGACGCTCGACGTGACCTTGTCAGGCGAGCACAAGAGACTCCTCTTCGGCCTTGCCGCACCGGGCCTGTCTCCGGACGCTCGCCTCGAGAAGATCGGATCCCCCTCAACCGAGACACGCGAAGCGACGCTCGGTGTGTTCGACATTCTCGGGCAGAAGGAGGGGCTCGGACGGCGCCCATGGCTCGAGGCCTGCGCCATCGAGGTCGCCTCTCGACTACGCCTCGCCGGATGGCGGGACCATCTCACCTGCGATCCCGCATCGATGGATCCGCTCGTGGCGGAGATGTTCCGCCACGCAGAAGCTACTTCCCAATCCTGACAGTCATGCTCACGACAATCGAAAAAGTTGCCATGCTACGCGGGAGCGATCTCTTCTCCGCCACCCCGAATCATGTCCTCGCTTCGGTCGCATCGATCGCCGAGGAGGTCGAGTTTTCCGCCGACGAGACGTTTATCTCGGAGAATGAAATGGAGGATGACATGTTCCTCATCACGGAGGGACGGGTCCGGGTGCACCGGGAGGGCAAGACCCTCGCCGAGCTGGAATCCGGCGAAGTCGTCGGGGAGATGGAGGCCCTCTCGCCCGCACCGCGTTCGGCATCGATCACGGCGAAGGAGGTCACACGGGCCCTGCGCATTCCCAAGGCCGCGTTCGATGAGATCCTCGCCACCCGCTTCGAGATCGTGCAGGCCGTGATCGATGTTCTCGTGGAGCGCCTTCGAGACGCCGCCCAACGCGACTGAGGAGACGGCTGTCATGGAGATCGAGCGGAAGTTCCTCGTCGAAATCGGTGCGGTGCCACCGGATGCGTTGGCATCACCAAGTACCCCGATCGCACAGCGCTATGCCCTGCCCGGCGACGTTCCGGTGGGCGTCCGCATACGGCGAAAAGGGGACGCCTGGTTCCTGACCTTCAAGGGACCGGGTGGGCTGAGTCGCGAGGAAGTGGAGTTCCCCGTCGGTGCCAGCGAGGGTGCCGCACTCTGGAGTCTCTTCGCGGGAGGCCAGGTGGAAAAGGAGCGTTTCGCCTATCCGTGTGGCGAGCACCTCTTCGAGATCGATGTCTTCCGCGGCGACCTCGCCGGTCTTGTGCTGGTCGAGGTGGAATTCGACTCCGAAGAAGAGGCGCGATCCTTCCAGGCTCCCGATTGGTTCGGTGCGGAGGTGACCGATGATCCTCGGTATTTCAACGCCACCCTGTCCGAGAAGGGGCTGCCGGGCGGCGCCCCCTAACCCGGCTGCGAAGCATGCCTGGCGAGGCAATTCTCGAGTAACCGGTAGAATCCCTCCTTGTCGCAGCCCGTCATCAGGCGAGCCGGACCACCATCGAGCGGCTCGAAGTGCGTTTCCCCCCGGCTCGGGCCATCCGTCACCTCGATGCGAATTCGTCCCTCCGACAGCTGGAACAGGTCGGGATCCAACAGGTAGGCGGCCACGAGGGGATCCGGAACAGCCGGACCCGGCACCCCGAAGTTGTCGCGGTCGAGCACGGCAGTCACTCCCTCGGGGCTCAGCATCTCCGCGACGATCTCCGCCGCCTGGGTTCCCACGGAGGCAATCCGGGCAGCTCGCTCCGGCTCGGCATGCACGGCCAGTGCCAATTCGAAGGGAGCCACCGTGATTCGCCTCGCTTGGCGAAACACCTCCTCGGCCGCCTCGGGATCCGCGAAGATATTGAACTCGGCTCTTTCGGTGATATTGCCCTTCCGTCCGGTCCCGGCAAAACCCTCCTCAAGGAACCCTCCCCCCATCGCGACGATCTCGATTCGCTCGATGATGGCCGGTTCCCGACGAAAGGCAAGGGCCAGGTTGGTGAGCGGTGCGGTCGCAGCCACGGTCACCATTTCCTCTCGGGAGAGAATTGCATCGATCATCGCATCGACACCCGGCACTCCATCCACTTCTCCGGAAGGTGGAGGAAGCCGCACCCCTCCCAGCCCCTCGCCTCCATAGGCACCATCGCTGACCGCCTCTCCGACTAGCGGGCGGGCTGCCCCCGCGTGAACCGGAATCTCCGGACGACGCGCGGTTTCACAGGCCCGCAGGGCATTCCTCGCGGTCAACTCGACGGGAACATTGCCACTGACCGTCGAGATGCCGAGAAGGTTGATGCGATCCGGATGTGCCAGGACCATCAAAAGGGCGGCGAAATCGTCGGAACCAGGATCACAATCGAACCAGAGGGAATTCTTCATCGACGAGTGGGGGAGGCCACTATCGCGGCAGTTGGACTCGCCAACAAGCAGTTGGGGAGCTTTTTCCGTTTCCGTGACCCGCACCCGGCTTGACAGCAGGCCCCCGGCCGTCTTGCCTGCCTTTGTGAACGCGGTGCAATGTTTTGAAGTGCGAGCGAACGGCCCCCTGTTCCGCGTATGGATCATCCCTTCCATTTGCCCGGTTCACTTCACGGCGCTTTTCCTCCTGTTGGCCCTGTGTTTGGAAGCACGGGCCGAACCGGAGGACGAAACCCGGGCTCCCCCCCGCATCATGGTGACATGCGGCGAGGTCGGTCTCCTCGTCCGCCAGGCATCACAGTGGACCCCCGGACGGATCGACTTTCGCGGTATGCCGCTCACCACCGAGAAGAGCGCCTACGGCACGGTGTTCCTCTTCCCGGAGATCGGATTCATCGGCACGGCCCATCTCGAGAACGAACCGGAAAGCGACCTGTCGGTGGAGTTCTTTCTCGACGGGAAAGCCGTCACTCGCCCCCCCGCTTTCCTCAACGGAGAGCGCTTCCGGCTCGAACGGAGGTCTCGCATCCGCAGTTTTGTCCTCGAAGGAACGTTTGAAGTCCACGAGAACCGCATCTGGGAGGCGGTGACGATTCACGCGCAAAGAGACACACCGCTCAAACTCGTCTACCATTTCATGCACGCGTGGAAGCCGGGCGTGAGCACCTACCTCGCCGGCAAGGATGCCGACCCCGATGAATCGATCGACGGCGCCCTGTCGCGAGACGAAAGGGACGACAAGCGATTCGTCATCGGAGAGGAAGTCGACTGGGTCGCCGTCTACGCGCCCGAAGACCGGGTAGTCGCGGTGTCGCGCCTCGTGGCAAGACCCGCCGGCGCGGCGAGCATCTCCCAGATCTGGAACGTGCCCGGGCGCTACCAGAAATACTACCTCAAATCTCTCGTCAACGAGACCGTCCCGACCGGTTTTTCGGGGACCTGGAAAATGGTCACCGGCTTCATCGAAGGCGAAGAGGGCACGTGGCGGGAAAGTGCCCGTCGACTGGCTTCGGAATTGAAGCAAGCGCCCCCACCCGGTTAGCCATGAGCTCGCCTACTCTCCTCCCACGTTTCGGCGAACGAAGTCGAGCAGCAGGGGGAAAGCGGGTTCGGGCATCCCCCCGTGGTCGAAGCCGCCCAATTCCCGCAACTCGCTCGCTCCGTGTCCCGCATTCTCCATCATGCGCACGAAGTAGGCATTCTCTTCATAGCGCCCCATCAACTCGAGATCGCGATCTCCCGTGATGGCCAGCAGGGGTGGTGCATCTCCGCGGACATGGTAGAGGGGAGCCCACTCATCGACCACCGGTTGCGATCCGGGAATCCCCCGTTCCTTGCGCACGGTAAAGTGGGTGATCGTGTGCCCGCTGAACGGGATCGCCCCGGCGAGCCTGTCCGCGTCGATGTCGTGGGCCGCCAGCCACCGCTTGTCCAACGCAACCATGCTCGCGAGATAGCCCCCCGCCGAGTGTCCGCTCACGAAGACGGCGTCGGGTGATCCTCCATAGCTGGCGATATTTTCAAAGACCCACGCCACCGCCGCCGCCGCATCCTCGAGGTAGGATGGAGCCTCGACTCGTGGACTGAGCCGATAGTTGGCCGCCGCGACGGCGATGCCTCGATTGCGCAGGGCGAGCGGAATCGAACGCTGGCCCGTCGAGATTCCTCCGCCGTGAAACCACACCACCGTGGGAAACTGCTTCTTTCGCGCCGGGACATAGAGGTCCAGTTCACAACGGTTCCGCGCGTAGCCGGACTCGGCACCGGGACGATAGGGGATGTCCGTGACCAGGCGGTAGTCGGGGTCGGACTGCAACGGCATCTCGGGGAAGACGGCCGGTAGGGTGCCGGCCCAGTCGCGCACCTGGTCGAGCAGGCCGCGAGCGGCATCCGGCTCCCCCGCAAAGAGCATGTCCGCCGCGTCGTCCAGCAAGCCCGTGGCTTCCTCGTTTCCTGCGGTTCGTTGCCGCAGTTCGTAGAGACGCACCGGCAAGCGCAGGACGGCAGGATCGGGCGAGTCCAGTCCCGAATGTCGTTGCACCTCCTCGAGGTAGCGATAGCCATACTTCCAGGTCGGCTCGATCACGGTACCTTCCCCGAAGTCGTTCCAGGTGGCCAGTTGGACGACTCGTGCTGTCCCGGTGAGAGAACGCGAGAGCGTCTCCGCAAACGTCTGTCCGTCGCGGGGATCGATAAACCCGTAGCTCGCGTGAAGCCCTGCCTCGGCGTAGTAGTCGTGAAAACCGGGAAAGGCAGCGGGAATCACCGGTCGCCCCCCGGCGCTCGTCGCCATGGCTTCGAGATCCTCTCGCCACTGGGCCGCGGTTAACCGCTTCCCATCGCGCACCGGAGGCCACTCGAAGCCTCCGGAATCCTCCCCCAATTGCTCGATGGCATGAGGCAGCCCGAAGAGGAGGGGGTCGGAGGTCAGCTTCTCGCGTATCGTGTCCCACTGCTCCTGCTCCAGGTACTGGGGTCCGAAAACGGGAACGACAGGCCGCCCCTCGAGCCTCACATAGATCTCATCTCCGAACCAATTCTCCTCGAGCCATCGCAGGTCGGCGAGTCCCGCCTCCACGGTCTCTTCCGCATCGATAGCGCCACCCGCGACTCGGTGCTTGATCGACTGGTCCTCGTAGCAGATCGCGAGGCGAAGCCCGGCTTTTCTCAACCAGGGAACGAGAGCCTGTGTCGCTTCGTGAATCTGGCCGTAGTCCCGATACTCGGATATTCCGTACCAATCGACGATCACGCCTCCGATACCGGCCAGTTTCATGAGAAGGACGTGGCACTCGAGCGCGTCGGGATCCCTCGAGTCGTACGGCCCGATCAGCGGATAGTCGTGGGAGGCAATTCGCCTCCGCCCATCCCAGCGGATCTCATCGGGATCCCGTGCGTCCTTTGTCCAATGCCACCCCCAGGAACCACTCACGCCGCGGGTGGCATACCAGGGCATGTAGTGAGCGAGAAGAAGGTGTTCCTCTCCTTCCCCGGTCTCGCCTCCAACGGGACCCAAACCGCACAGCGCGACCGCCACGGGGAGAAACAGCAATCGCGTGGCGCGCGAACGAGACAATCCGAGGAGGGGCAAACCGGTCATGGGCGAGGGTGTCTCAAATTCGCGACCATTGCAACCATGGTAAGAAGGCTCGCTCGCGGAAACGAATCCGGCGGCCTCCCGGACGGTCTGCCCTGCGTCGCCGGAAGAGAATGATCGTTGATCTCGTATCCGTTCTGCGCATCAGTGCGGACATTTCCGTCTCGATGCGCCTTCTTCTGACAGCCGGCCCCACCCGCGAACCACTCGACCCGGTTCGCTACCTGTCGAACCGTTCCTCGGGTCGAATGGGCTATGCGATCGCCGAGGCGGCGGCGGATCGCGGTCACCTCGTGACCCTGGTTTCCGGCCCGGTCTCACTCGCTCCCTTCGAACGCGGCACCGTGATCCCGGTCGAGTCGGCGGCCGAGATGTTCGAAGCCGTGGCGTCCCGCATCGCCGAAGCAGACGTCGCCGTCTTCTGCGCGGCGGTGGCCGACTACACCCTTGCCGAACCCGCCAGGGAGAAAATCAAGAAAACCGGCGATTCTCTCACCCTCGAACTCGTTCCGACGCGAGACATCCTCGGCAGCGCGCGGTCCCTCTTCGGTTTTGCGGGGTTGCTCGTCGGCTTTGCCGCCGAGACGGAGAACCTGGCGGAACATGCCGCGAGGAAACTCGAACGAAAGGGGTGCGACCTCCTCGTCGCCAACGACGTGAGCCGCCCCGGAACCGGTTTCGACAGCACGGAGAACGAGGTGACCCTATTCTACCGCGAACGCGACCCTCTTCCACTCCCCCGAGCTTCCAAGAAAGAAATCGCCGTTCGAATTATTCAAGAGATCGAGTCCCTGCTCCAGTTGCGAACACCGTGACCCAGGGGCTCCCTCGCCGGTTGCGGCCGTTGCAATGCCGGCCCGTTCGCGCTACACTCGCTCCACATGTCACGGAAGGTGCGACTCACCAGAATGATCGGACGGACGGGGGACGTCGCCTTCGGCCTCAGTACCCTTCACTTTTCGGAGTTTCTCTCGACAGACGGCTGGCGCCCGGACGTGAACCTCTATCGCTTCGACGACCGTTTCGAGATCTGGGTCGACCTCGCTGGTGTGGCGAAGGACTCGCTCCACATCGACGTCCTGCCAGACCGCGTCCGCCTGTCCGGAGAGAGGCGTCCGCCCGCACCCAACCGGGACGGATCGAACCGCTGCCGCCAAGTGATCTGCATGGAAATCGAGAGTGGCCGATTCGGACGCGAGGTCGTCCTCCCGGCCCCGATCGACAGGGAACGCGTTCGTGCGAAGCAGGACAACGGTCTTCTCTGGTTGGTTCTTCCGCTCGCCTCCGTCGGCTGCTGAACTCGCGCCTCCCGGCGCCGTGAGTCCGGCCCACTTTCGTGTTTCCGCCTCTCGTTTCCCTTCTCCCACCGCCACCTTCATGGATGAATTCGAACAGCTTCTCAGCGATTCCGAAGGAGAGATCATCGAACTGTCGTCCAGCAAGCCGGGAGCAGAGCGTCCCGAATGGCGTGACGAGTTACCCGACTCCATTCCCGTCATGCCGTTGCGGGGCGTGGTCCTCTTTCCCGGCACAGTCGCCCCGCTGAATGTCGAACGGTCGCAGAGCCTGCAATTGCTCGATGACCTTCTCCCGACGGGACGGCTCCTCGCGCTGGTGACACAGCGGGACGGAAGCCTCGATGTTCCGGGTCCGTCCGACGTCTACGAGGTCGGAGTTCTGGGAAACGTACTCCGGATGATGCGGCAGGAGAGCGATCAGACGATGGTCCTGATCCAAATTGTGGAACGCGTTCGCTTCACTCGCTTCCTGGCCGACGACCCCTATCTGCTCGCGGAATACAAGATTCTCGACAATCGCTTTCCCCGGAAGGGGAATCGCTGGGAGGCCGCACTGCGGAACCTTCGAGAATCGGCGACCAGTTTCATCCAGACGAATCCGAATATTCCCGACGAAGCGAACCAGGCGCTCGCAGCGATCGACTCGCCCGCCGTCCTCACCGACTTTCTCGCCACCAACCTCAGCATCGATCTTCCCCAGAAGCAGGACCTCCTCGAGGAGGTCGACGTGGGAGCGCGCGCGGCTTCGGTGCAGCATATCATCAACAACCAGCTGCACATCGCCGAACTGCAGAAGAAGCTCCGGGATGACGTCGAGGACGAGTTCTCGGACGCTCAGCGGCGCGCCTACCTTCGCGAACAGCTCCGCGCGATTCAACGAGAGCTGGGCGAAGGCGATACCCACGAAGAACAGACCGAGGACCTGAGGGACCGCCTCGAGGCGGCGGAGCTTCCCGAGACGGCCATGTCCCAGGCCGAGAGAGAGTTGAAACGTCTCGAAGTCGTGCCTCCCTCGAGCCCCGAGCATTCCGTTATCGTCAGTTATCTCGAAACCCTGGCGGAACTGCCCTGGACGAAACTGAGCGAAGACAATCATGATCTCGAACGCGCTCAGGAAATCCTCGACCGCGATCACTACGGACTCGAGAAGATCAAGAAGCGTCTCGTGGAGTATCTCGCCGTCCGCAAACTCAACCCCGAGGGGAGAGGGCCCATCCTCTGCCTGCTCGGTCCTCCCGGCGTCGGAAAGACCAGCCTGGGGCAGTCCATCGCCGAGGCACTCGGACGGGAATTCGTCCGCATCAGCGTGGGGGGGATCCGCGACGAGGCCGAGATCCGCGGGCACCGGCGAACCTACATCGGCGCCATGCCGGGCAGGCTCATCCAGGAGATCCGGAGGGCCGGCACGAGGAACCCCGTGATCATGCTCGATGAGGTCGACAAGATGGGAGCAGACTTCCGTGGAGATCCGGCGAGTGCCCTGCTCGAAGTTCTCGATCCGCAACAGAATCACGAGTTCTCGGATCGCTACCTCGACGTTCCCTTCGATCTGAGCCAGATCATCTTCATCGCCACGGCCAACACGATCGATCCCGTTCCCGCCCCGCTACGCGACCGGATGGAAGTGATCCACCTGCCGGGATACACGGCGGAGGAAAAGCAACAGATCGCGAAGCGGTATCTCGTGAGGCGACAACTCCGGGAAAACGGTCTCAAGAACAGGCAATGCCGGTGGAGTGCCCCGGCGATCCGCCTCGTGATCGATGACTACACCAAAGAGGCCGGAGTCCGCAATCTGGAGCGCGAGATTTCTCACGTCTGCCGGGCCGTCGCGGCGCAGGTGGCCGTCGATCCGGAGACCGAGATCAAGGTAACCCCCGAATTCGTCACCGAAGTGCTGGGCCCACCGCGATTCGACCGGGAAGAGAAGATGGCGCAGAGCCGCCCCGGTGTGGTGAACGGTCTCGCCTACACCCCGGTCGGCGGCGAGGTGCTGAACATCGAAGCGATCCGTTTCCATGGAGATGGCAAGATCAAACTCACCGGCCAGATCGGGGACGTGATGAAGGAATCGATGGAAGCCGCGTGGAGTCTCGTCCGCTCCCGCGCCAAGGAACTCGGCATTCCACCCGAGGATTTCGGACGCTACGAGGTGCACGTCCACGTTCCCGCCGGCGCAGTGCCCAAAGACGGCCCCTCCGCCGGCGTCGCGATGTATACGGCGCTGGCTTCTCTCTTTTCCGGAGCGTGCGTCAACAAGGACGTGGCGATGACAGGCGAGATCAATCTGCGTGGCCAGGTCCGGCCAATCGGTGGGCTCAAGGAAAAGGCCATCGGGGCCGTGCTGGCCGGCGTGAAGACCGTCCTGATTCCCGGCGGCAACGCAAAGGACGTCCCCGAGATACCTGAATCCGCGCGGAAAAAACTCACCATCGTTCCCGTGGACACGATCGACGAAGTTCTGGATAGGGCTCTCTTGAAAGCTTAGGGCCTTTCTCCCGGCGATGCGCCCCGAACCGTCAGGTGGCTTTTCGGATCGCCTGTACCACGATGCTCACCGAGGAGCGTCCCCTGTACTCGTTGCGATCGATCGTGAAGGCGACATCCCACGGCGGCCGGGGCAATTCCTGGTCCGCCCCATTGAAACAAATCGCGTCCCGTCTTTCGTCTTCCTGGCGAAACCGGAACTTGAGATGACGGTCCTTGATCACCCGGGGTGGTGTCTCCACGTCGACCGACCGGCTCATGAAAACGGGCTGCCGGTTCGCCTGGCCGAAGGGACGCAGCAACTCATAGCTGTCGAGAAGTTCGAGGGTCAGCTCGCTCAACTTCAGTTCGGCGTCGATGATCAGTTTCGGCACAAGAGTCTGCGAATCCGCCTGCCGGACCGTGTCCTCCACGACGCGGCGACGAAACTCCTCGAACCGGTCCTCCCGAACCGTGACCCCCGCGGCCATCTCGTGCCCGCCGCCCGCCTCGATCACGTCACCAGCCGCCTCGAGCGCCTCCACCAGGGAGATCCCGTCGACGCTACGGCCGCTCCCCTTTCCCCTGCCCGTCTCGTCGAAGGCGACGACGAAGGTCGGACGATGATACTGTCTCGCGATGCGCGACGCCACGATGCCCACCACACCCGGATGCCAACCCCGCGCCCCCACCACGATGGCGTGACTTCTTTCCTGTGGAGGGAGGGATTGGATCATCTTCTCCGCCTCCTCCCGGGTCTCCAATTCAAGCTCCTGCCTCTCCCGATTTCGCAGGTCGAGCTCCCGTGCCAGTTTCTCCGCCTCGCCGCGGTCTTCCGACAGGAGCAGGTTCAGTGAAGTGGATGCGGTATCCAGGCGGCCTGCCGCATTGAGGCGCGGCCCCAGTTTGAAACCCACGTCATTCGACTGGGCAGGCACGCGCACTCCGGCCACCTGTTTCAGGGCCTCGATACCCGGGTGAATCGTACGATCGAGCTGCATGAGCCCCCGCCGGGCAAATATGCGGTTCTCCTCTTCCAGCGGCACGATGTCCGCAATCGTGGCGAGAGCGACAAGGTCGAGGGAGTCCTTGAGATCAAAATCGCGAAGCGGCCTGACTTTCATCAAGGCGTGGGCCAACTTGAAGACCACCCCACCCGTGCAGAGGTAGTGGTAGTCCGGACCCAGTTTTGGATTCACGAGCGATACACAGGCGGCGGTCCCCTCGCTCGACGGCTCGTGGTGGTCGAGAATAATGAGGTCGATTTCCATCTTCTTCAACAGGTCCGCCTCAGCCCGAGAGTTCGTGCCGCAGTCCGCCGCGATCAGCAAATCGGGCTGCCGCCCCGCAAAGCTGCGCTCGATTCCCTGCACGCTCAGGCCGTAGCCCTCCTCGAGCCGCGCCGGCAAAAAGCACCGCGGCTCGAGTCCGTAGGCGGAGAGCACGCGATGAAGCAAGGCGATCGAGCTCACTCCGTCGACGTCGTAGTCCCCGTAGAGCAGAACCGACTCCCCTTCATCGACGGCGATGAGAATGCGTTCCACCGCCGCCGGCATACCCGGCAGCCCCATCGGATCTCCAAGGTCCTTCAACCTCGGATAGAAGAATCTCTCGAGCTCCTCCTCATCGGTGAATCCTCGCTGCACCGCCAACGCGACCACCATCTCCGCCAGTCCGAATCGCTCCGAGAACGCGCGAACCAGTCCGGGGTCGGGTGGATCACTCAGGATCCATCTCTGCTTGGCGGGCATCCCGTCAGTCTAGAGAGCTGGCACTCCGTGTAAAGGAGCGCGAACGAATTGGTTGAGAATGAGACTGGCAGCCGATTTCAAGGGGCTGCGGTTCCCCAACGGCCGGTGGGTCGGTGCGGGCGCTCGGGAAAGTACCCCGCCTTGTCGCATTCCTCCGTCGTGACCGCCATATCCATTCACACCCGATGGAATTCTCCCAATGCGGACGCGGGAGAAAGCGAATTTCAAAAAAGCAAGTAAAAAATGGCATCGTTTCCCATCCCGGACCGTCTCATGCCCGACATCGTTACCGACGCCGGCCCCGCCGCCCGAGGCAACAACCAACCAATCAGCAGCAGAAACGCAAACTACCCAACCACATCATGAAGAACTTCTTTTTCGCCGCCCTCTTCGCAGCCGCCGCCCTCTTCGCCGGGGTCAACAGTGCCGAAGCCGGCAACCACTACGGCAACTACTACACGGGACCCGGTCACTGCCACAAAGTCTACAAGGTGCGCACCTACGAAGTCGACCGCTGCCGCCACAAGCAGTACTACACCGACCACTGCGGCTACCGCAAATACTACTGGGTGGTGAAAGTCACCTACAAGACGGTCTACTCGAACGGCACCTACAACGTCTGGAGCAAGACATTCCGGGCTTGAGCCCCACCGGAGCGCCCCACTCCCCGCATCGAACCGAGAAAAAAAGCCGGAGGGGAAACTCTCCGGCTTTTTGCGTGACCGTCCGATACCGCGACCAACTCAGGGGCGCTCGTCGATCGGGACAATCGGTTGATCTTCGGTGGGACCGGTGTAATGCGTGAGCGGCCGGTAGAGACGGTTGTCGTCGAGTTGCTCGAGGACCTGCGCCGTCCACCCAGCCGCACGGGAAATCGCGAAGATCGGGGTAAAGAGGTCGGTGGGAATTCCGAGCGAATAGTAGACCGTCGCGGAGTAGAAATCGACGTTTGCGTTGAGCCCCTTCTTCTCGCGCATCAATTCGGCAATCCTCTCCGACATCTTGATCCACTTGGACTCGCCCAACTCCTCCGTCAGTTTGATCGCCATCTTCCGCAGATGCGGAGCCCGGGGGTCGAGCACCTTGTAGACGCGGTGGCCGATTCCCATGATCTTCCTCTTGTTGGCGAGGCAATCCTCGACGTAGGCGTCGACCCCCTCGAGAGAGCCGATCTCCTGAAGCATCTTGATCACACCCTCGTTGGCACCTCCGTGAAGCGGCCCCTTCAGGGTGCCAATCGCCGACGTGATCGCCGAATACATGTCCGACAGGGTCGCGATCGTCACGCGCGCCGAAAAGGTCGACGCGTTCATACTGTGATCCGCGTGCAGGATGTAGGCGATGTCGAGCGTCTTGGCGGCCTCGGGACCGGGAGCACTCCCGTTGATCAGGTAGAGAAAGTGGGCCGACTCACTCAGATCGTCGCGGGATTCGGGCAGCTCGAGTCCCTGACGAAACCGGTGAAAAGCCGCGACGATGAGCGGAATCTTCGCACAGAGGGCGATGCCTCGCGCCTCGTTCAGGTCCCTGTCCTGGTCGTTCCCCCTGTCGTCGTAGAGACCCAGCATGCTGACGCCGGTCCGCAGGACATCCATCGGTGACGCCGACTTCGGCGCGCTGCGGAGAAAATCGAGGACTCCACCAGGGAGCACCCGTTCGCCCCGGAGTTCACGGGTAAAACTGTCCAGCTCACCGCGATTCGGCAGCTTGAACCGGTGAAGCAGGAACATCACCTCCTCGAAGGTCGTCCTGTCGACCAGGTCGTCGATATTGTAACCGAGATAGCGGAGTTGCCCCGCCTCTCCGAGCACTTGGGACAGATGCGATTCGTTGGCGTAGACTCCGGCGAGTCCTCTGGAGTATTCTGGTGCTTCCGACATGATCCTTCGAGAGTAGAGAGTCGGGTAGAAAGAATCAACCCAAAGCCTTCACGACGGCTGCTCCCATTTCGGCGGGCGTTTCCGCCACCACGATCCCGGCATCACGAAGAGCTTCCTTTTTGGCTGCGGCGGTCCCCTTGCCACCCGAGATGATCGCACCGGCATGACCCATCCGCCGGCCGGGAGGCGCCGTGGCCCCCGCGATGAAGGCAGCCACCGGCTTCTTGCCATGCTCCTTGACCCAGGCGGCGGCCTCCTCCTCGGCGCTGCCGCCGATTTCGCCGATCATGATGATCCCCTCCGTCTCCGGGTCCTCGTTGAACATCTTGAGAACATCGAGGTGCGAGGTGCCGTTGACCGGGTCGCCGCCGATTCCGACGCAGGTGCTCTGACCCAATCCGACCGCACTGAGCTGCCAGACCGCCTCGTAGGTCAAGGTGCCGCTGCGCGAAACCACACCGATACTTCCCCGCTTGTGAATGTATCCCGGAGCGATCCCGATCCGGCACCCTCCATGCGAGTTCTCGCCCCGGCCCGGGGTGACGAGACCGGGACAGTTCGGCCCGATGAGCCGGGAGTTCATACCCTGCATCGCGGCGCGCACCCGCATCATGTCCATCACCGGTATTCCCTCTGTGATCGCAACAACGAGATCGAGGCCGGCATCGACCGACTCGAGAATGGCGTCACCGGCGAACGGCGGTGGCACGAAAACCGCGGAAACGGTCGCACCGGTCTCGGCGGCGGCCTCCTCGACGGTGTCGTAGATCGGAACCGAATCGGCGAAGGTCTGACCTCCCTTTCCCGGTGTCACGCCCGCGACGACCTGGGTCCCGTAGTCGAGACTGAGTTGCGCGTGTCGGCCGCCAAAGGAGCCGGTGATGCCCTGGATCAGGACCTTGGTGTTTTCGTCGACGAGGATGGCCATGAGTTGTCGGGTGCGATTGCTGTGTTTGGGAATTCGAAGTGACGGAACGAGACCTAGGCGGCTTCGAGATCATTGATCGAGAGATCGGCGCGGTTCCACCAGTGCCCATCGCCAAAGGGGACGACCGCCTGCGACTCCTGGGGACGGAATTCCACCGCATTCGTCGGAGTCTCCTGTATCGTGAGCCGGAGGCAGAGGAAGCCTGGATGCTCGGCGAGAAGAAAGGCCGCCACTTTCGCCGCGAAACACGCTGCGCGCATTTCGGTGGTGGGGTCGCCGGGAGTGACGAGAAGTCGGGGCAGGAGCTCGGGTTCGTTCCGCCGAAAATAGGCGATGAGGGGATCTCCGTTCCCGATGTGAAAACTGTGGTCCACCGCCTTGTCGACCCACTCGAACCATCGTCCCTTGAGGCGGGAGAATTCCACCAGCATGTTGGTTTCCTCCTCGAGCCCCTCGTTCGAGGACTCCGCAATCTCGACTCCCACCACCTCGTCGTGCCCGTGAGGCACCCGGCAATTCGGTGCCACCCCAGAGATCAACCGGTGCGCCATGCTGTAACGGCGGTTGAACTTGAGAACGAAGGCGTGAGGTCCGGATTCCATGGGCGGGAGCCGCGGAGAGGCGATCAGGCGGCAATGGCCTTGACCACTTTCTCGGCGGCGTCGGCCAGATCGTCGCCGGTGATGAGATCGATGCCGGAAGTGGAAAGAGTCTGCCGGCCGGCCGCGACGTTGTTGCCCTCGAGACGGACCACGAGGGGAATGTCGAGACCGACTTCGCCACAGGCCGCCACGATTCCCTTTGCAATGACGTCGCAATCCATGATCCCACCGAAGATGTTCACGAGGATCGCCTGAACATTCGGATCGCCACGAATGATCTTGAATGCGTTGGTGACCTGCTCCTGGGACGCTCCCCCTCCCACGTCGAGGAAGTTTGCCGGTTCGCCACCGTAGTGCTTGATGATGTCCATCGTGGCCATCGCAAGTCCCGCCCCGTTGACGAGGCAGGCGATGTTCCCATCGAGGCCGATGTAGTTCAGATCATACTTCGCCGCATCGACCTCGCGTGGATCCTCCTCACTCGGGTCATGCAGATCCGCGATGTCGGGATGCCGGTAGAGCGCGTTGTCGTCGAAATCGAACTTCGCGTCGAGAGCGAGAACCTGTCCATCGGGCGTGGTGACGAGCGGGTTCACCTCCACCATGGAGCAGTCGCACTCCATGAAGAGGCGAAAGAGAGCCTTGAGGAGTCTCCCGAACTGCTTCGCGATGTCCCCGGACAAACCCAGCTTGGCGGAGAGTTTTCTCACCTCGTAGGGTTGCAGGCCGAGCAACGGGTGGATCGCCTCGTGATAGATCTTCTCCGGCGTGTTCTCGGCGACATCCTCGATGTTGACCCCACCCTCGGTGCTGGCGACGATGACAGGCGAGCGGCTCTCCCTGTCCATGAGGATCGCGAGATAGTATTCCTTCTCGATGTCGACGGCATCGGCCACCATGACCTGATTGACGAGCTTGCCCTCCTCACCGGTCTGGTGGGTCACGAGCACCTCACCGATCATCTTGCCCGCAATCTCTCCGGCCTCGGAAGCGCTCGGCACCACGTGGACCCCGCCCTGGAAGCCATTCTTGAAAGTGCCCTTTCCCCGGCCTCCGGCATGCACCTGGGCCTTCACCACGATCTGGTCCCCGAGCTCGGCAGCGGCAGCCACGGCCTCCTCCGCCGACGTGGCGACCTTGCCCCGCGGAGTGGGGACGCCGAATTTCTCAAACAACTCCTTGGCCTGGTATTCGTGGATGTTCATCGGGATAAGCGGAACCGCGCTCGCCACGGCGGCGGCAACTTACGAAGGGCCCCACCGCGGTCAAGACCGAATGGATTCGGTGCCCGGTTTTGCGCGCCGCGATGGCGTAACCACTCCCTGCATCAGGGTAAACGGGGCGCCCGGACATCGACACCTTCGCAGGCTCGCTCCCGTTCCTTCGGGAATCATGACGAACCGAGCTTCCTCGGCGCCAACCTTTTCCACCCCAGTTTTCACTCCGCAGGCCGGTCCCCTCATGGATCGTAGTCGGCGCCGGTCAGGCTGGCCAACACCGACTCCTGCCACTCCCGCAGGAGTTCCCCCATTTCCGCAACGCGCCCGGGCTCCCGATCAGCGAGGTTCTCGTTCTCTGCGGGATCACTGTGAAGATCGAACAACTCGCGTTTCCCCTCCTCTCCACTCTTGCCGCCGTGAATCACGAGCTTGTAGCGGTTCCCGAGCACCGTCCGGGTCCCGCCGTGATCTCCCTCGCGGATTCGTGCGAAACGGATGTTGCGGAAATTCCGCGTCGGTATTCCCCCGCTCAATTTCACCAGCGGCGTCGTGCCCTTCTGGAGTTCGGGATCGATCCAGGGCTCCGATCTGCCCCGCAACCCGTTTCGGGTGTCGAATCCCCAGAAGAAGACCGGCTCGGGACGTTGGGTCATCTGACCGTCGAACAGGGCCACGAGATTGATCCCGTCGAGAGGCCTCTTCGGAAGGGGCACCCGCGCCAGCCCGCACAACGTCGGCAGGATGTCACTGGTCACCGCATTCACCTCGCTCACCCGCGGTTCGCGGATTCGCTCCGGCCATTCGATCACGCCGGGGACGCGGACGCCTCCCTCGTAGAACTGGGCCTTCTGCCCGCGGAGAGGCGACGCGAGAACCCCGCTCCGAGGCGTTCCGTTGTCTCCGCAATACCACAGCAGGGTATCGTCTCGTATTCCCTCGTTCTCGAGGAATGTCCTCAACCGGCCAATCGCACGGTCCATCGCCGTGATCTCGGCGTAGCGCTCCCGCAGCACTTCGCGCAACGGGCGCTCGACCTGGAGTCCGGTCTCGTTCGAGGTGAGGCGCACCGATGATTCCGAAAGTTCCTTCGGCAGGTCGTCGTAGAGAGCGAGGTCCTCGGGGAGACCGCTGTAGGGCTCGTGTGGGGAACCGAACCAGACCACCGCGAAAAACGGCCTGCCGGCATCCCGGGCCTGTCGCGCGAATCGAATCGTCTCATCGATCACCACCTCGGAACCCTCTCCCGGAAAGACCTCGGGGGGGCCTCCGTTTCGCGAGAGGGGCGGATCCATCTCGAAAAAGTTGTCATGGGAAACCCATTCGTCGAAGCCCATCGCACCGGGATTGGTCGGAGAGCCAGCCTTGACCGTGCCGACGTGCCACTTCCCGAAGTGCCCGCGAAGGTAACCCGCTTCCCCGAGAAGATGAGCCACCGTGATCTCCTCGGGACGCAGGGAATAACCCGGTGCGAAGGTCCCGTAGCGATTGGGATGGCGGCCGGTGAGAACGCTTCCCCGCGTGGGCGAGCAGGAAGGATGCGCCGCGTAGAACCGGTCCAGCCGCAGCCCGCTCTTCGCCATCTCATCCAGGACCGGAGTCTTCACGTGGGGATGACCCTGGTAGCCGGTCTCCTCCCATCCATGATCGTCCCCCATCAGGAGAACGATGTTCGGGAGGTCCGGAAGGACGTCCGCGCTCGCGACGGGAAGCATCAAACCGACGGTCCAAACGACACTGCCGGTTGCCAGCAGGCACCAAGGCCCGATTCGCGGGATTCGATTCATGGTAGCGAGCGAAGCAGACCCGGGCCTTTTTCGTCAATACCCGAAAGAGGGGCGGATCTACCGCTTCTTTTTCTTGCCGTCTCCCTTTCCCCCGCCCCGGGGACTACTCCGTTGAGCGCCGGAACTTTTTCGCGCCGCCGCCTGTTGCGCAGCAAAGCGCGGGTTGTTCGTCGTCGCCAGCAATTCGGCTCGGCTCGGGGGTGGCGCGGCGCTTGATTCGAAGTCCGAGCGCGAGCAACTTGGGGCGATCGTTTCACCGCGGCATTCGACCGGCTGGCGGCCACACGGCTCGCAGGCGCCCTGTTGCGCTGCCGGATCGCGGCCTCTCGTCGTCTCGCTTCGCTGATGCTCCGATAGCGGTAATCGTCGTGATAGCGATGGGTTCCGCCACGCCCGAAATCGTAGGGATAGGACCGCCTCTGGTGGTAGGATGGCGGTGGATAATTTCCGTAATGGTTTGGCCTGTATCCATGGCCGTAGCCATAGCCATTCGAGTAGTAACAGGAGGAGAGTCCGATTGAGGCGAGAAGCGCTGCCACGCAACCGAGAAGAAGGAGGGGCTGAAAAACCTTCATCTCGGGACCCTACAGGATCCGGCCTCGCGAAACGACAACAATCTCCCGATCCACCACCTGATGAAATCGACACGCCCGGCCATTGGACATCTCTCGTCGCTCACACCAGATTGGTGCCATGAGTGAAACGACGCAATTGGATCAACTCAAGCAGTTCACCACCGTTGTCGCCGATACCGGAGACTTTGAATCGATGCGCGCCTACGAACCCCGGGACGCCACCACCAATCCTTCGCTCATCCTCAAGGCAGCCCGGCAGGAGCAGTACGCCGAGCTGGTCGACCGCGCGATCCGGGAGAGCAGCACGAACGGGGCGACCCCGTCTGTCCAGGAAATCATCGACGCGCTCCTGATCCTGTTCGGACGCGAGATTCTCGCGATCGTGCCCGGCCGCGTCTCCACCGAGGTCGATGCGCGACTGTCGTTCGATCTCGAGGGGACTCTCGACAAAGCACGCCAGCTCATCGCCCTTTACGAGTCCGCCGGAATCGCGAGAGAGCGGGTTCTCATCAAGATCGCCTCTACCTGGGAGGGGATCGAAGCGGCGACCGTGCTGGAACGCGAGGGCATCCACTGCAACCTCACCCTCATGTTCTCATTGGTGCAAGCCGTGGCGTGCGCCGAGGGAAAGATCACGCTCATTTCCCCATTCGTCGGACGCATCTACGATTGGTACAAAAAGGAAACCGGCGTCGACTATTCCGGTGCGGACGACCCCGGCGTGCAATCGGTGCGGCAGATCTTCGAGTATTACCGCAAATTCGGCTACGAGACGGAAGTGATGGGGGCGAGTTTTCGAAACACCGGACAGATCCTCGAATTGGCCGGATGCGATCTCCTCACGATCAGCCCGAGCCTGCTGGAGGAATTGCACCGGTCTTCGGAACCGGTCGAAAGGAAGCTCGATCCCTCCACCGCGGCGGAGAGCGCCGTCGAACGGCTGGCGATCGACGAAAAATCTTTCCGCTATCGCCTGAACGACGATGCGATGGCGACGGAAAAGACCGCGGAGGGCATACGGAAGTTCTCCGCCGACATGATCGAACTGGAGAAGCTCATCGAGGAGAAACGTTCTTGAGCCTTATCCCCGGGGAGAAGATCATTCGACCGGATTGTCCGGCCGTCCATTCGTCACGCGAGCAAGTCGCTCACGACACGACCGTGCACGTCGGTCAATCGGAAGTCGCGCCCCGAGAACCGGTAGGTGAGGCGTTCGTGATCGAAACCGAGCAGGTGCAGGATGGTCGCGTGCAGGTCGTGGACGGGGACGGGATTTTCGACCACGCTGAGCGCGAATTCGTCCGTCCTTCCATAGGCCATGCCACCCCTGACCCCGCCTCCGGCCATCCAGACGGTGAATCCATCGACATGATGATCGCGCCCGATCCGGTCGGGCGCGGTCTGTCCCTCCTGGATCGTCGACGTGCGTCCCATTTCCCCTCCCCAGATCACGAGCGTCTCGTCGAGCATGCCGCGCAACTCGAGATCGGAAAGCAGCGCCGCGATGGGTTGATCCGATTCGCGGGCCAACTCCCTGTGGCGGGGAATGAGCCGGGAATGGCTGTCCCACGGCTGTCCCGCGCCATGGTAGCATTGGATATAGCGAACTCCCCGCTCGGCGAGACGCCGGGCCATCAGCAGATTCCGCCCGACCGGCGTTTCGCCGTAGAGCCTGCGGACCGACTCCGGCTCCTTTCGCACATCGAAGGCCTCGGTCGCGGCACTCTGCATGCGAAAGGCGAGCTCCATCGAGTGGATCCTCGACTCGAGTCTTTCGTCGCCGGGGCGGGCCTGGCGGTGCTTTTCGTTGAGGAAGTTGGTCAACCGGAGCTGGTTGCGCTGGGAGCCCGGGCCGATGTCCCTGCGCCGGAGATGGGGAATCATCTCGGCGAGACTCCCGTTCGTCTCGATGTGGGTGCCCTGGTAGACGCCGGGCAGGAATGAGCTGGTCCAGTTGCGCGACTGCGCGGTCGGCATCCCGCTGGGCATGAGCACGACATAACCGGGGAGGTCCTCACTCTCGGTCCCGAGTCCGTAGAGAACCCACGACCCGATACTCGGACGAGCGAGAACGGGATGTCCGCAGTTCATCATGAGCAGACCGGGAGAATGATTCGCGATCTCGCTCTGCATCGAGCGAATCACGCACAGCTTGTCGGCATGTTTCGCCACGTGGGGATACAACTCGGAGATTTCCAGGCCACTCTCGCCATGCTTCGCGAAGGAGAAGGGCGATGCCCAGATCTTTCCGGCCCGGTTGCGTTGGGTCGGCTGCAGGCCTTTCAACACCGACTCGGGCAGGTCCTGTCCATCCAGTTCCGACAACCCGGGCTTGGGATCGAAGGTATCGATCTGCGAGGGCCCCCCATTCATGAACAGGTGGATCACCCGCTTGGCCCGTGCGGGGAAATGCGGGGACCGCACCGCCAGGGGTCCCTGCGAGGACGCGCCGGCGGGCGCGGCGACACCACCAGAGGCAAGCAGATCGGACGCGGCCACCGCGCCCAGGCCGAATCCGAGACGTTGCAGTGCATCGCGCCGGGAAAAGGAATCGTGAGCTGTCATGAATCAGACAAGGGGAGGTTCAGTCCACGTAGAGGAACTCGTTCGAGATGGCGAGCGACTGGGCCACGAGAGGCCAGGGATCGACGTTCCGATTCTCCTCGATCCGGGCAAACTGGTGAACACGCGTGAGTTCCCAGGGGTGGGGCTCACGGTCGAAGATCTCGCGAAAGAGAGCGCGGGTCCGCTCCTCATGACCGGCATCGTTCGCAAATCCGATGCGCTCGACCAACGCGGCGGACTGCTCGATCAGAAAGGGTGAATTCATGAGAAAAAGAGCCTGTTGCGATACGATCGACGAGGGGCGGCTGCCGTGCGTCGACGTGGGAGACGGGTAGTCGAAATTGCGCAAGGTCGGATCGAGGTTGAACCGGTTGACATAGCCGTAGATGCTGCGGCGGTTCATGGCACTCTCGCCCCACCATTCTCCGGGCCGGCCCCGCATGCGCAGGTCGAGATTCCCCGAGAGGGCGAGTAGCGAGTCCCGCAGCTCCTCGATCTGCAGGCGCCTGCGATTCGCCTTGCCATACAGCTCGTTCTCGGGATCGATCTCCGCCACTTCGGGACGGTCACGGCTGCTCTGCTGAAACGCCCTCGAGGTGACGATGCGGCGCACCAGCTGCTTGGTCGACCAGCCGTTCGCCATGAAGTCGGCCGCGAGAAAATCGAGGAGTGCGGGATGACTCGGTTTCTCGCCCTCGAATCCGAAATCCGACGGCGTGTCGACGAGGTGATCCCCCATGAGCCGACCCCAGACGCGATTCACGTAGACGCGAGCGGTCAGAGGATTGGCCGGGTCGACGATGTGTTCCGCCAGATCCACCCGTCCGCTGTTGTCCCTGGCAAAGGCCTCCTGATCCGGGTCAAGAATGCGAAGAAAACGTCGCGGAACCCGTTCACCCCGATTCGAGGGATCGCCTCGCTCGAAGACCGAAGGCGTGACTGGCTTCTCCCTCTCGCCCACAGCCATCGCGCGAACCGGAGCGCCGTCGTGGAAGAGCAGGAGCTCGGCGAGCGACGTCTGTTCGATCGAGTCTGCCACCGACCGGTTGTTGGCGCGTAAGGTCTTGTCACCCGCCTCCTCGATCTCGCGATCGATCTCGGCTCTTTTCTTCGCGTAGTCTTCCCGCTCCGAAGTCAGCGCCTCGTATCCCGAGATCTCGGGATAGGCCTCGAGTTTCCACGGTTCGGGTCGGTCCAGGGAGGCGAACACACCGTAGAGCGAGTAGTAGTCCTCGATCGGTATCGGTTCGAACTTGTGATCGTGGCACCGGGCACAGGACACCGTCATGCCGAGAAGGCCGCGCGTCGTCGTGTCGATCAGATCGTCCACGAAATCGGGCCCCATCGAGCGGTGCGGGGAAACCCCGAGGAACCCGAGAGCGGCCAGTTCCGGTTCCTCGTCATCCGGCGCGATCAGATCGGCCGCGAGTTGCTCCCGGACGAACTGGTCGAATGGTGTGTCCTCGTTGAAGGCCTCGATCACGTAGTCGCGGTAGGTGAACGCGTAGGGGTAGTAATGGGGAGTCTTCGTGTCGGCCCGATAGGTGATCGCCGTGTCGGCATACCGCGCCACGTCGAGCCACATCCGGGCAAAGTGCTCGCCGAAGCGAGGCGAATCGAGCAGCCGGTCGATCAATTCCTCGGGTGCCAGCTCATACCACTCGTCATCCCCGGGAGGCAGCCCGGTGAGGGCGTAACTGATCCGGCGGGTCAACGTGTGCGAATCCGCCTGCGGCGACGGGGTGATCCCCTCCCGGGCGAGCCGGGAAAAGACGAACCGGTCGACCGGATTGTGCCTCCAGCCAGGGTGGTCCACCTCGGGCAGGTCCCCGGCGCGAACCGGTTGCAATGACCAATGCTCGGCGGCCCGGGCAAAGATCCCCTCGATGCCTCCCTCGGCCGGCAATCCACCCTCGCCCTCGCCCTCGCCCTGGGTCCTCACGGGTCCCGGAGCTCCGCGGCGAACCCACTCCACGAGCAGGGACCGTTCGCTGTCTGCCAGCGGATGGGTAGGAGGCATCTGGAGGTCCTCGTTCCCGTAACCGATGGCCTCGACGAGGAGAGAGGCGCCCGGCACACCGGGGACGATCGCCTTTCCCGTGCGCCCTCCCTCTTTCCAGCCGCTCTCGCGATCGAGAAGCAGTCCGCCCTTCCGTTTCCCCGCTTCCTCGGAGTGGCACTCGTAGCAATGGCGGACGAGGATCGGGCGGATGCGACGCTCGAAAAACGCGGCGCCCTCGTCGTTTGCGCACACCGGGACGGCAGGCACCGCGAAAAGGGCAGCAGCTGCGGCGATCACGCCGACCCGTCGGAGAGGCATACGATTCACGTTTCAGGGTACGCGCCGTGTGGAGAACTGGCAGGAGCGCAAACGCGTGAACCCCCTTTTCACCACACCGCCATTCAGTCTCTCGGCATGTGGCGACTGGGAACGAAGACACTCTCCATGCCGGCGGCGTCGGCGGCCTCGATTCCCTTTTGCCCATCCTCGAAAACCAGGCAATCCTCAGGCGCCACGCCCATTTCCCTCGCGGCGAGAAGGAACATGTCCGGAGCGGGTTTCCCCTGCTTCACGAGCGCGGGAGTGATCACGATGTCGAACAAATCCCGGAGTCCGGTCGCCTCGAGTGAGGGCTCGACGATCGACAGGTCGCTTCCCGATGCGACCGATATCCTGCGTCCCTCGGCGTGATAGCGTTTCGCCAGGTCCGCAATTTCCGGAACGGGTTCCAGTTCGCGGATGTGCCGGTGATACCACTCGGATTTGTATTCGTGCACGAGATCGGCATCGATCGATGCTCCGTGGCGCTCGTTCAGTTCCGCCACCGTGACACGGTCGGGAACGCCGGCGCTGGCGTAGAATTCGTCCTCGGTCCACTGCCAGGGCGCCCCGGCTTTCTCGAATCCTGCCGTCCACGACCGGAAGTGCAGCGGCATCGAATCGACGAGCGTCCCGTCACAATCGAAAATGTACCCTTCGAACTCGCGTTCGGGGAAATGGATGTCCATGGTGTCTCAGGTCAGGCCTTCGCGCCCGGTTCATCCGATGGTTCCGATGCTTCTCCAGAGCCCCCGCCCTCGCTGGAACGGCCGTTCTCTGAATCCCCGGACTCGGTGTCGGTGGCAACGCTCGATTCGGAAGGCAGGGATCCTGCGATCTCTTCACCGCCCGATGATCCCTTGGTGAAGAACCGCGTGAAAATACCACGCGGTTTCGCCTTGCCGGCCTCCTCGTCCTCCACCTCCGCATTGGCGATCTCCTTGGCTTTTTCCCACGCCTGCGCGAATCCGGGCGCATTCACGATCATCGCCTTCTCCGCCCGCGCGAAAATCTCGAGTTCCCGTTCCATCGCCTGGGAATGGTCCTGCATGCGCCCCGAGGAAACCTTGAGGCGCAGATTCTCGTTCTCCTTCCGCAGCGTTTCGATCGTCGCCTTCATCTCGGTGGTTTTCTCTGCCTCGATCTCCAGTTTGTCGGCGAGGTGGCCACGCAAACGTTTGAATTCGGCCCTCGTCTTGGCGTGCGAGATCATCGAGAGCACGCAAAGGAAAAACCCGAGGACGAATCCCCAGAAGAACCAGTGCGACAGGATGGCTTTGATCGTCTCCATGGCGGCGGCAGTATAGGTGCGTTTGCGGCGGGGTAAACCCGAGATCATCCTTCGATCAGGAGTCGATTTCGGCAGAAAACCGGTTGCATTTCTTGGTTCTTACTTTTCTGTAATGACAGAAATGCAAGCACATACGGAAGGATCAAACCCTTATCCCTGGGACTGGTCGACCCTCCCGGTCGTTCCGTTTACCCTCTCTCCCGCCCGGAAACCCTCGACTCTCGATCCGGAAGTTTCCCCTGACCCGGCACGCAGAGTGGTCATTGCCGGAGAGAACGACTACCTGACGAAGCACGTCGCCCGGGAGCTGACGCATCACGGTTATTCCCCCGTCGTCCTGATCAGTCATGGAGAATCCTGGACGGGCCCCGGGCGATCGATTCGGTGGCGGGGCCAGTCCTCCCACGAGGGAGTCGTCGCCGCACTGGAAGGTGCGATGGCCATCGTCAATCTCACGGGCGCTCCTGCAAACCCCACGCTCCCCTCCAATCGCAGTTTGGCTCGCCACCGTTGGCGCATCGCCATGACGCAGGCTCTCGGCGACGCCACTCGTCTCGTCTACCGGATGCCACCCGTCTGGGTCGAGGCATCCGACCTCGCCATCTACGGAGATACCGGGGATCGCATCTGCGACGAAGCCGCCTTCGTTCCACGGGGCCAGCCCGAGGAATTGATCGTCTCCGGCGAAGAAACCTTCGGCCATGCGGTGCGTCCTGGCATGCGCTGGGCGGTCCTGCGAACCGGATTGATCCTCTCACGGGACGGCGGTGTAGTTCCGTCCCTACTGAGTTCGAAAGCCCGTCGGAGCATGGCCCCGTCGGGTCCGGGTGCACGATGGGTCAGTTGGCTCCACGCAGACGATTTTGCCTCCCTGATCCGCGAAAGCATTGAAAACGTTCGCATCGAGGGAATCTACAACGCAACGGGCCTGCAACCGGTCACCGTTGCGGAGTTCGAGGCATCGCTCCAGCGAATGGCGGAGAGCGTCCCCGACCGGCGCGGTCCCGACCGGCGCCCCGCCCACGTCCCGGCGAGACACGGCTGGCTCTCGAAATCCCCCCGGGCCCTGCCGGTTCGCATGCATCGCCTCGGCTTCCGTTTCACCTTCCACGATCTGGAAGCCGCGTTGGCCGACATCGCTCCCGTTCCGGCACCGTCTCTCCAATCGAAGCCAACCGGAGCCGTGAGGCACCCCGCTCGGGCCGCCTGACAATCCCAATTCAACGAGCAATTCGGTTGCATTGGCAGAGGATCTGCCGGTTGCTTGCGATCGATGGACGGAAACCCGTTTCGCGAGAAGGAACTCTCCACACGCAGTCGCCCCGAGCCCTGCACCGTTGTCATTTTCGGGGCCACCGGAGATCTCACTCACCGCAAGCTGATCCCGGCGCTCTACAATCTGGCCGCCGATGGAGATCTCCCGGCCGGCAATCATGTCGTGGGCTTCGCGCGCCGCGAGAAATCCGACGACGAGTTCCGCTCCGGCCTCGAAAAGCTCAATCGCGAAGTCTCCCGGCAAGCGCATAACGACGACCTCTGGAATCAATTTTCCCAGCACGTCACCTACCACCAGAGCAACTTCAATGACGCCGCAGGCTATCTTGCCCTGCGGGAGCGCCTGGAAAAGATGGAAGAGCAGGGGGCCAGCCCGAACCGACTCTTCTACCTCGCGTCGGCGCCCGAGTTCTTCGACGACATCCTCCTGCACCTGCGCGATTCGGGCTTGAACCGTTCGGAGCGTGGCTGGTCGCGCGTCGTCGTCGAGAAGCCGTTCGGTACCGATCTATCCACGGCTCAACACCTCAACTCGGTCGTGAACGAGACCTTCCCCGAGAGAGACACCTACCGGATCGACCACTACCTCGGAAAGGAAACGGCGCAGAACATCATGGTGCTGCGCTTTGCCAACGTTCTCTTCGAACTCCTCTGGAACAACCGCTGCATCGATCACATCGAGATCACGTGCTCGGAGCACTACGGCATGGAGGGAGGACGTGGCGGATACTACGACAAGGCCGGCGCCCTCCGCGACATGGTGCAGAATCACCTGCTCCAGCTATTGAGCCTCATCGCCATGGAGCCTCCCGCCGATCTCAGTGCGGACGGCGTCCGGGATGAGAAGGTCAAGGTGCTGAAGTGCCTCCGCCCCTTCGCCTCCGTCGACGATGTCGCCTCGAACGTCGTCCGTGCCCAATACACCGGCGGCATGATCAACGGCGCGGAAGTCGCCGGATACCGGCGCGAGGACCGGGTCAACCCGGGCTCCATGACCGAGAGTTACGTGGCCCTGCGCGTCATGATCGACAACTGGAGGTGGGAGGGCGTGCCCTTTTACGTGAGAATGGGCAAGCGCCTCCCCAAGAAGTCCACCGAGATCTCGATCCACTTCCAGCAGGCGCCCAACGTGCTCTTCAACGCCCTCGACGGCGCCGAGGCGATGCCCGGCAACGTCCTCGTCATCCGCATTCAACCGAACGAGGGCATCTCCCTGGGGATGCGGTCGAAGCGCCCCGGGCCCGCCGCCCTGCTCCAGCCGGTGAAGATGGACTTCCGCTACCAGTCCAGCTTCGGCAAGAGCAGCCCGGAGGCCTACGAGCGACTCCTCCTCGACGCGATGGCCGGCGATGCGACACTCTTTGCCCGAAAGGACGAAGTCGAGACGGCCTGGCGCTACGTCGACCAGATCGAGGATGCCTGGCACAAATCGGCCGCCCCCCCGCCCATGGCGGAGTACCCTGCCGGGTCCTGGGGCCCGAAGGAGGCCGATGAACTCCTCGAACGAGATGGCCGGAAATGGCGCAGACTGTGAGTCGCTCTTTCCGCCAACCGGGCTCGCCATTCCGGCACGTCCCTGGTGCCCTCGCGGCTGCCTGCCTGGCGCTTTGGTTTTTGGTCCCCTCTCTCGGCGCGCGCAATTATGCGGGCGACGTGTTCGCCCACGACATCTGGAAACTCGTCATCCCTCTCGACGACAACCACGACGAGGACCCTCACGCGGACGAGGTGACCATGCCCACGCTCCGGCGGTTCGAGGATCCGGATTTCTTCCGCCTCTCCCGTCAGGAGGACTCCATCCTGTTTCGGGCCCGCTGCGGTGATCCCACGCCCGAGAACGAAGAGTTTGCCCGTTGTGAACTCCGGGAAATGACCAAAGGGGGAGAACACGAGGCGAAGTGGAGCACGACAGACGGGCGCAAGCATACCCTGGCAATCGAACTGGCGGTGCGATCTGTACCCGCGAAGACTCCGAGCGTCGTCTGCCTCCAGGCGCACGACGACGACGGCCCCTGGCTGTCGCTCCGCCTCGACGGAAAGCGCCTCCGCCTCACGCAGCGCAACGAAGACGACATCGTCCTCGATGACGACTACGCCCTCGGGGATTTCACCTACCTGATCCTGCTCTTCGAGAAGGGGGAGTTCAAGCTGCTCCACGAGAACGAACTGATCGCCGTGCGCGAGGCTCGATTCGAAGACAGCTTCTTCACCGCCGGATGCCTCCTGCAATCGAACACGGCAACGGGCGAAAAAGCGGACTCCTTCGGCGAAGTGGAAATCAAGCGCCTTTACGTGACCCGGAAATAGCCCGACGTGCTACGACGAGCGGGACCCCGGTGCAAACAGGGTCTAGCGGTAGAGTAGATAGGGTTTCCTCTGATTCCGGAATCGCTCGTGTGCGGCTTTCCAGGAGACGATGATCTGCGCAGGCGTCTTGCCCGACGCCAGGTCGTCGCGAAGCGAGTTGCTGCCATACACCTTGTGAAAGAGGTTCATGCCGCTGGCCGAGGTATAGTGAAACATGTCGCCCTCGACCCGGCGGCTGATCACGTCGATGAAGATCAGGTTGAGACCGGCGATGTCGATCGGGGCTTGGGGATCGAGGTGGAGTTGCGATCCCGCATACCCCGGACGAAGCAGACTCCGATAGGGCGTGAACTTGATTCCCGGCATGCCGAACCCGTTGAGATACCGGGTCAACTCGTCCGCATCGATACCGGGTGCCCCGACGATCTCGAATGGCTTCCTCGTCCCGATCCCGATGTCACCACCGGTCAGGCTTCCGAAGATTCCGGTCGATGCATAGTAGAGGGGTGAGTCGGAGCGGGGGATGTTGGGCGATGTTGCGACCCACGGAAGACCCGTGTCGTCCCAGGTCATGTTTCGCCTCCAGTTGCGCATGCGGATGATCGAGATGTCGCAGGGGTGGGTCGTCCATCCCTCGGCGTTGGCCATCATCGCCAACTCGCCCGCCGTCATTCCGTGACAGTATGGGGCGGGAAACTGCCCCACGAAACTGATCCAGTCCTTCTCCATTGGCGGTCCGCAAACCCGCTCGCCACCCAGCGGGTTGGGCCTGTCGAAGACCGCGAACTCGACTCCGTGCTCGCCACAGGCACCCATGGCGAGGATCATCGTCGACAGGTAGGTGTAACTGCGCGATCCGATGTCCTGCAGATCGAAGGCGAGCACGTCCAGTCCATCGAGCATTTCCTTGGTCGGTTTCCTCGTCGGGCCGTAGAGCGAATAGGCGGTGAGCCCGGTGAGGGGATCCTTGCGGGTCGGAATGAAACGGGAGGCCTGTTCCTTTCCGTCGATGCCGTGCTCCGGAACGAAGAGAGCCACAAGGTCGATCTGGGGCGCATCCTGAAGGACCTTGCGGGTCGGGACCCGGTTCCGGTTGATGCTCGTCTGGTTCGTGATCAAACCGATTCGCTTGCCCTTGAGCTCGCGGAATCGGTTTCCCTCGAGATGATCGATTCCGAAGTAAACACGCTGTGTCCGCGAGCCGCTTTCCGGGCGGGACGACTCCGCCGGGGAGTGGGAACCATCCGGGTCGCGATCCGAAGCCGGAGATCCGGCGCTCCTCTCACCCATCGGATCGATCGGTTTCGGAGGCGCCCAGGGCGAAGGCTGAGGGGAGGTGCAGGCTCCGAGAAACCCGATCGCGGCTGCACCAAGCGCAGCGGCGGCGAAAAACACTTTGTGATGGCGGGACATGACTGCTTAACTCGCGGAAAATAGGCAATGGAATACCATCTCCCACTGGGTCAGCTACTGCTGACCGGAGTTCCAGGTCCCGAGTTGGATCAAGATACAGCTGAGCGGTTCAGAAAGCTACAGCCCGGAGGCTTCATCTTATTTGGCCGTAATATCAACTCACCAGAACAATTGCGCAAGCTAATTGACGACTTGCGTGACCTCAGCGAAATCGAACCCTTCATCACGATCGATCAGGAGGGAGGCCGGGTCTCCCGTCTCCGCCTGATCGGTAACGAACCCCCCAACGCCCAGCAGTTGCGCGAGAAGGGCGACAAGACACTGATTGCCCGCCACGGCGAACTCACCGGAAAGATCCTTCGTGCCTTCGGCTTCAACCTCGACCTGTGCCCGGTTCTCGACATCTCCTTCGACGACGAAGCCGACAATTCGTTGAAAGGCCGGTGCTACGGGACCTCGGCGAAAGAGGTGGTGCACAATGCCTCGGTCTTCAATCTCGCCCTGCGAAAGCAGGGGATTCTGACATGCGGGAAGCACTTCCCCGGCTACGCCGCCGCCGAGTGCGATCCGCATCATGAATTGCCGGTGATCGACAAGACTCTCGAGCAGATGGAGGCGGACGAACTGGTGCCGTTTCGTGCGCTTCTTCCGGATCTCGACAGTCTCATGACGTGTCACTCCCACTACCCATGCTGGGATGCCGACCGTCCTCGCTGGCCCGCCTCCCTCTCGAAGAACGTCATCGGCCAGTTTCTCCGCAACCAACTGGCCTACGAAGGGCTGGTGATGACCGACGATCTCGACATGGGCGCGGTGTTGAACGAGGTCACCTTCGAGGAAACGATCCGGGCCGCGATCGAGGCGGGTAATGATCTCGCGATGATCTGCCACCGAGTCGAACTCGTGGAGAAGGCCGCCGAAGTGATCGCCACCCTACCGGCTGCCCTGCTCGATGATGCGCTCGCTCGTATCGAGAAGACGAAGAAGCGGCTGGCCCCTCCCACCACCTGGTCGCTCGACAACTTCCGGGCGATCGACGATCAGATCTGGGATCTCCGCGTCGACACTCTGGGCGAGGAAAGGGCCCGGATTCTCTCGTTCGAGGACGGAAAGCGATCCCCGGTCGAAACATACTGAGACGGCCGGACGTGTTCGCTCCGGCTCGGGACTACCGCGCGTCCGCGTAGGTGCCGGGGCTGAGGAGCTTGCGCACGTCGTCCATCGTCATGCCGGCATTCGAGGTATAGCCGGCCGTCTGCCGGACACCCTCCGCCCGGGCAGAATTCCTCAGCCCGTCCATCCCCTCCCGATCCTCCGAAGTCGAGAAGTCCCGGGACACACCGCGAGCGGAGGAGGTCGCGAATGTCGAGCCGGATGACGCTTCGGACTGGCTTGCGCCCGCGAAAAGACGACCACCCTCACGCGATCGGCTCCCGCCCTCACGGGCGGCAGCACCCGATTCCCGCGCCTCGTTCACTCCGGTGAACTCCTGCATTTCCAGGTAGGCCGGCATGCGAAAATCCTTCGTCTCGGCACTCGTCTTGCGGAACCGGGCTTCCTTCTTGCCGAACGATCCATCGACGCCCCGGGCATTCCGGGAGTCCGAGTAGAGATTGGGGTTGTCGGCCACGATCGAACCATCCTCTCCGATCTGGTAGCCGGACTCGGCGAATCTCGACCGCAACTGACCGGAATCGTCGCCGCCGCCGCCCTGACCGCCCCACATGGAGGAATCGAACGACCAACCTCCCTGCCGGACGTTCTTGACCGTTCGTTCGGTCTTGCACTGGCACATCACCAGGCACGCCAAAATCGCGGCGCAGACGATCGCGATCTGCTTGATCCTCACCATGTATTGCGATATTCGACCATTTCCCGACCCTCGGCAAGAGCGGAACGCCAGTCCCGGAGGAGGGCGCGCCTCCCCTCCGTGAGATGCCAATCCCTGGTGCGACTCTCCCAGGCATCGAGTTTTCCCCATTCCCGATACAGGTCGGCGAGCAGTCTCAGGTCCACCCGCACGTTCTTGCTGGTGATCCGGACAAAGAGGGACTCCGCCCTCTCGAAGTCGCCGCTGTCGATCAGGAATCGCAGGTGGTCGCTCAGGAATACCTGATGATCCCATGTGTAGGAGCGAATCCGTCCCTCGTAGGCCTCGAACAACGCTGCCGCCATCTCGAGGTGGCCGGCCTCGGCGAAAACCGCCGGTACTCTCTGCCGGTGATGGAGAGTGGGATAGTAGCGCTCCAGGCCCCGCTGAGGAAAAATATCCGACTCCGATTCGCGCATGAGCCGGGCATGAACTTCTGCGAGGCGATCCCGGTCTCCGATGGCGGAAAAGAAACGCACCTGACGCGCGGGCTGGGTGAGAAAGAAACGATCCCCCGGCAACCCGTTCTCGTCGACCAGTTGCCGGGCCGCGCGAATACCGGTATCTCCGAAACCGGCCAACGCCTCGAGGAAGTCGTCGCGTCGCTCGGTATCACCTGGTCGAAGATCACTCCACACGCGGCGAGCTTCCCTTTCCAGGATGCCATCCCGGTGAGCCCGGCTCAAATCGACCAACCACTGCGCCGGCGTGACGACGATCGCATCAGCGAATACCTCGTCGTAGAGATCGCGGCGCGTATCCGTCACGAGGGCGATCAGTGCGGAGGGGATTCCTCCCTCCTCCGGGAGAGTGGCGAGACAACGCTCAAACTCCTCCTTCACCTCATCCTCGCCGGCGCCCTCCTCGATCAGAATCGCCAGTCGCTGTATGGCGAGCCGGTTTCGTTCTCCCCGGTGCGTAGCGGAACGAATGGCCACGGCCAACAGGCTGGCAGCCTCGGGACGATACCCCGCTTCTACGAGAAACTCCGCCACTTCGGACGCGGAAAGCGGCGATCCCCCGTCCATGATGTAGCGCGCCACCGCGGTGAGGCGATCCCTGCTGGCCTGGTCGCGCAGGGTGTCGAGTTCCAATCGCAGCCGCGCCGCATCCTCTTCCAGAGCCGGCTCGGCCCCATCGAGGGGAAATTCCTCGAGCCAGGTGTCCGCCTCCTCCAACCGATCCAGCCGCATCAGGGTTCGGACACCGAGCAGACGATCTCTCTTACCCAGTTCCCCCCCCTCCCTCAGGAGTTCGAGCAATCGAACCAGAGACGTCTCCTCGCCCTGGAACCGGTAGAGTTCGATGAGAGCGCGCTGAAAGGGCAGGTGTGCGTCCGTCGAAATGGGAGGAGCGCCCCGGCCGGCCGTGGGAACGCGAGCCAGGCGCGTGAGGCGGTCGCGGTCGCGCCGGTGAAACAGGAAGCGTGCGTGCTGCTCGTTGATGTAGTCGACCGTCAATCCCGGGGGGGTGGGCCACTCCCCGGCGTTCAACGCGGCGACGACCTCGAGAGCCGGTTCCGGTGCAAACGCCTCGTGACAGGCGTTGAAGAACTCCCTGAGAGGAGAGTAGTCACCGGGGTGCCGCAAGGCCTCGGCCCGATAGACGGGAATGGCCTCGCGATGATAGCCTCGCTGCTCGAGCACGCGGCCGAGCTCGAGTGGACTGTCGGGATCCTGCAGCCGGCTGTAGAGTTCCTGAACCCGTCCGTGACGTTCGTGTGCCCCGAGGCCATCGAGCCCGCGGACGACCCGTTCGATCTCGAAGATCTCGTAGGCGGCGATCACCGTCTCATCCGAGGGAAAGGCACGCACCCCCCGGGACATCGCTTCAAGAGGATCAAAATCACCTCGCTCCGCGGGAATGCGATCGTGGTAGTAACCCACGAGACGCCCCATCATGGTCCACCCCTGGCTCTGGGAATAGCGCACCTCGTCCCGTTCGCGGTGGGAAGGACGGAGGGCAGCCGTCTGCCGGACGGCCAATGTTCCCAACTGTTCCACCGCTTCGCCGTAGCGCCCCGCGGCGATCGAGACGAGGAGCTCCTTTTCAATCCGGTCGGACCGGTCCAGTTGAGATGATCTCGCAATCCGGCGGCGCGCTCGCGCGAGAACGTCTTCGCGTTCCTCGTATCCGGAGGAGAGCGCGAGTCTCTCACTCAGAGCGGGGAGAAAGTGGGACGAAATCCGAGAGCCGGGCCTCATCGCAAGGGGAACGAGGGACCGCTCCAGCCATTCGCGATGCTCCTTCGGCCGCCCCGTCCAATCCGCCACCTGGGAGACAGCAAAGAGGAAATTCCCCTCGTCAGCGAACTCGGTTGTCGCGAGGACCTGTCCCACCAGAAAAGCGTCGTCGAGCTGGCCATGCTTGCGCAACTCGGTGAACAGGTGCGCCTTTTCGTTTTCATGCCCGGAGATCACGGCAAGCAGTTCGACCAAGGACGAACGATCGAGGAGGGGATCGCGGGGCATCTCCCGCAACTGGACGAACGCGGCAAGCAGCGCACAACCGGGGCCGTCGATCCGGCTTTCGAAATCCCCGAGAAAGGAGAGGTCTCGAGCCCCCGCCAGGATGTGGCTGTAGACGAGCCAGAACCTCCCCGCCTCGTCTTCGGGAAAGGACTGCGACTCGAGGAGGGCGATGAAACTGGTGCGGTCGCGTCCGTATCGAGCCGCCCACAACCTCTCGACCATCGGTCTCCGGGAACCGTCCGCCCAACCGAACCGCTCGAGGAAGGCCGACAGGCTGCCGTTGTCGGCATGCCAAGAGGCGGCTTCCTCGATCGCCCGCAGGCGGATGGCGTACTTGCCGCGGGGCAGGTAGTGGAATTCCGGCCGCGGCCGGCGCAACCAGTCGACGACCTCGTCCTGGAGGCTCCCTCCGAGAAAGGGAAAACTCTCCACCGCAGCGGCGAGCCGGTCCACCTCCCGGGCCGGTGTCGTGTTTTCCCGGCTCAACGGAGCCCCGACGCGAACAATGGGCCACGCGGGCGTCTCCCCGGCACCGGGTTCCTCGTCGACCGTTTGCTCGATCACTGCCTCGAAGTGGGCGAGGGCCTCCGCCTCGCGACCAGTCTCCCGCTTCAACAAGCCCAGTTCCAGGTGAGCCCGGACATCCCAATCACGCAGCTTCGTCAGGCGCATCAGGACCCGCTCGGCCGACCGGAGGCGCCCGGCACCGCGATAGAACCGTGCCATTTCCCGGAGGAAATCCGGGTCCTGACCGAACCGGGTCTCGAGCCTCCGCCGCAACCTGTCCGCCTCGTTGGCGCGAAAGTCCCGTTCGAGCATGTCGATGAGCGATTTCCAGCTCTCGATCGATGCCTCTCCTCCTTCCCGGGCAATGATCTGTCTCCGGTAATAGATCGCGGACTGGAGATCGTCGAGTTGTCCCGCCATTCGCCCGAGTTCATCGAGCAGGGAGTCGTCCTGGCCCGACATGTAGTAGGCCTTCTTCATTGCCTCGAAAGCGGCCCGATCGTCACCGGTCGCACGCAGCACGCGAGCGAGAGCCTCGGGATAGAAACGGTCGAACGGATTCTGCCGGACCCGGTCCTCAAACTTCTCCGCGAGCCACTCGAGTAGGAAATGGGTGCGGGCGAGGGTGACCTGCGTGTCGAGTTGCTTTCGCCGTTGCACCAGGTCGGTCTCACGCTCGACGAGGTCGAGTTGTGCCTCGAGGGCCTCTTCGGGACGCCCCGCTTCCACGAGAGCATTTGTCAGTTGCTTGATGACACGTCGCTTTTCGAAAACGTTGGCCTGGCGGAAGGCCCGTCTCCACACCTCGATCTGGCGGC
>Ga0180430_10000268_pt1 | contig 59331 bp, 76 predicted proteins | sample SS_ome_9_FD_132999 | JGI IMG/M metagenome (GOLD analysis project Ga0180430, IMG submission 132999) | Hypersaline lake sediment archaeal communities from the Salton Sea, California, USA - SS_1_S_2 metaG | ecosystem: Environmental > Aquatic > Non-marine Saline and Alkaline > Hypersaline >...
ACCGCTCTGCGGACTGTCTGTATCTAGGAGATCCGTGGTAAAATAGGATGATCTATGGGTAAAACAACCAACGAGACACGCCCAGTCTTCGTGGCTGCGAGGATCCGTCGAGCGTTCGTGCTGTCGAAGCGCATAGCGGGGTACAAGTACCGCGAGATAGCGGAGATGGCAGTAGAGCACTTCGGCGTCGAAAAGCTGCCTAAGCACTGGGACGCTATCTACGCGTACCGCGATGTAAAGCGCGAGCTTGACCGGCAAGGCAGGCAGACGTACCTGGACGCTAGGAAACTCGTCCGCATGGAGTGTGATCGGCTGGATGAGATGCTGCGTGCTATCTGGCCAGAGGTGCTGGATGGCAACCTGCAAGCCATCGAGAAGGCGCTCAAGATCTCAGAGCGGCGGTCCAAGCTGGTAGGCTTGAATGCACCGGACAAGATAGCACCGACTACACCGGACGGCGATATGCCGTATGATGGCATGGTGCTTAGGGTGTTCGAGCACGTGGACGATCCTGACCTCGTCGTAACTGAAGATGGCGAGTACGATGACGAGGACGACGACATCGGGAGTCTGTAGTGCCGGCGAATATGCACGAGTTCACGCTACCTATCCGCACGGAGCAGACACTACGTAAATTCGTTCACATAGCGTTCGGTGCTAAGATACCGGACAGGGTGGTAGTACCAGGACACTCGACACCATGGAGAGCGTTCTCGGATGCCTACTTCGCACGCAGCCGGGTAAGCGTATGGAAGGCGTCTCGCGGCTTCGGTGGTAAGAGCTTTCTGTTGGCACTGTTGGGACTGACCGAAGCATTGACCCTGGGTGCTGATGTCAAGATCCTCGGTGGTAGTGGCGCGCAGTCGAAGAACGTGCAGGACTATGTAAGCGAGGACTTCTTCCTGAGCCGTAACTGCCCACGGCACATGTGGAACGGAGAGCCGCTGACGACCATCTCGCGGTTCAGGCACGGTAACACGATCCAGGCGTTGCTAGCATCGTCAAAGAGCATCCGTGGTCCGCACCCGCAGCGGCTGAGACTGGATGAGGTGGACGAGATGGCGCTGCCGCTGTTCGATGCCGCGATGGGGCAGACGATGTCCAAGGTTCAGGATGGTGCAGTTTTAATACCTGCACAGACGGTGGCGAGTAGCACCCATCACTATCCTGACAAGACCATGACGGAGATCCTTAAGAGGGCTAGGGATAGGGACTGGAGCATCCATGAATGGGGCTGGCAGGAGACCAGTGCCGCGGGTGGGTGGCTGCTACCGAGCGAGGTGGCGGCCAAACGCAGCGAGGTCACGCAGGCTATGTGGGAGATCGAGTACGACCTACAAGAGCCAGTCGCAGAGGGACGCGCTATCATCACGGACAACGTGCGGGCGATGTTCGACGCCGGTCTCGGTACGTTTGCTGGGGCAGCCGGCAGATACCTGGAGTTCGAAGCACCGGAGAAAGGCGCACGGTACGTTACCGGTGCGGACTGGGCGAAAGAAAATGACTGGACCGTTATCCTAACGATGCGCGTGGATGTGTACCCTTATCGTGTGGTGGCATTCGAGAGACGCCGGCGCGAGCAGTGGCCTAAGATGGTTGGACGTTATGACAAGCGTTGCCAGCGTTACAGGGGTAAGAATGCGCACGACAAGACCGGCATCGGCAGTGTGGTGCACGACTATTCCAAGTCACCGGGCCACGGTGTGTTGCTGACAGGGGCACGGCGCAAGAGCATTTTTTCCAACTATGTAGCAGCGATCGAGGACGACGCCATCGTCTGTCCAAACATCGAGTGGATGCGGGGAGAGCATGAATACGTCAAGACCGACGACCTATTTGGAAGCGGCCATCCGCCAGACAGCATAGTTGCTGGGGCGCTCTGTTACCTGATGGCTACGAGAGGCGGCGGCGGTCGAGGAACATGATGACTGACAGCGAGGTGAGGAATGGATGAACAACGAGACGCTGCGGCGGTGATCAAGGTTGCCAAGGCAGAGTTGCGAGAGAATAACACGACGCTAAGCAACGCGTCTATCCAGCGGGCAGATGCGGACAGCCAGCAGCCAAGGTTCACGGACAGTGCGACTGCTGCACGGTTCGCGTGGACGCAGTTACGTAATGCGTGGTCAAAGGATAGCCTACTCACGATACCCAACTATTCGGAGGACAGCCGTACCCTGGACAAGTGGCTAAGCGACTTCTGGCGTACGGAGTCGCTTTTGTCTGGTGTGGTATCCAACGTGGTAAGTATCGACAAGAACAGAGGGTGGACGCTCACCGGAGGGCGCAACCAGGTGTCCCGGTTCACGCGTGTTCTGCGTAATGTAGAGAACGGCGCCGGCTGGCGTATCTTCGCGTCTAAGCAGTCGGAATCGTACTGGACCACTAACATGGGTTGTGTCACCGAGATCGGCAGGCTAGGTGACCAGGGTCCTATGGGCGCACTATATCACGCGGATCCTACGCGCTGCCGGCTGACTGGCGATGCTAACGCACCGCTAGAGTACTTCCCTAGCACGGATAAGAGGCAGGTATGGTCACCGGAGGACTATTTCCGCACGTCCTCTCTGCCGTCCATCCAGGACCAGTTCCACGACCTCGGGTACTGTGCTGTGATGCGTGCGCTACAGTTTGCTGTGCTGATGGTGGCTATCTTCAGGCACGACCGCGAGATGTTGTTCAGCCTGATGCCCAAGGGGCTGCTGCTGATGAAGGGTATCAGCGAAACCGACTGGGAGACCGCCATGCAGACCAACAAAGAGCTGCTCACAGCCAAGGAGCGTGAGTTCTTCGCTGGTCTCTCTATCTTCTTCTCGGGCATGGAGGGCGACGTAGATGCCAAGCTGGTGTCGCTGTCCCAGTTACCGCATAACTTCGACATGGAGTCGTGGACCAACATGCTCATGTACGGGTATGCACTGGTCTTCGGCTACGATCCTCGAGAGTTCTGGCCAGTCTCGGGTGGCAGCCTAGGCACCGGGCGTGAGTCAGAGATTCAGGCAATCAAAGCATCTGGGAAGGGTGGCCTAGACTGGGCGCTGTCGTTCCAGGATAATCTGCAGCGCGAGCTGCCGCCTACCCTGCTGTTCGAGTTCGAGCAGCGCGATGAAGCGGGAGAGGCTGCAGAGTACGAAGCTATCAAAGCCTATGCCGAAGCGGTCAACGCTATGGCGGCGCCGGCGTCGAACATGGACGCACCTACCCTGTCGTCAGAGCAGCGGCGCATCCTGTATGCTGAGAAGGGCTTCATACCGGAGGAGTGGACTATCACCGAAGAGGACGTGACCTCGACGGATACCGAGATGGAGCGGATGTTGTCGCAGCCGGCCATACTGCGAGCGTGTGACACGTTCCGCGACGAACCCATCGTGCGGTTATCTTGGCACTGGAGGAGCGGGTATCAGATCCGCACCCTGTGGAACAGCGGCGCACAGGCTCTGACACCTCGAACGTACTACAGCGTGCCGAAACAGCGTAAGACGTACGAGCCAGACGAGGTGTTGTTCGAGAATGAGGAGGTGATCATCACCGGCGCCGATGTGCAGCGGTCTATACAGAAGTGGGACCAGCGGCACGACGACGAATGGCAGGGTCTGCCAGACGCGGAGACCGTGGACGAGAGCGACTAGGAGTAGCGTATGCCGTTTACATACGATCCAAGGCTCAGAGGGACCGGGTACCGCAACATCGAGACCGGCAGGCTAGTTACATACGCTGAGGTGCGGACGGAGATCGACACGGCGATCTCTGCCGGCGGTGACGTTATGGGCGTCCTAGCGGATATGGTCTCTACCAACAGCATCAGTCCGGATGACTGGCACGCAGCGATGCGCACGGAGATCAAGGACCAGTACATCGCTCAATACCTGGTGGGGCGTGGTGGCACCGACCAGATGACGCAATCTGACTGGGGCAGCATCGGCGGCAGCATAGCAGACCAGTACCGCTATCTAGACGGCTTCTACGGCGAGGTAGCAGCCGGTGATCTTACAGAGGGCCAGATCCGTGCGAGAGCACGTATGTATGCCAACTCGAGCCGCGAGGCATATGAGCGTGGGCTGCTGGCTGCGAGCCAGTCGCGTGGATATTCCGAGCATCGATGGGTGATGAACGCTGCTGCGGAGAACTGCCCAGACTGTGAGGACCTCAGCGGCGAGGGTTGGAAGAGCATCGACGAAGAGTTTATATCGCCTAGCAGCGGTAGACCGGCTATCCCTGGCAGCGGCGAGACCGTGTGTCTGACTAATTGTCAGTGCTATCTGGACTACCGTGGGAGGAGCGACGTATGAAACGTCCGGTCGTCTATGTGGTGCTGGGGATGCATAGAACGGGCACTTCGCTGGCAGCTTCAATGCTGGATGCCGCTGGGTTGCCGATGTGCAGCGAGGAGGACCGCAGCCGGCGCGATACCCATCAACCGTACGGGTATTTCGAAGACACCGGCATGTCCACCGTCAACAGAGCACTGCTAAAGACTGCCGGTGGTAGCTGGGCTAAAGTACCGTCTATAGCGGCGCTATCTGATGCTACGGAGTTGCTGCACGATATAATGGTGCAGGCTATCCGAGAGAGGAGCGTACACGACGAGTGGGGCTTCAAGGATCCTAGGACCAGTCTGACGTGCTTCGCGTGGGACAGGATCCTGAGAGAGGAACACTGCATACCGCGCTATGTGATCACGTACAGGGACGAGACCAGCGTCATCGAGAGCCTGATCAGGAGAAACAACAGGCGCCACAGCGAGGTGCAGTGGGCTAGGCTATATGCCGACTACTACCAGAGCATCCACGACTTTCTGAAGCTGCAACAGCGACCACATCTGCCGTTGCACTACAGAGAGCTGACGCAGGGCGACACCTACTCTGCGGTGGTTATGCTGGCTGACTGGATTGGCAGACGAGACAGGTGCATGAGTATGATGGGTCGAGTACGGAGGCGAGAGTGATTATCTTCGTGGGAGGCACTGGACGCAGTGGCACGACGCTGCTGGGGCAGATCCTGCAACGTGACGGCAGGTTCGCGGTGTTCTATGAACCTAAGTGGCTGTTTGGTCCTGGGGGACTGGCAGACTACGCGTACAGGAACGACATCGACAGAGAGGAGTTTATAGCTAATCTGCTGGAACGCTACAACTGCACGATGCTAAACAACCTGAAGCGGTTCGGCGTGTGGGATCGGGCAGACCAGATCTACACACCGGAGACCTGGCGCCACCTAGACTACATGGCAGCTACCAGCACCCGTACTAGGTACGAGTATGCGCGGTTCTTCATGCGGCGGGCATTCGGCATGATCTGTCCACACGTAGGCAAGACGGACATCGTCATCAAGGAGCCGGCGTGTGTGGGTTGGGCATCGTTCCTGCAGATGTCCCTACCCGACGCCAAGTTCGTGCACGTTATCCGTGACCCGCGTGACGTGGCAGCATCGGTGGTACCGCGCAAGTGGGGACCGATCAGGTATGGCGACTTCCCGTGGTGGTATCACGAGCGGATGAAGCAGGCGTGGGACCAGAGGCTGCTGGTTGACGAGGACAACTACGCGGTCATGGAGTTAGAGCGGTTAGTTGGCGAACCTGACGCTCAGATATTCAAGCTGTACGAGGCTCTAGGGCTAGAGCAGCGCACGCATGAAGAGCGGGTACAGATGGCGTCTATCGTGGATACGGAGCAAGCACATATCGATCGGTACTGCGAGGACTTGAACAAAGAGCAGGAGACGATGATTATACACGGCTGCTGGCAGGACTACAGACGATGGCACGAAGTCTCGATCAAGTAGTCAGGGACGACGACGGATTCGTCCGCGTTGGCGATGACAGGGGCACCGTGCTGTTTCGAGTGATAGGTACAGCATCCGGTCCTATGGTACACATCAGACTGCCGTTGAACTGCCGGCAGGTGCGCAGACGAGGTGATCCAGACTACTACATTCCGTGGGATGAGTTTAAGTTGGCGATAGAAGACGCGGAGCGTTGAGCGATGTACACATACTTGACACGAAGCGCAAGCTGTGGTATAATTGGTGTACACGAGGTATCCAATATCACGGCGAGTCCAGCGAGACCACGCAGCCGACAATCTGCGTGGTCTCTTGTGTGAGGAGGCTTACCAGTGACAGCGTGGAACAACATCAAGCGAGGGCTAACAGAGCTAGTGGCCTCGATGCTGCATCCCCAGCAGCGTGAGGTAGTGGAAGTGGACGAGTGGGACGGCGCAGCGTCCAACTACGAGAGCACCGAACAGTACTGCGGAGCAAGCCTCATCAACGTCAACGCGGCAGCCGGGCGTGACGATCCTTCCGAGTGGACACAGTCTCACTGCATGCTACCTGTGCGCCGACCAGGCGATAGCGATGGCGTGTACGTGGACAAAGCTGTCTATGCCGCAGCCGGCGGACGGGGCATCAGTGCTGTCGTTCGTCCGGATGACGTTCCAGAGGATACCTGGGAAGCTGCCGTACGCGAGGCAGCCGGCAAGCTGATCTCGGCCTACGAGCAGATGGACGAGACTGCACCGGACAGCGTGTACGAGGCAGCCGGCGAGTCGCCACCCGAGACCGAACGTGCCTACAGCATCGGCCAAGTGGTAGAGATGGTGCAGTATGCTATGTGGGCACAGAACGCCGGCGCGGAGTACGGCGAGGAGATCTGGTTGCACGACCTATATACTGATAGCAGCGGCGAGTTCTACGCTATCGGCAGTCGCGAGGGCAAGCTCTACAGAGCTAGCATCACCATGAGCGGCGAGGAGGTCGATATCGGGGAGTGGGTGCACGTGCAGGTTGAGCACGTACCGGTTCAGCGCGGTCTGTCCATATTCCGACAGGACGATGGGCGTGTCCGCTGGGGCGGCGTGGTCTGCACGGCTGTCCTTAATCGCAGCGGCGAGGTGGATAGCACCTCGTTGTTCGGTAGCTTCGTGGAGCGGTTTAACAGCCGGGATGCTGAGGAGGATCCGGTGCGGTTGGATTTCTACCACGAGCATCTGTTCCTGGGTACCGTAGACACGGTCATCCAGGATGGTTATGTCCTGATTGCCAGCGGCCTGTTCGATGACACGGACATTGGGCGTGCTGCGGCTGATGGGTTGGAACGGGAGCCTGATTACTGGGGTGCGAGTATTCAGTACAAGCCTACAGCCGTTCCATCGTTTGTTGACTGCGGCGACGGCGTGGAGTTTCCGGTATGGGAAGAGGGCACGCTTGAGCGTATCGCTCTACTGCCGCGAGACCGCGCTGCGGCGTGGTTCACCAGCATGAACACTAGGAGTGATGACATGAACCAGCAAGCACGTGAAGCACTGGAGCGGCTCTTGGGTGCTGAGCAGATGGCGGCACTTGAGGGACAGGTGGACGACATCAATGAGCGTGTGGCCAGCGATGGCCTCATCGCGAGGGATGCCGACACCGTAGAGAGCACCGAGACTGACGAGGACACCGACGTTGACGTCGAGCAGGATGTCGAAACCACGGACGACACCGGCGAGACCGAAGACGTTGACTTCATCGTACAGTTGAGGTCCGAGATCAGCGACCTGCACTCTGCAGTCGTTGCCATCGCGGAGATGCTGCCGGACATCGCGAGCAGGATCGAGGCGCTGGAGGATACGGAGCAGGAGCGGCAGCGAGCGTGGCGGTCTGATCTGCCAGAGCCTCGACCGCTGAAGGTCGTTCGTCCGCGCACTACGCGTGAGACGGAGGACACTGGCGATGAGAAGCCGACCACCGAGATTGTCGCGGAGCGGCTCAAGGAGAAGGGCCTGCAGCCGTAGCGGCGGCAGTCTCTCATATGTAGGACCATCTAGGAGGACGAAGCATCATGAACCAGAACCGACTTCCGATCCAGCAGCGGCTCACCCTGTCGACGAGTGCGACACCCTTCGGGTGCTGCAACTACTTCGATCAGTGCGCCGACGAGATCCTGAGCCTCACGTACCGTGGGACCATGGGGTTCCTGGACTGGCTCAACTTCCAGGTGACGGAAGAGTGCAAGCGCACTCTCGAGTTCATCACCTTCCGCCGGCCAGACAGCAGCGGCGATAGCGCCGGCTATCAGAGTGACCCGTGTGCCGATCCTAACTCCTGGGAGTTCGGGACACGCAGCATCTCAGTCGAGGACTTCGGGCGTATCACGCGTGCCGGTCCGACCCGCGAGATCATGAAGCCCAAGTACTACTGCAAGACCTCTCCTCGCTATCGTCTCGACGGTTCACCCGTTGACAGCGAGCAGGAGTGGGATATGCTGTTCACGACCGACCAGATCATGGACGACATGCGCCGGCTGGTGATCACCGGCAACGACGCAGTCGGCGGTCAGTTCGACGGCTTGCAACAGTGGATCTCTACCGGGCACGGTGCACCGCTCAACGCATGGGTGGTGGACTGGAATGACAACCCGATGACCGGTGGTGCTGGTATCACCGTCAACGGCGACGGCATCGACGCGACGTTCGACATCATCGACGTGCTACAGGCGATCTTCCGACGCATTCGCCAGCGGCTGTCCTGGTCACCCATCCTCGGCGGTTCGTTGCCGGCGCTGGGCGACATGATCATCCTGTTGCCGACTTTCGCGGCTGAGTGTCTGCTGGACTTCTACACATGCTGGAGTGTTTGCGCGGGCCAGCAGTACAGCGAGGTCAACCTGCAGACCTACGAGGCGCGGATGTTCCGCGATAACCTCATCTCGGCCACGAACCCGGCGAACCTGTACGGTCATGGCTACATCACGCTGGACGGTATCACCATTCCGCTGATGGCCTACGACTGGGAGACGATCAACGGACCGACGCGTTTCGACATGTACTTCCTGACCGGCAGCATCGGCGGGCGACGCATTCTCGAAGGCGAGATGCTCAGCGCTAACACGGCTCTGTCCAACTTCGCACCCAACGTCACCGGCGCCAACGTGGGCGACTACTTCACACTGGACAACGGCAGGTTGCTGGGCAAATACGACACAGACAACGAGTGCTACAAGCTCAAGCTGTGGCATCACCCGCGTCTGTTCTGTGCGGCTCCTTGGGCGCAGATCCGGTTCCAGGACGTTGTCTGCCGCAGCGCGGTTGACCCGCTGTCGCCAGACCCGGCTGAGACCAGCTTCTACCCCGAGACCAGCTTCGACGCAGCGGTCTGCCCGTAATGAGACACTAGCTGTCGTCCTGGCGTGGATGACAGCGCTCTGCACCGTGGGGAGGGCTAATACCACTCTCCCCACGGTGGTCTTGCATCGGAAGCATCACGGGACGCAACGGGAGGCATTTTCCTTGCACAGGACGGCACACATAGCGGCCAGCATAGCACTGAATGCCGTCACGTGCAAGGAAAGTACCTTCGGTTAAAGCGGAGGGTTTGTTGGACAACCTAACTGTAGTCATCCCGTTCTGGCACGGTCACGCAACGTTGCCGGCTCTTCTGGACACCGTGCCGGCGGATATCCCCACCCTGGTCATCAACGATTACGGCAGTGCGCCACCAGACGTATCCAGATGGCCTAACGTGCGCGTGATCAAGCAGCATGAGCGCGGCTACTTCTCGGGCGGCTGCAACCGTGGGTTCGCTGAGTGTGACACGGACGTGCTGGTGCTGAACCAGGACGGCGAGTTGCTGAACGGATGGCAGCGTGCGCTAGCAGAGAGACAGAGCTATGCGATCATCGGTGACGGCGTTATGAAACACCCTGGCTGGCCTAACGGCTATGTACAGGGAACGTTCATGTTCGTGCGTCGTGACCTGCTGAACGCTATAGGCGGCTTCAACGGAGACCTCTATCCACTATGGGGTGCCACGTGCGAGTATCAACTGCGGGCGTGCCGCAGCGGGTTCCGGGTGCAGCCGCTGGACGTGCGTGGCTACTTCAAGCATAAGAGACCGAAGACCTACGGCACCAGTATCAGACAGGCTATAGAGGATGTTGGTGGCGACAGGGCAGCTAGACGGTGGTTGATCAAGACGCCACCAGAGATCAGCGTGATCATAACGTGCTACAACTATGGGCGCTATCTAGAGCAGGCTGTGACTTCGGTGCTAGACCAGACGTTCCAGGCTACCGAGATCATTATAGTGGACGACGGCAGCATGGACAATACGCCCATAGTCGGGCAGAGACTACACGACCCGTGGAAGGCGATTCACTACGTACGGCAGCGCAACGGTGGCGCGAGTTCGGCGGCTAACGCCGGCCTGAGCATAGCCAAGGGCAGGTTCTGCACGGTCCTGGATGGCGATGACTGGATGGCACCTCGGCGGCTAGAGCGCATGTACGAGTTGCAGCTAGCAAACCCACACAGCGTGGTCTACGACGACATCGTCTACCACGGCAGGAACGGAGCACGACAGCGTAAGGTCATGCCAGAGTACGTGTTTGATGAACTGTTAGACCGTAACTGTATGCATAAGGGTATCATGTTTCCGCGTATTGCATGGTTGGAAACCGGTGGCTATTCTAACAGGATGGACAACGGGCGAGAGGACTGGGAGTTCAACATCAACCTAGGGTTGCACGGGTACTGTGGAGTACATCTGCGGGAGGCGCACTATTGCTATAGGCGCGAGGGGCAAGGACGCACGCAACGGGTACCTCGTCCTCGGTCCTATTTCTTGCACAAGGTGGCGCGGATCCACAGTGCTGTTTACTCGAAAGGGGAGTTACCGATGGCTTGTTGTGGTGGTAGGCGAAAGACGACACCTCGGGTGGTGGTTAGCAAGACTGGGACTAGGTCCAGTCCTGCAGTAGCGGCGCTAGCTGCGTCTAGAGATGACGGCAGCGTGTTGGTCAAGTACCTGGGCGCCAACATCGGCAACCAGACTATCAACGGTCCAACTGGCCAACGCTACAAGTATGGGCGCAACCAGCGCAACATGATGTTTTGGGCTGACCCAGTGGACGCCGAATGGCTAACAGGGATGGTCGAATTCGAGAGGGCAGCGTTGCCGGCAGTCCAGCCGCAGCCAGAAGAGAGTGTGGTTAAATCACCCGAACCGACACCGAGCGAGGAGCCGCAGAAAGAGAAGGTCGTTGCGCCGGCGCCGACTCCCGTTGAGCCTGTCGAATACAACGTGTCACCCGCTGCGGCCTCGTTCGCAGAGGTCAGTGGCGTGGACCTAGCAGAGGTGACGGGTACGGGCAGGGATGGCAAGATCATCAAGCGCGATGTGCAGGCTGTTGTCAAGGCTAGAGGCTAGCACAGTGCTACAGTGGATGTTGATTGGCGTGCTATTCGCCTACCGTGGCGCGGAGATGATCGTGTTCGATGACGGACCGTTCGAGGTGTTCGTGTGGCTGCGGTCTTTGCCGTCTTCGATGCTGATGTACGACAGAAAGCCGGCGCGGCTATGGAATACGCTGCAGGATCTGTTAGGGTGTCCCTACTGCGTGGGAGTGTGGATGTCGATGTTCGCAGCCGCTGTCATCGTGGCTGGTTTGCGGCTGGGCGTCATGCAGTGGGTGCTGCTGTCTGGTAGCATTGCCGGAGGGCAGTCTTTACTGGAGACCGTTGTTCGAGGAGATCACGACGCATAGTAGGAGAGGGCGATGGAAAATGAGCTAGCATGCCTTTTCTGTGACGTGGCGATCAACACACGACACGAGCGGCTTCTCATTCTGGCGTGTGCTATCCCGGCGCTCATTGTCTGGATTCGCGTGCTGATGCTAAAAGGACATGCGACCTGGTCGACGGGTCCACTTGTGTGGGTTGCTCACGTTCTGATCTACACTTTCGTGGCTTTGTTGGCGCTGATTCCTCATCCCTTCAGGGTCTTGTGGTCTCAGGGTATCCGGGTCCACGGCGTCTTGATGATGCTCTTTTTGGGCGTCGAAGTTGTGAGGCATGAGTTGAATAAACGAAGCGGTACGGCCCATGCCTGACTGGCTGGTAACTCTTCTGGTAGGCCTTGCCGGTAGCGCGGTGGGCTTGATAGGCGTCTTTGCGGGTATAAGAAAGAACGACGCGGACGCGAGCGAGTCCATAAGCGCGGCGGCTGGAGAGCTTGTCAAGAACTTGCGAATTGACTTAGCACATGAACGGGAAGCGCGGATTAAGCTTGAAGGTCGCGTGGAGAAGATCGAGAGACAGAACGCGGACCTGTGCGAACAGCTTCGGACAGTGCTGCGGTTGCTCCGTAGGACCTGGGAAGTTCTAATGGGCTGGGCGGCTGAGCTAGGTCGCATGCCACCTGACGATTTGCGGGTAGAGGTCACCGAGGCGCTAGGGCGTCCCCCGGTGGCGAGTGGTTAGTATAGGAGAAGAACGATGCCAACAAGTGAACCGGTGAGACTGTCAGAAACAGAGACCCCAAACGACCCACCCCTGACAGGGCAGGTTATGGTTGCGACTACTGGGATCCCTATCCAGTTTTCAACAGTGCGGCGGCGACTTCCTCAGGCGTGCGTCTTCGTCACGGCTGACGCGGATAACGCTGGAGCGGTGACGGTCGGAAACGGCCAGGTTACCAACGAGGTCGACGGGACCGGCAACGGGCTCGTGGTTCCGGCTGGCGAGACCCGACTACTGATGGCGCTTGACCTGTCCCAGTGCCATCTAAACGGCACCGAGGATGACTGGATCAGCTACACGGCGGGCTAGATGAAAGCGGCACTGAAGGCATACCAGGCGGGTTTGTTCGGCGGTGGTAGTGGTGTGAGTTGTCCGTGTGACGCTCCCCCTTCCGGCTTCTATGTGTCTACGGATCAAGGCGGGAGCAATCCAATTGCTGAGGGGACCTGGGTCGAAGTCAACAACCCGACCGGAGCGGCTACGGCAAGGCTCTACATGGTCTTTAACCAGCACCATCAAGCAGGCGGAATTCGGGTCGAAATGCAATGGGCACACACCGGGAAAGCCACGAACCCATTCTGGCGTTCCTCTTGCGGTATGCGGCTAACGGCTGACCGGAACAGCTTCAATGCCTACGGTCAGGTTATCGCAATAACTGGAATGTATGAGGTGACCAACGCGGCAATGTGGCTACCCGACATGGTCGCTTTTTACCCGGACTGGCTAGGTGTAGAGTTGAGCGGTGAGTCTGACGGAGTGGAGACCATCTGCGCGTGCGTGACAAGCTCTGACGCTGGGCGACCGGCGAGCGTTATTCTGGAGTCCGTGGATGATGGGCGGTACACCATGACGAGGTCTTACGTTGCTCTGCGGTGGTTTTCCCTTTAGGCGCCGAATTGCGCTGGGGCTATAGGAGACAAGCATGGCCATTGTACCAGAGCAGACGCTACAGGTACCAGAGACTAGCATAGTCTCGCTAGCTGCCTATGCACGACACGTGCAGGTGTGCGAGTGTTCGATGTTCGGCGTGGTTGGAAACGCTGACTGCGTACCTAGTGCCGACTGCCGTACTATATGGACCAAGGACCAGAGAGACTGGATACAGTACTACCTGGCAGAGGCTCAGTACGAGATCGAAGAGGTCCTCAACTACACGATCGGGCGACGCTGGCAGACGGACGAAGAGCACGACTACGAGTGGCCAATCATCGCTGACTGGGGATACGTGATCAGCGGCGGCGTGCGCACGGTAACTACGATCACTGCTGGGCAGGCTGTCTCTCATGTGGATGACCCGGCCACGGTTGGTCCGTTCGCTACCACGGTCACGGATCCTCGAGAGATCAAGGTATATCACCCTGGCAGCGACATCGAGATCATACCATCAGCTATCACGATCTCGGGTGGCGCAATGACGATCAGTATACCGCGCTGCAGGATGGTCAAGCCTGAGTTGGTGGATAACAGCACAGCCGGCATCGCCTACGACGACGTGAACAACTTCTCGGCTACCGCTGATGTGGTGCGCGTCTACAACGTGGACAACAACCCGGCAGAGCTGGTGTTCCAGCAGTGCCAGACCAGGACATCGTGCACCGAGACCACACAGGATGCGTGCATTTACGTGCGCAAGCCTTTGATAGGTAGCGTGCTGGTGAGGGCTGACTGCATCACCGCGTGTGGGCGGTTGTACAAGGCACGGCTAAACTACTACGCCGGCAGAGAGTATGCTGATGAGAATGGTTACCTCACCTCGTGGGGCAGACAGGCGCAAGACGCCATCATCAGGCTAGCGCATGCCAAGATGCCGTCAGAGCCGTGCGGGTGTGACGCAGCGAACCGGATGTGGGAGAGGGACCGAATGGTCGTGGTGGACTCGCTAGGGAGACCAAACCGTGGCATCTCGCTATTCGGACCTGAGGAAGGCGCATGGGCGGCGTACAACTTCGCCAAGGCGCCGGGTATGCAGCTCTATAGGTCGGCGGTGCTGTAATGGCCAATGTAGCTATGCGGCTTCACCGTGGGAGGCGCAAGTTTGGCAGGTACCCGCTGGTCCTTGATGAGATGGAACGCGTACATAACGACAGGGTCAAGCCTGAGTTTGTATCGGCGTTCGACAGGATCGTCGCCAACTGGACTAACAAGCCATCGTTCCGTGGCAGGTTTGTTGCTTCGGTTGACGGGTTCAGACTGTACGTGTACCCTGTAGGATCGGACGAGGTCAAGCAGATATGGTGGTGGAACGTCCAAGGCACTGATCCGCACCCTATCCAGGCTAAGAACGCACCACATCTCAGTTTCAACTGGGGTGGTAAGGGTTCGTACATGGCCAAGACCGGTCCTGGAGGCACGTGGTTTGGCGGTCCTGGTACGGTTGCCAACGGTACGTTTCGTGGACCGGTGGTAATAGACCATCCTGGTACCGCTCCTAGGGAGTGGCCACAGGTGGTTGCTAACCTGCACAAGCGGTACTACTCTAGGGAGACCGAGAACGCGTGGCGCAGGGCAGTCCGCAAGATGGACAGAGGATAACAGGAGGGTTTAGCATGGATGTCGTTACGACTACTCAGAACACCGTATGGGCGCGGCGCAGCTACGGTCTGGAGCCTTTTCAGTGGGCTGGGCGCTGTGCCGCAATCGACAGGATCGTCGAGGAGAAGGGTAGCACGAATCCGACGTTCTGTCAGGGTCCGAATGGCGGCCTGCAGGTGACTGGCACGACCAAGGGCACACCCGGTCTCGTGACCACGACGCTCACCGTCAAGGAATCGGTTTCGGCTGGTATCGGTGATGACCTGGAGACGTGCTTGTGGGACATCGACCGCAGGCACGCGTGCCGCGACCTAGGCGCGTTCAACTCATGGGACAAGATCGTTCGTGCAGTGATGGGCAACGCAGACACCGTCGACAAGGGCGGCTCCTCGATGTCTGAGGATGAAGAGGAGCTGGTTACCAGCTTGCCGTGGTCTGCCGTCAGTCAGTGCACGATCAGGCGCGTGGCGATGGCTGTATCAACCTTCGGCGGAGGTACGTAAAGATGGCTGAGATCACACAAGATGTCTCTATCGCAGCGGCAGTCTCGCTCAACGGCGAGGGCTGTGCTAAGGGCTGCGCCGAAGCTGAGGAGTGCGCGTTTGCGATCGTGTCAGTCCTTGGCAACGAGGGTTCACCGTGGCTCTACGTCAATGAGAAGGGTGGCATCTTCTCGCAATGGTCCGGCATCGGCCTGACCTCGTGGACCACAGAGGATCCTTCGGACGTTTTCGGCGTGGGCGATTTCCTGACCGTTATCAACGGCGGTGAGACGCTACCGCTGGCAGTGTCCGGCGACAAGGGTAGCTCTGTCTCCTACGTTGCTGGTGCTACGTCCATGGCAACGTACGAACCGTACGCCGGCGACTGCGTCCATCCGTCCTTGTGCATTATCGTTGGTGGCACCGGGCGAGTATGGTTGTCCACGGACTACGGACAGACCTACACAGAGGTGGAGAGCGGCAGCGCCACAGCACAGAACCTCACCAAGGTCAAGATCTGCCGACGCAACCCGAGCGTGGTCTACGCGATCGGCGCGAGCAACGCGATCATCAAGAGCACGAACGGCGGCTACTCGTGGTTTGCTCTGACCGGACCGAGTGCCACAGACGCGTTGACCGCTATCGAGATCGTCGGTGAGAACGACGTGCTGGTCGGCAACGATGACGGCGAGTTGTGGCAGACCACAGACGGCGGCGAGACCTGGACGCAGCAAGCAGAGTTGCCCGACCTCGATTCTTCGCCAGCGATCACGGCGATCTCGTCATGTCCTTGCGGCAGCATCGACAAGGCTGGGGTTACCTACGTCGTGGCTACCGGTGACGGACTCCCAGCGCAGCACAAGGTCTATCGCAATACTGGGTGGGGTACGGGGCAGTGGGTAGCGGAGACTGGCTTCGACGCTCTAACCACCGACTATGCTCCGGCTGATGTGGTGTGCTGCGACAACAACCGCGCACTCGTTGTTGGAGGGGATGGAGCCAACACCGGCTTCGTCGCGGTGATTTCGTAGTGCAGCATAGCGTGACGGTACTAGGCACAGGGCTTAGGTTCTGTGCCTTGCCGTCATACTGGTGCTGAGTGCGCTACATAACGTCCGCCGGCGTAGTGCTGGAAATCGTGCGCATAGACCGGCGCGTGATCGACAGATACTCTGTATCGCAGCCGGCGCCACAGCCACCGGTACGCGAGGTGGTCGTGCTGGGCGGCGGCGTGGAAGAGGTGCCGGTACTAGATGATCCTGACTACCAGGCGGCTATGCAGGAATACCGGGTCTCGATGGCCTTAGAGCAGTTGAACATCTTAGCACACTCGGTGCTGATAGTGGAGCCGGCTGACTGGCGGCGGGATCCTCGGGTGCTGGAGATGCATGACCTCGGGATCTCGACGGACAGCACCATAGAGTACTTGCAGAACATAGCACTAGGGTCACGCGATGACCTAGTGTCTGTCGTCGAAGAGACCCTGTACCTAAGCACCGTGACAGAACGAGGTCTAGATGAGGCGTACGCAGCATTCGACGCTAGGTGGAAGGGCATACCGCTAGAGCAGTACCGCATCACCGGTGGCGACGCACGGATGTCCGCAGTCTTGCAGGCACGTCTAGCGGCCACCGAGCAGCATCTATCGTGGCAGGAGTTCTGCAGCCTGACGGGACCGGAGCAGAGCGAGGTGGTAGCACAGTACGCGATTCTAGCCAAGATCAAGTGGTTGGCAGACAGGGAGGCTAGCAATAAAGGTCGTGGCGGTAGACGTCGGCTTTAACGGAAGGTATTTTCCTTGCACGGGACGGCTCACACAGGGCCTGACATAGCTTAGGATACCACGAAGAGCAAGGAGAGTATCTCCCGTTGCAGCGGGACGGCATCGGAAGCGAGGACCACCATCACCAAGGAGGCAGTAGGATGCAAACCAAGGCAGGAGAGGCACCGGGCACGCTAGAGGTGACCACCGCACGCGGCGTGACCATCGTATGCAGGAAGGTCAACACGTTGCCGCTCACATCGCTGATGATCAAGCTCAGCGCCGGCAACAAGGATCTGGCAGACGCCAACTCGCAGGACGAGGTGCGTGCTGCTATCGTCAAGAACGGTCTGAGGTCGTCACAGACCAGATCCGTCATGGGTATCATGAACTACTGCTTCGGCTACGGCATCGTAACAGACCCACCTAAAGAGATGGCAGAGATGCTGGTCGAAATGGGACTGAGCAGTGAGAACCAGCGATCGGTCCGGGCTGCGTGGGTGCTGCACGAGGTGGTCGAAGACGAAGCTGAAGCGTGGGAGTTGTGCAAGGCGATCATGTCGATGTCCAGCACAGCAGACGAGGACTAGACACGCCGACTAGATCGGCAGGTGAGATATGCCCGGAGTGACTGAGCAGTTCGTTACCGAGTTCCTAGTTCAGGGCTGGGGACAGTTCAAGTCGGCGCTGGGTGGTGCTGACAAGCTGATGATGGGTCTGGACAAGACCGGCAGCCTCTTGTCGCGCACCGTGTCCACGACACTAGGTACTGCTCTAGGTAACACTCTAGTAAACGCGGCTAACTCGGCGGTCAACGCCGTGCGCGGTGCCGGTAGGGCCATGGGCGACTTCGTCGAAGAGGGCGTCGGCATGGCAATCGACTTTGACTCCTCGATGGCGGATCTGGAGATAGCGGCCAGCGCTACCGGCTTGTCGTTCGACACATTACGCGATGCGGCTATCATGGTGGGTGGCGACACGGACTTGCTAGGCGTGTCTGCCACCGGTGCTTCCGAATCGCTGATCGAGCTATATAAGTCTGGTCTGAGCACTAACCTCGTATTCGGTGATCTGCAGGGCTACCTAGCTGGCACGGCTGAGTTAGGCGGTGCGCTGCGTGCTTCTATCGACATGGCAGCAGCCACAGAGCTGGATATGGCTGCGGCATCCGGTCTGGCTACCGTGGCGCTGTCGTCGTTCGGGAGTGAGCTAGATACTGACGCCGACAAGGCGCAGTTCATGAACGACGCACTCAACAACATGGTGATGGCTGCGGATGCGTCCAAGACGGACGTTACCGGGATGGCAGCCGCGTGGCAGATGGCTAGTACGTCTTTCTCGAGCGCCAACCGCCCCATCGAAGAGATGAACACGGCGCTGGCAGTCCTTAGTATGCAGGGCATGGAAGGATCCTTCGCTGGTACAGCAGTGGCAAACGCACTGGACAGCCTGAAGGCACCTACAGACGCCGGCGCGGAGGCGCTAGCTGACCTCGGCATCGAGGTACGCGACACAGTCACCGGCCAGATGAAACCCATGGTTAACATCGTGGAGGAGTTCGAAGATGCGTTCGTCGACCTGGGCGCTGCAGAGCGCGACGCGGCGTTGGCAACCATCTTCACGAAGCAAGGTCAACGCGGCATGGGTAAGCTGCTACAGGCTGGTGCTGATGGGTGGCGCGATATGGAGGAAGCGATCTCCGAAGCGGCCACCACACAGGAGCAGGCGGCGCGTAAGGCTGATACGCTAGCAGGACGGATGGAGGCATTCGAGGGCACTGTCGAGACCATCAAGATCCAGATAGGTACGGCGCTGATGCCAGTACTGACGGATCTGCTAGGCTGGGTTGCTAGCATGGTCGAGACGCACGGACCTACCCTGATAGCTATCTTCGAGAGCATAGGCGAGGGCTTAAGTGGCGTGCTTAAGTACCTGCTAGCGGTATCAGAGGACGGTGATCTGCTGAACGACTGGCTAACGCACGTGCCAGAGTTCGCACAGCCGGTGCTAGAGATCATCGGCGGCCTGATATTGCTGTTCCAGGATATGCAAGCTGGCGTGTTCGGCATCGACTACCCGTGGGAGGACATCTTCCCGGAGTGGCTAGCAGACATCATGTACGCGATAGTCGAAGCGGTGATCTGGCTGCAGGAGAACGTGCTGCCGCTCATCGAGACCGTACGAGCGTGGGTGGTAGACAACATCGCGCTACAGGATGTGTTGGTGGTCCTAGCTGGTGTCATACTGGGCGTGGTAGTGCCGGCTGTGGTGTCGTTCCTAGCGCCCATCGCGGCGGTGGTAGCGGCTATCGGCCTAGCTATCGCAGTGGTAGCCAGTCTACGTAAGCTATGGGAAGAGGATTTCCTCGGTATAGCTTCGGCACTCACGGCGTTTTGGGACGGCACAGCGCGTCCAGTACTGGAACAGGTATGGACGTGGCTGCAGGAGAACGTGCCCGCAGCACTCGCTACGCTCAAGGACTTTTGGGTAAATACCGCATGGCCTGCTATTCAATCAGCACTAGAGAATGCGTGGGCTACCATCGAGAACATCTGGACTACCCTAAGCGAGTGGGTGACAGGCAAGCTCATACCTACGGTCGAGGATCTGTGGAACAAGTGGACAGAGATCTGGGCAGACATCGAGCTAGCTACTAGCAACGCGTGGTACTTCATCGAGACCCTATGGGCAGAGATCGGACGTTGGATCAACGATAACTTGATGCCGTGGATCGATCTCTTGATGAATAAGTGGAAAGATGACTGGAACAAGATGAAGGCTGATTTCCAGGCAGCCTGGAAGATCATCGAGCCGATATGGGCGGTAATCAAGGACTGGCTAGAGGTCCGGCTACAGAACGCGGTCGAGGCGTTCCGTCTGATATGGGAATCGGCCATGACCAGCATCGAAACGGCCATCGCACCAGTGAAGGAGAACTGGGATCAGCTAGTCGCAGCGGTCAAGGGTTTCTGGAATTGGATCACTGGTAAGGTGTTTAGCTTCAAGATCAAGATACCTGACTTACCAGACTGGGCAACACCGGGGTCACCGTTGCCTATCCACACAGCGTGGGCTGACTTCGCCAAGGATATGGACAGGATGGTGATACAGCCACAGATGGTACTACCGGGGATGGCTGGTTCTAACACCGGTGGGCAGTACACGATGCCCGGACAGGGTAGCAGCGTGATCGAGAACAACACGACTTACAGTCCGCAGTACACACTAGTGGCGCAGAGTATGCTACGTCCTGGTGGGCTGGCTTTAGAATTCAGCGCTATGGAAGCTAAAGGAGCGATAGCGGCATGAGCTATCTTGACGTAGCTGACCTCATACGCGTACCTATGCCAGATGGTACCTATCGCCAATATCCGTTGCTGACGCTGCTGGGTGCGACGCACTCGCAGCTACAGTCTGCTAGCGGGTTCGGGATGCCACCTATCCGGATAATCGAACAGCGCGGACCGCTGCAGCACGGCTCTACGCTACTAGACTTCAGGTATGACAACCGTATCATCCAGGTTGTGATAGTCGAGCAGCTACGGTGTATCCTGGCGCAGCAAGAGGTCAGATGGGATATGGTGGATCTGCTGCGGCCTTCTAGGCTCTTCCCGGCTGCTAGCCAACCCACACCGCTGATCTACCGCAGGTGGCTTGCCGGCGGTATGGTCGTACGCGGCCATGACTTGGTGCTGACAGCCGGCAGTGACGAGGTGCAGAGCATCACGGCGCGCTTCGCTCACTATGGGTTGCGTGCTGGCAGCCGGCTAACGATATCGGGCAGTGCTGCAGATGACGGTACGTACGCGATCTCTGAGGTTAACCACGATGGACGTGTGACGTTGGGTACCAACATGACCAACGACGAGACCGGCATTGGCTGGGAGTTTCGCACGGAGCCGGCGTACCGCGATCTGTATTGTATTTGCGAGCTAGGGCCACAGTTCGATCGTGGTGACCAGGCGCTAGATGGCTATAGCGAGGTGTTGCGGTTCGTGGCCAACGATCCGTTCTGGTACGGGGCGGAACAGTCCCAAAGCTGGGCGATTCCGAACGAGTTCGAGAACCTGGTCTTCGACTATGGCTCGTCTGGCGTAGCGGTGGCTGACGCTGGAGCAGCGTTTGGCGCGACTCCGGGAACCGAGCGGTGGCTCTTCGCTGACAGTTTCGTAAGCGATGACATAGCCATTCCCTACTGGGGACACGAGGGTGCGGTTCCTGTTATTACGATCACGGGTCCAGCGGAAGACACCCTCATCAAGAACAACCCGCTGGCGTCGCAAATCAGCTTCAACTACGCGGTGGGCGCTGGCGAGGTGGTGACCATTGACACCTTGAACCTAACGGCGACGAACGCGGCGGGCGATGACCTCTTCATGTACCTAACCGGCGACGTTTCCGGGTTCATCATTTCACAAGATGCAGCTAATGACCGTGTTAACACGCTCACGGTAGAATTCTCAGGAGCGGCGCCAACGAGCGCCGTCAACCTGACTTGGCGGAATCGGTACGGGACAATCTAGGAGGCGACGTGTCTAAATGGCTTAGATTCGTAAGTGGAATACTTGCTACGGTTTTGGTTCTTGTTGTCTTGGGTATGGATTCCGGCGCAAGTGCGGCGCGACGGCTTCCGCCCGGTGAAGTCAGAGCGGTCTCTGTGGATGGCATTAAGAGTCTGTACGTACCTGCTACGGCTGGCTACAACTTGACAGGAGACCGGCAGCTCTGGGCGATTCCTCACGGATTCAGTACCTACCGGGCAAACATTGCGGCGGGTTACCCCGTCGTTTCGTTGCCTGATGGGGCGCTGTCCATTGCTGTCGGGCACGTCATTTTACCTGAGGACTTCGGCGGGGCTGTCTCTGTCAACGTTATCACAGAGAACGAGGAAGAGTTGGGGACGTCCGAGGTTCTGGTCAAGACGGCCTGGGCTTCTCTGACGGGTCCTACCGGCGGAAGTTCAAGCCCGGCGATGCTCACGGATTTTGTGTACAAGTGGCAACGGCAAGAGACCGGACCGACAACGCGGATTGCGGCGCTTCCTCTGGCGCCCGGCTATTCCCTTTCGCTTGAAGTTATGAGAGACGCGACCGGCGCGGCGGATACAATCGCTGGTCCGGTTCACGTTCTGGGCTTCGTGGTCAAGTACACGACCGCGGACTCCGTCGCGGCGGTCTCTGTCGAAGTAGCCAACGGCAACAAGACGCTGTGGATTCCGGCTGACGTCGGACTCAACAAGACAACGGGCGGTGAGATTCAGGCGACCACGTATGGCGAGAGTCGCTGGTGGTCGGGTACGGCGCAAGGGCGCTCGGTGGTCGAGCTTCCTGACAACGCATGGGCGGTAGCTATGGGCGACGCTGTTCTTCCTGTAGACTGGGGAAACGGCGTAAGCGTCCGGGCGGTGGTCGAATCTGTCGACGAATCCGGCGAACTATTCTGGACGTCGAAAGCTGCGTGGTTTAGGTTGCCGGCTAGAGGATGGACGGCGACTGGCGGCGGTGATACTACCGAACCTTTCTCGGTGGCACCGCTCATGGTCTCTGTCGGTTCCCCCGAATACGACGGGCTCTTCGCTTACGCTGACCAGCTACCCGGCGACGTTCTGACGTTGGAGTTCGGAAGAGACGCTACCGACCCGGCTGACACAATCGCTGGCCCGGTTCACGTCCTGGGCTTTGTTGTTGAGTACGAGCTAGCACCGTAGGAGAGCGAAATGACGCAAATCTCAAGACCCCAGCAAGGGCGGCAAATCACCTATCCCGACGCGGGCGGCTACACGGCTAACCAGTGGGCCAGGCTTCTGAATCTGCAAGTGAGGAATGAGGCGGACCACGGCGTGTTCTATGCAATCCACGACGCCTTGGAAGTCACGAACCCGAGCGGCGTGACTATCCGCGTTGCGGCTGGTGGAGCGCTTGTGCGCGGGCACGGATTCCTAAACGAGGACACGACCACGCCATCCGGCACGTCGAATGTGGACTTCACCCCCAGCACGCCCGCGGCAAGCAGGACCGACACGGTGGTGCTTGTCCAGAACAACACGGACAACGCTTACGATGGCACGCCAGACTACGGCGCGGCGGTCCTGGAGTTCCCCACGGCTCTGACCGACTACGGCGGGCTGTCCAGTGTCCCGGCCCATTCCTGTCGGCTTGCGATTCTGACCGGCGTCGACGGTGGCGCGGCGCGGGCGCTTACGCAAGACATAGCGGTGGCGGGCGACATTTGGATGTTGGAGCTAGCGACCTATGACATAAGCTCGGTCCCGGTGGTCTCGAATCTCTCCGACCATTACGACCGCGAGTTTGTCGACGCTGAGTGGGTAGAGCTTTTCGTGCCTGCTGCGGCTGTCGAAGAGTACACAAGCACCACAACGCAATACATAGGCGAGGATTCTGCAGGCGACCCGGTCGGTGTGTGTCCTGACTCTGTGCGGAATTTCGTTGAGGGCGTTTGTCACGTCCCACAAAACTACATTGACGACACGGACCCTCTGGCCTGGTCTTGTGGTTACCTTGGGGCATTGGTGGCAACCGGCGATCTTTACGGATTCACTGGTGTGGTGAGGTGGAAAGAGGCGACTGCTTCGGCGCAAGCTGGTGGCGGGTCTCTGGGGACAGAGGCATGGGGTGGTGCTGCGGACTTCGGCAAGTACCAAAGGTTCTTCCCCATTACGCTTGACACGTCAACGCCAGAACTCGGGGACATCCTAACATTCCAATTCGCAAGGTATGCAGATTTGGGCTCTGACACTCTGACCGGTTCCGCGGTGTATATCTGGGGCTGGGTCTTCAAGTATTGGGGCTGGAAGCGGTAGGATGCACGAGCTACTTGTAGTACACCGGGGCTACGCGGGCGAGAAGCTCAACGAGTTCATTGGGAGAGGGCGACGCGGTACCTCTCCCGGTGGGATGCGTCGTGCCGGCTACTACAAGCGACTGCGGACACCCGGTAGTTGGAACATAGGGTTTAACGCCGATGACGAGCGGGTTCTGCAGGTACTACCCTACCACACTATGGAGTTCTGGCTACGTGACCTCTACGGCGGTGCTGAGTACGACGCGTTCCTGGCGTCGCTACCGACCTACCGCAAGGACAGTGCGCGTCCTGGCTGGTGGCGTGACTTCTCAGGAATGGTGCTGACGCAGCCTAAGCTTAACCAGGGTGCAGATGGCGTGTACAGTTCTAGCGTGTGGGGCAGGGGCAACAACGAAGTGCTGTACACGGAGTTCATCGACTACGCAGAGAGCACCAGCGGCGCTTCGAAGTCCGGTGCTGCAGAGACCGTGGCCAAAGCCTACGTTAACGAGAACATCGGTCCTGGAGCCGGCCTAGACGCAGGCGGGTACAGTCGCGTGCGCACCGGTTTGAGTGTAGAGAGTGACGGTGGCACGGGTGGTACGTGGAGCGGCGATCGTTCGTACAAGCTGCTGGGCGATGTGCTGCAGGAGATAGCCAACGTGACCACCGGTCCTGGCGACTACATGGTCGTGCAAACCGGCGACAGGCTGCTGCAGTTCCAGTGGCGATCACCACACTGGGGTCTGGATAAGCGTGTTGGCAACGGCGTGCGCCGGCCTATGCTGTTCTCGGCACGTATGCAGAACGTAGGATCCGTGCAGAGCAGCATCTCGTACCTAGGGTCTGTGAGTGGTGTGATAGTGCACGGGCAGGGTGTAGGACCGTTGCAGAAGAGCGGTACGGCTTACGATATCACGCTAACGTCCTTGACAGATTGGGCACGCAAGGTTATAATTCGTGAGGAGCGCGACGCGGTAGACCAGGCGGCACTCAACGCGATTGCTAGCGGAGAGCTATACAACAACTGGCCAGAGGTCGAGGTAGATGTAGAGACTAAGCAGATTCTGTCCAGCCGCTACGGCGTACACTGGCAAGTTGGCGACCTCGTTACTGCCGAAGACACCGTATACGGTAGGCAGGTTGATCGTAAAGTGACGGCTGTACGGGTCTCGGCGTCTGCAGACGATGGTGTGGTCACGGTGACACCAGAGATGGGAGACTTCATCGATGGGTGAGGTTGGGCTAGCAGAACGGATCCGCAAGATTCAAGCGTTGTTGGCCAAAACACCTATCCTGTTGTGGTATGCTGGGTCACCCGATGGTGTGCTGAACGCACGCGAGAGTTCGTTGTGTTGGGATGTTACCAACCAACGGCTCTATGCTAATACGTCCAGCGTAGAGGGTACAGCCTGGACGGAATGCACCGGCGGTGGCGGTGGCGGTGGCGGCGCACCAGTTGACGCGCAATATCTAACACTGGCGCTTAATGGGACGCTTACGGATGAGCGGCGATTCGTGCTGGCAGGCGGGGCATCGGCGGTGGACGGCGGCGCCAACGGCGACTACACCGTCACCGTGCACGACGCAGTCACCCTAGCATCGGCTGAAATTCAAGCGATCCTCGACCTCAGCACACAAGCACTCGACCTCGATACACAGACTGAGAACACGGTACTGGCTGGTCCGGCCTCGGCGCCGGCAGCCAAACCAGCATTCAGAGCGTTGGTGGCTGCAGATATTCCTGCTGGCTTACCGTATCTGGCAGCGGTCCTTGAGGGTCCTGGTATTGATGTCACCGGCGGCGATACAGTCGGGCTGGGCGGCGACACGGTGCTTGTCTATGATAGTGGCGGCTCACCGGTGGCAGAGTACGCAGCGACTGATGGCGGCCTAACCTCGGCGTTGGCAGCTATGGCAGCCGGCGATGTTTGTCTTCTGCCGGATATAACCATCAGCGGTGGGCCTTGGGCGTTGGCTAACGGTGTGCTGCGTGGTCACAGCAGGACCGGATCGATCCTAGACGGTGAAGTCACGATGAATGACGACACCAGGATCGAGAATCTAACCATCGAGCGATCCGAGAACGACACAAGCACTTATTACGGCGTGGAAGTTGCGGCGTCCTCTACCGTCTACCTCTACGATTGCATTATCAAGGTAACGCAAAACGGCGCGGGGACTGGGTACGGCGTGCGGGTACCTGCAGACTCTTCCGTTGGTACTTCGATAACGGACCCCGGCCTGGTCGGTTGCTACGTCTACGGTAGTTCTGGCGACGTCTTGTTAAGCTAGGAGCAAAACCATGGCAATTCTGGATGCTAGAAGCTGGGAGTGTGGTAACGAGTGGCTCGCCGCGGTGGACCGCGACGGCAGCCACGGCGACCCGGACATCAACACGAACGCTACGTATATTAAGACCGGCTCCCGTAGTTTGATAATCGGCGGGCTGGCTTCCGGTTGGGGACGCTGGCATTTCCCAAGCACGCAAGTCTACCCGTCTTTGTCTGTGTGGATCAAGCCAAAGAACATCGCATGCATGCAATACGGCCCGCTCTACATCGAGTACCAAATGGACACCGGCGAGTATGTCGGGGCTAGGTGGGACACGGCTGCGTCAACCCTGGACGCCTACGTCAACGGCGTAAAGGTCGCGGACGGTAGCGTCGCTGTCGCAACTCCGGACTTCTTCCACGTCCAAATGTATATGCACGCTGACAACTCCGGCGCTCTGGGTATCAAGATAAACGGACAACAGTGCGTTGACTATAGCGGGGACACGTTGCCGGGTTCATCCACGGGCGTGGATTCCTTCCGGATATACTGCGGCGCGTCCTACCGGGAATGGTACTTTGACGATATGGTGTGGGGCAACCTGGGCTACCTTGGAGACTTGCGATGTGTAGAGCTGAGACCCGACGCGGACACGGGCCAGGATGACTTCACACCAAGTACGGGGACCGACAACTACGCCATGGTCGACGAAACACCGGCAAGCGATAGCGACTACAACGAAACCAGCACGGACGGCGACGCGGACGAGCTAGACCTGGAGGACTTCACACAACCGACCCTCACCCCGGTGGCGGTCCTGTCCTGGGTACGGGCTCAGGCGCTCACGGCTAACGGTGATGGGTTATACGTTGGCGTGGACTCTGGCGGCACGGACTCACAAGAGCTGCATGCACTTGCCACGGCTTGGGACTACTACACCCACATGGACGACCAAGACCCGGCTGGCGGTGAGTGGGACGACGCAGCGCTAGACGCTTTGAAGGTGCGCTACGAGGCAAGCATAGCCTAGCAAGGGGCACCGATGGCAAACACTCACCGAGTTTCCCAGGCTGGGATTACAGTCGTAAACGAACCCGAGTACCTTGTCGACGTTTCCCAGGCTGGCGTCACAGTTGTAAACGAACCCGTCGACTCTGAAAAGAAGGTCCAAGTTTCCCAGGCTGGGGTTACTGTCGTAGTCCTCAGCTCTGGCGGCGTCTACAGTCACGCAACGGCATATGGTAACGGCGGCGAGGCTGACGTCACACCGACACGCGGCGACCGCTCTGCCTGGAAGGTCTCAGACCATCCTGGGCTTCACGCTGACGACATAGACGACGGTACCCCTATTTATCACGTCCCGGTTCCTGGTGTGGCTGGGTCCGTTCCGGTTAGCAATGGGTCTGTCTGGGTCACCGGTTTCCCAACGGCTGAGGCGGCGCTTCTCTTCTCTCAGACCGTAGACGTTACCATAGTAAACACAACGACCGAGACGACCCTGGTCGGGGCTGGTGCTGGCACGGCTTCGGTTCCGGCTGGTGTTCTTGTCGCTGGGTCAGTGGTTAGGGTTAAGGGTTTCGGGTACCTCAGCGACACGGGGACCCCGACCCTGAATGTTCGGTTCAAGCTGGGCGCGGTTGAGGTTTGCAGTACCGGCGCGGTTACGCTTCTGAGCGGTATCTCTTCGCTGGGGTTTACCTTCGAGGTCCTGATCGTTTGCAGAACGACCGGGGCGCTAGGGTCAGTTGTGGCCAGTGGTCTCTTCGAGTACGACGATGACACGCGGCACCGGGCTGAGAACGTAGGGCTAAGTGTAGAGAACACGACCGCGGCGCTTGCGGTCGATGTGACGGCTGAGTGGGGCGCGGCGGCGGTGGGCAACACGATCACGTGCCAAGGGCTAACGGTTGAACTACTGAGGGCAGATAACCTATGAGCAGACACGCGGACAAGGCGACCACGTTACCCGGCCTGGTCTTTGCTGACACCAAGACTGCTATCGAGGCGCTGACTTTGGTTGCCGGCGACGAGGGTGCCGTGGCTTATGCTACCGATACAGAGGAGCTAGGGCGGTTCGATGGCACTGACTGGTTGTGGTACATCAATATCGGGGCAGTCACCGATGAGCCAACCGGGTTCCCGAACCGTAATGACTCGGCGTTCACGTTTACGGATGCGGCGCGCTACTTCGAGATTGCCCCTACAGGCGCATCGTTCAGCTACTTCATCGAGGGTGTTGAGTACGTCAAGACCGGCGCTGACTCGATCAACACGACAGATGTAGAGGGTTTGCACTTCATCCACTACAACGGCGATACGCTCACCGAGTGGGTTAATCCCGGAGCCAGCGACATCGACATCCTGATCCGCGAGAGGGCGCTGATCTGCATCCTGTACTGGGATGCCACCAACAACGACGGCATTTACGTGGGTGAGGAGCGGCACGGTCTGACGATGGACGGTGTCACGCATGCATACTTGCACTACACTCAAGGGCTGGCCTACTTGAACGGCCTGGGGCTTACCGGGATGGTCGTGGACGGCAACGGCTCTAGCAATACCCATGCGCAGTTCGGCACGGATAGCGGCGGCGTTGCAGACGAGGACATCTACGAAACGTTAAACGCGGTAGGCAGCACGACTGGTCTGCCGGTCTACTGGCGCAGCGGCGCGAACGGCGATTGGCGCAAGACCACGGTAGCGGGCTTCTCGGTGCTGAATACGGCATTGGGGCGGCTCAACTGGAACGAGTGGACCGGCGCCACCTGGCAGCAGAGCGAGGTAGACAACGCTGACTTGGTGTTGTGCCACGTATGGGCCACGACTGAAGTAGACTACCCCATGATAGCGATCATGGGACAGAATGAGTATGACAACCGGGCAGCAGCTAGGGCGGGTGCAGAGGTCGAGATCACCAACCTGCTGCTAGGATCCTTGCCGGCGCCAGAGATGACGCCTATAGCCACGGTTATCTTCCAGACACGCGACATTTACGGCAACAGCGTGAAAGCTAGGATACTCTCTACGGATACCGGCGACGATTATGTAGATTGGCGTACTAGCAACGTATCCAGAACTGGCATCCCTGGCGCAGCCTATGATATACCAGATCCGCTAGCGTTTACCCTGATTCCGGACACCTTGACCATAGCCACCGGCGCGGTGACAGTCACGCAGAACACGCACATCATCGCAGCCGAAACAGGCATTACGGACGACCTCGACACGATCAACGGCACGATCGACAGACAACTAGTAGCAATCCAGGCAGATACCGGCGACACCATCACGATCAAGCACGGTACGGGCAACATTACGGTCTTGACCGGTAATGACCTACCCATCAGCGGTGACGATTGGGTGTTGCTGTTCGCGCACGACGACAAGCTCACCGTGGTTGGCGATGCCGGCAGCAGCGGAGTAGCGGCGCATGCTTCCAGTCACGAGAGCGGCGGCGCGGATACGGTTGATCACGATAGCTTGGTAGGCTTCGTGGCCAACGAGCACATCGACCACACTAGCATCGATCTGACAGCCGGCGCCGGCCTGACGGGTGGTGGTACGATAGCGGCCAACCGGACTTTCAACGTGGGCGCCGGGACCGGTATCGCTGTCAACGCGGATACCATCGAGACTGATGACGCGGCGATCGATCACGACGCGCTACTGAACTACGACGCCAACGACCATATCGACCACACGACTGTCTCTATCACGGCTAGTACTGGTCTGTCTGGTGGTGGTACGATAGCAGCCAACCGGAACATCAGCGTCAATGAGTCGTACGATTTCGCGTGGACTGGCGATCACACGTTCACGGGCACACCAGACTTCCAGAACGGTGCTACCTTCGATAGGCTGGCGATCAACACAGCCGTGGACTTCACCTATGAACTCGACGTCAACGGGCAGATCTTTGTGTCCGACTACCTGGTAGCGATGGGCGGTATCCATGTTGGCGGCAACTCAGACCCTGGCACGGACAACCTGTGGGTGGATGGCTATGGGTGGGTACAGAGCTACTTGCAGGTTGATGACTACGTCTATGCAGCCGGCGGCGTTACGGTGGGCAGTGCAGCCGACCCTGGTACCGCGATCCTCTACGTACAGGACTATTCGCAGCTAATCGGCGGCTGTCACGTTGGCGGGACCAGTGACCCCGGCACCGACAACCTGATCGTGGATGGCCAAGGAGCGTTTAACGGTGCGACCATTGACCCGACCTATGGTATCACGGTATCAGGTGCGGTTTATATCTCCGACTATGGGCGCTTCGATGGTGGTGTTCACGTTGGTGGTGCATCCGACCCTGGCACGGATAACCTGGTCGTTGACGCGGACGGGCGGTTTGGTGGAGGCTTATACGTTGGGAGCACTGGCACGAATCCAGACGCGGATGATATCTATTACGACGGCAACCTTAAGTCTGTAAAGGGTGGCTCTACTTACGACGTCTACGCTTTTCATCCGCTGACTACTCCCCTAACGAATGCAAGCTTCAACGTCACGGCATATTCTGACACAAGCGCGACAAAGATCGAGAATACGAGCTGGTCGAGCACAATCCCGTCAAACGCTAAGGCGCTGCTTCTTGAAATGGCGGCTAAGGACAGCGGGAGCGCGGCGGCTACCGGCGGCGAACGCTTCGAGATCGGTCCGACTTCGACGTACACCTACGCGGCGCGGTGTTGGGTTAACGGCATAGCAAACGACCGGTGGGCGGGCCAGCATTGCGCGGTTCCTTGCACGGACGGCGACGTTTGGTTTGCGGTCTACGCGACCGGGACCCTGACGCTTGACACCGTGCTGCGGTGTTGGGGTTATTGGATATAATCAGCGAGTAGGAAAGGGGAGATACATGAAACTGAACACGAAGATGTTGTTGATCGACCTGAACGGGGTACCTATCCGGGCAACCACCAAGGATAGGTGCGAGGTCTGCGGGCACGTCACCGAGCAGGAGGACCTAACCATCGGGGCAGCGCTGGTACAGGCACTGACGGCTACTTACCGCACTGAGCAGGTGGATGGCGTTGAGAAGTTCAAGCGCTATAAGCTGGCGATAGCGATTGGGGACTTCGAAGAGGCAGTGCTGACGGCTGAGGACGTGGTGCTGCTTAAGCGGTTAATCGGCATGTTCTACGGCCCGGTGATCGTCGGGCGTGTGTGGGAGTTGCTGGAGGGCATCTGATGCTAAACTTGAGTTTCGAGAACGGACACAAAGACATCTGGATAGGGGGTAGCGATGGCGACCCTGGGCGAATGGCACAGCAACCTGACGACTGGTTGATCTCGGCCTTACCTAGTGGTAGTCCGCTGAAGAGCACCGGCGTGTTTCCTGGTGACGATCCGCCAGTGATGGAGGTCGTGCAGACTATCCCTGAGGTGCGGCACATCAGCACGATTGACTTGCCACCGGAGCAGCAGCCGGGCGGGTCTGACGCGTTGATCTTGGGCGGTGATACATGTTTCAAGGTGTTCAGCGCGTACAGCCCATTTAGCTTCACGATGGAGATCCTACTGCCGGCAGAGGAGACCGGCGCTAAACCGGGCGACACGCTAGACGTGGCAGTACCGGTCAACACTCACTTTCATCCATACAACCCACCAGATGGTCCGTGGGGCGATGGTTCACTCGGAGCGTGCAGATGGCGGGCATACCTGGTCGGCGCGGACGGCGCCGTTGGCGGCGGTACCTGGCACACGTACAAGCTGAACATCGAGGACCGGGAGTACGAGTACTACGCTCTGAGCGTCGAGGCAGACGTTACAGGGGCGGCAACGCTTTGCATCGACCTGGAAAGCGCGTCACAGGCGGGCATCACATACTTCGTGGACGAGATCGAGGTTGACGCAGTGCCGGCTGAGCCGGACCCGCCAGATCCGCCAGAGGGCGGTGAGTGTCGTGGTTTGCCACGCACGAAGTATGCCAAGACTACGCTGCTGTTGCCACCTCGGGAGAAGATTACCGCACTGGAGCTGTCCGAGCTGATGGGACGATTGCTGCCAGAGGCGCACGCCAACGGTTGGCAGTGGGGATTCAGTGCTGACGATGCCGGCGTGGGCGATCTCGATGACATCACGGTCATCGCTATTAGCGTGCACCCGGATGACTGGGACAAGGACGCGCTAGCAGCGTTCTATGCGGACCACTACCCGATTGTTGAGCTGATGTTCCGTGACGAGTACACAGTACCTCGTTTCCCGCTGGATATGAGCAAGTACCCACCGAGAGCGTGGTACGTGCCAGACAGCGTGAACTATTCAGCGGCGCACCCGGCTATCGACATCAACTTGGATATCGCGCCATGGGGTGACGTGGAACGCGGCCATCCGGTGACTGCCGTCTCTGCCGGCGACGTTCACTACTGGACCGACGATTGGGGCGGCATCGGTATGATGGTCGTCAAGCACCGTGTGAACGGTCGTGACTGGTGGGTGCAGTATGCACACATCACCCGTTCTGGTCTGGTCGAAGGTAGCCACGTGGACTCGGGGCAGGCACTCGGCGGCATCGCAGACTGGACCGGCGGTGACGGCGGCGATCACTTGCACTTCGGCGTGTCCTCTACTCCCGTGCAGCGCGAGTATCTGACGCACGACGGGTGGGTAGACCCGGTGGCGTGGCTCAAAGAGGAGCTTGGTCTCGACCCGGTGCTAGTGGACGCTATGGTCCGCAAGGGCGACACCGACCCGGATCCAGATCCAGACCCGGAGCCACCAGACATTCCGACTATCGCACTTAGGTCAAGCAACACGATCGGCCTGCATTCGGGCGAGCAGCGTAAGAACTGGCCTGACTACTGGACCGGCGCGGCGCCGAACGGCATGAAGGTTTTCTCTTGCGGGTTCGCGATGGAGTGCCGCCGGCTGGTGTCTGATCCTCGAGCGGTGGTTGTCTGGCGGCGTTACTCCGATAACGACGACGCAGCGATGAACGACCCGGTGGTACTGTTGGACCGTTACAGCACAGAGATTCAGGCGCACGCGGCTAATACTGGGATGACCGAGACGCAGGTGATCGAGGCACTCGGCCCTAACACCGGGCTTGAATCGCGCAACGAACGCATACCTACGTTCTCACCGGATGAGCTACGGCGCGTGGTGGACTACGACGTGGGCTTCTACGAGGCGGTTTACTCACGCTATGGCGCGGCGCTCAAGGCAGTTGGTCTCACCGGCGCGGTGGGCAACCCACACGAAACTGAGGTCGAGATCATGCTGCCGGCAGCGCGGGCAGCGATGCTCTACGACGGTTTCGTTGGATACCACGCGTACTGGACAGCCAACCGAGACCGTAACTACCTGGTCGAGTACTGGGACATTCACGCTGGACGGTGGTGTCGCTGGGACGACGTGTTCACAGCCAACGGCATCTATCCACGATACGCATTGGGTGAGGGTGGCATCGTTTACGCTCCAGATGGATTGAACTTCAACAGCGGCAAGGGTTGGCGGTCGTGCGGTACGTTCCTCGAGTACCTGCAGCAGATGACCACCTTCCGCAATCTGACAGCAGAGTGGAACGCACATAACCAGAACCGGTGCGCGATGCTGACCATATTCTGCCACGGCAATTGGGGTTGGGACGACTTCGAGATCTGCGAACCAGGCACGGACGGCAACCTGCAGTTGATGCTGGCTCAGTCGTCGGCCTGGGTGTAGTACCTTACTTCGCTGGCTGGTGGTGGCCAGACCGGGCATCTGACCCTTTGCCCGGTGGTGTCTCCCCCGTAGCACGGAGCCGGTGGGCTGCTTCCCCCACCGGCTCCACTTCTACCAGGAATACGTCCGCTCTAGCGTAATCTACTTACGACGTTACCACGGTAGCTTCCATTCGTCAGGACCGAGTAGCAGCGGCATCTGGCACTGACAGTGTGCACGTAGCATCCACACCTCGGCGCGATTGACGGATATCACGCCATCTCTGTAGGTGAACGCGAACCCTAGGCGGTCGTACTGCCCCATGGACTGGCTGAGCATGGAGCAGAAGCAGTTTGTCACCCGGAGCATACCACCCAGCCACACGAACAGGACCACGATGATCATTGCTAGGGCTATGCCTGAGATTATCTTGTTCGTCATGATGTCTTCCTGCAGGGGTGGTTTTGAATCCGAATGGGTCTCCGTTGCAACGGGAGATAGTCTCCTTGCTCTTCGTGGTACCTAGGGCTATGTCGGCCCCTATAGACGCCGTCCCGTGCAAGGAGAATACCTTCCCGTGCGTTTAGTAGTCTCTGAAGGATCGGTCACAGGGTGTGCAGCGTCCAGAGCGTGTCCAGCACGACTTGCAGAGCGTTGTGCCGCACAGGCTGCACTGCTCTGCGGACGACCAGTTGATCTCTCTGCCGCACTCGCTGCAGATGACGGATAGGTGTCTGCGTGATCGTTTGCGTGTAGCCATCAGTCCGCTCCTAGCAGCCGGCGTGCTTCGGCCAGCAACTCTTCGGTGTCGTCGTTGTTTGGTGCCATCTTGCCCGTGTTGATCAAGAACTGTTTGAAGACGCCGACTATAGCGCTGGTAGTGTGTAGCGAGATAGCGGTGACGATGTCGAATCCGTCGTCGGTGGTGGCCACATCGATTATGCTGGATAGTTCGGCGGGTTCCATGTTCTCGGTGACGTAGACGAGGGTGTGATAGAAGGCGGCTGCCGTGCCGTACTCGATAGCTCGTCGCAGTTCGTTGTCCTCATCGAGGATAGAACTCAGGATGTCCACGGCAACGCCTACAGCAAACAGATCTTCGTCTGTATCCTCGTTGCGGCCTACCGGTATGGTGGTGATGTCCAGAATGATCTTCATGTGTCTCTCCCTTGTTGGTGGGCGCCGGGGCTGCCGCGTCTGCCGCAGTCCCGTGCTCCCGTTGGTTGTGTGTGATTAAACCAAACCCGCTAGTCGTTGTAGCACGGTCTCCTCGACCATCTCGACGCAGCGGACAGGGTCTTTGCGCAGCATTGCCGGAGTGAAGGTGAATACCAACCACCCTAGGGACGCGGCGCTGTTTAGCTTCCACGCGTCGTCGTCCTGTATGTGCCGGCCTACTGGCACGACCTTGCCGCTACGCGTGCGGCGTACGATCATCTTGCCGCCGTCCACCTCTACTGCGACCTTGGCTTCGGGTATACACCAGTCGAAGCGCCAGTGCCGGTCGAGGTCTGCGTAGGCGAACTCCAGCTCACCGGTGGTGTCGGTGCAGATCGGTTCTGGCATCACTGACCGCTGTTTCACGTGTCTGTTCCACGCGGTTGACCAGTGCAACGCGTAGTCTTTCGGGTTTGGTGTGGTGCGGATGATGCGTAGGCTGTCCCTATTCACGGTCACGTCCCTGTGCTGCCGAAACCGTTACTGCCACGTGCGGTGCGCGGTAGTGTAGACACGTGGCGCATCTGCGGCGTGACGCTATCGAACAGCACGATCTGCCCGATCCTCTGTCCGGGTAGCAGCATCAGCAGCTTGTTGGTGGTGTTGTACACGAACATGAACAGATCACCGGTGTACCCTTCGTCGCAGACGGTCTTCACGACCATTAGACCCTTGTCGACCATGCTGCTGCGTGGGAACATCGAGAACCACGTACCACGCGGTGTCTTCACGCGTAGTGGCTCACCGTTGAATCCCAATGGCACCTTGGTGATGGCGTGCGGCAGTAGCCTGGTCTGTGACATCACCTCGACGTCATACCCTACATCACCAGAGATCTTGGGGAACTGGATACCACCGTTCTCGTACAGTAGGTCTTGAGACGTGGTGACGAGGTCGGTATCTGCGTCCTGGTACAACATCTCAGCGGTCCTAGCGGCGATGGCGTTCAGCGTCAGATACCGTTCAGTGTCTGCGATGAGGTAGGGCGGGCAGTCCTCGTTCGGTACCCACAACAGCACGGGCTTGCCTTGCCGGCGTGCTTCCCATATCTCGATGGGTGTGCCCCACGACGGCTCGGTCGAGATAACCAGTGCTATCACGATAGAGCTTGCTTCCAGTGCGGCCATGTTCACGGAAACCAGCGTGTCCGGGCTGGACAGCGGGTTGGTGAAAGGCTTGCTAGGATCGTAGAGCAGCGGTAGCTGTGCGGACATGGGAGAGTGCTGACCCAGCAGAGCTGCGAACCGTTCGCGCCACGCTGCCTTGTCGCCTAGGTTGGCGTAGTCCAGAGGACCGGCTAGGTAGATGCTGTTCATTGTCCGACCTCGGCCATGCTGTGGGTGAGTATCGCCATGTTCAAGATGCAGTACCCAGCGATGTCTAGCACTTCGTCGGTCAGTAGGATCTTGTGCTGTGTCCAGTGATCCCACACGCGCAGTAGCTTGGCAGCCACGTTTGAGCTAGTGTACCAGGTACCCATCAGGTTGAGGACGGCACACCCGTACTGCTCGCCTCGCTCTTTGATGCGTGCGCGTACCTCGGCCAAAGCGTGTTGCTTGTCCGCGATACCGGGCACGCGAGGCGCTATAGCCATCGCGTCATCGTACAATGACAGGGTACCGGGCATCCGGTCCATAGCGCCGTCCCTGACCTTGAGAAACATACTCGCGATGACGCGCTCGATGTCGTGTAGCGGAACGATGCCGGCGCTGGGTGTCATCTCGCGGGCGTATCCTTGCACGTGGTCCTGTGTGACGTCGGCAATAGGTACCACTCCCAGCCGGCTGTAGTCAGTGCTCATGTGTCCTCCTTGGCTGTGCGCCATGCTTTGTTGTAGTGCATCCCGGTGGCTTGCAACGCCACCATCTTTCCGAATGGGTCATTGGGGAAGGCTGCTAGCTCAGCGTCGATTGCCGGCTCGACCCACTGCATCTTGGCGATCACGTTGCAGAGCGTGCTAACCTGGTGTGCCACCGTGTGGAACAGATCCGGCATCCAGACCCTTTCTACTGACGAGTTGCTGATGTCGCGTAGCTCCCACGTGTCCTGGTTGCAGCCGGCCATCAGAGCGTACCCTCGCGCTACGCGTGCCATGCCGCACACCTTCTCTAGGCGTACTGGGTTGCTCTTGTTCGGCATCGCTGATGATGAGGCTGTACCGCCTATCCGCAGCATACCGCGTAGGTGGTAGAACCTCAGGTGCAGGGCAGCCTGTGACAGTGCGTTGGACATCCTGCTGAGTGCCTGTGCTAGCTTCGTGTAGTAAGAGCGGTCCAGAGCCTGCGATCTCGGCGCTACGTTCTTTACGCCGTAGCGGGTGGACATGATGACGTTGAAAGATGAGCGTGCTTGCAGCAGCGTGGACGTGGCTCCTGGTGGTAAGCTTGACCATTCGCCAGTAGGACCACCGATGGCTATGGGCAGCTGCGATACGCTCACCTCTGAGAACGCTCTACCTATGGGTATCTCTAGACGCCGGTAGAAGTGGGCGCTCGAGATGCTGCGTGCCGGCTGCCCGTGTGAGTAGGATGGTAGCAGCGGCGGCGCGCTGGCTGCACTCTTGTACAGGTAGTGTATCAGCCGGCTGTAGATATCATCCAACACGCGCACGCTACCGCGCACTGCTAGGGCTGTGCCGGTGTCTACGACATCAGAGCTTGTTAGTCCTAGGTGTAGGTATCTGCGTAGCGGCGACGGCAGCTCACGCTCTAGCCACATCAGGAATGCTCGCACATCGTGGTGTGTCACGGTCTCGAAGTGCTCGATCTCGTACGTATTGACGCGGATGTCGTGAATAACCACCTCTCCTGGTACCATCGGTGGATCGATGTCCAGTAAGCAGCGTATCCAAGTCCTCTCGATGTCCAGCCATCGCTGGTACTGGCTCGTGGTGCTCCAGATACCAGCGATGTCTGCGTTGTTGTAGCGCTCGATCATCGCTACCTCAGTCTAGGATGCGCGATCACGTCATCCATGCCAGGACCGGTACCGAGTGCCAGCAGGTGTGACATGCCGATCTCGGTGTCAACCCACTGCGCAGCGGTCTTGCTGATGCTATGCAGCTCTGTGGTGTTGCCGCACACGCCGTGGATGTTCCAGTCGAGGTAGTCACCGAAGTTAACCCACGCGTGCGTGGCGTTGTTCAGCCACTGCGAGACGATGTAGCGCTGCCGGCTCCACGTGAAGATGCGGCGTACCTTCTTGGTGACGGTGGTTCGCTCCTCTAGTCTCTCGGGGCTGCCGGCCAGCTTGGTCATCTCGTCCCACGTCAACTCGTCGCTGTCCCGTGGGATAGGTCCGCTCCATCCAACCTGCTTGCCTTCCTCAACCACGTTGCCCACGCGGATAGGGTAGGTGCGGAACACCGAGACCACGCTGTCCACGCGGGTTGCAGGGAATCCACAGTCGTTAGCCACGGCTGCGGCGGTGATGCTGCGGCTGGTGCAGTACGGGTACTGGATCCCGTGTAGTAGGTCGATGTCGATACCTTGACAACCTTCGATCTGGATCTTGTCACCGGAATCGTAGCGCACCTGCAACACCTCGGCGGCGCTGCCTACTGTGAGACCTTCGATGAAGGTGGGTGCGTGGTTGCTAGCGGTGTCTGCGCGACCCTGCCGCAGTAGCCTGTCGGCCTGTGCGCGTCCCACGCCTTGGCACGTGGACGAGATCTTCTTCATCGTCTCGGCTTCCCACGCTACCTGCTCCGGTGAGATGAGTACCACGTTCTCGTCTAGCAGCACCTTGCAGTCCGGGTTCACGCGGTGCAACGCTTCCATCTCCTCGATCAGGCGCCACGTGCGGATGGCAGCACCCGGTCCGATGACGACCAGCTTTGCGCCGAAGAACGCGCCAATCGGGATGGTGTGCACGACGATCTTGTTGCCGTCCCGGTCATACGCTGTGTGGCCAGCGTTGGCGGTGAACGCGCACGCTACCACCTCGGGCTTGAGAGCGGCTGCCAGATACCCGGCTGCCTTGCCTTTGCCTTCGCTGCCGGCCTGACCGCCAACGATACTCCATACCTGCTGTAACATCGCTTCCTCCTGTGGGTTGTGACGTGACCCTATTAAACACCAGTTTGCTGCTCCGTGCTAGTGTCAGGTGTCACTAGCTACACATGACTATTAACTGTTCTTCCGTGCCGGCGCTGTCAGTAGGACGTAGAAAACGACAGCGAACACGGCAGTTACTCCGATGACGAACGGGTACCAGGACATAGCGGTGGCTAGCCTGGTGTCTGCCATCGAAGCGGCTGTGCCGGCGTCGATGCTGCGGGCGATGGCTTCATCGATAGCCAGCTCACCGTTCGCCAGGATGGTCTCGGCGCGGTTGCTGACTATCTCCTCGATCAGCAGATTGCCGAAGTAGGCAGCGGCGCCGATGGTCAACCCAATCATCGCCAACATGAACAGCACGGATCCGACCTTCGCTTGCAACGAGTCCTTCATGGTGTCTCCTTCCGTTAGAATTTGGCCATACCAACAGCGCGTAGGACGTGGTAATCCGTGCGGTCGGCGGCGTCGAACCGGAAATAGCCTAGGTGCCTAAAGCACTGCACGAACTGTGCAGGGTGCGACCCGTAGTACATCACTGCTCTGCCCATCTTGCACTTCCCGTAGCGGTTGTCTACGAGGTTCAGGTGCTCGGGCAGACCCCACAGGAAACAGACGGCATCGGCCTGCTGCAGTAGTTTGTCGAACCACTTATAGCCAACGGCGGTCTTGACGTACAGGCACGCTTCTATTACCTTGCCTGCGATGTACTCCTCGAGTAGCTTCTTGCCCCACATGCCGGCACGGCTGACACCCGGTTTGTACTTACCGTATGGTGGATTCAACCAGACCCTGCCACGCCAGGGCATCTGCAGACCGTCCGTGCCGTTGTCCTGTCCGAAGAATACCTCGGCGCGCACGAACTGGTTAGCCTTCTCGCTGCTGGCTGGATCGAGATCGAACTTGCCCATGACGTTGCGGGCGGCTGCTAGCACCTCGGGTGGCGACAGCCAATCCACGCTGGATGTGTTCCTCCAGGTAGCGTCTTGCTCTGTGGCGCTGGGGTGGTCCAGATACGGCTCTTTCTCTTCGGTCATTCGTCCTCCTCGGGGTACCAGTTCTCGAACCCAACGTCCATGGTGATAGGCGGCTCAGTGCGGTTCATGATGTGCAGCGGTGCGGCGGCTACCATCTCCTTACGCATCATCGCTTTCACGTCCTCGACGGCGTCGGTCTGTACCTCGACTTCGATGCTGTCGTGGATCTGTAGCACGATGTTGCCAACACCCATCTCTGCGAACCGGGCGTCCACACTCAGCATAGCGTCCTTGACCAGCTCAGCTACGTCACCCTGCATGACCTGGTTGAAGGCTTTGTAGCTGCCGTCGTTAGGTGACTTGTAGTGCCGGCGGCCATTCCACATCGTGATGTACCCTCGCTGCTCCCATACGTCACCGGCGCGATTCTGTGCTGCTACCAGTTCAGGGAAGGCACGACGGTACGTGTTGATGACGATCTTGGCTTCGCTCTCAGGTATGCCAGTGTTCTCGGCCAGCGCACGGTACCCGCCACCGTAGGTGGTGCAGTAGTTGCAACGTTTGCCTAGCTGCCGTAGCTCGTAGTTGATCTCCGAGTCCGGCCACATCAGACTAGCAGCAAACGAGTGAATATCCTCTCCGTTCTTGAATGCGTTGGCCATAGCGGTAGACTTAGCATACGCGGCGCACGTCCGAAGCTCGGCTTGCTCGTAGTCTGCAGCCAACAGCGAGAATCCAGGTGCTGCCTTGAATATACCCATCAGGCTACCGAACGCGGCGCCACGGTCCGCTAGTGGGACAGCCTGCAAATTCGGCTCGTTGCAGGACAGCCGGCCAGAGACCGTGCCGGCAGCGCGGAATCGCGGATGCAGCCGGCCATCGCTGGCTACCTTGCTGCGGAAACCGTCCAGCCACGTACCAACGGCCTTGCCTAAACTGCGATAGCGCAATACTGCCTCGGCCACCGGTCCTTTTCCGGCTAGGGCAGCACTGTCGATCTTGTAGTTGCCGTTGTCGGTCTGCGGTAGTCCTGCCACGATGTGCATAGGTAGACCCTTGAGAACGCTATCGCGGCTGTCCGGGTTGTGAATGCCGTTCTGCTTCAGGAACGCTCGCAGCTCTTGCATGTCTGCGGTCATTCGTACGGACCGCTCGTGGATCTCTTCGAGGTCCAGCAGGATACCGTGTCGCTGGATCCGGGTGAGTAACCACAAAAACCGGCTCTCGCGTTCCAGCATCGTGTCTAGGACTTCGTCGTCGTAGAGCAGTCTACCCTCGCGCATCAGATCCTCGACCAGCATCAAGGTGAACTCGGCGTCGGCGCGGGCGTACGGGCTGACCTTCTCCGCTGGTAGCGTCCCTAGCTTGGACCTCATCTTCTTCATGCTGCTCATCCACGGCGGCATGCCGCCTAGGCGCCGGCTAACTAGCTTCTCCATGCTGACGCCTTGGAACTTCTCGAAGGACATCAGCCAACGCGCCAGGATCTGTGCGTCGTAGAGGTACGGGTATTCGATAGGCAGCTCCAGGTGACCCCAGCGTGACAGCTTCTCTATGTCGAAGACGGCGTTTAGCAGAGCCACCGGTCGGTCCGGTTCAAAGACCGCTCTCATCACGTCCGCGACGATGTCGTCGTCGATGCGTGCTGAAAACAGGCTCAGCGGGTGACTAAGGTTCAGGTAGGCACTGTGCATAGCACCGGGCACGCGCCACGCTACGCTAATACCAAGGATCCTGCTGTCGTAGTCCAGCCCGGTGGTCTCCGTGTCGATAGCCACCATATCTGATGCAGCTATCGCGGCGATGTCCTCTGCTGTCAGAGGCTCTTCTACGTCACCGGGTTCGAAGCTTAAGGCGTAGTAGCTCATGGTCGTCCCTCCTTGCTTGTGCACTATTAAACCACACCCTGTCCGTAGGCGTCAAGTGGCGGTCGTCCTAGTCGTACATGACACCTATCATTAGTCCCCTGCCCCACTTCCCCAAAATGCGGATACGTCCGTGTTACCGGGGTAAGCACGTTACATGTATCCTCCATACGTCTTGGGGTAGGGGTAGTCCTTACGCGTGCGAGATCCATCTAGTAGAGGTCCTCTATTTCCACATATTCGCTTAGGCTCAGCCGGCGATGGTTGATGGCCAGCACCCACGTGGCGCGGGGAATTCCTCCGCGCTGTTTGTTCATGCGGCAGACAAGCATCTTGGGCGTGACCTCATAGCGCGTGCCGTGGATGTCTAGCTCTCCCTGTCCCATCGCGATGTAGGGCATCCACAGTCCTAGTACCGTATCGCTGACCTGCTCTCCCACACTCGACCATTGGCAGTCTCCCAGCATCGGCGTCTTGAACTTGTAGTCGTCCACCTCGCGCTTGGCCTGTGCGGCTACGATGCTGGGTGCTTCGTACCTGAGCGCCATCTCTTTCGTGGTATGTGCTGCAGAGTCAACCTGCTGCCGTTTGTCGAAGTCTCCAGGTATGGTCATTTCCTGCAGGTAGTCGTAGGTGAATGCTGCCGGCTCGACGCCATACTCGTTGTATATCCAGTCAACAGCCGATGTGATAGCGTCTGGTGTTAGCTTGGGTAGCTTGTGGCTCTTGCCATCCAGCGAGGTGATGACGTAGTCCTGTAGCTCGTAGCTGTACCCTACTATCCAGAGCGGCAGACGCAGCAGGCGCATACCCATCTCGGTGATGGCGTTAGGGTTGGCTTCTCCACGCTCGATCTCTCCCAGCATGGCACCGGGTGTGGCAGCGATGGTAGCTGCTAGCTCCTCGACGTACTGCTCCCACGTGAACGCGATGACTGCCTTGTTGGGTTGCTGTCGCTCTATTAGCTGCTTGCAGATCTGCGTGGTGATGTAGCACAGCAGCGTGGTCTTGCCATTGCCAGGACGCGCTATGACGATGGTCTGTCTGCCTGGTCGGAAGGGTAGCATATCCTGATCCACGATGTCCACGCCGAAGTCAAATCCTAGACCGTAGTCACCGGTCCAGCGGTTTGCCCATTCGGTAGTGGCGCGGCTGATGTCCTCAGGTGAGTGGACGATGCCGCGAGACCCGTCTGTCAGTCCGTCCATGGCATCTTTACGACGTTGGGTTCGCTGTCGTCGCTGGCTGTCTCTTTGCGCGACCTAACGCACGCTTGCAGGTAGCGCAACACGCCGGCCATGCTGGTCCTGCCGGCTTGCAGTGACATGAGCAGTAGCTCGTTGTATTCGTCACCTAGCTCCTCGGCGGCGGTTTGGTAGGCTTCTGCCTGTTGGATGGTTGCGAACCGGCGAGGCGCTCGTCGTCCTAGCGCGGCGTAGGTGCGGTGCAGCTCCTGAAACAGTCGCTTCTGCTGCGGCGTGTGTGGATCCAGTGCACCCGGTCCGTGCTGGCGCGTCTTGACGCGTGGCAGCATGCTGAGTTGCTTGTTCATGGTGTGATCCTCCTAGCGTACTTCAGCAGCAGTGCCACATCGGCGGCGCTGCCGTGTCCCTGCACGATGAGGTCGTCAGGCTTCACGATGGTCTTGACTAGGTAGCCTCTGCCGTGCAACATGCGGGCTATGTCTAGCGCGGTGTCGGTAGCATCCGGGTCAAGCATCACGTAAGCTGGATCCCAGTGCCGTATCGGTGCCAGGGTCCTCTCGTCGTAGTTGCTTTTGCCGCAGATGGCTACCGTAGCATAGCCAAGTTGCCCTAGCACGATGGCTTTCTTGGCGCCTTCCAGGATGATACCGGTACTGGCGCCGAATGCCTCGTCGTGGTTGAACAGCAGCTTGCGCGGTAGGTGCTTGGCGTGTGGGCGGTAGCGGTCTCCAGATGCGGTGGTCTCCAGTCGGTGACGAATGTTAACCAGCTTCCCTTCGCGCCACATCGGTATTGTGTACGAGGACCGTCCTTCGCTGTCGGTGGGGCAGTGAGCGCACCATCCTAGTTGGAATCTGTGGATGCTATCCATGGTGATGCCCTCACCGGTCCAGTAGGCTATGTGTTCGGGTCTGGCTAGCAGTGCACTGTAGTACTGCAGATGGTCCTTGCTCTCGGCCATCTTGGCTTCGGCTTTGACGCGTGCGGCTGCTTCGGCGGCGCGCTGCTCTTCTGATGCTGCCTGGTATGCGGCGCGGTCCTCGTCTGTCATCTCTAGAATACCGTCCAGGAAACCACGGTACCCGCATTGCCTGCACCAGTAGCGCGGTTTGCCATCCGTGAAGACGACGAACCGGTCCTCACCTCCGCACTTGGGGCACGGTCCTGCATACTCGCTCTCGGTCTTCTGGTTGAGGACGGTGTGCAGGGCCTCGGCTGCTGCTGCAGCTAGGGCTGCACTACCCATCAAGATCCTGGTTGCCATCAGCCACCTCGGGCAGTAGCAGACTTTCGTGGATGGTATCGTCAGTCTCGTCGGTGAGGATGTGCTGCAGCGGGTTAGCTATCTCGCTGAAGTGCTGCAGCAGTCCTGTGATCACCAGGCATCTGACGAGGTGTTTGAAGTTGGTGCCAGCTTCATCCGCTGCCCGGCCTAGGATACCGAGTTCAGCCGGCGTAAACGGTACGGTGATGCGGCGTACTACGCTGGCATCGCGCTTGTCTCCTGATATCTCGTCCACGCGTACGATACGTCTGGTCATGAGTAGACCCTCCCGTGTTGCAGTTTAATCCATAGATGACCGGATTCGCATACGCTGTCTGCTTCGCTCAGGACCACGGTGCGTTCCATCCGGTTGAACCTGCGCACGGCGGCGGTCACCGCTGATCTGTTGCCGTCACTGCAGATGACCCTTGCCGGCAGTCTGTCGTGGTCCTTGGTGACTTGTGCCAGGATGCTCTGCACGATATCCTCGGTTAGTTCGTGGTAGAGGTGGGTTGCTATGATCCACCGTTCGTCGGTGAAGGATCCTTGCGACCCGAAGCTGACTTGCAGCGGCTGCAGACTGTGCCGGTAGGCGTCTGCGTACGCTTCGCACTTGGCGCATCGCTTCGCGTTCGGTCGTGCTATCTGGCTTTCGATTACGTGCCGGCTACGGCGTGCACCGCACAGACTGAATGCCTGTCCTCTGCGGGCTGCCCATAGGTGTGCTAGGCTGCCGTAATGTGTTTGTCGCCAGAACTTCGTCTCGTCGAAGACGGCGGCATGCAAGGTGTCGTGCAGTTTAACCGGTGTCATCGTCTTCGTCCTCTCTGTCGTACACGTACTCGGCCAGCTCAGCATCGCGGCGGTCCTTGAGGTCGATAGCTATCACCGATACCAGCACCCACGCGATAAGCATGGCCTGTGCAAGCCACCCGTGGTTCTGTCCGATAATGATGCCTTGGAAGACTGCCGCGATGACGGCTACTCCGACTAGCTTTGCCGTTCGTGTGTGTTTACGCATCGCTGCTCCTCCTCAGAATGGGATGGCGTCGTCGTTATCGGCCACAGAGGTTGGTGCCGCATAGCGACTGGTACCCTGCCGCTGGTTGCCGGCGTCGCGCTGTCCACCGCTGTCACCCAGCAGGACGATCTTCTGCGCGGTCAGTTCATAGCTAGCGCGTGCTTGCCCGTCCTGCCCGGTCCAGATGCGCGGGTTGCCGTTTTCGTCGGTTGCCGGCACGCCTTCGATGAAGACGCGGCTTCCCTTGTGCGTGTATTCGGCCAGCACTTCAGCGTTGCGGCTCCACGCGGCCACCCGGTACCAGGTGGTATGCTCGCGGCGGTTGCCGCTGTTGCGGTCGTTCCAGCGTCGTGTCACTGCTATGCTAACGTTGGTGACGGGTGTGCCGTCTGCAGTGTAGCGCATCTCGGGGTCTCCGCCAAGGTTGCCGATAATCTGCCATCTCTCGTGCATCGCTCTCTCCTGTAGGGTAGTTCTGAATCCGAATGGGTCTCCGTTGCTCTCCGTGGTATCTCCCTTGCTCTCCGTCGCATCGAGGGTGTGTTAGGGCCTGTTGGTGCCGTCCTGTGCAAGGAGAGTACCTTCTAGTGCGTCAGATCTGCTTGAAGACGCGTATCACGTTGTAGTACTTGCCAGGCTTCTCCCACTCTACGTGCAGCGGGCCACAGATCTCGGGTCCGTAGTGGGCGCCAGGCTTGAAGTGATTAGCGTTCCAGCCAAGATCGGTGTCGAACAGCGACGCTGCCATCTCGGCGCCACGTCCCTCCTGGAACGGCCACTTGAACCCACCCACCTTGAACTTGACCTTACCATCGGAATCGACGCCGATCTCGTGCAGTTGAGCTACACCTCGCTTGATGTCGGTGGGTCCTTGGATCGGTGGGTTGCCGTTGCCGGCTGGTGGTGGGCTGCCTGTAGGCTGGCTGCCGGCTGCGGGTGGTGGGCTGCCGGCTGGTGGCGGCGGGTTGTCCTCGGGCATAGGTGGCGGCTCTGCGCTGTACGTGGGTTGTGCCCGCGTGCCGTCGCGCATGGCCAACTCGTGGAAACCTTCCTGCCGCAGATCCGTGATAGCGCGAATGGCTGTGTAGTACCCGTCCTTGATGTCGATGACGCTGTTACCGGTGACCTCGATATTGAACCCTAGCACGTTGCTGCTGACTGTGGCGCGGGTCTTGATGCTCTCGGGCACGTCGGCTTGCAGCCTGATTGCCGCGTTGTGGATGAGGATAAGCACGGCATCCTCGATAGATCCGTCGTACTCGCTTAGGCGATCGACGTCGAGGTCGCTCTTGATGGTCTCGGCCTTGACGCCTAGTGCCTTCAGCACTCGCTGGATGGTCTGCTTGTCTGTGAGGTTCATCTCGTCTGTCTCCTGCTTCACATATCATACCTGAGGTCGAAGCGGTTGCTGTCGAATCCATCTCGTTGCAGGCGCATCGCTAGCTTCTTGATAGCCTTCTTGGTGCGCACCGGGCGTGGCTCGCTTCCCTTCCACGCTCGTGCACCTCGCGGCTCGAACCGGCGCACGATCCACCCGTTCTTCTCACACCAGTCCAGCATACCTTCGAACTTCGCTATGGGATGCTGCTTGGTGTCGACGACGATGTCGCGATTACCTCGCAACACGCCCTCGTAGACCTTGTTCACGACCACCATCTCTTCGGTGGTCACGAAGTCGATCCGTGTGATAGTGATCTTTGACGCCATGTAGGTCTCCTTTGCTGTTGGTGTTGGCTGTCTTTCCAGTAAACCACATCTTGCGTATGAATGCTAGTGACGGGTGTCACCCTGTGCGGATGACACCCGTCATGCGTGCTAGCGCTGGTCCAGAACCTTGTCCCAGCAGGTGACCACCCACTCGGCTACTGCCGGCTCGATGCTGTAGCTGGCTACCATGCGGGTGGCCAGTTGCTTCACGAAGAGCATCTTGGGGAACGTCGAGGTCTTGCGGTACCGCTCGAGGTCTGCAGGGATGCGCTCCAGCACTGACAACTCCAGCAGGTTGTTGGCGCGCTGGGTGTCCGGCGAGAGGTCGTTCATCCAGTTCCTCAGCCGGCGGTGGTGGGCTTCGATGCCGGGTGCTTTGGTGACTGCGGTGATCAGGGCTGCCAGGATCTCGTCGGCGTTGTCCGGTACGCTGGCGGCTGCCTTCTCTGCCTTGTGGATGCCGGCTGCGATATCGGCGGCTTCTTTCTCGACGGCGCTGCCGATGCTACCGAGTGCGGCCAGGATAGTGCGTGCGTCGTCCTTCGAGTACTTGCGGTCCGGGCATGCGTCGATGAAGCGTTCGAGGTCGATCAGCAGGGTCTTGATGCGATCCTGGTCGGCCATATCGCCACCTAGGATACTCCAGAGCTTGCGTAGCTTCTTGGCCTTCTCGACCAGGGTCCAGTTCAGGTACCCGTTGCGCTGGTAGCTGTCGGTAATGTTCTGCACCTCGTCGGCCACCGTGGCGAGTGCCTTCTCTAGCGACTCCTGCACCGGATCCTTAACTGCGGACACCAGAGCCTGTGCGCGGGTTATCTGTGCCTGACGGATGGCTTGCCGGCGTGTCTGCTTGGTGAACGCGAGATCCTCGGCGCGCATCCTGCTGATGGCGGCTTCGCTCTGTGCCTGGTCGGCGCGGGCTACCTGCTCGCGGGCTTCGGCGCGTTGGACGTTGCTGAACGGCTCGAAGGTGGTATAACCGGCGTGAATCTCGTTGCGGATCTTGTCTTCGGTGGGGAATCGGGCGATGGCTGCGTCCACGCAGTACTGGATGAATTCGGGCTGTTCGGTGGCATCGAAGATGCGTCCTTCGACTGCGAACGCGGCGCCACCGATGCGTGATCGGATGGCTGCCCATGCGCCGGCTGCCTGTTCGCGCCAGTAGTCGCGGGCTTCCTCGCGGTACTCGTCCAGGTGGGTGATGATGTGCATGACGATGTCGTCGCGCTTGAGCATCAGTCGATCCCACGCGTCCTGAAAGTCGGGCAGTGATGCGTTGGCCACCCAGTGCCAGTGACCACCCATCAGAGCATCCACGGCGCTGGTGTCCACGCTGTACTCGCGGACGAGTCCACGCATCTTGCCAGACCACACGTGCAGCATGGAGTGGGCTTCGGGGCTGAGGATGTGATGGGCCTGTTTCACGCGGCGGTTGTCCACGTCACTGGGGTCTACCCCCAACTGTGCCCACCCGATGCGCTCTTTGAACATCGTGGTACCGAATACCGATACCCTGATCAGGACGCCTTCTTCGAGGAATTGGTCGATGCTGACTGCTTGTGTGGTCATCTGATCTGTCTCCTGTCGTCTGGTCTGTGGTCGTCTGATTACGCGGTCCGGGAGAATCCTTCAACGTACGAGTATGCCTGCAGCATCCCGATGGCGAGTTCTGCGGACAGCTTGCCGGTGACTGCCATCACGCTGTCGTCCGTGATCTTGCACTCGCTCAGGATCTCGACGGCGCGTTCGTGGTGGTCCTCAGTCACGATGTCGAGGTCGGCCATCACTGCGGCGATGCCGTCATCCAGCAGGGTGTGCAGGATCTCGAACGCTACGCTCTCGCGGACACGCTCACCGGTGAATGCCTCGCGGGGGTCGAACTCGTGGTTGGTCTTGAGACCCTTCAGCAGCCGGCGGTGAATGCGGCGGGCCACCTTGGCTTCGGGCATGTCCTTGCACGTGGCGATCACGTACCCGAACCGGAACAGCTTCACGTGGTACTTGGAGAATCTCTGCATCTCGACAGTCTGGTATCCGTAGCTCATCTCGTCTCCTCGTTGGTCGTCTGGTCTGTGTGTGTCTGCTATATCCCAATTAAACCACATCGGGCGGTGGGGCGGTAGTGACAGATGTCATGCCTTGGACATGACATCTGTCATGCGGTGCTTCACTCGACGCTGGCTGTCCAGTAAGCTTCGACCATCTGGCTGAGCTTGTCGCTGCCGGCCACGTGTAGGTCGGCCAAATCCTGCACCTCGACCACTGCGGCGTCGTAGTCGTCATCAAGCTCGGCGCCGATGTTGTAGATGTCCTCGACCGTGACTGCATCGTCGATCAGAGCTTGCTGCAGGATCTTCACTACCATCGCCTTGAGCGTGCGGTCGTTGGGGCGGTTGTTCGCGATCATGGGCGGGTTGTAGGGCTTGCTCACCTTGCCGATCCGCTGCGGGAAGTTGTAGCGCGGGCTGAACAGGACCGCGTGTACCGCGTATGTCTGGCGGTGGTAGGCTGTCATCTGCTGCGCCTTGGTGCTGGCTGATCCCCAGTCGCTGTAGATGAAGTGGGCGATGCCGTCTGTGTGACCCTTCGCATCCTCGATCACTACGTGGTACTCGACCTTGCTCTCGTTCTGCTCTGTCATCTCGTCTGTCTCCTGTCTGCTGGCTGGTGTCCTCTGATCTACCCCTATTAAACCACACCTTGGCCTCTTTGTCAAGTATTTCCGGGCAAGACATGACACCTGTCATGTTGTCGGCATACATGACCTCGGTACTGTAGGACAGGCGTTCTACCACCTCTTAGCAATGTTAGGTTGTCCGGACAGTGCCACCAGAATGAGTATGATCAGGAACGACATCAGTATCCAGAACAGCAGGTCTTCGTTGCCGGCGAATTTGGTTACCAGGACGCTAGTCATATCTGGCGTGGGCGTAGGTAGGCAATCCATGGTTACTCCTCCTGTATGTCGATGGCTGCTTGGCGAATGAGGTCTCGGTTGCTCTCTTCGTGCTCCTTGGCATCGACCCACCTGTCGCCTTCGACGTAGCTGGATATCTCCTGCTCGATTAGTGTCCGCAGCGTTGCCGGGTCGAGGGCGTCCAGCTCCCAGCTCTGATGTCCGTAATGTCTGACGTAGGTAGCATAGCGGCTATCAGATACCTTGGCTGGGTTGGGTGGCGGGTTGTACTGTCGAACCTGGTCCATGTTGAGGGCGATGCGCTTCACATCAGCTTTGACGCCGAACATCCACAGCCGCTCTTCGATGTCGCGTGTCATGTCGATGCCGCTAGGATCGTGGTCACCCATGTGCAGGATGATAGGCATCTGCCCAGCTTTCTGATGCCGCAGCAGACGCTGCGCTGATACCCACATCTCGCTGTCGCTCGCGTATCCTCGACAAGGGAAGTAGGGGGCGTCGTAGTCGTGGCACGGCTGCGCAATGACGCCGGCTAGCGCGTCCTTCTCTATCCATACCTCGACACGGTAGGGCTGCTGTGTCCACCAGTCCTCGTGGTAGCTGTCCACGGCGGCGACCAGGATCTGTGCCGGGTTGTCCCATCGCGTGCGCGAGTACGTAGCACGTGTGCGGTCTACGATGGCGTTCCAGTCAACCAGACCGGCACGGCGTGCCTTGACCAGTACGGCGCTCAGGCGCTTATACTCCTTCTGCTTGTTGTCCAGCAGACCACGCGCCACTAGCTGGTAGTAGAGTTGCCGTAGGGTCAGGGTGAGGTCTTGCTGGTGGTACTCTGTGATAATGCTGTTAGCCTGTGCGATGGTAGCTAGGGTGCTCTGCTTGAACTTGTGTGTCTCGTACTGGATGCGTGCCATCACTCCTCCAGTAGCGGCGCCACGATAGCGGATACCAGCTTGTTGAAACTCGCGAATCTCTTGGCGATCAGCGCCGTCATCCGATCAAGCTGCTCCGGGGTGAGGGCTTCCAGAAACGCGGTGCGATCCTCGGAGTTCACGGCGGCTGCTAGGAACTGCTCATCACTCATGTTGTCGTAGTCTGTATTCATCTCTACCACCTCGATCTGTAGAATCGTACGGTTACCCACACGCGACGTCCGTGGGTATATGACCAGCGGCGATGCTGCACCACACGTACTGGGATGCCCCACACGCAGTGGTCGTTTATGCATAGGGTGCGGAAGATTGGCCACCTCCAGACGATACGCCCGTTGGGTTCGGTCATCGTGGCTCTTGTCCTCTCAGGATGCTGCATGTCAGTAGCAGTACCTGCGCCACCGCCATGCAGACTATCGCGTAGAAAGCCTGCCTCTCTACGATGGTCGGCGCCGGCAGACAATCACCGCTGCTGCAGTCGGCATCTGGTAGCGTAAGCAGCAGAACGGCGCCGGTAGCGATGGACGATATAGCCAGTAGGCTCAGCAACAGTCTGGTTATGCTCATGGGTGTCCTCCTCTAGGATCCGAATGTGTCTCCGTTGCTCTCCGTGGTATCTCCCTTGCTCTCCGTCGCATCGAGGGTGTGTTCGTGGGTATGCGTGCGCTTCCGTGCAAGGGAGATGCCTTCCGTGGCGTCTCGTGGCTACTACCAGGGATCCGCTGCGTCGATAGGGCTGCCGGCTGCGGTGGGGATAGGCACGCTGGCCATAGCTACGCCGGCTGTGGTGGTCGGACCATCCTTGTCATCACCGCTGACAGCCGGCGCGCTGGCTGATTGCAGCACGGCGGTGCTCACCCAGCGGATGTAGCGCACCAGGGTCTCTGGGTTGTTGGCTTGCAGCACGTTGATCTCGGGGTTGTCGATGAACGCTTCCAGCGGTGCGTGGTCGGCGTCGTCACCGATGGCGATAGCCAGGCGCACGGCTTTGACTGCCCACGGCTCGCACAGCAACCGCTCGAGACTGCCTTTCCACTCGTCGCTGGGTTGGCCATCGCTGAGCAGGACCAGCACCGGCGGCAGTGCGCGACTACCCATCCTCTCTACATCGAGTGCGCCGGCCAGCAGATCGAAGGCGTCACCCATAGCGGTCAAACCACCGTACGTGAGGTCCTCCCACTTGAATTCGTCCAGCGGCGTCGGCTGGGACACGTGCCAACGGGCGATATCTGCAAACGCGATGGCGCGTACCAGGACAGCGGCGTTGGGGTTCTCGTCTGCGACCTTCTCCATGTGGGGTAGGGCTTCGCGGATGGCGGTGTTCAAGCTGGACATCTTCGAACCCATCATCGACCCTGAGCAGTCTGCGATCCAGATGAAGTGCAGCGGGCGGTTGGCGACTTCTCCTCCAGGACGGCGGCGAATCTCGGTTGCGATAGTCATCGTGGTATGTCTCCCTGTGTGATAGGTACTACTGCTGGTGGTGGGTTAGTGCGCACGTGGCGCATTCCTTAGAGCGGTGGTGCTTCGGGCCACCGCACGTGGGGCAGATCTTGCGGCACTTAAGGCACGTGCCGGTAGGGCTTCCGGTTGGTTTGCCGCAGACGCTGCACGGCTTCTTGGCTACCATCGTAGGTAGACGCTCGGTGCCGGCTGCGGTCAGGCGGGTGCCGAACTCGTCCTCGTGCTTGCAGGTGACGCAGACCTCGCTGTGGCGACCCTTACGGCCACCGCACCTCGGGCACGTGTGCTGACAAGCTCGGCAGATCCCCAGTGCGCTGATGGTGGGCATTCCGCACACCTTGCACGGCGCACGCTTGACCACGCGAGTGTGGTCTGTCATAGGCTCTTCCAGAATCCGCGCATGATGCGGGTGGTGATGATCAGCGTGATCAGGAAACCGAAGGCGCCTTGAATGATGGCGGCGTCGGGCTTCACTCCCTGAGCGATGGCGTTGGTGGTGTGCCAGGCTGCGATGCCCAGCAGCGTGCACACGGTGAAGACGATGAAGAACAGTGTTCGGCGCTTCTGACGAATGGTTCTGGCGTATGTCTCACCCACGGGTCTGTCTCCTTGTGACTGGTTGAATGGTGGCGGTCGTGTGATTAAACTAGATCAGGCGTTCTCGGCTAGCCAGGTCTCCACCTCCTCGAACAGGTAGTCGGACTCGCTGCAGATGGTCCGAAGGGATGCCAGGTAGTCCATGATATCCTGCAGTCCGCTGGTGCTGATGTGGCCACACTCGAAGGCTTCGTCCACACCCATCTCGATGAGGCTGTCAAGCTGCTCTTGCACGGCGAATCCCATCTTGGCATAGAAGCGGCTCATCTCGATGGCTGTCTCCAGGCTGATGTCCGGGCGTGCCGGCGTTGAGGCTGCCTGCAGGGTGTTGATGGTGGCGTCGGTGTCTGTCATCTCGTCTGTCTCCTTGTGTGTGTCTAGGGGCGTTGCGCGTCTGCCAGTCGGAATCTCAGATTCATCAGTCGGGTGCCGGCTTTCCACTCTGCATCGAACAGCCGGTCGATGTAGTCCTCCAGCAGGCTGGTGTCTTCATCGTCCGCGACGCGTGCTTGCAGCAGTACCTCGGCCTCGGATAGCTTGGTCTTAATCTCGGCCATTTCGCGCAGCACCTTGTCGATCTCGCGCTCGATCCACTCTGTGTTCGCCATCTCTAGTAGTCCTTCCCGGTGCGGATGGCGGTGGCGACCTCGCGTGCGACGCGCTGCGCGCTGTGCTGGGCCACGCTCTGATACTTGAAGATGGGCAGCATCTCGCGGATGCCGTTGGGCATGTCAACCTGCCACCCGAAGTACTCGCCGTCTGTCGTGACCCTGTAGTCGATTCCGCTGCTCTTGCCGATCCTCACTAGCTTGATTGTCATCTCGTCTCTCCCTGTCTGCTGGCTGGTGTCCTCTGATCTACCCCTATTAAACCACACCTTGGCCTCTTTGTCAAGTATTTCCGGCCAAGACATGACACCTGTCATATAGTACCGTGGTCATGTAGGACGGGTGTTCTATGCTTCACGCTCGTGGTGGGCGATCAGTGCGCGTGGCGTGTCGTTCATCGTGCAGCCGGTGGTGATGATGTGATTGAGCACCTTGATCTGCTGGTAGGCGCTGAGACCCAGCAGCCACATCTCGACTGCTGCCGGCAGCCTGCCGGTGCTGATTGCCCACTCGATACCGCGAGACGCCATGCAGATCTGCACCTCGACGTTGAGCATCTGCTCGGTGCGTCGCCACGCTGGGTATGCCAGCTTGGTGTTGGTGCCGATGTGCAGCCTCTTGGCTAGCTCGCGGTCTGTCATGTCAAGCCTCCTTGCGCCAGTTGCGCGTGTCGTCGCGGATGAGTTCGGATGCGACGATCTCGAATTCGCCAGTCTGCCCGTTGAGGTCCCAGTCGGTGACCTTGTAAACCAGGTACTCAGCCAGCTCGACCTCGAACGCGTACAACACCTTGGGCGTGTCGCTCGGGTAGTTGTAGCGCATCACGATCACGTGCGTGTGGCGGGTGCGGGCCATCCACTCGTTGACCTCGTCCAGGCTGTCCAGCTCTTCGTGATGCGAGAGGGTGCGGGTGTTGCAGTCCCACCGGTAGGCGCTGTAGGTTGTCATCTCGTCTCCTAGCTGATGGTGATGATGCCGCTGATCACGTCGGTCACGTCCATGTTGCCGAAGCTGACGATGCGGGGGCGATCCAGCGTGTCCAGCACGTCCCACTTGCCGAATTCGCGACGGCTCTTGCGGAGCTTGCCCTTGGCGATGGCGTCTCCACCCTGGACCAGGACCACTACCCGATTCGTGTTCTTGAGGAGCTTCCGTGTCGTGTCTGTCATCTCGTCTCTCCCTGTCTGCTGGCTGGTGTCCTCTGATCTACCCCCATTAAACCACACCTTGGCCTCTTTGTCAAGTATTTCCGGGCAAGACATGACAGGTGTCATATAGTACCGTGGTCATGTAGGACGGGCGTTCTATGTCTCGGGCACCCTGGAACAGATGAGAGGAGCCTGGGGTAGGCTCCTCTCGGTGGTCAGGCGCTGCCGCTAGCGCTTGACGCTCTTCACGGTCTCGCGGTGCTGCCGGTGGGCTTCTCTGCTGGTGCGACAGACGCCGGCTACGCACGTGACGGGTGACCCTGCCTTGGTTACGGTGGTCCTGAATCCTCGACCATCAGGTACCGTCTGCACGGTGCAGGATCCCTGCCTGGACTCGATCTTTACCAATTCGGCGCACATCTCGTCCTCCTTATGCTGGCTGGTGGTGGCCAGCTTACTTCTATTAAACCACAAGCTGGCCACCGTGTCAAGGTATATGTCTGTTAGCGTCGTGCTGGATCGTGGCGCCACGCGACGATCTCGTCGGTGGTCGGGCTGTTGTTGGCCAGCTTCTGCATCAGCCACTTGAAGTGCGTGTTAAAGATGGCCACGTAGGTCTCGTCGTCCAGCGGTCCATACTGCGCGCTGTAGTTGTCCGCGTATTCGAACGCTGCAGCCACGATGCCGGCGCCGGGTGCCAGCTTCTGCTCGAGGTCCATCGCCTTCGGACCGCCTAGCACCTTCAGCGGGTCAAGCTCACGCCAGGTTTCGCCAACGTACATCGGGCACTCGAACTCTTCCGAGTGCAGCCAGGCTACCACGCAGTACTTCTTGTGTCCCAGCCGCTCGTTGCAGATGTCTACCTCGCGCTTGATCACGGCGAATGATTCGTTGGTGACTATCCGGGTGAATGTGTCTTCCTGCTCGGCTACTGCGTATATCAGTGTGCGTGTCATGTCGTCTCTCCCTGTCTGCTGATCTAAAGGCTCAGATCCAACCCGGTCTCGCGTTCGAATGTCCACACCAGCATGTCTGCGTAGACGCTGTAGAGGTCGTATACCAGCTCAGACGTGTAATCGCGATGCAGCTTGTAGAGCCTGAACGTGTAAACGTCGTAGGTGCTGTCGTGGGTGATCACGCACGTGTTAGCCTTGCGGCATCCGCTGAATCGGAACTTGAGTCCACCTTCGCCATCGAGGGCGATGAAGCTGCGGGCGTTGATCATTGCCTTGAGCTTGCCGGCGCCACCCATCTGCCTTAGGATGGTGTCGGCTACCTGCATCAGGTACGCGTCGTCGCGGTCTGCTTCGGTCTTGAGGGTCTTGGCTTCGGTCTCTGTCGTCATCTCGTCTCTCCTATGTGGGTGTCTGCTAGTCGATGTTGCGCTGCACGAGGCTGTAGGTTGCCCATTCGGCGGCTGTCCAGTCCAGTGTTTCCAACTCCATGTCCAGCGTGTGGAGCATGCACTCGATGTGCCACTCCTCGTTGTATACGGTGTTCGCGTAGTCGTTGAGGTCCTCGGTCCAGTTCTGGATGGCGCCGGCCTCGATGCGGGCGATCTCTGCGCGGATGGCTGCCAGCTTGCTCTCTTGCTTGGCGGTCTCGGCCTTGATCGTGCTCTCGTCTCTGCGTGTCATCTTGTCTCTCCTGGTCTCTCTGTCTGCGTCCTCTGATCTACCCCCATTAAACCACACCTTGGCCTCTTTGTCAAGTATTTTCTGGCAAGACATGACACATGTCATGTATTAGGCATGACATGACTTCGGTACTGTAGGACAGGCGTTCTATGTCATGTGCGGCATATGATAGGTATCCTTGTCGTTTGTCAGGTACTTGACCTCGGCGCCATCGTGTGGTTTAATAAAAGGACCACACCCACGCGTACCAGGGGAGATGCCTATGAGCAGTCTTCGAGCGGCGGCTGATCTGTTAGCTGCCGGCTACAGTCCCATCCCGTTCCTCAAGGGTGCTAAGCGACCCAGCGTGCACACGCGACCTCTGCTAGGTAGAGCGATGCCGGCGTCACTGCTGCCGGCTGTCTTCGCGGACGACAGCAATGTGGCTGTGGCGTGCGGGTCTGCCAGCGGCAACCTGTTGGTGTTCGATGCCGATTCCCCATCCGCTAGCGACGAGCTATGGCGCCGGTTGTGCCACCTCGGGTTCGACGTGCTGCCAGAGATAGTGAGTGGAAGCACGGGTGCACACGCGGGCGGCGTGAAAGCGATGCTGCGTTTGGACACGGCGCCGGCTACGTCCAACTCGGCAGACGTGCAAGACCTCGAGTTCCTCGGGCGAGGGGTGGCGGCGCTGCTACCGCCTAGCTTGCATCCAGAGGGCAGAGAGTACATGTGGTCCTCGATGCTTGACTATCGCAATGTCCCGATGCTGGAGTTTGCCGACGTGCAGCGGGTGTTCCCTGGTCTGCAGCCGGCACCATCCTGGTACATAAGCCTACGGGCAGACACGATGCTGCGTGGGGATCCGGCATACAGGCTGACCACCAGCGGTGGCGCGAGTGCTTCGGATGCCAGCATAGTCTGCAGTCTCTGCAGTACCGGCGTTCCGCTGGACGATATTGGCAGGCTGCTGCGGCAAGACGGCGGATATGGGCACTACGCGGCGCTGCCGGCTGCGGATGCGGATGCGTGGTTGATGCGCACGTACGAGGGCGCAGCCGGGTTCCTCGAACATAACGGAGTTGAAATAGCTGAAAGGCTAGACGAGATCACTGCTGCTGCGTCCCTGATCGATTGGGCACACCTCGGCGGCTGGGGTGCGGTGGCGAGGCGCAACTCGCAGGCTGCATTCATCGCGCTGCTGACCGGTGACATTACTGACTATCGTCTCAGCGGTAACGGTTTGTGCCGCAGTCAGTCTCTTAGGCAGATAGCTGAGAACATAGGCAGCAGCTACAAGGGCGCATGGTCCGCAGTGCAGCGACTACTAGACGCCGGCATCCTGGAGACCAGCAAGGCAGGTTCTATGGTTACGTCCAGGGAGTATAGGCTGTCCGTCGATACCCTTCTTTCGGCTCACGCAGAATCATTTTCTTTCAAAGACTTAACAGAAAAAGATGATTCCGAAAGAGCCGAAAGAGACGGTGCGTTCTCGGCTCATCCACGGACGGGTTCATTTAATCGCAATATCCTGGGAGAGCTGCAGCGTAGCGATCTGGTCTATAGCACTGGGATGGGGAAGGCTGGCATCCGAGTGCTGACGGCGATGCTATCGCAAGCCGGCGAGTGGGGCAGCGTATCGGAGTTGCTAGCTACGATGGGTGAGGAGGTGGTCGGTAGGGCGACGTTTAAGAGGTATCTAGCGCGTCTGCGTGAGACCGGAGCCGTGGAGTGTGCTGGGAATGGTCGGTACACCCGGTGGCGCTGGGTAGGGTCTGCGGACGTGGACGAGGTGATAACGGTCTTGTCGGACTGGTTCGGCGTGTCAGGGAAGCGCGATAGCGAGGCACGCCGGCACGTGCACGAGACTATGTCGCAGGCGATCAAAGCACACGGAGGGAGATATGGCGACAGCGATGGGTCTTGATGATGTACGGGTGAGACTGGAAGCAGACACGACAGGAGTGAACGTAGCGATGGCACAGGCAATAAGCGCGATGCGCAAGACTATGTTGCTGGATCTGGCCACCGTAGCCACCAGGAGCATCGACCAGGTGTTCGGCGGTGGGGCGAGGGGCATAGCGCTGTGGCGCACGTACGTGTACGCCATAGCCAAGTTGCTGAACGGGACGAGTCGTCTATCGGAGCACACCCTAGAGTACGACACGCCTAACGAATCGAACCTGGCGCACCGGGCGATCAACACGTTGGTCATGCAGAAGCTGTTTACCAGAGACACCAACCCTCGCGGCAACTACGAGATCCGGGTACCGGTGCGTGGCGATGGCGCGGACGTGCTACGCGGGCACGGGTTCCTCGGTAAGCGGATGAGTGCAGCGCTGCTAGCATCCGTGTTCGATACCGCTGATCTGCAGCCTGAGGCAGTTGACTACCCTATCTTCGGCAGGACCTATCTGTGGGGCAGGGAGGACATCGATACGGTGACGGCACACGAGGTGTGGAACGTGCTGTGGCGCAGACCGTGCAAGACGCTAGAGCATCCCTACGCACAGTTGAACTACGTGCACACGCTCACCGAGTTGGTGCTGGCTGTGCTAATCGGTGATGGTAAGCCGTGCCGCATAGTCAACGTGTCGTGGCCTTTGCAGCAGTGGTTCGGGTTCGACAAGGCATATGTCAGACGCGCCATGAGGACGCTGGAGAAGGACGGCGTGGTTGAGAGAGTCACCGGCGAGTGCCTACGCGACACCATGTATCGAGTGCTACCATACGACCAGGAGGATTGACAGAGAGCACTAGCTGTGCTTTAATTGTAGTGTACGTTCCTCAATCAAGGATAGGAGACGTTCGATGATTACTTCGGTTTCGTCCTCTCAGGAGATCGGTGTTCTTGCCGGTGTGTTGCTGTCGCTGCTCATGAAGTATGTGCCGGCGTTCAGCGACTGGTACGGCAGGCTGCGCGTGACCATCAGGCAGGTGTTCATGCTGGCGCTGCTGGTCGGCGCG